>Ga0187879_10001960_pt1 | contig 14010 bp, 9 predicted proteins | sample June2016WEW_19_1_FD_132423 | JGI IMG/M metagenome (GOLD analysis project Ga0187879, IMG submission 132423) | Peatland microbial communities from SPRUCE experiment site at the Marcell Experimental Forest, Minnesota, USA - June2016WEW_19_10 | ecosystem: Environmental > Terrestrial > Soil >... | reverse complement strand
GCCATGAACAGGAAGCTGTTCTCCAAAATCCCCAGCGCGACTATGGTCTGGCCGCGATAGTCGTCGGAAATCTGCCGCCCCAGTTCGCGGACTCTTTTCTGAATCTGGTCAGACGAGATGACCTGGCGCAACCTGACATTCGGCGAAGCATTCATAGCGGAAGTGGCGCCTCCGGCGTGGTAACTAAGCTTGTAACGGTAAGCTGTGACTCTGAAACCGCAACTTAACTCCGACGAAGGAATGTTACATCATGCCCGCGATCTGGCGAATCCAAATCGCTTGCGACGCCCCCGGCGGCGACCGAAAAGCTGCCGGAACCGCGAATCCCCGCATCCAGACCAGCCCGCAGCCTTCCGCGATCGCAACCGGCCAGAGCTTTTTCTCCTCTCCGGTCGCATGGCGGTCACTCAGCAACTCCTTGACTTTTCTGGCTGCGGCGGTATGCGCCGGCCAGTAACGATCTCCGGCCAGCCAGTTGCGGATCAGGACTTCGTTCGGCATGCGCCCCAGATCCAGCAACTGCCCGCGCTTTCCCTCCGGAACGCTGCCTACATCCACCACTCGCGCTTCCACGCATGCGCCCAGTTCGGGAACCTCTACCGCGCCCGGCAACGCTAAAACGTATTCATAATCCGCCGCTTCGCCGCGAGCACCGACAGGTTCCAGGTCCAGCAAAAGTCCCTGCCGTCCAAGAGAAAGATTCCGCCGGAGAAGGTTCCGCGCGCCCGGTAGCTCCAGTCGCTTGCCTGCCTGTCCGCGCGCCAACTCAAGCGCCTCCTCGATCAGTCGGAACGAGATACTCAAATCGGGCGCATTCGTTTCCAGCCATCCCCGAACCAGACGGCGCTGGGCCGCCAGCGGAAGCGCCAGCAGCGGTCTTAACGGTAGAGACGCGGCTGGCCGCGTCTCGTCATCAGAACCAGCGCCCCCGTCCTGCACCCGCACTTCCGGATGTCCGTGCTCCCAATGCTCCTCCTCGGCCCGGGCAATTTCCGCCAGCTCACCCATGTGTTCGATCGCGGCCTCGCCAAATTCTTCTCCGATCATCGGCAGCAACCGGTGCCGCACGCGATTGCGCAGGAAGGCAATATCACGATTGGATGAATCCTCACGCCAGCTCTGGCCTCGCTCGCGCAGAAATTCCCGCAATGCAGCGCGCCGGAAGCCGAGCAGCGGCCGCACCAGTTCGCCGAACGCGCGCCCCTGCTCTTCGAACACGATCCGCGGATAGACGCCCGAGAGTCCCCGAATGCCGGTGCCGCGAAAAATGCGCAGCAGCACCGTCTCCGCCTGATCGTCGAGAGTGTGAGCCGTCGCAATTTTCATCGCCCGACCTTCCCGCGCCAGTTGGCGGAAAAAACCGTGGCGGAGTTCACGTGCGGCCGCCTCGATTCCGGAACGGATTTCGGAAATATGACGGCCGTCCACCGGCGCGGCCCGAACATCCAGTTCGAGCCCGTGCTGCCGCGCCAGCCTCGCGACAAACCGCTCGTCCTCGTCCGACTCCTCTCCGCGCAGCTTGTGGTTGACATGCGCAACCGACAGCACGATCCCCAGCTCGGACCGCAACTCCAGCAGCAAACAAAGCAAAGCCACAGAATCCGCCCCACCGGAAACGGCCGCGGCTACGCGGTCCCCGGCCCGAATCGAACCCTGCTTCCGAATTGTCTTCAACAGCCACTCCGCCAGTTCGTGCACGGAGAAATGGTACAGCAGGGAACCAGTTGCCAGTTGCCAGTGCTCAGTAAATGGCTTTTACTGGCAACCGGCGACTGGCGACTGGCAACTGGCAACTGCCCTCTGCTATGCTGTTGCGCAAATGTGGGGAGCTTTCCGCTGGACTGCCAGATTCCTGGTGCTGGTCATGTTCGTGTCGTCCTTCGGGCCGCTGACGATGGCCTGTGTCGGGCCGCCGGGAGCCATGCATTGCATGCGCAAGGCGGTGTCCGGGCCTCCGGCGCAACCAGTGATGCCATGCCATCACGCGATGGCACAGTCGAAGCCGCCCCGGCCGGAATCATCTCTAGTCAAATCATCTCCAGTCAAATCGTCCGAAGCCTCGTTTCAAGCCACCAATGACGGTAACTGCTGTCAGAACCATTGCTGCTGCGGCGCTACCACGTCCGAGTGGGCGCAACTCGCTTCCAATCTGCTTTCCTGTTTAAGTCTCCTGATCGAACCCGCGCGCCCTGCACAAGGCGCGGCCCTTTACGCACGCGACATCTCCGGAGACGATTCCGCCCGCGCTCCTCCGCGCCGCTAACGCTCTGCTAAACCTTCGCTGGCGATCCTCTCCGCCCCTAAAGGGGCGACGCGAGGAGTCACCTTTCGGCATCGCTAAAGCGATGCCCTGATACGAAGCGATTTTCCGATCGAAACCTTGCTTCGTCTCGGGGTGTTGGACTGACGCGAGGCGTTACGCGGACGGGAGTGTCCGCGCCACACAGAATTTCCAGGGGACATCGAGAACATGACTCGCCTCAAGCTGCCGACGTTCGCTGTGTTGATCTTGATCACTGTATTCATCGCTCCCGCCGTCTCCGCTAACGACTATGGCGCCGTCCGCGGCGTCGTGCACGACCCGCAGCATCGTCCTATCGAAAATGCCATGGTGATGCTCAAGGCAAAATCGTCGGACTGGGCAAAGAGCGTCACCACCGGCGCAAACGGGGAATTCCAATTCAACGCCGTGGCGCTCGGCGAATACTCTGTCAGCGTCGCCAGTCAGGGCTTCGCGCAAACTTCAATGGACGTCACCGTCATCTCGGGATCTGTGCCAGTGGTTCACTTTCAATTGCAAGTGGCCTCGGCCAATGAAAAAGTCCTCGTCTCGGGCGCGCCCGCCGTCGTTGCCACCGACAGCTTCACACCGACCACGCTCGTCAACCGCCTCGACATCGAGCGCACACCGGGAGCCGACCAGACCAACAGCATGGCCATGATCACCGACTACGTCCCCGCCGCTTACGTCACTCACGACATGCTCCACATGCGTGGCGGCCACCAGATCACCTGGCTCCTCGACGGCATTCCGATCATTAACACCGCTATCGCGCAAAATCTCGGCCCCCAGTTCGATCCCAAGGACCTGGAATACGTCGAAGTCAATCGCGGGAGCTATGGCGCCGAGTTCGGCGACCGCACCTATGGCGTTTTCAACGTCGTGCCCCGCACCGGATTCGAGCGCAACAACGAGGGCGAACTCGTCATGACTGCCGGCAACTTCTACCAGACCGACGATCAACTCAGCTTCGGCAGCCACACCGACCGCTTCGCTTATTACGCTAGCGTCAATGCCAACCGCAGCGATGTCGGCTTGCAGCCGCCCGTCCCCCAGGTTGTGCACGATGCCGTCAACGGCGTCGGCGGATTCGGGTCGTTCATCTTAAATGTGGATCCCGCCAATCAGCTCCGACTGATGACCTCAGTCCGACGCGACTATTATCAGATCCCTTACGATCCAAATCCCAACGACATCGAAAACCAACTCTACCCCAGCTACGGCCTTCGCGATGGCCAAACCGAGGTCGATACGGGCGTCCTCTTCACCTGGCTTCACACCTTCAATAGCCATCTACTGACCACGGTTTCTCCCTTCTACCACTACAACAGCGGAGACTACGCAAGTAATCCCAATGACATCCCCATCGCTACCACCGAGAACCGCGCCTCCACCTACGTCGGGGGCCAAGCCAGCTTCGCCGCCAACTACAAGAAGAACGATCTGCAGGTTGGATTCCTCAGCTTCTACCAGCACGATAACCAGGTCTTCGGGGCCATCTTCAATGACGGCAGCGGGAATCCACCTTTCACCATCGGCGAGACGCCGACCGCCAATCTCGAGACCTTTTACATCGACGACAAATTCAATCCTTTTCCCTGGCTGACTCTATCCGCCGGCATGCGCCCCACGTGGTTCTCCGAAGGCAACTTTTCGGCCGATTCAGCCGAGCCGCCCATCTCCGAGTCCGCCATCAGCCCACGCTTCGGCGCCACCGGCACCGTTCCTCGCCTGCGTTGGACATTCCGCGCCTTCTACGGACACTACTATCAAGCGCCACCCATCGAAAGCGTTTCCGGTGAGCTGGAATCCCTGTGTACCGAGCCCACGTATGCGTGCCAGTTTCTGCCGCTCCACGGTGAGCGCGACGAAGAACATCAGTTCGGCGTCACCATCCCTTACCGCGGATGGGTCCTCGACGCCGATACCTTCAAAACCGATGTCGCCAATTTTCTCGACCACAACAACATCGGCGCTTCCAACATCTTCTTTCCCCTCACCGATACCAGGGCCTTGATTCGCGGATGGGAACTTACGCTGCGCTCGCCCCGCATCGCGCACCGCGCCCAGATTCACCTCGCCTACTCGAACCAGATTGCCGAGGGCGGTGGCGTCATCACGGGAGGGCTGAATAACACCGACGTCTGCCCTCCAAACCCTAACGGCTCCTTCCCCTACCTTTGCCCGCTTGACCATGACCAGCGCAACACGCTCAACGTGGGCGGCGACGTAAACCTTCCCTGGCGCTCCCATGCCTCCACCAACGTTTACTACGGCTCCGGATTCGATAACGGACAACAAGGCGTTCCCGGCTGGCCTTACCCGGGCGAGTATCTCCCCGGCCACACCACCTTCGATCTCTCTTTGGGCAAGGATTTCGGCGAACGCTTCACCGCGTCGGTGACCGCGTTAAACGTAACCAACCGCCGCGTGATCTACGACGACAGCGTGACCTTTGGCGGATTCCACTGGAACCTGCCGCGCCAAATCTATGTGCAAGTGCGGTACCGGTTCCATTATTAGAGGTGTGCATCGGGGGAATGGGCAGCGGAAGCCGGCGCGCGCCGTCGACCGCCGGGCCGCGTCGAACCAACTAGAGCGGCAAGGATTGTTTGACGCTGTTCCAGTGCGCTCCGTATAATACAGAGCGTCCACACCCTGATCACCACGCTTGCGGTTTCGGCGAGCGCGCTCTCTGGGCCAGTTTCCGGTCCATGTTTCAGGTCTGTGTTTCACGTCTTAATGATTGATAGGCTCGATGATTGATAGGCTCGGGTTGCGATCAGCGTCGTTGAGCCCGGCGAGCTGGAAGCTTCCGGCGTTTCCGAAAAATCCGAAGGAGTTCAAAGCATCCAATGATCAGGAAGGTAACGATTAGCATGTTTGCGACCAACAAGTTTGCGCGCGTCACCGTGGCCTTAGTCTTCGGCCTCGCCCTGTTTGCTCAGGCCCAAGCCCCCCCGGCTGCTAGCCCACCCAACGCTCCCTCCGCTACCACCCCACCGAACGCCCCCTCCGCTGCTGCTGCGGCGGCGGCCCAGGTTTCTGGCACCAAAGTCGGCACCATCAACATCGAACAGGCGATTTTCGCCTCCAACGAAGGACGGCGCGATTTCGACGAACTCGCCAAGAAGTTTGAACCCACCCAGAACAAACTGAAGGGCTTGGCCGACGAAATCGACAGCCTCAAGAAGCAACTCAATGCCCAGCAGGACAAATTGAATGAGGAATCACGCGACAAGCTGGTGAAGCAGATCGAGGCGAAGCAGAAGAGTTTCGATCGCTCTACGCAGGACGCGCAGGAAGATTTCCAGAACCAGCAGGGCGAGATCGGAAATAAAATCCTGACGAAAATGGCGCCGATTATCCAGAAATATGTCACCGATAACGGTTACGGTCTTCTCCTTGACACTTCTCAGCCGTGGCCGCGGGGCCCGGTGATTGTGTCGGGAGCGGCGATGGACATCACGCAACCGATCGTCGAAGCCTACAACGCGCAATCGGGTGTGCCGGCGCCCGCTGCGGCTAGCACGGCCCCCAAGCCGGTGAAGCCGGCAGCCACTAGACCCGCTACGCCGGCGGCCAGCAAACCCACGGCGCCGGCGAGCACTCCGCCGAAACAATAGCGACACCTCTCGGGTAGTTTTAGTTCCAGCTCATTTCTTAGAGACCGCGTCCAGGCGCGGTCTCTTTTTTCGGATCAGATTTTCACGCCGCTCGCTAACGTTTTCACCTCACCTTATCGCTCAGGATCAAATCGCACATCGCAGGTGTCTGTAGGGACAAGGGCCCGCTCCCGGTGGACACCATGTTCAGCGCTCCAACTCTTAGCAATCCAACGTTCAGCACGCTCGAAACCTCATGGGACCAGTCTGCCCGTCGCGGATGGACCACGATCGCATCCTTCACCATTCAAGCCCTTGAACTGAGCGTGCTGTTCGCAATCCCGTTGATCTGGGTTCAGCGGCCACCGCGAGTGCATTGGCTGCAGCTCGCGGTACCTGAGGCGTTCACACTAACGGCAGCGGTTGGCGTCGGAGTTACCGTCGGCACTTAGCATCTAACAGCGCCGTACGCGCGGTCACTATAATCGAGTACGTGAACGCGACGCGTCCCGATTTGTCGAAAATGCCCGAGCGCCGCTCGCTGATTCTCGACGGCCGGACGTGGGCGGAAGTTTCTCTGGCCGCGCTGGGAGACAACTTTCACGCCGTACAGAAGCACGTCGGCGCCGACGTCACCATTTGCGCGGTGGTCAAAGCCGATGGCTACGGTCATGGTGCGATCAAGTGCGCGCGCGCGCTCGAAGCCGAGGGCGCGACGTGGCTGGGAGTGACCAGCGCCGCGGAAGGCCTGGCGCTACGCGGCACCGGCGTTAGGGTCCGCATCCTGCTGATGACAGGAATCTGGAAGGGCGAGGAGGATGGGATCGTCGCCCAGAATCTGACTCCCACGATCTGGGAACCGTGGCACATTGAGTTGCTGGAACGAGCTGCGGGCAAACGGCAAAGCGTTCTGCCCGTGCATCTGAAGTTCGACACCGGCATGAACCGTCTTGGAGCATCGCAGGAAGCGTTGCCGCGTTTGTGCGAGATGTTATCCGCCTGTAAGCACCTGAGCCTGGAAGGCATAAGCACGCATCTCGCGTCGGCGGAAGTGCTTGACGACGAAAACGCGGTGCGCCAGATGAAGCGCTTCGAAGAGGGACTTGCGATCTTGCGGAATTACGGGCTCGGGCCTCCGCTGGTTCACATGGGAAATTCCGCCGCCATGAGCGCGCGGCCGGAGACGTGGAAGACTATGGTGCGTCCGGGAATCGCGCTCTACGGATATTCGCTTGCCTTCACGCGTGGCGGCGAGCCCGCCGCGGTGGCTCCCCTGCCGCTGCGTCCGGTGCTTTCGTGGAAGACGCGCGTGCTGACCGTGAAAGAAGCCGCGGCCGGAGAGGCGGTCGGCTACATGGGCACCTACGTGACCAAAACGCGGAGCCGAATCGCGGTGTTGCCCGTCGGTTACGCGGACGGTTATCCGCGGCTGCTTTCGAATCGCGCGCGTGTGATCGTGCGCGGCGAATACGCGCCGGTGGTGGGACGCGTTTCGATGGACCTGACGATCGTCGACGTCACCCACATTTGTAGTGTCGGTGTAGGAGATGAAGTCATCTTGATCGGCTCCAACGGCGGCAAGAGTGTGGACGCTGTAGAGCTGGCGCGTTTGTCCGAAAGCATTCCTTACGAAATTCTGTGCGGCTTGTCGCAGAGAGTACCGCGGGTTTACAGCAGCTCTTAGCTCTTGTGCTGTCAGCTCTCAGTTGTCAGTTCTCAGCTGCTCCGGATACTTCGCGGCAAAGGCCAACTTCATCCTTAGGGCGCTGACGGCTGAATGTCGCTAGCAGACGGTTGGGTGCTCTATCCTGCCGTTGAACTGACCTTGTTCGCCAATCTGCGCCTCGTTGCTGTATTTCTAGAATAGAGATGCCTTCGCGCTACGCCCAATGGATGTATGACTGGGAGACCCGGCTCACGTCGGTGGACAATAACCGCGTGGTGCGTCCGCTGGAGTGGGGGCTGGATTGGACCGCAAGTTGGCCCGGCCGCAACGGTGGGCTTTCAGGGCTGGGATCTAGACAGGGCCCGGGACCGAGTTCGCGCGAGCTGCTCGAATATTTCTTGCGCTTCAACGATCGGATCGTACGGACAAGCGACGACTTTTACTCTTACCAGAAGCCGGCGGATTTCCGCTTGGAGCGCCGCGAGGTTAAGGTGTTCAGCACGCGCGAAGCGCCGGACCCGCGGCTGGAAGAAAAAGTTCGCGGCACGCATGCGGAGTTTCTGCGCTTCACCTCGCCGGTGACAACGCCCTATCCCGAGAATAATCTGGTGAGTGCGCGCTGGTTTCCGACGCGCGGCCGCCGGGCCGTGGTTCTCATGCCGCACTGGAATTCCGATGCGATTTCATACACTGCCCTCTGCCGCGTGCTGAACTGGATGGGGATTGCGGTGCTGCGGCTGAGCATGCCGTATCACGACATTCGCCGCCCGGCGGAGATCGACCGTGCCGACTATGCCGTTTCCGCCAACATTGGCCGCACCCTCGATTCGGTGCGCCAGGGCGTGATCGATGTGCGCTGTTGTCTCGACTGGCTGGAAGCGCAGGCTTACAACCGGCTCGGAATCGTCGGGACGAGTCTGGGATCGTGCTATGCGTTTATCGCCACCGCACACGATCCGCGGATTCAGGTAGCTGCGTTCAATCACGCCTCGACTTACTTTGCCGACGTGGTGTGGCATGGGCAGTCCACGCGCCACATCCGCGAGGGACTGGAAACGGGAATCGATTTGGAGAATCTGCGGCAAGTGTGGCGTGCCGTCAGTCCGATGGTGTACTTCGATAAGTTTGCGCGCTGGCCGCGCCGCTCGCTCATTATCTATGCCAAGTACGACATGACGTTCCTGCCGGAATTTTCGGAGCAGGTGGTCGAGGAATTCGAGAAGCACAAACTGGATCACAAAGTCGTCGTGCTGCCCTGCGGGCATTACACCATGGGCGAGACTCCGTACAAATATATGGACGGCTGGCAACTGGTTAGTTTTCTGCGGACGGCGTTCGACTAGTTGGGTGGCCCTGTAGCCAGCACAGCACGCGGATCTTGGCAGCTCATTGCTGCTTCCCGAGCGGAAAGTCGACTACTTCGTCTTTCCCCGGGATTGAGTCCGTGATTGGAATCGACGGATGTTTATCAGCCTCGTAATCAGACCCGGGCCCGAGGTCTGTGAAGTTGGAAAAGACGAAGGGAACTCCTTCCGATTGCAGGACTGCGTCCCCATCCGTCACCTGGAAATGAAGATGCGGAGCGGTAGCCTGGCCGGTGTTTCCGAGGCGAGCTATGACCGTTCCACGGGTGACGTGATCGTGCACGGCAACTTTGATGCTTCCCGTTTGTAAATGAGCATACGTGGCGTAGCGGTTGGGAGCGATGCGAAGAATGACGTAGTTGCCGACAATGTTATCCAGAGTAACTTGCTTGGGCAGAACGCGCGGCGTGTTCTCCGGTATTCCGTCGAGCACTTGCGTGACTTCGCCGTCCGCTACGGCGTGAATCGGTTCACCGTAGCCCCACCAGTTTTCATTGCGGGTGGTTCCGTCATGATGAGAATCCCCGTTGGGGCCAACTTTGACCCAATCGGCCGCGAACCTCTGCGCTATGTGAACCTGGCCGTCGATCGCCGAGATAGAGCGCCGATGGCCCGAATCGTTCGCCGGGCCGTCCCCTGCGACCCAGGTGCCACCGTCGAAAGGGGAGCTGATCACTGGCGCTGCGTCCGGACTTACCAGAACCGGAAAATCTTCGAGCGTGGATTCCGACGTGGCGCTCCCCATTCCCTCTCCGGGCGCGGGCGCCGCAAAGACCAATCGATGCCTCAAGCTGCTGGGCGGCCGTGTATCCAACCCGAACTCAATCCAGAGAAAGACCACAGCGCGTCTCCCCGGACCGATGGTCTGCGAGTCTTTGGCGCCACTGCTTGAACCCACTTCGAGCATCGTCGCCGACAAGGCGTCGCCCGAGATGGTCTTGAGCGGCTGACTTTTACTCGTGTCCGCGAAGACCTCCAGTCGCTTCAACGTCAAAGGCACTACGTCAAAATTCGTGAGGTGCAACTCGTACACCAACACGTGCCGTTCTGCCAACTTGACCGGAATCGGCGGCGACGGGCAAATCACTTCGACGCGCGGGCCTCTCTCTCTTGCGAATCCAGCCTGCAGCATTCCGAAAACCATTGCGAACACGAGAAACGACCGTACCTTGATTTCAAGTCGCATGATTTCGTTCTCCTTACCTTGCCAGGCCGCGAGCAAGATCGATCGCCCAGTCGCATATCCTACAAAAGGGCGGGGTCGTCGCTCCGGGACTTGGCTCATTCTTACCATTTTTCCCAGCGCTGAAGCGCTGGGTAAGCTGGTTTGCCCCTGACGGGGCTGGAGTCTTCCGGCGCTGCTCGCTGATCGCCGACAGCTAAACAGGTTGGTCGCCGACGGCTGAGATGACGGCTGAGAGCTGGCAGTTGATAGCTGAGACCTGACAGCCGAGACCTGATCGCTGGCGGCGCCTACTCCACCGTCACCGATTTGGCCAGATTTCGCGGCTGATCTACGTCGCAGCCCCGGCGCACGGCGATGTGGTAGGCGAGCAGTTGCAGCGGGACGATCTCCAGAATTGCCGACAGTTCATCTGGCGCGGGCGGAACGAAGAGCACATGATCCGCTTCTTCAGTGATCTCTTTGTCGCCTTCGGTGGCGAGCGCGATGACTATGCCGGAGCGCGCCTTTACTTCTTTCAGGTTCGACATGGTTTTCTCGTAACGAACCATCGACTGCGGGCTCGTCACGTCGCGCGTGGCGATAATGACCACGGGGAGGTTCTCGTCAATCAGCGCATTCGGGCCGTGCTTCATCTCGCCCGCCGGATAACCTTCGGCGTGGATGTAGGAAATTTCCTTGAGCTTGAGCGCGCCTTCTAGAGCGATGGGATAGTGAATGCCACGTCCGAGAAACAGGAAGTCCTGTGCGCGGACATAAGTTTTCGCCAGCTCGTCGCAAGCTTCATCGTGGATGAGAATCTGTTCCAGCTTGCCGGGGATGCGCATGAGCTCTTGCACGGCGGCCTTTGCCTGTTCGGGTGTCATGGCACCGCGTACCTGCGCCAGATACAGGGCGAATAAATAAAGAGCAGTCAGTTGTCCGGTGAAAGCCTTGGTTGAGGCCACGCCAATTTCCGGGCCGGCGTGGGTGTAGATGGTTCCGACGGCCTCGCGCGTGATCATGGAGCCGACCACGTTGCAGATGGCCAGCGTCTTCGAGCCCTTGGCCTTGGCTTCACGCTGGGCCGCGATGGTATCCGCGGTTTCGCCGGACTGCGAAATCAAGAGCGTCATCGTGTCCGGCCCGAGAATGGGATCGCGATAGCGCCATTCGCTGGCGTAGTCGACTTCGACCGGCACGCGGGCCAAGTTCTCGATCATGAACTTGCCGGCCAGTCCGGCGTGCCAACTGGTGCCGCAAGCGGCGATATTAATTTTCTTTAGCGCTTTGAATTCGGCTTCGCTGACCTGCATCTCGCTGAGGAAGATGGCGCCGGTATCCTGCGAGACGCGGCCGAGCGTGGTATCGCGGACGGTACGCGGCTGCTCATAAATTTCTTTGAGCATGAAGTGCTTGAAGCCGCCCTTCTCCGCCATGATCGGATCCCAGGTGATGCGTTGCGCTTTGCGCTCCAGCGGATTGCCGTCGAAATCGGTGACGCGCACGCCTTCCTGGGTGATTACGGCCAGATCGCCATCGGCCAGAAAGAAAAGATCGCGGGTGTGATCGAGGAGCGCGGGCACGTCGGAGGCGACGAAGTATTCGTCCTTGCCCAGGCCGATGACGACGGGCGGTCCATTACGCGCGGCGACGATCTTGTTCGGTTCGTCGACCGCGATCACCACCAACGCGAACACGCCGGTGAGTTCCTTCACCGCTTTACGCACGGCTTCTTCCAGGGACGAAGACGGGCGATGACCGTTCCCGGTTTGCAGGTAGTGCTTTTCAATCAGGTGCGCGATGATTTCCGTGTCGGTTTCGGTGGTGAACTTGTGTCCTTCGGCGATCAACTTCTTCTTGAGCGAGAGATAGTTCTCGACGATGCCGTTGTGCACCACCACGATTCTGCCGGTGCAATCGCGATGAGGATGGGCGTTTTCTTCGGTGGGGCGCCCGTGTGTGGCCCAACGCGTGTGTCCAATGCCATAGGTGCCGTCGAGTGGTTTGAGGCGAATCACTTCTTCCAGATTGCGCAACTTACCTTCCGCTCGACGAACCTGCAGGCCGGCGCCGTTTCCGGCCACCGCGATGCCCGCCGAGTCGTAGCCGCGATACTCCAGCTTTCTGAGGCCCTCAATGATTACGGGGACGACCTGCTTCTTGCCCACATATCCGACAATGCCGCACATTAGCGAATTGGCTCCTTGACGAATGGTTTTGGGGGGACCGGTGATGGTCCGGGCAACATCGCCCGCCCGCCACAACCGGAAACCTAATCTTCGAGGGAGAAACGAAACTCTTCGATGACCGGGTTCGTTAGAACTTCGCGCGCAATTCGCTCTACCTCGGTGTGCGCTTCATCCTTTGAGATGCCGCCGTTGAGAGTAATTTCGAAATACTTTCCTTGCCGCACATCGTGCAAACCCTTGTAGCCGATTTTCGTCAGCGCGCCGTGGATGGTCTTACCCTGCGGATCCAGAACGCTCTTCTTCAATGACACGTAGACGTAGGCCTTCATCAGCTTATCGATTATACGTCAGGTGGCAGCGAACCGGGCCGTGGTTTTCGTTATAGGGGGTATGCGCCCGGGCCGTTCACTTTTGTGATGTCGAGTTCGTAACCTGTTTAAAAGATGACAGTTGACGATCCAACTCCGCGATGGCCTGCTCCAGCATCTGGCGGTGACGAGGGTTGCCGGCTGCTTGTAGCTGCTGCGTGAGGCGTTTCCGGGAAAGAAGCAGGCTTTCGCGTTTCCGGTTGCGCTGCTGCTCGTTGGGCGAGATCGGTGCGCGGGCGGTCTTCGGCTGCTCCGACATTTCCTCTTGTTGTTGTTCTACGGACTTACTCTCCCAGCCGCGCGCCATTCGTGGAATCTTACCTCGAAGTAACCCGGGGCGCTATGAGGGGTGATATCTGCCGGACTATCGGCAGCCGGGCCAGTGCTGCGGCATCTTTGTTCGGGCTCCGCTCGTTCAAGTCATCCTAAGCATTGAAGATAGAGCCACTTAATCCATGTCGAGCAAGTGGCAAGTGGTGTGCACAACATGTTTGGATGGCGCATTCCCCCTCCCCCGGCGAATGATTCCGCCAGCCAAGTTTCGTCGACCAGCAGGAGTTTGCTTTGGGCGTGCCACGGCGCTTTGCGGTACCGAACGACTGTATGAGCTGCACGCTGAGGCGGAACTGTGACTTCTGCAATTTGCCGCAACCCCTGCTGAGTGAGTTCAATGCGATGGGGCACCTGACTCTGTACCCTGCCAATGCCACTTTGCTGAGGGAGGGGCAAATCCCGCGCGGCATCTACATCGCCTGCTCGGGCCGCTCCAAGCTCTCGGTCGAGGCTCGCGATGGCAAGACCATCATCCTGAAGATTGCGGGGGACCGCCAGGTGCTGGGGCTAAGCGCGGTCGTCTCTGGGGGGACCTGTCCGATTACGGTCACCACCATTGAGCTATGCCAGATCAAGTTCGTCGAACGCGACAGCTTCCTGCGTCTGATCGAACACGACAGCCACGCCGCGCTGGCCTGCGCCACCATGCTTGCCCGCGAGATCACGACCTCGTTCGACGATGTGCACGACCTGCTGCTCGCCCGCAGCTCGACGGAGAAACTGGCCCGCCTGCTGCTCTCCTGGGTCTCGGGTGAGCCCCGCAACCGGGAACTACGCGTGCCCACGGAATTCACACACGAAGAAATTGCCCAAATGATCGGGTCGTCGCGGGAAACGGTGACGCGCTTATTGAGCGATATGAAACGGAAAGACTTGATTCGACTTGAGGGTGCGGTGCTGGTGATTCCCAACCGGATCGCCCTGCAAGCCATCGCAACTTGCCAGAGATCCCTCCCCGGGCGGACGATCGGCAGCGCTTACGTCCGCCCTTTTTTTCCCCTTACAGCTTGAACAGTTCCCGCAGGCGACGGGTCTGTGC
>Ga0187879_10001949_pt1 | contig 14042 bp, 9 predicted proteins | sample June2016WEW_19_1_FD_132423 | JGI IMG/M metagenome (GOLD analysis project Ga0187879, IMG submission 132423) | Peatland microbial communities from SPRUCE experiment site at the Marcell Experimental Forest, Minnesota, USA - June2016WEW_19_10 | ecosystem: Environmental > Terrestrial > Soil >... | reverse complement strand
AGATACGGGGACTGGCGAACGAGGCGGAGCCGAAGATCAGTTGCGCAAAGGCAGAATTGAAAGCGAATTCCTCTTCTCCGCCGGCGACGCGCAACAGCGGATTAACCGCGACTTGCAGGGTCGCCATGCCCGCGCCCATCACGAACAACGAAAAAATGGCAACGAAATACGCGGGATAGAGCGCGAAGCTCAGGGAGCCTAATGTTCCGGCCACAAATGCGGCCATCATTACGGGCTTTTCCGTGTATCTCTCGACCCAGAAGCCAGCGGGAATTGATACCACGCCATAGGCTATGAAAAAGGAAAAAGGCAGCAGGGCGGCAGCGGTCAGGCTCACCTTGAAGCTGTTGATGATGTCAGGGACGATCGGGCCCAAAATATTAGTCAACAGCGACATCACAAAGAACACCAGGAAGACCAGCCCGACCATGTAACGGCTTCGCGCCATGGAGATTTCCTTCCGCCTTATTCGGTTGTCGTAACTTTGGTTGCCAGTTCGAACCTTCCGGGCTCGCGGTCGGCGCGCGCTGCCAGGGCAAGAGTAATCATCTGGATCGGCAAGATTTCGAGAATGGTGCGCACGCTGCTGCTGCGACTGGTGAGCCGGAAACATTCCTGCGTGGCGGTTTCTCCCGCGAGCGCGGCGCGTCCGCCTTGTTGTTGAATGTCTGCGAGCAAACGGAGATTTAGGTCGCGAGTTTTGGCGTCTCCTGAAAACACGAGCACAAACGTTTCCCCGCTCAGCATCTCCAACGGACCATGGCGGAAGGCCGCGCTGCTCATCCCTTCGCCATGAAAGTGATCCGACTCCTTCACGATGAGCGCGCCAGTGCCGACGGCGGCCAGGGACGATCCGCGGCCGACGAAGAACAGGTGGCGAATGTCGTTCAGGCTCTGAACCAAGTTCCAAACATAGTCCTTCCAATCGGCCAAATACGCAGCTGCGGCAGGCGCGGCATGACTCAATTCCCGGCGGGTCTGTCTTACATCCCGTTCACATAGGACGTCTCCGAGCCACTTCAGAGCCATCAGAGCCGTGACATAAGTTTTGCACGACACCGAAAACTCGGTGCCAGCTTGGGTGAATAAGGCGGTGGTGGCATGTTTGACGAGAGGACTCTCCGGTGTGTTGGTGACGGCGATCACTGCCGAGCGCTTGCGATTTACCTCGGCCAGCCGGACCATTTCGGCGCTTCGACCGGACTGCGACACGGCGATAATCAGTGTTTCAGGGTCAAAGAAGCGATTCTTGTAGTGGACCAACTCGGAAGTCTCCACCATGAGGGAGGTAAATCCCTGGCCGATCAGTTGCAAATTCAGAGGATGGAGCGCGTGAAACGAGGAGCCCATGCCGGTAAGAACGATACGCTGGAATTTGCCTTTATGCAGACGCGAAGCCAGGTCCAGTAGTTCTTTCGATCGGTCCAGGGTTTCAAGGGTATTCTCCAGCGCTTGCGGCTGCTGCAGGATGTCCCGCAGGTACTCGCCCTCGATTACTTTGAGATCAACGACCAAGCTGATGTCCTTCCGTTGCGAACCGGTGATGCCAGACTCTTGCTGCGCCAATCAGGTTGGCATGTTCTCCGAGCGAGGCCAGAGCCAGGTCCACTTTATCGAAGGGAACGAATCGGCAACTGGCGCAAATGGTTTTCCGAATTCCCTCCAGAAAAAGAACGGCGCTCTTCATAACACTGCCGCCCAGAACGATTGCGTCGGGAACGAACATGGTGACCAGGTTGGCGATGCCGAGGCCCAGGTAGTGAGCCTCTCTCTCCACCGCCTGGGCGGCCAAGTCGTCGCCCTCGATTGCCAGCTCGCAGATTCGTTTGGCAGTCAAATGATCGCGATGAGGATAATCCGCGGGGGCCTCGCTCTCCAGCCAAGCGACCATGGCCGGGCCCGCGGCGAGAGATTCCCAGCATCCTCGAAAGCCGCACAGGCAGAGGGGACCGGAAGCATCGATGACATGATGGCCGATTTCCGGATGAGAATGATCTACGCCACGGTAGAGCTGGCCATCGATGACAAGTCCGGTTCCGATTCCGGTTCCGACGGTTACGTAAATCAATCGGCTCTTGTTCCGACCGGCGCCCCAACCGGCTTCTGCAAGAGCGGCAGCGTCGGCATCGTTCTCCATCGCCACTGTCACCTGAAAGGCCTCGCGCAGATCTCTGACCGGATTCTCTCCGTTCCAATGGGGAAAGAAGTTGACATCTCCGATCGCGCCGGTCAGTGGATACACCGGTCCGGTCGAGCCGATCCCGATGCCGGAGATTTCCGTATTTGCGGTCTGCGCGGTGGCTCGGAGCATCTCCGTGATCCGCCGCAATGCTTCCGGATAACCGCGGTCAGCGTCCGTGGGGCATTCCAGGCGGGACAGGACTTTGCCATCGCCATCAATCATCCCGACGGCTATCTTGGTGCCACCGATATCAACGGCTCCGATCAAAGGCTTCTCCTCATTACTTCCATTCGAAAACTTCACCCTCATAAGCTGCGATATCGACCTTGAATGTGGCGCCGGCAATTTGGAGTGGCGTCGGACCTTGCGGAGTAATTCTGGTGAGGGAATGCAAGGGGACGGCCGCGGTGATGGTCACAGTCTGCGTTTCGGGACTGTGACTGGTTACGATCACGTACCCATGAGTTGCTGCGTTCAGTGCGCAGACCTCGACCGAAGGCTGGTCGCTGTGGAAAAGTGGTTTGATGCCTGCCCAGTCGCGAAACGCCTGATAGATGCGATAGGTGGTCTCCGGCTTGTCAAAAGCGGCGGGGAGATTTGCGAGGTAGCTTTCTAAAGGGTATGCGCTGAGCAGCGTCTTGCCCGAACCCAGAGTGTTGGCCACCAGCGCGGGCTGGTTGTCCTGATCGACGGCGATGACGGTGCCGCCCTTGACCTCGAGAATGGCACCCCAGGAACGCGGGGTTGCGGAAGGCACCGGGTAGTGAAATGTGTCTCCCACTTTTAGGCCGGCGAACGGAGTGACGATTTTCAGCGTGATGTCGTCCTTGGGATTGGCGTCGACCATTTTTGCGCCGAACAGCGACTCCATTTCAGGGATGGCAGCGTCGGCGGCAACGGACGCATAGAGAGCGCCTCCCTTGGAGACGTACTGCCTGGCTTTCTCCCAGAAGTCGGAGTGCACATGGACCAGAAAACTGTCGGTGCTGGTCAAGGGCGAGGGCAGCAGCAGCAACGGGCGCTTCTGCCAGTCGTCGTACTCGCGCGGGAAGTCTGCTTTCATACCGGCGCGCCGTGCGAGGACAAAGGACGACAACCACGAACCGGTGATCCAGAGGTTTTCTTCACTGAAGTTCGGCTGCGATTGTCCCGCCACGTTCGCGCCTTCGTCGGTTGAAGTGTAGGGAACGACTTCCGGGCCGGTCAGGCCATAGTGAGAGAAGTCACCATGCGGTTTTGACCACTCGTAAGGAACAATGATCGCGGCGTCGGCTGGAGTTGGCTCGATTCCGGCGAGATCGAGCCGGCCGACAACGTCTTCAAACTCCTTAAACATTTTTGCGGACGGCCGATCCTTGCCGTCCCAGGTGGTCAGACCGAATTCTGTTTCATGGGGAGAGCGGAGGTAGGGAACTTTGTGAAACTGTTCCGGAGCGGCATCGGTATAGCACCAGAGAAGAAAACCGTTGGCTCCGGCACCCAGACCCGAGTAGAGACTGGCGCGCAGAAACTTTGCGATTTGCTCGGGATCGTACTGGGCGGACGAAGCTCCAATCTCCTGCACCATGACGGGACGGCCGGCGCCGCCGGAAAGCGCGGTCTCGAAGGCAGATCCGTAGGTGCCGCGCTCGGAGAGCATGGCATCGGGAAAAAGTTTGGGTGCATAAATCGAGTAAGGATGAACGCTGAAGAAATCGGCTTCTTCGCGGAGATTATCCGGGCGGAACGGGCCGCGCCCAACATCTTCCATGCTGGTTCCAACGACAATCGGGTGCAGAGTGTCGTGGCGGCGGATGGACCAGGAGAGCAGGCGCGTCCAGTTGATGGCCATGGCGTCCGTGGTGCTGTCGGCGGCAATCCAGAAGGGAGGCTCGTCGGTTAGATCCCAGCCGAGGATCGCGGTTTCTTTTCCGTAGCGGCGCGCCAGTTCGGCTACGTGGTCGGTCTGGATGCGGAGCATGTCGGGATCGGAATGAGGATGCCGGCCTTGCCGGTAGGGCACATCCCAATAGGCTTCTCCGACCTCTCCGCCGATGAGAAGAGAGGGATGGAGATAAATGTGATATCGGTGCGCGAGGGAAATCAGAAAATCGAGATCGCGAAACGCTTCCGGGTTGTAGTCGCCGGGGCGAGGTTCGATCCAAGCCCAAACAAAATCGAGGCGAATGGTATTGAAGCCGAGTTCGTGCATGCGGGCGAAATCGGCTTCGATGGCTTTGGGATCCCACTGCGTGGGCCATTGCATAGCCGTTTTTGCCGGCACCCAGTTCGCGCCCACGGGGATAAAGCGATGGCCGTCGCGGGAGAAGTAATTGCCGTCGAGATGCACTGCGGGCAATTGCGTTCCGCTGGAAGTGGTAGTGGGTGAGACTTGTGATGCGGACTTTGTCGGTTTAGCCCCGTCTTCGGCAATGGCCAGACTGCACGCACAAAGCAATATCAGCAGAACTGGCAGGAGGAACTCGGCAGGCTGCGGAAAAATTTGCGGGGAAGGAAAAGTGCGATCACAGGGGATGAAGCGAGCTGTGATTCCTGGCGTCTTCCGCGGCGCTGAAACGTCGCTCTTCCACGTCAGTGCACTCTTCCACGGTTCTCCGCTCTTCGTTGCTCCGCTCTTCCACGCCGGCAATTTTACGAGTCGCATCGTTGCTGCCCACATTTTTTCTGCCTGCATTACAGAGTTTTCGCGCAGGCTGCCAAGAAACATTCCGTATTGTTACTCATGTTCATCGCCCATGCATTCTGGTTGATGAGGCGAGTTCGCGAAACCATTCTAGAACGTGAACTTGAGCGCCAGTTGAATCTCCCGCGAAGCATGTACCGTACTCGTGATTGACCCGGAAAGGCTGGGAACCAGCGGGGACCCAGAGCTGGCGGGCGAGCCGATCTGGTCCACGGCGGAGTAGGGAAGCGAGAACTCCGGAGTGTTGAACAGGTTAAAGGCTTCCACGCGGAATTGCAGCTTCGACTTCTCAGTGAGGCTGAAATTCTTGAACAACGAAGCGTCCACGTTGAACTCGGCGGGGCCGCGCAGGGAACCGCGACGGGCATCTCCGTAGTCGTGAGCGAAGGTTTGTCCAGGAGCCAGTGCCGGAATAGCGAAGGCTGCAGGGTTGTACCAGCACTCAATGGTCTGTTTGTTTGAGGGGCAGCCCACGCTGGTGGCGTTAGAGAAATCGTAAGGATTTCCGACGACATCAGGCCGCGGGGCGCCTGAATCTGTGTTGGTGTAATCGGTAGAAAGCAGCGGAGTAAGGGCTTCTCCAGAGTGCAGGGCGACGATCCCGTTCAGTTGCCAGCCCTCCGTCACCCAGTGGACCGGTCCCGAACCGTTCCAAAAGCGCTGGGCCGGGCCGATGGGGAGAGTGTAAGACCATGCGGAAGAAAGCTGATGGCGAAAATCGGGAGCGTTATCGCCACGCTCGGCCTTGAGGTTGTAGGTGTCTTGTGGTTCCAGGTACTCGTCTTCTTCGGTCTGTCCAATGGTGTGCTGCCAAGTGTAGGAATTCAGCATGCTCCAGTTGGCCGAGAATCTTTTTTCAAACTTGACCTGTAAGCCGTGGGAGACGGACCAGGCTTCATTGGCCAGGGTGCGGATTTCGCCGACGTTCGGCACCGTATTGTAGTAGAGCCGGCCGAAATTTGTGGGGGCGCCGGTTGCACAAGAAGGATCAGTGGGAGTGGGACAGTTTTCAAAATTAGTATCCAAGGGCTGAGTCGGCTGATTGCGATTGCTGAGAAACGCGAGCTTGACGCCGCGCGTTCCTACATAGGCGACCTGCAACGCCATGCTCTTGGAGAGCGCCCGCTCGATGTTCAGGTTCCACTCCTCGATGTAGGTGGTGCGGTTGTTGAACAGGGACGCGCTGGCGCGTCCCGCGGGGTTCGACACCGTTGCGTAGACCGGAGCCGGGTAACCGGTTGAGATCCGCATGCTCGGGGTGGTCGCGGGGTTGAAAATGTTCTGGCTGAAAAACAGTCCAGTGGGGTTGTAAGCGAGCTCGGCATCACTCTGATCGGCTTGCACGTCGTAGAAGATTCCAAATCCTCCCCGGATCACCGTCTTGTCGTTCCATGGGGTCCAGGCAAATCCAATGCGGGGAGCGAAATTGTTGTGATCCGTCTTTACGTCGCCGGAAGCGCTGACGCCGGGCATCTGGGGCGAGACAAATAGCCCGGTAGAGAAATCAAAATTGGCCAGGCGATTCTCCTGCTCGACCGGCGGGGTAAAGAGATCGTAGCGCAGACCAAGGTTGAGGGTCAGTTTGGGGGTAGCCCGGAAATCATCCATGAGGTAGGCACTGAACTCGGTCCAGCGCATCCCAAAGGATCCTTTCTGGCCGTCGCGATAGGCGGAGTCCGGATAACCCATGAGAAAACTGGCCAGCGCACTTCCGCCTGTGTCGGTGGTCAAGTCTGAAGTGAAGAGTTCGTTGAACATCATGTCGCCACGCGCGTTCTGGGTCTGAAAAAAGCCGTGCAGGCGGCGGCGCACGTCGGCTCCCATTTTGAAGGAATGCCGGCCGCGCACGTAGGTGAAGGCGTCGACGTATTGGTAGTTGTTCTCGTTCAGGAACTCGGGAAACCAGTCGGTACTTCCGAGCGGGCTCAGGCTGGAGAACTGGAGATTGGGCAGGCCGCCGGTGGCCGAGGCGTTGTTGGGATCGAAAATACCTGGGATGCCGAGTTGTTGCGAGATGGGCTGGCCGGCGAAATTCTGTATGGCTCGCACCACGTAGCGGGAATAGCCGATCTTGAGTTCGTTGATTTTGTCTGCGGAGAAGGTGTGCACATCGCTGATTCCGGCGGATCTGGCCAAGTTTGTGATGTGACCGGTGAAGTTTCCTCCGCCGGCTTCGCCGGGAAAGGGATCTGGAGCGAAGGCTTGCACGTTGTTGAAGCTGAAGGTGAGGGACAAATTGTTTTTGCTGGTGAGCTGGTGATCTCCGCGAACGTCGAAGGAATCCTGATTGTTGCTGGCCGATGGGTTGGATAGGTAGTTTCCAGCGGCAAGGGAGCGATTGGGCGCGGGAAAGAGTTGAACGAGGTTCAGCGCGGCTGGATCGAGGCAGGCGCCGTCGGGGGCGCTGCTACAGGGTGGGATTATGTTACCTGGAATTGGCGTGCGAATGGGCACGGTGGTTATGCCGTCCGAGCAGAGGTAGTTGCGGCTGGTGAAAGGGTCGAAGATCGTCCCGGTATCGAAAGTGTCGGAGGGCGAAGGAGTGGGGCAGGGGGAGAAAGTCTGCCCGGTGAACAGGTCCGAAAAGTTACCGCCAATCTCGGAAGGAGACGGGACAATTGAAATAAAGGTCTGGGCTTGCCGGATGCGAGTTCCCTGATAGTCGACGAAGAAGAAGGTTTTGTCTCTCAGGATCGGGCCGCCGAAAGTTCCCCCGAACTGGTTTTGCTTGAAGGGTGCTATGGGTTGAGTAGAGCTGTCGAAGTAGTTCTTGGCGTCGAAGGCGGAATTGCGCAGGAACTCAAACAGGCTGCCGTGAAATTGGTTGGTTCCGGACCTCAACACCACATTGACCACGGCGCCGCCTCGGCCAATGTCCGCGCCGAAACTGTTGGTTTGCACTTTGAATTCCTGAATCGCATCGATGGAGGGTTGGATTACTTCAATTCCGATCTGCTGTTCGTTGTTGTCGAAGCCGTTGAGGAGGAAATTGTTGTTGGTGGCGGTAAGCCCATTCACTTGAATTGAGGCATTGCCCCGTTGATCTTCAGGTATGCCGCCCTGCTGCACGGTGTAGCCGGCACTTGGTCCCTGGTTGACGCCGGGTGTGAGATAAGCCAACTCCACGAAGTCGCGCCCGTCCAAGGGCAGATCGTGCACCTGGCTCTGCGCGATTACCTGCCCGAGCGAAGAGGTTTCGGACTCGATCAGCGGAGCGGCTGCAGTGACCACGACTTCTTCGCTGATGGAGCCGACGGTCAGGGTAATATCGACGCGAACGACTTGATTCACGTCTAGCTTGAAAGCGGCTTGCAGTGCTTTCTTGAATCCCTGATGCTCCACGGTTACGGTGTACTCGCCGGACTTCAGTTCGGTGACCAGATACTCGCCGTTGCTATCGGTTTTCGTTTTTCTCTCGATATTGGTCTGGATCTCCGTGACCTTGACCGCCGCGCTATCGATGACGGCTCCGGAAGCGTCTTTGACAGTCCCAACAATTTTTCCCGACTCGACTTGAGCTTCGGCGGTGACGGCGAAGGGGAAAAGCACGCACAGTGATACGAAGAGGGTCGCGACGATGCGAGCGGTGGTGTCAGAGAAAGTGCGATGGGGGCATTCTTTACGCTTGAGATTGATGGCGACCATAAGGGATCTCCCGTACAGACGCATATGAACCGCGTATGCATATATGATGTCAAGACAATTTTTCGGCTAGTGCCGATTTGCTATTTCTATCGAGTTGAACATATGCGTACAATACACTGATAAAAAGCCATTTACTCAAGTATCGAAGTCTGCAAATGAACCTCAAGAAACATTGATGCAAGTCGGCTTGAAGAATGATATATACATTGTATACTATGTATATTGGTTGGTACGGAGGGCGCTTTGCCGCAAACTGATTTGGTCACCGTAGAGAAGCTCGGCTTGACGATCGACAACAACAGCTTCGTGCCCTACTACATGCAGATTGTGGATCATGTGCGCGAGCTGATCAAGAAAAAGAAGCTGAGCCAAGGGGAGACATTCTGTTCGGAGGGCGAAATTGCCCAGGCCCTCCGGATCAGCAAGATGCCGGTCCGGCAGGCATTTCAGAAACTGCGAGCCGAAGGTCTGTTGGTGATTGCCAAGGGCAAACGGCCCGTGATCGGCTCTGGACGCGTGCCGTGGAATTTTCAGCAGCTTCGCGGCTTCAGCGAGGAGATGCGGAGGCGAGGGCTCAATCCATCAGCCCGCTTGCTCAGCATGGGTCTGGAAGATCCTGAACTGGAGGTGGCTCAGGCGCTTAAACTGAGTCCGGGGGAGCGCGTGTACCGGGCCCGGCGACTCCGCTCGGTGAACGGTGAACCGGTGGCGGTGGTCACCAGCTACCTTCCGGCACGCATCTTCACGGGGATCGATAAACAAGATCTGGAGAAACAGTCTCTTTATTCCATTTTCGAGCACAGCTACAAGCGCAAACTGCAATGGGCGGAAGAGGTGATCGGGGCCGTGATTGCAGGAGAAGAAGAAGCGGAAATACTTCAGACTTCTGTGGGGAATGCGCTACTGATGATCCGGGAGACAACGTATGATGCGCAAAACGTAGCCATTGAATACAGTCTCTCATTATTGCGCGGGGATCGCTACACGGCGTCAGTGATCTCGGTGCGCAAGAACTGAGACACAAGTGGCGTGACGATCGTTGTTGAGGACCAAGGTTTCCTGCTCGCTGTGCTTGTTGCTTCCAGCTGCATTTGCCGATACTTATGCCAGTTGATATAACGTGGGACCGCTATATGGTCTAAAAGTAAATAACCCTCTTTTTCTGACCGATGGCTTGCGCATATTTAACTGCTAAAGCGGTCTCAAGCCATAATCTTATGAGTGGTTAGCCATCAAGATAGCGATACGCCTAATGGCTCTTGCAATCACACACTGGTTTCTTGAGCTCCAATGAGGCTACTTTACACGGCTCTGTTCTCGAAGTTTGTCTCGGACTGATTCCACATAGTCCGGCGCCGTAGATTTGTCCCCCCACAACCGCATTTCACTTCTCTCGGTCGGGATAAGGTCGCTGATCCGATTTCCGTATTTCTGTTTCAGGATTTCGGCAATCTGGTGGAACCGCTCGGACTCTTCCCAACGGGCAGGCTCTGAAAAAACGACGGTGTCGCCGTGCTTGATTAAAGTGCGTTCGTCGTCCGGGTTAGAAGCGTCGAAGTCCCACGTCAGCGCAAAGCTGTCCTCATTGATTTCCAAGAGTTGACCTGGCTCTCGCAGTTTTTCCCTCTCGAACCTGTCGAAGCCAGCGTCAATCCGTTCGACATATTCTCGTATGCCGGGCTTATCTTGGTTCGCGCGAAGTTCCTGAAGCGTTGGATAACTGACGATGGCCAGCATGGGCGCGTCAAGAGAATTGCATTGCGGACAGCAGCAGTCCATCAATTCGGCGAAGTACTCGACGGCACCCTGCTCAAACTTGCCGCTCCACCGGCACTTGGGACACTCCAATACATAGTCTTTCCAGTCGTCGAAGTAGTTAAACCGTCTCGCGCTCATAGTCCTCTCCTTTTCGGTTGGATTGTTGCAGTTTGGTGGGTTGTGTGGGAGAACAGCGTTGGTTGTCGAGTGGAAGGGGAAAATGCAAAAGCTCCCTTTGGTTGGGAGCTTGGTGGAATGCAGTAGTGTGTCATGTGTTAGTTTACGCCGGTCGCCTTGAGTTTTCAAACTGGTGATGGCTGACTGGCGAAAAGGGCGAACGCGGGGCTCGTACCTTGCGTGAACGCTCGCGTCGGCTATGATTCTCTCAATGGAAAATAGTCAAATTCCTCCCTAAAAGGGGCAAAGTACGGAATCGGTGGCCAACGCCGAGAGTGGTCGATTTCACTGGAGACGAATCGCGGAGTGCAAACGATCGACTCTTGGGCCCGAGCACGGCCACTACCTGGGAAGCATCCCACTTCCCAGAAGCCCGTTTCTGGACAACTTCCGGATCGCCAACGATCCGGCCAGAGAAGCTGCTGCTGATAGATATCTTTGTCTCCTCCGAGTGCCTCTGCCGCAACTCGGGTTTGTACACGTTGTTCGAGTCCTCAATAATGAATCGAACGGAGCACATCGTATGAAAGGTAGCCAAGCCGCAGGGGTTGGAATGGGCCAAGCGGAACATCACACGAAACTGATGATCGTCTTCGTTGTCGCTTTCTTAATGGTTCTTGGCAACGTCCAAATGACATCGGCGCAAACCGCCAGATTGCTTCCGACCGCTAGCGGAACTGGCACCTGTACAGACATCGCGGCGTACGGCGGCTCGTCGGCGAACCCTGACAATAGGGCTGCGTTGGCCGCCGCGTTGAATGCGTCTTCGGGCGGCGGAGCTTGCGTCTTTTTTCCGCCGGGTCAGTTTACGTTCGCATCCAACTTCAAGTTCGTGTTGCCGAACAGCAGCGCCTCAATCACGCTGACAGGCGCCGGGGCAGATGTCACACAGCTCTACTGGCCGACGGGCGGAGGCCTGACCATCGATTATGTCGGAGCGGAGAACTCAGTCCATCTTCGTAACATGTCGCTGATCACCGGCTCTGTGGGTGTTGGAAGTGCGGTTGTGCTGAACCAGACGAACGGAAACGTTGGTGCGGCTGACAACGCCCTGTCCGAGTTGTTCGATGTTACGGTCCGTGGGGCCGACGGCTATAGTCAGAATGACTATTGGGATCGTGCCGTGGAGATCACTCAGATCTCCAACGTAAATCTTGTGGGGCTCGTCATCTCTGGCCCAGGCGGGGCCGCCTACTCCACCAAGGGAATTGGCGTCGTGCTGCAAGGCAGCAGCAACAATCCGGCCGTCGTGTTCAACGTCACGGGTGCAACTTTCAATTACCTCTCCAAGGGAATTGTCTACGGTCAACAGGTGGAGGGGCTCACCGTCTCGCAGTCGAATTTCGTTGGTGGTGACTATGGAATCTATGTTCCACCAAATATCGGCGGTCTGGATCAACTGACGGTACTTGGCAGCCAGTTCAATTGCGCAACCGGTGGAATCTACGTCGGCAGTAGTCTTTCGAACACCCTGTTCAGCGCAAATTTGTTCATCGTGCCGGACACAGGAACGGGGATTCATCTGCAGCAAGCCTATCTTTACAGCGCGACGGGCAACTCTTTCAATATTGGCAGTCCGGCAAAAGGCAGCACTTACCCAATCGGCATCGAGGTAGGGAGCACAGCGGGCGGCGGAACTATCACAGGAAATCTGTTCGACAACATGGTTACAGCGATCGTTCTGGATCGCACCTCGACCGGCGCCAACGTTCAGTCCAATGAATATTCAAATGATTCGACCATGGTGAAGAATCTGGGAACTGGTAATACCGTTGGCGGCGGAACCCCTTAGTCGCCTAATTTGGGCCGAAATCGTCCATTGAAACACTAGATCGTTATCCGAAACCCAGTCGACGGCCAACCGGGAAGTATTCCGGGCCAGAAGTCGGCTCCTGGGAAGTCACACGAGAGAATTGCTTGGACGAAACGGACCTGATGGCGGTTGAGCTGCTACCACAATCGTGCCTTTTGCTTCGTCTGTCCTGCTCACCAGAGGCGCAGAAGTTATTCTTCGCTTCATTCTGCGTAGCCTCATCACCTCCGCTGCCTTGCGGACCACAGCTAGAGTCAATTGCTGTCGAGGCCGCAGTCGGATAATTGGGATGCGGACATGACTGACCGAAGGCGTTACCGGAGACAGAGGCAAGGAAGATTGGAAGTAGCAGGGAAATACAAAAGCTGCGGCGAGATACTCGCGAGCCCTTATTTTCAAAAGTAGCCATTGTGGATACAACGATTCCGACCAAAGTTCGACGCATAGCTTGCCTCCTCAAGCTGCCTGTGCGCGGGTTTCGCTGAAGCTGAATAAAGGGCGACGCAGCTCGCCGGCCGCGCCGCCTCACTGGCTTAACCCTAAGTGCCCGTCCTCTTCGCTTGCGCCGGGGGAGGAACACCCAAAGCTGTTGCTACCCGGGTTCCGATTGGTGATCCAATCCCAGTGCATGCGTCCCATCCCGGACCGGCTGAGTACGCGCCATTATTGCCAGAGGTGATGTCTTGGAAATCCGCCGCCGCCCAGATCGTGTTCGTTCGCAAACGACTGGGGGAGGTTCAGTACCTGCGAACCACGATCACCGACGAGCAGCGCAAGGAATTCGGGAACCTAGTGGAAAGCAACGAGAACCTGATCACGCTCTGCACTGTATGCCACAACGAAACCCACAACAGGGTCGAGCAAGAAACAAGACGACCCAGAAAACTGGGTGGTATACCGGAAGGTAGCTGATTCAATGGATAGAACATACAAGATTCAAGTTCCTTTTATAGTAATCACGCCCGCACGGAAGAAGCTATTCCTGCGTTGGGCACTTAAAGAACCGGCGTAACCCCCGTCCGCTGTTCAGGGGTCGCCAGGCCCGGTTCGCCCGCGTGCAGAATCAGTATTTAGACGGTGTCCAGAATTGCTCAGACACCTGATTGGCAGGGCTGGTACCGTGATCGACGTGGCAAATCTCCTCGTTCGTTTGCTCGTCCTAAGTCTGGCGGTCACTGTAACCGGCTTCGCCCAAGATTCTGTGCCTTGGCACGATCCGTCCAAACACACTGTGCAATTCGTAACGGTGGAAAAGGGTATCCGACTAGAAGTGCTCGATTGGGGCGGCACGGGTCGACCGGTTGTACTGCTGGCGGGTTCCGGAAACACTGCACACATTTTCGACGGCTTCGCTGAAAAACTATCCGGAGCTTGCTGTCACGTCTACGGCATCACACGACGCGGGTTTGGCGCTTCCACTCATCCTGATTCGGGTTACGACCAGCAACGACTGGCGGACGACGTCCTCCAAGTCCTCGACGCCCTGAAAATTGTTGCGCTTGTTTTGGTTGGTCACTCCATGTCCGGAGAGGAATTAACCACCTTGGGAGACGAACACTCCGATAGACTGGCTGGGCTGGTCTACCTCGATGCGACGTCTGATCCTACGGATTACCCGGGAAACAGTGCGGCTTATATGGCTCTCTTTAATAAATTGCCCTCAGCCATGCGTGCCAACGGGTCTGAACCGGACGCCTCGGACCTAAGATCGTTTCAAGCCTTTCATGATTTCAAAGTGCGGCAGAACGGCTTCGAATACCCAGAGGCCCAACTGCGCGCCAGTT
>Ga0187879_10001948_pt1 | contig 14047 bp, 15 predicted proteins | sample June2016WEW_19_1_FD_132423 | JGI IMG/M metagenome (GOLD analysis project Ga0187879, IMG submission 132423) | Peatland microbial communities from SPRUCE experiment site at the Marcell Experimental Forest, Minnesota, USA - June2016WEW_19_10 | ecosystem: Environmental > Terrestrial > Soil >... | reverse complement strand
GAGATCTGCGCCTACGGCACGGCCGTTCAGGCGCTGCCGGTCACCGACGGGGCGAAGTACACGGCGAGTCAGCTGGGCTACGGCGGTCCGCCACCGCAGCAGTGAATTGTTTGATCGACGGCGGGGCCGGCGGTCTAGACTGACCCTTGTTGTCGACGGGCGACGGAATCTGGTGAAACTCCAGAACGGTCGCGCCACTGTACAAAGTCAGACCCGAAACTCGTCACCAACACCCTAGGTGGGACGCGAAATCCCCAGAAGGAGTCAACGGTGTCCAATATCGTGTCCGAGACAACTCGTACGCGCTCGATAGACCTGTCCGCGGCAAGCGCCGCGCTGTGGTTGGCGGCGACCGCTTTCCTGGCGTTGTTGGCGCTGTACTTCGTCGGCGTCGACCAGGGTGCGGTGTCGCTGTTCGGCAGCGACTCACATGTGCACGAGTTCGTACACGACGCACGGCATCTACTCGGCTTCCCCTGCCACTGATCCTCCCAGCGTGGAGAAGCGTCTGATCGCACGCGGACTGCTCGCCGGCGCAATCGGTGCGGTGCTGGCGTTTGCCTTCGCCCGCCTGTGTGCCGAGCCGGTAATAGGCCGCGCGATCGCATTTGAGGACGGTCGAACCGACGTCGAGCAGGCACAAGGTGTGCACGAGCACGGCGTCGAGCTGTTCACTCGTGGCGTGCAGTCGAGCGCCGGGTTGGGTTTCGGTGTGCTGATTTTCGGTCTCGCCATGGGTGCATTGTTCGCCGTACTGTTCTGCGTCGTCTATGCACGCGCGGCTGGCGGCGCCAAAAGCCTTGCACCACGGCAGCTCTCGGTCCTACTGGCGGCGGCGGCTTTCGTCGCGGTTTACCTGGTTCCGTTCCTGAAGTATCCGCCGAATCCACCGGCCGTAGGTCAGTCCGACACGACCGGGGCGCGCACCGGCTGGTATCTGGTGATGGTGCTGATATCGGTCGTGCTGGCGATCGCGGTGGTCTTGTTCGCCCGGCGGCTGGCCGACCGGGTCGGCGCCTGGAACGGCCGGCTGCTCGCCTCGGGGGTTTATCTGGCGACGATCGTCGTGGTGATGGTGTTGCTGCCGACGGTTGACGAGACGCCGCAACCACTACGGGACGCCTCAGGCGCGATCATCTACCCCGGCTTTCCCGCCGACGTACTCTACGAGTTCAGATTGCTCTCGCTGGCTACCCAGCTGGTGTTATGGGTGACCATCGGCCTGGTCTTCGCGCCATTCGCCGAGCGGCTGGTCGCAGACACGGCCACGAGCGAACGGGCATCGAGTATCGCGGCGTGACCGAGGTCGTCCGGCTGACCTTGCTGTCGCACGCGATGACTGATGCCATGGCGGCCGGGCGTTTTCCTGCCGACGAACCGCTCAACGATACCGGCCTTCGGCATGCCGAAGCGGCTGCGCGCCTTGCTATCTCCGCCGGCACTCGCCAATTCACCGCTCCCGAGCGGCGTGCCCGCCAAACCGCGCAGCTGCTGGGCTTGCAGGCCACCACCGAGCCGCAGTTGGCCGACCTTGACTGTGGGAGCTGGCGCGGGCAGCCACTCGACACCGTCGGATCGACCGATCTTGCGCTGTGGCTGACCGACCCTGCCGCGGCGCCGCACGGCGGCGAGTCCATCGTCAACCTCATCGACCGGGTATCTGGCTGGCTGGAATCGTTGACCGACAACACCTTACGGACGGTGGTCGTCACGCATCCGGCGGTGATCCGAGCGGCGATCCTGATCGCCTTGAACGTGCCGCCCACCTCGTTCTGGCGCATCGATGTCGCTCCGGCCAGCTGCGTCGTCATGCACTTTCGCGAAAACTCTTGGCGGGTAAGGCTCTAAGAGCTACTGCGGTGCGATCAACCCGAAGACTTGCTTTGCCACCTGCAGCATCCAGCCGGTTACCTTCGGCCCGTGATCGCGTGGCCAATTCAACTGGAAGCTGACGACCCACGGCTGCTTGGTCTTGTCGACGGCATACCAACTGAAGGTTAAATCACCCGGCAAACCACCGGCTTTCGCGCCGATGTATGGCCAAACGTTTCGATCAAGCTGGATACCCGACACGGCCGACAGGATCTGCCGGACCGGCGCGGCCTCGCCGACCGCGTCGGCCTGCAGCGCTGCATGAACTCGGCAGATGTCCTCGGCGCTGCCGTACCACTCCGCGCCGTACATAGAGGCCGGGGTGTGGGCGTGCTCGGGATCAGGTTCGTAGGGAGTGGAATTCGCCTGTGCCAGCAGCTGAGCACGGACTTGCGGGGACGCCTGCTGCCATTGAGTGCGCAGATCCGGTTTACCCCAGCCGATGGAGAACAACTCGTACATCGTGGGGAAGGGTGTCATGCTGGCCGGATCGTGATGGCCGGCCGTGGCAATGGCTTCCTCGATCGCGTGCCTGCCCATCCGTTCGATCAGCAAGTCGGTGGCCATGTTGTCGCTGGTGGCGATCATCTTCTCGGCGGCGGTCCGAACCGAAACATGCGCTCCGGGCGGTAATCCCAGGCCGGACGAGCCCACAGCTTTGCTCTTCTCGGTTACCGACAACTGATCGTCCCAGGACACCGTGCGGTTCTTGACCGCAGTCGCCAGCGCGTGCAGCACATACAGCTTGAAAATCGATGCCAGCGGCAAAGATTCGCTGGTATTGGTGCCTTGCACCGGGTCGCACCGACCATTGTCGACCTTGGCAACCTGGTAGGAGTAGCGAGCACCGGTCTTGCTCAGTACCGCGTCGACGTCGTGCCACGAGGTGATCGTTGGCGCCAGCGTCTCGAGATCGAACCCATCAACGCGCCCCAAGTCGTCGGTGTGAATCCGGACGTCTTGGCGGGCACCGTAGGAGGAGGTGAGGTGCAGGGTGGCTGCGCTCGCGCCGATATCCACGCCGTCGAGGGTGAACGGACGATCCCACCACAACGCCTCCATGATGGTTTCCACCGAATCGACCTTGTCCGGCGCGGCCAGGGTGCGAACTCCGACCGGGCCGATGGGCCAGTCGGAGTTGAGCATGTCCATGGTCTGCTGAGCCCGCAGACCCGGGGGAGTCCGGGTGTCGATCGCCCGGGACGGGTTCGCCGCGTTCGCCTGCAGAGAAGGAGAGGTGGCGCAACCCGGTGTCAAGGCCGCGACGAGTGCGGTGGCGGCGGTGAGGGCAAGCACCCGCGCCGGGCGCCGACTACGCAGTGGGCTTCTTCCCGACAACGTCCATGACAACCTCGAACTCCAGCAGCGACGCGCCAGTTGCCACCGGGTTGGCGCGCTGACCAGCATGGGCTTCGACGGCGGGCCCACTCGCCCACGCCTGGAATGCTTCATCGGACTCCCACTGTGTCACTACGAAGTAGCGGTTCTCACCCTTGACCGGGCGCAGCAGCTGAAAGCCCAGGAAGCCGGGTTGGTTGTCCACCGCGTGCGCGCGGTGGGCGAACCGCTTCTCCAGCTCAGGACCAGCGTCGGCGGGTACTTCGATTGCGTTGATCTTCACCACTGGCGGCATGCCCGTTAGGCTACCGCGTCCACCTCGCTTGTCCCGCTATAGGGCTTGCCACGCAAGATGGTGACATGACTGGCAACCTGCTGACCTGCCGTGGCGGCCAAGGTGAGCCGTTGGTGCTGGTGCACGGCTTGATGGGGCGGGGCAGCACCTGGTCGCGGCAGCTGGGCTGGCTGAACCGGTTGGGCACGGTCTACACCTACGACGCGCCGTGGCACCGGGGCCGAGACGTCGATGATCCGCATCCGATCAGCACCGAACGGTTCGTGGCCGATCTGGCCGACGCGGTAAGCGCCTTGGGGGCGCCGGCCCGGCTGGTCGGGCATTCGATGGGTGCCCTGCACTCGTGGTGTCTGGCCGCGGAGCGCCCCGATTTGGTCTCGGCACTAATCGTCGAGGACATGGCTCCCGACTTCCGGGGCCGCACCACCGGCCCGTGGGAGCCCTGGCTGCATGCGCTCCCCGTCGAATTCGACTCCGCTGAACAAGTATTCGGTGAATTCGGGCCGGTCGCCGGAAGATACTTCCTGGAAGCCTTCGACCGCACCGACACCGGTTGGCGGTTGCACGGACACACGTCGCGCTGGATCGAGATCGCCGCCGAATGGGGCACCCGCGACTACTGGGCTCAGTGGCTGGCGGTGCGGACGCCGGCTCTGCTCATCGAGGCCGGAAATTCGGTCACCCCGCCGGGACAGATGCGCGAGATGGCCAAAAACCATTCTTCCACAACATATTTGGCTGTTGCGGAAGCCGGTCATCTGATTCATGACGAAGCGCCAGAGGTCTACCGCCAGGCGGTCGAGTCATTCTTGGCGGCGACGCACGCCTGAGCATGGCCGGTCCGGCTGGTAGCCGCCCCCGTGGCCAAAGTCTTGGCCGCGAAGATCGTCACACAATATGATAAATTCTTCAATTGTTCGAATATAGAAACTTTGCATTCTTCAGGAGATCGGTGCCGTGTCCGAGCCGTTGTACAAGGTCAAGGCCGAATTCTTCAAGACGCTGGGACATCCGGCGCGGATCAGGATTCTGGAGCTTCTCGAGGTGGGAGACAAATCGGTCGCTGAGCTGTTGCCTGAGGTCGGGCTGGAGTCTTCGAATCTGTCCCAGCAGCTGGGTGTTCTGCGCCGGGCGGGGGTGGTCGACGCGCAACGGGACGGCAACACGATGATCTACTCGATCGCCTCCCCGGGTATCGCCGAACTGCTGATGGTGGCGCGCAAGGTTCTCACCGGAGTGCTCAGCGATCGGGTCGCGGTGTTGGAGGACCTGCGCGCTGGCGGCGCGGAGTAGCGTCCATGAGCTGGATTTCCAAAGCGTTCCGGGTCGGTCGGATCGCGGAACCCGCGGCGCCTGCACCGCAGCCGACAATGAAACCTCCTGCGGGAGTGCGTGGTTCGCTTCAGATCCGGCACGTCGACGCGGGCTCGTGCAATGGGTGTGAGGTGGAGATCTCGGGCGCGTTCGGACCGGTGTATGACGCCGAGCGGTTCGGTGCGCGGCTGGTGGCCTCCCCGCGCCACGCGGACGCGCTGCTGGTGACCGGCGTCGTGACACGCAATATGGCCGGCCCGCTGCGCACCACGGTCGACGCCACCCCGCAGCCACGGGTGGTGATCGCCTGTGGGGACTGTGCTCTGAACCGGGGCGTGTTCACCGATGCCTACGGCGTGGTCGGCGCAGTGGGTGAGGTGGTGCCCGTCGATGTGGAAATCCCGGGGTGCCCGCCGACGCCGAGCCAGATCATCGCGGCGATCAGATCGGTGACCGGCAAGTGACGACCACCCTGGTGGCCAGCGCGGTTCCAACACCAAACCAATTGCCCCGCAACGATTTCAGACCAGCCTTCGCGGGTGGACTGACGGCGCTGCTCGGTGCGGGCGGGGTATGGGCAGGCGTGCTGGGGATGTTCGGTTCGATTTGCGCAGTACACATCGGGTGGTTGCTTCCCCTGTCGGGGGTGCAGCTGGGCCTGGATCCGCTGGGCGGGTTTTTTATGTCGGTTACCGGGGCGGTCGCGGTCGGGGTCGGGGTGTACACGATCGGGTATGCCCGGCGCGGGCATCTGGGTCGGGTCACACTGGCCGTGTTGCCGTTGTTTGTCGCGGCGATGCTGCTGGTTACCGCTGCGGGCTCGGTGACCACGTTTTTGTTGGCGTGGGAGTTGATGGCGGTCGCCTCGTTGGTGTTGGTACTGGCCGACCACACCCGCGCGCAGGTGCGCTCCGCTGCATTGGTGTACGCGGTGATGACCCAGTTGGGGTTTGTGGCGATCCTGGTCGGGCTGATCGTTTTGTCGGCGGCTGGTGGGGCGGACCGGTTTGCCGATCTACACCGGATACCGCAGGGTGCGCGCACCGGGGTCTTTCTGTTGACGACGGCGGGGTTCGGGTCGAAGGCCGGGCTGGTGCCGCTGCACGCCTGGTTGCCGCGTGCCCACCCCGAGGCGCCCAGCCCGGTGTCGGCGCTGATGAGCGCGGCGATGGTCAACCTGGGGGTCTATGGCATCTGCCGTGTCGATCTGCAGCTACTCGGGCCGGGTCCGGGCTGGTGGGGGCTGACCTTGATGGTTGTCGGCGGAGTGTCGGCGCTCTATGGCGTGGTGCAGGCCTCGGTGGCCACGGATCTCAAACGGCTACTTGCCTATTCGACAACCGAGAACCTTGGGTTGATCACGCTGGCATTGGGAGCCGCAACCCTTTTCGCGGCCTCCGGCGCCTACGGGCCAGCGACGATCGCTGCGGCGGCGGCCATGTTGCACCTGATCGCGCACGCGGCGTTCAAAAGCCTCGGATTCCTGGCGGCCGGGTCGGTTCTGGCCGCAACGGGGCTGCGTGACCTCGACCGGCTGGGTGGTTTGGCGCGCCGGATGCCGACGACCACCACGCTGTTCGGGGTGGCCGCGCTGGGGGCGTGTGGGCTACCCCTGGGCGCCGGGTTCGTCAGCGAGTGGTTGCTGGTCCAGTCGCTGATCCACGCGGCTCCCGGGCACGCCACCGTGCTCGCCTTGACCACGCCGCTGGCGGTAGGCGCGGTCGCGCTCACCACAGGCCTGGGGGTGGCGGCGATGGTCAAGGCATTCGGAATCGGATTCCTGGCGCGGCCGCGCTGCCAGGAGGCCGCTCAGGCTCGCGAGGCAACGGGCAGCATGCTGGCCGGCATGGCAATCGCGGCGGCCGCCTGTCTGGTGCTGGCGGTGGCGCCCTCGGTCGTCGCACCCGCGCTGCGTCGGGCGATCGCCGCGCTACCCGCAGCCCGGACAGTGGAGTTCACCGACCTCGGCGCGGTGGTGCGGCTGCCCGGCCTGCCGGGGTCGATCGCACCCGGGGTGATCGCCGCCGGCGTTGGGGTGGCCGCACTGGCCGTGGCCGCCCTGGCGCGTTGGTGCCGGCGGCGTCCGACACCCGCTACATTGCCGCTGTGGGCATGTGGCGCAGACGATCTCACCCCACGCATGCAGTACACAGCCACGTCATTCGCCGAGCCGCTGCAGCGGATCTTCGATGACGTCCTACGTCCCGACACCGATATCGAGGTCACTCACGCCGCCGAGTCGCAATATCTGGTTGACAAGATCACCTACCGCACCAAAATCGCCGATGCGATCGAGGACCGCTTCTATACGCCGGTGATCCAGGTGGTGGCAGCCGCAGCGGGAATCGTGCGGCGCGCCCACACCGGCAGCGTGCACCTCTACCTGGCTTACGGTGCGCTCGGCGTGCTGGTCGTGCTGGTCGTCGCCCGATGAACGTCCTGTCCTACGTCGCGGGCGCGGTGCAGATCGGCACCGTGATCGTCGGGGCGCCACTGGTGGTCGGGCTTACCCGGCAGGTGCGCGCACGCTGGGAGGGCCGCGTCGGTGGCGGCGTCCTGCAGCCCTGGCGCGACATAGTCAAACAGCTTGGCAAACAACAGATAACCCCGCTCGGCACAACGGTGGTGTTCGCGGCCGCGCCCGCCATCGTCGCCGGATCGACACTGCTAATCGCCGCGATCGCACCGCTGGTAGCCACCGGATCTCCACTGGATGCCAGCGCGGACCTGTTCGCGGTGGTCGGCCTGCTGTTCGTGGGCACGGTCGCATTGACCCTGGCCGGCATCGATACCGGTACCTCCTTCGGCGGTATGGGCGCAAGCCGCGAGATCACCATCGCCGCGCTGGTCGAACCCACCATTTTGCTCGCGGTCTTCGCCCTGTCCATACCGGCTAGATCCGCCAATCTCGGTGCCCTGGTGGCGAATACCATCACCCACCCCGAGCAGGTGGTGTCGGTGGCCGCTGTGCTGGCGTTCGCCGCGCTGGTGATCGTGATCGTTGCCGAGACCGGCCGGCTGCCAGTGGACAACCCGGCCACTCATCTCGAGCTGACGATGGTGCACGAGGCGATGGTCCTCGAATACGCCGGTCCGCGCCTGGCGCTAGTCGAGTGGGCGGCCGGCATGCGACTGACCGTGCTGCTGGCGCTACTGGCAAACCTGTTCGCGCCGTGGGGTATTGCGGGCGGCCAGCCCAGCGCGATTGACATCGTCGTCGGCGTCGCAGCGGTGGTGGCCAAGGTCGCCGTGCTGGCGGGACTGCTCGCAACCGTCGAGGTGTTCGTCGCCAAACTGCGGCTGTTCCGGGTTCCCGAGCTGCTGGCCGGGTCATTTCTACTGGCGTTACTCGCCGTCACCGCTGCCAACTTCTTCACGGTATCGGCATGACATACAACACTTTCACGGTATTGGTCGACCTCGCCGCCGGCGGGCTGATCTTGGCGGCGGTACTCATCGTATGGCGCCGCGACCTGGCCGCCATCATCCGTCTGCTGGCGTGGCAGGGCGTCGCGCTGGCGGCCATCCCCATCCTGCGGGGGGTTTACGACAGCGACGGCGCGCTCATCGGTGTCGGTGTCGCCGTGCTGGTGTTGCGGGCTGCGGTACTGCCGCGGTTGCTCTCCCGTGCAGTCGGCGCCGAGCCGCGATCCCACCACGAGGCGACCCCGCTGGTGAACACCGCCACCTCACTGCTGATCACCGCCGCGCTGACGCTGGCCGCGTTCGCGGCCACTCGATCGTTGGTGAACCTGCAGCCGGCGGCCTCAACCAATGCTGTCCCGGCCGCTACCGCGGTGGTGCTCATCGCATTGTTGGTGATGGTCACGCGGCGGCACGCGGTGTCACAAGCCGCAGGGTTTTTAATGCTGGACAACGGAATCGCCGCGACCGCGTTCCTGCTCACTGCCGGGGTGCCACTGATCGTTGAACTCGGCGCCTCCCTGGACGTGCTGTTCGCACTCATCGTGATCGGCGTTCTGACCGGCCGGCTGTCTCGCACCTTCGGCGGCGCCGACCTGGACGCGCTGCAGGAGCTGCACGACTGATGACCGGCTTACTGCTAGCCGCTATCCTCACGCCGATCGGCGCGTCGATCGCCACTCTGATTGTCGGGTGGCGCCGGGCGACCGCCGCGCTGATCGTTCTCTCAGCGATAACCGTGCTGGGGTGCGGCGCGGCGCTGGGGCTGCGTGTCGGGGCGGGAACCCAGTTCGCGTTGGGCGGGCTGCTGCGCGTCGACGCGCTGTCCGTCACCATGCTGATAGTCATCGGAATCGTTGCCACCCTGGCCACCTGGGCCAGCATCGGCTACCTCGATGCCGAACTCGCCCACGGTCACACCGACGCACGCGGCGCCCGAGTGTATGGGGCGCTGACTTCCGCGTTCCTTGCTGCGATGGTTGTTGCTGTGTGCGCCAACAACATCGGCGTCATCTGGGTCGCCATCGAAGCCACCACGGTGATCACCGCCTTCCTGGTCGGACACCGCCGTACCCGCACGGCACTCGAAGCGACCTGGAAATACGTCGTGATCTGCTCGGTCGGCATAGCGATGGCCTTTCTTGGCACGGTGCTGCTGTACTACGCCGCCGAGCGTGCCGGCGCGCCGGCCAACGCGGCCCTGAACCTCGACGTGCTGATGGCACACGCGGGCGTGCTAGATCCCGGTACCGCTCGCCTGGCGGGCGGGCTGCTGCTGATCGGCTACGGCGCCAAGGCCGGGCTGTTTCCGTTCCACACCTGGTTGGCCGACGCGCACAGCCAGGCCCCGGCGCCCGTTTCGGCGCTGATGAGCGGGGTGCTGCTGTCGGTGGCGTTCTCGGTGTTGATTCGCATCAAACCGATCATCGACACCGCCACCGGGCCCACCTTCATGCGATCGGGGCTGCTCGTGATCGGGCTGGCGACGCTGTTGATCGCGGCCCTGATGCTGACCGTGACACCCGACATCAAGCGCATGCTTGCTTACTCGTCGATGGAGAACATGGGGCTGATCGCGATCGCCGCGGCGGCCGGAACCACGCTCGCGATCGCCGCGCTGCTGCTGCACGTGCTCGCTCACGGGATCGGAAAGACGGTCCTGTTCTTGGCGAGCGGTCAGCTGCAGGCCGCGCACAACTCCACTGCGATCGCTGACATCACCGCCGTGCTGCGGCGGTCCCGCCTGATCGGTGTATCCCTCGCCGTCGGTGTGATCGTGCTGCTCGGGCTGCCGCCTTTCGCGATGTTCGCCAGCGAGTTGGCCATCGCCCGCTCGCTCGCCGACGCCCGGCTCACCTGGGCCCTTGCCGCAGGCATGCTGCTGATCGTGGTTGCCTTCGCCGCGCTGGCGCGCAACTGGGGCCACATCCTGCTAGGCGACTCCACCGGCACGCCAGCAATCGCCGTGCCCCGAACGGTCGCTGCGGCCCTGCTCCTCGGTGTCGCGGCATCGATCGCCCTCGGCATCACCGCAGGCCCGCTTGCTGATCTATTCACCGCCGCAGCCAGAGGCATTGGGGCATCGCCGTGAGACGTAACTTGTTGCAGCACAGGCTATCTCTTGATGGGCTGACCGACATGGCAGAAGAATTGCTAGGCAATGGGTTTCGTCTGTGCCTGGTGGCGGCCCACGACGACGACGATTCCTTCCGCGTCGTTTACCTGTTCCTCGCTGGCTGGCCTGATCGCCGTGTCGAACTCGAATGCGTTATTTCCAAAGATGATCCGATGGTCCCTTCGCTGGCATACCTGTCGTTTTCGGCTAGCAGATTCGAGCGCGAAATGGCAGACCTATATGGGATCCGGCCCGTCGGCCATCCCAAAGTGCGACGGCTAGTGCGCCATGCTCACTGGCCCGAAGAGTGGTATCCCATGCGCAGCAACGCCTCGCCCGCACCCGAATTCGAAGACAGCGGCCACTTCCCATTCGTCACGGTTGAGGGACCCGGGGTTTATGAGATCCCGGTGGGTCCCGTGCACGCCGGGCTGATCGAGCCCGGTCATTTCCGCTTCTCCGTCGCAGGCGAAACCGTGCTGCGACTCAAGGCACGACTGTGGTTCGTGCATCGGGGTTTGGAGAAGCTCTTCCAGGGCCGGCAAGCTGACGGCGCAGTAGAACTGGCCGAACGCGTCAGCGGCGACACTTCCGTCGCACACGCGCTTGCCCACAGCCTCGCCATCGAAGACGCGCTCGGGGTCGATCTTCCTGACGGGGTACATCGGCTGCGTGCGCTGCTCGTCGAGCTCGAACGGCTCTACAATCACGTTACCGATTTGGGCGCGTTGGCCAACGACGTTGGGTTCTCCCTAGCCAACGCACACGCTCAGCGCATTCGCGAACAACTGCTGCGGCTGAACGCGGCCGTAACCGGACATCGGCTGCTGCGCGGCGCCGTCCGTCCCGGCGCTGTCACGCTGCAGGCGCTGCCTGACACTACTCAGCTGCGATCCATTGCGGCCGACGTCGCCGAGGTCGCCGAACTGACCCTGCGCAACGCCGTGGTGTACGACCGGTTCGCGGGGACCGCCCTCCTAGGCGCAGAAGACGCTCACGCCCTGGGCTGCCTCGGCTATGTCGCGCGCGCCAGCGGCATGCGCACCGACGCCCGACTCGAACACCCCACCACCGCACTACCCGTCACTGAGATCGGCGCCGACGCGGGGGATGTGCTAGCCCGTTATACGGTGCGACGCGACGAATTCGCAGCGTCTATCGAATTGGCAACTTATTTGATCGAATCACACACGGGTCCAATCGAATACGCCAAGACTCCATCCTCACCGCACACTTCCCTCAGCGGTATCGGCATCGTCGAAGGCTGGCGCGGCACCATCGTCCACCGCGTCGAAATCGACGCAGCCGAGCGGATCACCCGCGCCAAGATCGTCGACCCATCCTGGTTCAACTGGCCGGCGCTGCCGGTCGCGATGGCCCACACCATCGTCCCCGACTTCCCGTTGGCTAACAAAAGCTTCAATCAGTCTTACGCCGGCAACGATCTCTGACCAACCAGCCCGCGCTTAGCTACCCTCGCCGGCCAACGCAAACAGGCCGTCCACGGTCCGGGTAATCAGGCCGTCGGCGAGCAACGAGTCTAGCGCGCGGTCGCGCTGTTGAGTATCAGTCAACCAAGCCACGTCCAGCTCCGCCCGGGTGACCGGAAAATCACTGAGGCGCAATACGTCCAGCAGTAATCCACGGACCTGGCGGTCGGTGCCCGCGTAGCTTTGAACGCGGCGCGCCGGGCCCTGCGCGGGGGGATAACCCGCATCCCGCCAGGCGCACTCGCTAACTGGACACAATCCGCAACGCGGCGCGCGCGCAGTGCACACGATGGCACCCAGTTCCATCAAGGCTACCGAAAACTGGGGCGCCGTATCATCTTTCGGCAGCAGTGCCGAGACATCGGCATGATCGCGAGTGGTGGACGGGGAACCTGCGTCGGCCAGTCCATGCACGGCGCGGGCCACCACCCGGCGCACGTTGGTGTCGACGACTGGCACCGGCTGGCGGTAGGCGAAGCACGCGACGGCTCGCGCCGTGTAGCTGCCGATACCCGGCAACTCGAGCAGGGTCTCAACGTCGTCGGGAACAACATCGCCGTGGTCGCGCGCAATGACGGTGGCGCACTCGTGCAGGCGCTTGGCCCGTCTCGGATAGCCCAGCTTGCCCCAGGCGCGCAGTACATCGGCGGCGCTGGCCGCGGCGGTGGCCGAGGGGGTGGGCCAGCGGCGAACCCAGTCCATCCAGATCGGCAGCACCCGGGCCACCGGCGTCTGTTGCAGCATGAATTCGCTGACCAGGACCTGCCATGCGCTGACACCGGGTTCCCGCCAGGGCAGGTCGCGGCGCGATCGTGCGTACCACTCCAGAAGTTCATTCGCCTGGATGTGCGGTTGGCTAGGCATTAACGCCCACCGCACAGCAGAATGTTTGCCATGCCCAACACCAGTCCGTTAACTGCATGGAAAGCACTCAAAGAGGGTAACGAGCGATTCGTTGCCGGCCAGCCCCTGCATCCCAGCCAGAGTGTCGCGCACCGGGCCAGCCTGGCGGCCGGCCAGAAGCCGACCGCGGTCATATTCGGCTGCGCGGACAGCCGGGTGGCCGCCGAGCTCATCTTCGATCAGGGCCTCGGTGACGTGTTCGTGGTCCGCACTGCCGGGCAGGCCATCGATTCGGCAGTGCTCGGCTCCATCGAGTACGCGGTGACGGTCCTCGACGTCCCACTCGTCGTCGTTCTCGGCCATAACAACTGCGGCGCCGTCAAGGCCACCATCAGTGCGATCGATGACGGTGCGATCCCCGGCGGCTTCGTACGGGACGTGGTGGAGCGCGTCTTGCCGTCCATCCTGGCGGCCCGGCGCGACGGCCTAACCCGCGTCGACGAGTTCGAGGACCGGCATGTGCAAGAGACGTTGGCCCAGCTGCTGGCGCGTTCCACTGCCATCGCAGAGCGAGTGTCCGCGGGCACGCTGGGGCTTGCGGGCATCACTTACCACCTCGCCGACGGGCGGGCGGTGTTGGTCGACCACAAAGGTGACATCGGCGAGCAAGCCGGGGCGTCGACGCCGCCACTAACACGGCGGTCGGCCAGCTAACCGGGCGACACGCCGACCAGGATCGGCCAAATCGGCGTGACCTGCGCCTACGGTGTAATTGTGCTGGATCTGGAACCGCGTGGCCCGCTACCCACGGAGATCTATTGGCGGCGCAGGGGGCTGGCCCTGGGCATCGCAGTCGTCGTGATCGGCATCGCGGTCGCCACCGTCATCGCCTTTGTCGGCGGCAGCGCGGGTGCCAAACCCGCCAGTACCGGCAAAGCGAACTCCGCCGAGAACAAGCCGGGAGCACCGGCGCCGCCTCAGGCGCCACCGCCCGGGCAGGAGAGCGTCAACCCGGTGGCACCGCCACAGGGACTCAACCCGGAGTCTCCGACGCCAACGGCCGCGGTGATGCCGCCGCCGGTGCTCAAGGAGGGCGATGACTGCCCCGATTCGACGCTGGGCGTCAAGGGCCTGACCAACGCGCCCCAGTACTTCATCGGTGACCAGCCGAAATTCACCATGGTCGTCACCAACATCGGACTGGTGTCCTGCAAGCGCGATGTTGGTGCCGCGGTGCTGGCGGCCTACGTCTACTCGCTGGACAACAAGCGGCTGTGGTCGAACCTGGACTGCGCGCCTTCCAACGAGACCCTGGTCAAGACCTTCACGCCGGGCGAGCAGGTGACGACCGCGGTG
>Ga0187879_10001941_pt1 | contig 14059 bp, 13 predicted proteins | sample June2016WEW_19_1_FD_132423 | JGI IMG/M metagenome (GOLD analysis project Ga0187879, IMG submission 132423) | Peatland microbial communities from SPRUCE experiment site at the Marcell Experimental Forest, Minnesota, USA - June2016WEW_19_10 | ecosystem: Environmental > Terrestrial > Soil >... | reverse complement strand
GGCCTGGGCGGCATCGGCCAGCGCCACGTGCGAAACCTGCGCGCTGTGCTTGGGGAGAGGGCCGAATTCCTCGCGTACCGCGTACGGCGCCTGCTGCATGTGGTTACGCCGGCGCTCGAAGGCGACGCGAACCGCAACGTCGAACGGGAATACGGCATGCGTGTGTTCGATACTCTCGATTCGGCGCTTGCTGCGGGCCCCCAGGCGGCCTTCATCTGCAATCCCAGCAGCATGCATGTCCCAGCTGCGCTGGCCTGCGTTCGCGCGGGATGCGATGTCTTCCTTGAAAAGCCCGTATCCAGCAGCCTGGATGGCGTCGCTGAGCTGATGGAAGCCGCCAGCAGCCTCCAGCGCATAGCGATGGTCGGCTACCAACTGCGTTTTCATCCTTGCTTCCAGGCACTGCAGGAGATCGTCCGCCGCGGCTTGCTGGGCCGCCCGGGGGCTGGGGTGGCCGGCCGGAGCGGTTCGTTGAGCCGCCGCCGGGAGCGTCCGGCCGGCCGCCGCGGCTGGCTGAGTTGCCGCGGCTGGCTGAGTTGCCGCGGCTGGCTGAGTTGCCGCGGCTGCCTGAGTTGCCGCGACTGCCTGACCTGTCGCGGCTGGCTGAGTTGCCGCTGCTGCCTGAGTTGCCGCGACTGCCTGAGCTGTCGCGGCTGGCTGAGTTGCCGCTGCCTCCGGGTCGACCGGCCTTAGAATCAGATCCGGATTGCCGGCCTGCGCCCTGCTGGCCGGTCGTGCTGCGGCCCTGCTTCTGGCTGGCCATCAGAGTGCCCCGGTTGCCGCCGTGACGCCGGCCGAGGTGCAGACATTGGCCGGCTGGTTGCTCGTGGTCTTGCAGATCGCAGCTGTGATCAGGTTGGCGGCGCCGTCGACGCCCTTAGCGATGGGGCTCGACGGATTGTTGAGCGCCGCCGCCACCTGGCTCCAGGTCGCTCCGGCCAGCACTTGCGGGCTGTAGCTGGCGCCGTCGATCACGTACTTGTTGCCGAAATCGACGAACGGGAAGGACCCGTCGTACTGCGAGCTCGGTACGTAAGGCGGCACGTCGTACTTGCCCATCAGCTGGTTGTCCAGCGAGGTCAGGCTTTGCAACGCCGTGTGATTCACGGTTTGCTGCTCAGTAGCCGAAAAGACCAGGTACTTGCTGCTGTAAGTGGACTTGTAGAAGGTCAGCGTGGGCGTGCTCGGGTAGACCTCCGGCGACGGGGCCGAGTGGATGCCGTGCAGTCCGGAGAAGGTGCCGAACCTGCTCAGCGCGATCGAAATCGCCCACCGCTCGGCTGCGCAGTACGGGCAGTACTCGGCGCCTACGTAGACGACCTCCGGCTTACCGCCCGAGGTCAGCGGGGTGCCGCCGGTGATCTTCTGGACTGCGCCCTTATAGGTACTTCCGGTACCTACCGCGTCCAGGGCGCTAGCCGGCACCGCGGTGACGTTGTGCACGACACTGGCGGCCAGCGTCGTGCCTGCCGCTGGGTCGGCGGCCGTGCCCGATGACTTACCCAGGGTCTTGACCAGGACAAACGCGACAACTATCACGATGACCACAATGACGCTGCCGCCAGCGATCAGACCCTGCCGACGGCGTTCGGCGCGGCGGGTGGCGGCCCGCTGGGCCGCAATCTTCTCCTGGGCGCTCTGCCGCCGGTTCCGCTCCGCCTTGCCCATGCTGCCTGCCTTACCCTTCCCGACCTGTCTGGCCTTGCCACGCGAGGCGCCGCAGTCCGGTTCGGGCTACGCCGCCCACGGGGCTTGCCCGGCGTGCGCTGTCTGGCGGTCGCGCCGCCGGAAGCAATGCTATGGCGCGCCGGCTTGTGGGGATGCCGCGTTGCCGGTCCCATGCAAGCGAAGCTTCCTGAACACCGGCTGAATGACGGCTCTCGCTCTGCTCCAGGCCATGCTCCAGGTCATGCCCCAGGCCATGCTCCGGGCCATCAGGGCCGGTCCCGGACGTCGGCGCGTGGGGGCGCGGTCTGGTCGCCGGCGGTCTACTGGCCGGGCGGTCTGGTGGCCGGGCGGTCTGTGCGCAGGTGGCAAGCCGCCGGGTCGTCGCCTGTCGATGTCAGGTGTTCTTGCGCTGCGCAAGTTCTACTAGCTAAATTCGACGGATGGCGCATCTCAGGAAAGGGGCCCGCAAAGGGCCCATCAGCGGGCTGATCGTGATCACATGCATCGTGCTGGGCGCAGCGGGCTGCGGCAGCTCGTCGCCGTCATCATCATCGCCGTCTTCGGCCAGCACGACGGCCACAGGCACGGCCAACGTTGGTTACGCCTCGTCGCTCGAATTCCTCAACGAGAAGGTGGCCGGACCCGCCTTCACGAAGGCGACGGGGTACCAGTACTCCGGCCGCGGCGGCGCCTCCGGCGACCTGGAGTCCAGCATCGCCGCCGCCGAGATCAGCCCGAACGTGTTCGAGAGCGTCGGCGGTGACAACATCACGCCGCTGATGCCCAAGTTCACCAAGTGGTATGTCCAGTACGCGGGCACCTCGGTTGTGGTCGCCTACAACCCCAAGAGCAAGTACGGCAGCCAGTTCAAGGCCATCGCCAGCGGTAAGGAGCCGGTGCAGGACCTGTTCACCCTGATGCAGCAGCCGGGCTTCAAGCTCGGCCGGACCGACCCGAATGTCGACCCGCAGGGCCGGGACTTCATCTACATGCTCGAACTGGCGCAGACGTACTACCACCTGCCGAAGGACACTGTCACGAAGATCCTCGGCGGGCCGCCGGCGTCCGCCTCGTCGTCGCAGATCTATGCCGAGTCCTCGCTCGACGCGACGCTGCAATCCGGTCAGCTCGACGCCTCAAGCGCGTTCGTCACCCAGGCGATCGAGCTGCACCTGCCCTACATCGCGTTGCCGGCCGCTATCAACCTGTGCTGCGCCGCGAACGCCGCGCAGTACGCCAAGGCCACGATCACGCTCAATAACGGCATGACCAAGTCCGGCTCACCTCAGGTGATCGACATCACCGCTATCGGCAAGCCGACACCCGCCGGGCTAGCCTTCATCAAGTACACCTTGTCCCCGGCCGGCCTGGCCTTGTATAAGCAAGGAGGGTTCACGCTGCTAACGCCCACGGCCTTCGGTGATACCAGCGCGATCCCCGCATCGGTAAAGAGTGAGCTGGGCGGCTAGGCCGGCGGCCGCCGCGGGCGGCGGCATCCGGGGGGACGACGCTCCCGGACGCCGCGGCCCGCCGGGACCGGGCAGCGGGACGGCAGTCCCGCGCGCCATCCGTTATACGTCCGGGGTTTTGCCCGTCGCCGCGGCTGGCCTGATCTGGCTGGCGCTGCTCGGTCCGGTGATCGCCCTGGTCACGCACCTGTCCTGGAGCGCCGTGGTCAGCGCGCTCGAAGCGCCTGGTGCCCTGGATCCGCTCGTCGTGTCGGTTACGTCGGGGGCGGTCACGCTGGGGGTCCTGCTGCTGCTCGGCACGCCGCTCGCGTGGATGCTGGCCCGCGGCGCGCTGCCGTTCCCGCGGGTTTGGGAGGCGGGCGTGCTGTGCAGCCTGCTGCTCCCGCCGCTGGTGATCGGCCTGCTGCTGATCTTCATGGTGGGCCCGTTCACGCCGATCGGCGAGCTGCTCGGCGTGCTGCACCTGTCCGCGACCAACACGTTCCTGGCGCTGGTGATCGCCGAGGTCTACGAGTCGGCACCGTACTACGTGCTCGGCGCGCAGGCCGCGTTCAGCGAGGTCGACCCGCGGATCGAGCAGCAGGCCGCGCTGCTCGGCGACCGGCCCAGACGGGTATTCCGCCGGGTGACGCTGCCGCTCGCGGCGCCCGGCCTTGCCATGGCCCTGGCCGTGGCGTGGGCACGGGCGATGGGCGCATTCGGGGCCGTCATTATCATCGCCTACCACCCGTTCGGGATACCGTTGCAGATCTATACGACACTGCAGGAGACCGGCCTGGCCTCAGCATTGCCGTTCGCACTTGTCCTGCTCGTGGTCGCCCTTCCGCTGCCGCTGGCCGCCTACACCTGGAGCGCCCGTGCTCGAGGCCGACGTCGAGGTTGACCGCCGGGAATTCACCGTGCGCGCTGCGATCGTCGTGGCGCCGGGGGAGCGGCTTGCCCTCTTCGGGCCGTCGGGCGCGGGCAAGACGACCATGCTCGAGGTCATCGCCGGGCTGGTCCGGCCGCGCCGCGGCCTGGTGACGCTGCAGGGCCGCGTGCTCACCTCGACCGAGTCCCCGGCGGTCGCGGTGCCGCCGTGGCAGCGCCGGGTCGGGCTGCTCCGCCAGGACCCCGGGTTGTTCCCGCACCTGTCGGTGCGCCGGAACCTGGGCTATGCGCCTGGCGCCGACCGGGCCGGCGGTGAGCTGGCGCACCTTGCCGAGGCGCTGGGCATCGGCGAGCTGCTGGACGCGATGCCCGCCAGGCTGTCCGGCGGGCAGGCGCACCGGGTTGCGCTGGGTCGGCTGCTGCTTGCGCACTGCGACGCGCTGCTTCTTGACGAGCCGTACAGCGGGCTCGACAGCGGCCTGCGGCGCGGGCTGACCGAGCTGGTAGCCGAGCTCGTCGCGGCCCGGTCGGTACCCACCGTGCTGGTGGCGCACGAACTCGCCGAGGCGCAGGCCTTCGCCGACCGGCTCGCCGTGCTCGACGTCGGCCGGCTGCTTCAGGCCGGGGCGCCCGACGAGGTGGTGCTGCAGCCCGCCACCAGGCGGATTGCCGAGCTGGTCGGGTACCTGGGTTTCGTGCCCGTCCGGCCGGGAGCTGGCGGCGAGATGGTCGCCGGGGCTGGTTCGGGCATCGTGGCAGGAATCCATCCGGAGCGGGTGATCCCTGGCAGTCAGCCGGGCCGCGGCGTGGTGCTCGCCGGGACGGTCGCGGCCAGCCGGCCGGCCGGGGCGGGCTGGGAGACGGACCTGCAGGTGGCAGGGGCGGTGGCGACCTGCCGTCTGCCGGAGCGGCCCGTGCCAGCCGGCGGCCGGCTGGTCGTGACCGCGCTGAGGCCGCCATGCTTCGGGCCGGACGGCGCCGCAGTGACGGGCCAAGCCGGGTCCGTCGGCGCCCGCCAGGTGCGCGCATGACCGGGCGGAACGCCGCGGGCGGCGCGGGCGGCGCGGCTGGCGGCGTCGGCGGCGCGGGCGGCGGGCCGGTCGGCGGCGCGGGCGGCGGGGCGGGCGCCGAAGCAGACCTCGGCGGCGGCCCTGGTGACAGTGGCATGCGGCTCAGGCTGGCCCGGCTGGCCAGGGGTTTCTCGCAGCAGCAACTGGCTGGCATGGCAGGGGTTTCCCGGCAGGCCGTCTCGGCGATCGAGTCCGGCCTGTCGGACCCATCGCTGCGGGTGGCGCTGGCTCTGGTGCGTGCGCTGGGCATGACGGTCGAGGAGATGTTCGGGCCAGGCAGCCCGCCGCCGGTCGCGGCCCGCCCGGTGGCGCCGCTGGGCGGCGACGGCTGCCGGGTGACGCTGGCGCCGATGGGCGATGGCTTCGTCGCGTTGCCGCTATCGGGTGCGACTGCCAGCCGGGCCGGATTCCTGCCTGCGGGCGGGCTCGCCAACGGTCCGCTGGTGCTGCCGATCGGGCCGCCCCGACCGACTCTGGTGCTGGCCGGCTGCGATCCGGCGATGCCGTTGCTGGAGACGCCGCTCGGCCTGCTTGACCCGCCGGTGGCGCTGACCTGGTGGCCGTGCCCGAGCCGGGAGGCGCTCGAGCTGGCGGCCGGCGGCCTGGTGCACGTCGCAGGAGCGCACCTGCGCGGATCCGCCGGCGACTACAACACCGGGCCTGCCAGCGAATCGCTGCGCCAGGGCGGCGAGGTCATCGGGTTCTGCTCCTGGCGCGAGGGCCTGGTGCTGCACCCGGCGCTGGCGGGCGGCGTTTCTGGCGTCGGCGACCTGGCCCGGCGCGGCCTGCGCCTGGTCAACCGGGAACGGGGCGCTGAGGCGCGCAGCGTGCTCGACAGGGAACTCGACCGGCTCGGAATCGACGCGGACGAGTTGCCTGGTTATGCGACGCAGGCGACCGGGCACCTGGAGGTGGCCGCGGCCATCGCGGCCGGGCTTGCCGACGCGGGGGTCGCCAGCGAGCCAGCCGCCCTGGCCTACGGCCTTGCCTTCATTCCGCTGGCTGCTGAGCGCTTCGACCTGGTGATCCCCGCTGACCAGACAGGTTCCCGTGAGGTTGAGGCCTTGCTCAAGGTGCTCTCGTCGAGGTGGCTGCTTGATCAGCTCGCCAGCCTGCCTGGCTACGACCCGGGCAGATGCGGCGAGCACGTTGCGACGCTGGTGCCATCCGGTATCCGGCGGCAGTAGGGTTCCTGCCGTGTATGACCACGATCCCGACGAGGTGGGCCTGCTGGGCTGGGCCGAATTCGTCACCAGGCAGTGGGAGTCGATTTTCGTCGGCTACCGGTCAGCGACCGGCCTGCGGAGGATCTGCCGCAGGTGGAGCGATCTGCTCGAGGCGGGGCTCGGCTGCTCGCAGGAGATCGCTGACCTGCTGGTCAGAGCTGAGATCATCGGCCGTGCCGATCGTGATCTTGAGGGTACGACCAACGCGGGAGAACTCGTCACCGGGATGGCCGAAGTTCTCGCGGACATCAGGTTCGACCTGCTGGAGATGGCCGAGATCCTGCCGGAGCAGCTCCCCGGCCTGCTCGAGCAGCAACGGCGGCTGCATGCCCTCATCCACGGCATGGCGTTCGGCACCGACGCCGGCGGCTACCGGGCCGTGGTCGAATAGCGGCGGTCAGCGCAGCAGCACGGGTGCCGGATCAGCGCCGCCTGGCCAGCCACAGCTTGGTCCGGTACGGGACCGACATCTGGCCATCACGGAACCGCGTGCCGATGATGTCGTTGATCTGTGCCAGCAGCCTGTCACGCTGCGGCGGATCCAGCTCGGCGACATAGGATTTGCTCCGCTCCTCGGTGAGCCACTCACTGGTCAGCGGTGTCCTCGTCCACCGCGAGACGAAGCAGGTGCCCGGCTCGAAAAGCCCTGTCGCGGCGATGGGTTCGGCTGGCCGGTCAGCATCGCGATGCCAGCGCCGGTGGTAGCCGGGACAGGTCGCGGCCATGACCGCCCGGTAGTCGGCGAACCAGTCCTCATCATCGGCGGCGGCCCGGTTCCACCATGCCGCCCAGTGGCCGCCTGGCTTGAGTACCCGGCCGACCTCAGCGCAAGCACGGACCGGTTCGAACCAGTGCCATGATTGGGCGAAGCAGGCGAGATCGATACACCCTGCCCGCAGCGGCAGCATGTTGCCGTCCGCCAGCAGGCAGCACAGGCCCGGACTATGGGCCATCGCCCGGCGGAGCATCCGTTCGCCCAGATCGACAGGAACCATCCGGGCTCCGCGGGCGGCCAGCTGTCGCGTGGCGATGCCGGTTCCGGCGCCACCCTCAAGCACCAGCTGGCCAGCCAGCGGTCCTGCGGCTTTCTCCAGCTGGTCGTAGATGGCGCCCGGATAGGACGGCCGGGCCGCGTCGTAGTCATCGGCGACCTGGTCGAACGGGGAGCCGGCCATGGCGCGTCCTTTCGCCCTCCCGCCAGGGAAGAGATGGCGAGTGAAACAAGCAGCAGCGTCAGTCTCGCACCGGCTGCTGGCGTCCCGGGTGGCGGCGCGAGCCCGTTAATGAACTCAGCCGTCAGTGAACTCAGCCGTCAGTGAACTCAGCCGTCAGTGAACTCAGCCGTCGATGAACACGGCAAAGCCGGCCACGCCACCATGGAGAGCCTGCTTGAGGCGGCCAGGGAGGTGGCCGGGGCGCGGGCCACCCTGCCGGGCCAGGTGGTGTCAGCGTCCCATGGTCCTGGGCGTGTTGACCTTGTCGGCGGCGATGGTCAGGATCACCCGGCCCTGCGGACCGATCGGGTTGCCGTAGTCCTTGCCCAGGTACTTGCGGGACAGCTGGTCGATGTGATCGCGTGCCGGTTCGCCGGTGGTGGTGGAGACCACCCGGCCCCGGACCTCCGACCAGTCCCAGGGGTTGTCCGCGGCATGGATGAGCACCGTGATCCGCGGGTCCCTGCTGACGTTCTTCACCCGCTGACGCTGCGGCTCGGTGTTGACGAGCAGATGCTCGCCGTCGGTGTCGACCCAGGTCAGCAAGGCCTGGGGCTGGCCGTCCGGCATCAGGGTCACCACGGTGGCGAGGTTGGCGCCCTTCGCGAGACGGACGGTGTCCTCGTCGAGCCGCATCTGGTCTCCTTTGCGTCGCTGGCCGTGCCTGGTCATCATGTCATCGCCGGGCGCGAAGATCGCGAGCGCCTGGCTGGTGCGGGCGGGCGGGTCTAGCGGGCGGGACGGTCTAGTAGCCGTACACCGGGATGATGACGGCCCTCGCGATGGTGTGGTGCCTCAAATTGAAGCCGGCCACGGCGGGGGACACGTCGGAATCGATCCCGAGCGAGCCGGTGTCCAGAGCGTGCACCGCGAAGACGTACCGGTGCGGCGGATCGCCCTCGGGCGGCGCGGCACCGCCGAAGTCCTTGGTGCCGTAGTCGTTGCGGACCGAGAACGCGCCAGCGGGCAGGCCCGGGCCGCCGCTGCTGCCCGCCCCGCGCGGCAGCTCGGTCACGGTCGCCGGGATGTCGAGGACCAGCCAGTGCCAGAATCCAGATCCGGTCGGAGCATCAGGGTCGAAGCAGGTGACGGCGAATCCCCTGGTCTCGTCAGGGAAGCCGTGCCAGCGCAGGTGCGGCGAGATGTTCTCGCCGGTCACGCCGAACCCGTCGTACACGTGAGCGCTGGTCAGCGGCTTGTCATGGCTGAGGTCTTCGCTCTCCACCGTGAACGATGGCACCTTCGGCAGGAATTCGTACGGCAGCGGCGCCCGCTCGGTCATGGGTTCCTCCATTGCTGTTCTCGTTCTGGCCGGTCTTTTTCTGGCCGGTCTCGTTATGGCCCGGTGGCGATGCCCACGCTACTCAGGCGGCGCGAGGATATTGTCCGGCATCCCCGGACAATGCCGGGCGGCAGCGATAGCCGGGCGGCTTTGTCCCCACCGTGCGCCGCAGACTACCGCTACGGTGGTTGCCCAGCGCAGTGACGGTGCGGACTGACGGGCGGGCGGTGTCAGTAGGGGCGGCGGATCCGCAGCATCGGCAGCATCGTCAGGTCGGGACGGTCGGTCGTCGGCGAAAGGGTCGTGTGCAGGCGTGAGGATGGCGCGCGGTTCACCGACGTGGGTGCGGCGTAGCGTGCTGGCGGCTGTGCTCGCGGGAGCCGCGCTCATCCCCGGTCACGCCATCGGATCGGCGTCGCACCCCTGCGCCGGCCGCTGCGGTTCCGCCGGGACAATTCGCTGGGCCCGGCTGCTGCCGGGGTCATGGACCGCGGCGGGCGGCCTTACCGGAACGGTGCCCAGCCAGGGCGAGGCCTATGCCGCGGCAGGCAGCCAGGTGGCTGCCATCGGCTTCGCCATGACAGTTGACGCCTTCGATGTCAGCACCGGGCACCCGCTGTGGACGGCGGCCATTACCGGATTCCCGGCCGGATCGTCAATCGTGTCAGTCCGGGTCTGGCCCGCCACGGTCACGGTCGGCGTGAGTTTCCCCGGCACCGGCGCGGGCGTATCCGCCCGCGCCGAGGTGGTTCTCGGCGCCCGGACGGGCCGCCGGATCGGCAGGTATCCGGCGGCGGCCTACGGTGGCGCGGTGGCCGCGGGTGCCGCGGGCACGGTGGTGGTAGGCCCGGCGTCAGTGACCAGTTATGACAATGCCACCGGCAAGGTGATGTGGAACAGGCTCACCGGGCGGGTGCCGCAGGCATGGCGGGCCGACCAGGGCGAGCTGTATGTCACCGTTGCCGCAGGCGGCTACCTCGGCACCGCACCAGTCACCGCGCTGCGCCGGATCAGCCTGAAGACAGGGGCCGAGCAGGTGATCCGGCCGGCCGCCGGCTTGTTTGCCGGAACGCTCAGCGGGGCGTTCGATGGGGTGGTGCTCTTCTCGGGTGCCGATGGCCTTACCGCGTACAGCGGAGGGACGGGACAGCTGCTGTGGCATCGGCGTGGCACCCCGGACACCGTCGACTCCGAAAGCAGCACGCTCTATCTCACGAGCCGCAGCGGGCTTGTCGGCGTCGATCCGCTGACCGGGACGCGCGTCGCGAAAATGTCCGCGCCGGGTTCCCCGGGCCTGTACGGGATAAGGGGCGGTACCGCGCTCGGTCTCGACCTGGGCGCAGCTGGTGGTGCCTGGGGGTATGACATCGCGGCCCGGCGGGTCACCTGGACCACGCCGCCAGTGCCGTGGCCGCACTATTTCGTGGATCTGTCGGGCATTGGCGGCAGCGCCGACCCGGACAGCAGCACGGTGCTGCTGTCCTCCTGCGCTGAACTCGGGGCGTCGTCGGGCGGATCCGGGTGGCCGGGGCAGACGTGCCTGCGTCCGGAGCTTGTCGCGGTCAGCCGCTGACGCCAGCCATCGGCGCTACCGGCTGCCGTAGATGGGATAGGGGAGCAACCCCGGGCAGCTTCCCGGCTGTGACACCGCCGCCGTGCTCGGCCGCTGCTTCGCAGCTGCGCACTTGGCAGGACCCGGGAATCCAGCGCCGACCAGGGCCGCCGAGATCACGGCCACGAGGGCGGCGGGCAACAGGAACGCGGCGCGCAGCCTTACCCGGCGCCCTGACACCGGCGAGCGGCCCGCGCCGGGGAGCCGGCCGGTCAGCCGCAGCGCCCGGGCGCGCAACTGCTCGACGTGCGGCATCCTCTTGCCGCGGTTGAGCCTGCTGAAGTTCGCGAATAGCGCAGCCAGCCGGGGGTCCGAACGCCGCAAGGCAAATTCGATCTTTTCAAGAATTCTCCGCTGGCTTGCGGGCAAGCTCATGCAGACCTCCTGTCCGGCCCTTCTTATTAATACCCCGGACAAAGGTACCAGGAGTCAGCCGGGCCCCGCTGACCTGCGGGCTTTCCCGGGCCCTGCTGCGCCGTCGGCGGCGCCCCGTGCGTCGCTGGTGTCACATCAGCTCACGCCGGTATCTCGGGCACGGTCATTTTGGCGCGGCAGGTGCTGGCCCCCGGGCGGCCTTCCAGAGGGCTGTCCTTGATCTGGTGTACTCGTCATAGTCGGCCGGGGACCGCATCGCGGGCAAGACCAGCGCGGAGCGTAGCTGCTCGGCCGGAACTGGCAGCTCGGCCGTCAGCTGCGCGTCGACCTGCTGGATGTGGGAGACCTCGCCCGCGGCGGGATTGGCACCGCTGGAGACCGGCACCACGACACCAGCCAGCGGGTCGTCGGCGCGCGCCGCGCCGAGGGTGAGAGCGCCTCCGACATCAGGCGCGGCCGCGTCGCGCCTGGTCAGCGCGGGCAGCCCCCACCTGGTCTGGACCGTCTTCAGGACCGAGGTGTGGTCGAGCGGCACCGAGCCGTCCGCCACCCTGAACACGGTTCCCGCCGGGATCAGCGGCGACACCAGCACGGCGGGTACCCGGACGCCGAATCGCGTGAAGTCGAAGCCGAACTCCCCTGGCGAGTCGTCGGGCGGGACCGCGCCGGACGGCGGCGGCACGTGGTCGTAACAGCCGCCATGCTCGTCATAGGTAATGATCAGGAGAGTCTCGCCCCAGCCAGGGCCGCCGCGCAGCGCGTAGTAGACATCGTGGATCAGCTTCTCGCCGAGCGAGACATCGTAGTTCGGGTGCTGGCTGTTCCCAGCTGATCCCCAGCTGGGCTCGAGGAAGGCATATGGCGGCAGCTGGCCGGCGGCCGCGTCGGCGGTGAAATCGGCGAAGGTGCCGAAGTTGGAGTCTGGGGCAGCTGTGGTGTCAGGGAAATTCTTGCGGGTCAGCGGCTCCTCGCTGTAACCGTAGATCTTCCAGCTCAGACTGTGCGCCGTCAGCAGGCCGAAGATGCTCTGGACCGTGTATGAGGCGGTGCCGTCGTTCATGTGGCCCTGGCTGGTTGCGGCGCAGGCGAAGGCCCGGTTGGGAAATGTCTGGGTGGGCACCGAACTGAACCAGTGATCGCAGACCGCATAGCCGCGGGCCAGGCCCGAAAGTACCGGGAGCGCCTCGGGCGTGAATGCCCCCATGATGCTCGCGGCGGTCGTGCCGGCCAGTACGCCGCGGCCCACCCGCTGGTCCCAGGCGATCGTGGCGTCGAAGTTGGTGACGAAGCCCTGGTTGGTCGCGACCGGCGGGACCGGCGCGTTGCCGCTGCCGAACAGCTGCGAATTGGTGTTGGCATACCCTTCGCCAGGGTCGGCTCCTGGCATGAAGTACGCGCCGGGATCGGTACCGTTGATCTTGAACACGGAGACGGGACTGCCGCTGGTGTCCGGGTTGGACTCGTGGCCCGTCAGCCCCTCGAAAGCGGATCCCGCCGTGGCGACGTTGCCCGAGTCGGCGTAGAGGAAACCGAGCAGGTTGTCGAAGGAGCGGTTCTCGAGCATGAGGTGCACGATGTGCTGGATGGCTGACAGCTGATTTCCTGGCATGGTTCCGCATTGTCAGGGCGACGTGATTCCCATGGCAAGGCCATTCGGTCAGGCTTTCGCGGGTCGTCACAGGCCAGCTGAATCCGCCATAGATATTCAGGTTATTAATTACCCCGATCAACCGATTCATGCCCGCTTCTCGGGCTAAGGAACGCAGACCCCGGCAGCCCGAGTTCTGGAACGACCGGGACGCCAGCCCCGCCTTACCTGGTGCCGTTCGCCAGTTCGGCGCTCGCAGCTTCCCCGTGCCAGCGGTGCCCGCTCGCGGGCGGCTGCTCGTTCCTCGCGTCAGCGGGCTGTCCGGCGCCGTAGTGACAGGCCGAGCCTGGAACCGAAGTCCCTGGTGGAGGCCGCGGGACCGGCGCGCGGCCAGCAGCGGACCTTTTCGCAGTGTTTGACTTGATATGTTTTGAAGATCATGCCTGTGCCGACTGGGCTAGTCCGTCGCCTTCTGAGAGGTCACAGTGGCTGATGTAGAGCACGCAGGCGACCTCGCGCCGGGGTCGCGCCCGATGGGTTTAACCGAGCCAGGCTCGGTTGCGGAGGCCGGCGAGGACCCAGGCGTGCGGTGGCAGCGCCCGTCGCGGCGGCTGATGCGAGCCAGGCGCATTGAGGTCGCTGCGGTGACCGCGCCTGCCGCGCTGGCCGGCGGACTGATAGCAGGTTTCGCCGGATCACTATCGCTTGGCCTGGGCATCGGGCTCGGGCTGGTGGCGGCTGGGCTGCTGTGCGAGCGGTTCCTGGCCCGCCGCGTCGCCGCGTGGGGATATGCCGAGCGGAACGAAGACCTGATGGTCAGGCGCGGGGTGCTGATCCGCCGCCAGTCGGTCATCCCGTACGGGCGCATGCAGTTCATCGACATCACCGCTGGCCCGGTGGAGCGGAGCCTCGGGCTCGCGACCGTGCGGATGCATACCGCCGCTGCGGCCAGCGACGCGCGCATCCCCGGGCTTGACCGCGCGCAAGCGGCGAAGCTGCGCGACCAGCTCGCCTCGCTCGGCGAGTCGCAGGCGGCCGGACTGTGACGGGCTCGGCTGGCCCTCCCGGTTCGCCTAGCCCCCCTGATTCACGCGGCTCAGCGGGTACGCCCGGGCCAGCAGGCTCACCCGGCTCAGCCAGTTCACCAGCCTCGCCGGTGGCGCCTGGCGGGGGGTGGCACCGCCTGCATCCCCTGTCACCTGTCGTCCGCGCCGGGCGTCATCTGTTCACCATCGTGATCCTCTTGCTGGTCCTCTTCTTCGCCAATCACAACGGGTCGGGCAGCGACCTGGTCTCTAACCTCGCCGTTATCGGCGTGGCACTCACCGGCGGCGTGGTGAGCTGGCTGGTCACCCGCTGGCAGCTGGCTGACGGCGTGTTGCGCATCGAGACCGGCCTGGTGCGCCGCCAGTCGCGGCGCTTCCCGCTCTCCCAGGTCCAGGCGATCGACGTGGTCCAGACCGGGCTAGCGCGAGTGCTCGGGCTCGCCGAGATCCGGCTGCGGATGGCGGGTGCCGACTCGTCGGGAGGGCGCCTGGCCAGCTTGCCGCTGGCGGACGCCGAGCAGCTTCGGCAGCAGCTCCTGGCGATCGCCAGGGCGCCGGGCGCTGCTGCCGCGCTGCCTGCCGCGGTCACCGCCGGCCGGGCTGTCGGAGTGAGCCGGGCCGGCGGGGGCGCCGGCGGCC
>Ga0187879_10001929_pt1 | contig 14099 bp, 12 predicted proteins | sample June2016WEW_19_1_FD_132423 | JGI IMG/M metagenome (GOLD analysis project Ga0187879, IMG submission 132423) | Peatland microbial communities from SPRUCE experiment site at the Marcell Experimental Forest, Minnesota, USA - June2016WEW_19_10 | ecosystem: Environmental > Terrestrial > Soil >... | reverse complement strand
GTTCGGCTCCCTCCACTCGGCCACCAGCAGGGACCTCAAGCGCCTGCTCGCCTATTCGACCACCGACAACGTCGGCCTGATGCTGCTCGGTGTCGGTGCCTCCGGCCTGTTCGCCTCCACCGGCCATCGGACACTCGCACTCGTGGCGCTGGTGGCCGCACTGCTCCACGTCGTCTTTCATGCCGTGTTCAAGGGTTCGCTGTTCCTCTCCGCCAGCTCCGTCCAGCAAGCCACGGGGAGCACGGACCTCGACGAGCTCGGCGGCCTCCTCCAGAGGATGCCGGTGAGCGGACCGATCTTCCTTGTGGGCGGGTTGGCCATCGCGGCCCTCCCGCCCTTCTGCGGCTTCGTGAGCGAATGGCTCCTCCTCCAGAGCATGCTCCACGGCCTCCCCTCCAGCGACGTGACGATTGCCGTGGCGATGCCGGTCGGCGTGGGAGTGCTCGCACTCACCGGAGGCCTCACTGCCTTCACGTTCGCCAAGGCAATCGGCATCGGCCTGCTCGGGCTTCCCCGCACCGAAGACGCCGATCGGGCCAGGGAAGTCCGCCGCTCCATGTGGACGGGCGCCGGTCTCCTCGCCGCGCTCTGCCTCGTCTTTGGGGTAGCTCCCTCTCTGGTCATCCCTGCCGTGGTCGACTCGGCGGGCACCGTCATGCGTCTCCACCCAGCTGGAGCGCTGACCCACGGCTGGCAGATCGGGCTGCCCGGCGTCCCCGGCATGCTCGCACCGGGACTGCTGGCGCTTGGCCTCATCGTCTGCACAGGACTGGTTGCCCTGACCCGCCGGCTGGTCCAACGCAGCCCGGTCCGACTCACGGAAGCATGGGGTTGCGGTCGAGAGCTCCAGACGGCGCGCATGGAGTACACCGCCACCTCATTCGGGGAGCCGCTCACACGTGTGTTCGAAGACGTGTTGAATCCCTCACGCGACATCGACGTCAGTCACGTCGCAGAGTCGCGCTACTACACCGAAGCTGCGGTGATCCACACCTCCCTCGAGGACGCGTTCGAGCGGCACCTGTACCGCCCGGCGGACCGAGGACTTCAGCGCTGGGGCGCCGTGGCCCGTCGTGTGCCCAACGGCAGCGTGCACCGCTATCTGGCCTTCGGCCTCGTGGCTCTGATCATCGTGTTGGTGGTGCTGGCGTGAGCACCGGCTGGCCCCCCGTCTCCATGGCTGCCATCTCGTTGCTGCAGGTCATCCTGGTAATGCTCGGTGGTCCGCTCCTCCTCGGGCTGATGCGCAAAGTGCGCTGCCGGGTGGAAGGCCGGGTGGGACCACCGATCCGCCAACCACTCCTCGACCTGCGCAAGCTCGCCCGGCGGGAACGCACGCGACCCGAGCACACCAGCTGGGTCTTCCCGTTGGCCCCCGTGGTCCTGGTCGCCACCACCCTGGTGGTCGCCGCCATCGCGCCGCTGCTGGCCACCGATCCCGCGTTCGGATGGTCCGCTGACCTGTTCGCGGTCGTCTTCCTCTTGCTTCTTGGTTCGGTCTCCCTGGCGCTCGGCGCCCTCGACACCGGCACCGCGTTCGGGGGCATGGGGGCAAGTCGTGCCATGACGATCGGGGCCCTGGCCGAGCCTGCCCTGCTGGTGGCGATACTTGCCCTCTCGGTCCCCAGTCACTCCTCCAATCTGCCGACCATCATCACCCGGTCCCTCGCGCACCCCGCCTGGCTGGCCACCCCGCAGCGGGTCTTGGCCCTGGTGGCATTCGTGATCGTGATCATCGCCGAGAGCGGACGGCTCCCTGTCGACAACCCGACCACGCATCTCGAGCTGACGATGATCCACGAGGCCATGATCCTCGAGTACGCCGGGCCGGACCTCGCACTCGTAAAGCTGGCCGAATCCATGCGGCTCGTCGTGCTGTTCACGCTCCTCGCCGACCTGTTCCTGCCCTGGGGCATCGCGACCTCGCCCGGCCCCTCCCACCTGGCGGTGGCTCTTGTGGCCACCGCGGGAAAGGTCGCCGTCCTCGGTACCGCCGTGGCCGTCTTCGAGGTGACAGTGGCCAAGCTGCGGCTCTTCCGGGTGCCCGAGCTATTGGCCGGGGCGTTCGTCCTGGCGATCCTCGCCGTCCTCTCAGCGCTGGTGGCGCCATGAACGGATCGTCGTACTCCTCGGCCCTGACCCTGGCCGCCGGCGCGGTGCTGGTCTGCGCGGTGGCGATCCTGTGGCTCGCCTCGATCCGCTCGGTCATCCGGATGGTGGCGGCTCAGGGCATGGCACTGGGACTCGTGGCCGTGGTCCTGGGCGTCCACCTCCATGACGCCGGCCTGCTGGCCGCGGCGGCGGTCGTCATAGCTATGAAGGGCGTGGTGATCCCGGTCCTGCTCGGCCGGGCGAGCGGCGGGAACTCAGGCTCCCGTGAGAGCAGGCCCCTCGTCAACGTCCCCGCTTCGCTGGTCGCCTCCGCCGCTCTCATCGTGCTGGCCTTCGTGACCGGGCGCAGTGTGGCACGCTTCGTCGGCACCACCGCCGGTGCGCTGGTGCCCATCGGTATTGCGACGCTGCTGATCGGCTTCTTCGTCCTCGTCGCCCGGCGCCGACCCACCTTCCAGATCGTGGGGCTGCTGATGGTGGACAACGGGATAGCGCTGACCGCCTTCCTGTGCACCGCCGGATTCCCCTTCCTGATTGAGCTGGGAGTCTCCTTCGACGTTCTCCTGGGCGTCGTCGTCCTCATGGTGCTGTCACAGCGACTTCGCATTGAGTTCGGCGATGTCGATCTCGACGAGCTCCAGGAGCTGCACGACTGATGGTGCTCGTGACGATCCTCGCCCTCCCCTTGCTCGGCGGCACGGCCATCGCCGTGGGAAGGGGGCGGCGCGCGAGCGCATGGGTCGCCGTGGCGACCAACGGGGCGACACTCGTCCTCGGGATCCTCACCGCCGTCCGCGTCGTCAAAGATGGCCCGATCTCAGGTGCATGGGGGGTGTTGCGGGCCGACGCTCTGAGCGTGTTCATGGTCATCGTCATCGGCGCCATCTCGCTCTTGGCGTCGTGGCTCGGGATCCGGACGATGGCGCGTGAGCAGGAACTGGAAAACGGCAGCTCGGTTCGGTCGTCGCACTACGGCATGCTCGTCCAGGCCTTCGTGGGTTTCATGCTCCTGGCGGTCCTGGCGGCCAACGTCGGCGTGCTCTGGGTGGCAGTCGAGGCGACGACGATCGTCACCGCATTCCTGGTTGGATACCGCCGGACCAGGGGCTCACTCGAGGCCTCGTGGAAGTACATCGTGATCTGCTCGGTCGGGATCGCGCTGGCCTTCTTGGGAACCGTCTTCGTCTACTTGGCGGCACTCCACGCCGGAGGGCACTCGGCCCAGGCGCTCGACTGGACGTCGCTGATGGCGCACGCGCACCGCTTCAACCCTTCGCTGATGCGCTTCGCCTTCGCCCTCATCGTTCTCGGCTACGGCACCAAGGTCGGGCTTGCCCCGATGCATAGCTGGCTCCCCGATGCCCACAGCCAGGCGCCCGCCCCGGTGTCGGCACTCATGTCGGGGGTCCTCCTCACCGTGGCGTTCTACGCCATCCTGCGCTTCAAAGCGGTGACCGATGTGGCGCTCGGGCCCGGGTTCGCCCGCACCCTGCTCGTTGTTGTCGCCCTCCTCTCGTTGGCGCTGGCGGCGTCGCTGCTGATCACCCAGCGTGACTACAAGCGGATGCTCGCCTATCACAGCATCGAGCACATGGGCCTGATCGCCCTCGGCGCCGCGGCAGGGATCAGGCTTGCCATCGCCGCCGTCCTCCTCCACATCCTCGGTCACGGGCTGGCCAAGAGCGTGCTCTTCTTGACCTCGGGAGAGATCATGGCCGCCGAGGGCACCAGCCAGATCGACGGGGTACGGACGCTCCTGGCCCGCCGCCCGGCCCTGGGCGGGGTGTTCGGGGTCGGCCTCGTCGCACTGCTCGGCCTCCCGCCCTTCAGCCTCTTCACCAGCGAGCTCGTGATGGTCCGGGCCGAGTTCGAGGTGGGGCTGGGTTGGGCCGCCGTCTTGGCCATGGTGGCGATGGTGGTCATCTTCATCGCGGTGGTGGGTCACGCCCGTCACATGCTCCTGGGGCCGCCCACTTCATCGCATCTCCCGGCACCGCCACCACGCTGGGTCGCCACGCCGCTGATCGGTGGTTTGGCCGTATGTGGCTTCATTGGGGTATTCGCCTGGCCGCTCTCTGGTCTCCTCGAGGCGGCGGCACGGGTGGTGGCTTCGTGACCGGTCCCGCAATCCTCACGCCGGCGCTCGAGCGGGTGGGTCGGCATCGTCATGCCGGCGTGGTGGAGGCAGCCGAGTTGGTGGAGGCGGCCTCGGCCCTCCTGGCGCAGGGGATGCGGCTCACGCTTGTGTCCGGCCACGACGACGGTGACGTGTTGCGAGTCGTCTACCTCTTCACGTCCGGCCCGCCCGACACCCGGGTCGAGCTGCATCTCGCCGTCGACCCAGCCGGGCCGGCGGTGCCGACCCTGTCCGGTATCTCGTTCCCCGCCGGTCGCTTCGAACGCGAGCTCCAAGACCTCTTCGGCATCGTGCCCGAGGGTCACCCTCAGCCCCGGCGCCTAGTCCTCCACCAACACTGGCCTGAGGACTGGTACCCCATGCGCCGCGGGTCAGGCGATCCACCGCCAATGGTGGCCGACGCCGGGGCGTACCCCTTCGTCCCGGTTGAAGGAACCGGTGTCTACGAGATCCCGGTCGGTCCGGTGCACGCCGGGCTCATCGAACCCGGGCACTTCCGCTTCTGGGTGGTAGGGGAGACGATCCTGCGCATGAAGGCGCGCCTGTGGTTCGTGCACAAGGGGATCGAGCGGCTCTTCGAGGGAAGGGACCCGGAGTCGGGACTCGAGCTGGCGGAGCGCATCTCGGGTGACACCGCCGTCGGGCACGCCCTGGCCTACTGCTTGGCCGTGGAAGACGCATGGAACGTGGAGGTGTCGGCGGAGGGGATGCTGCTCCGTGGCACTCTCCTCGAGCTCGAACGCCTCTACAACCACGTCGCCGATATCGGCGCCTTGTGCAATGACGTCGGCTTCGGTGTCGCCAACGCCTGGGCGCTCTCGCTACGTGAATACCTGCTGCAACTGAACGCCCGCGTGACCGGTCACCGGCTGTTGCGCGGCGGCGTCGTCCCCGGCGGTGCTCACGTCCACCGCCTGCCCACGAACGGTGAGCTGACCGAGATCAGCCGGCGATTCGAGGAGCTCATCGGCCTGATCACGTCGAGCGCCCTGGTCATGGAGCGCTTCACCGGCACCGCCGTGCTCGATGAGGCTCACGCTCGGGACCTCGGCGTCGTGGGGGTCGCGGGTCGAGCCTCGGGACTCGCGTTCGACGCGCGTCAATCCCATCCTTCCGTGTTGATGCCCGGGTCGTTCTCCCCCGCCATCTGCCCGGTGGGCGATGTCAAGGCGCGCTTCGATGTCCGGGTCGAGGAGGCGCGGACATCCCTGTCCCTCGTGAGCGAGTTCGCCCAACGGGCGGGAACTCTGCACGCCGTGACCGTGCCGGCACAATCGCAAGCGGGTCAATCCGCGAGCGGGGTCGGGATCGTCGAGGCGTGGCGCGGTGCTGCCGTTCACCGGGTGGAGCTCAACAATGAAGGTCGACTGACCCGGGTGAAGGTGGTCGATCCTTCGTTCCACAACTGGCCGGCCCTTCCCGTCTCCCTGGCCGACACAATCGTCCCCGACTTCCCCTTGGCCAACAAGAGCTTCAATCTGTCCTATGCCGGGAACGATCTCTGATGGTGACGACGCCCATCCACCAGATGCAGGCCGAATTCTTCAAGTCGCTCGGCCACCCTGCCCGCGTACGCGTCGTCGAGATCCTCCGCGATGGGGAACGGCCCGTGAGTGAGCTCATTCCCGAGGTCGGCATCGAAGCGTCTCACCTGTCTCAGCAGCTCGGGGTCATGCGACGGGCCAATCTGATTCAGGTGCGAAAGGTCGGCAACAGCGTCTTCTATTCAGTAGGGAATCCGATGCTCTTCGACCTCCTGGATGTGGCGAAACGGATCATCCGGTCATCCCTGAACGAGACGCAGGAGATCCTCGACCAGATGTAGATATCACGCAACGGCCCAGAATCAATTCGCGCGCTCGGAGGGATTCGAACCCCAACCTTCTGATCCGTAGAGCAGATCCGATCGTCCAGTCCGTTCAACTGAGTCCAATTGGCCAATTCAGATCAGGGGCAACACCCAGCCAGTTTCCGCAGGATCGGATTGGTCCACTGAGTTGAGTAGCGAAGTCTCCCGGAATACAGGCGACCTCAGTCGGACACTCAAGGAGAGGACGTCTCAGTTTGGGACCAACGGCCCTGCTCCCGAGCAATCCTGACAAATAGAGTCGGATTTAAGGATCGAAGTCCGATTCCGTCGACCGATATTGGAGATGCAGGATCATGACAGCGATCGCGGAAGACATCACCCAGCTGGTGGGGAACACGCCCTTGGTACGCCTTCGTCGACTGACCGAGCACGTCGACGCGCGGGTCGTGGCCAAGCTCGAGAGCTTCAACCCGGCACACAGCGTGAAGGACCGCATCGGCGTGGCCATGCTCGATGCCGCCGAAAAGGCCGAGCTGATCGGGCCCGACACCATCATCTTGGAGCCCACCAGCGGGAATACGGGTATCGCGCTGGCCATGGTGTGCGCCGCCCGCGGGTACAAGTGCACCTTCACAATGCCCGAGACCATGAGCAAGGAGCGACGGGCAATTTTGAGGGCATACGGTGCCGAGCTCGTGCTCACCCCGGGTCCCGACGGCATGCCCGGCGCGATCGCCAAAGCCGAGGAGCTCGCCAAGGAAGATCTCCGCTACTTCGTTCCGCAGCAGTTCGACAACCCGGCCAACCCGGCCATCCATCGGGCCACCACCGCCGAGGAGATCTGGAGCGACACCGACGGAGAGGTCGATGTCGTCGTGGCCGGGGTCGGCACCGGCGGGACGATCACCGGCGTCGGCGAGGTGTTGAAGGAGCGCAAGCCGTCGGTGCAGATGATCGCCGTTGAACCGGCTGCGTCACCCGTGCTCTCCGGTGGGCAGAAGGGTCCCCACCCCATTCAGGGCATCGGCGCTGGCTTCGTCCCAGCCGTCCTCGACACAGACATCGTCGACGAGATCATCGCCGTCGCCAACGAGGACGCCTTCGACCTGGCCCGACGGGCTGCCCGCGAAGAAGGGCTGCTCGTCGGCATCTCGTCGGGAGCGGCCCTGTGGGCTGCACTTGACGTCGCCGCCCGTCCCGAGAGCCGCGGCAAGCTGATCGTGGTGGTGCTGCCCGACTTCGGGGAGCGCTACTTGTCCACCGCCTTGTTCGAGGGCCTCACCGATTGACCATGCTGGCGACCCTGCGCAGCGACCTGCAAGCAGCGCGCGACCGCGACCCGGCGGCCCGTTCCTCGGCCGAGATCATCCTTTGCTACCCGGGCCTGCACGCCGTCTGGAGCTACCGGATCAGCCACTGGCTGTGGCTGCACAAGGCCAAGCTGGCGGCCCGGGTCCTGTCCACGGTGACCCGATCGCTCACCGGCGTGGACATCCACCCCGGTGCCGTACTGGGCGGAGGTCTGCTCATCGACCACGCAACCGGCGTGGTCATCGGTGAGACGGCCGAAGTCGGTGCACAGGTCACCCTGTACCAAGGGGTGACTCTGGGCGGCACGAGCCTGAGCAGAGGCAAGCGTCACCCGACCGTTGGTGACCGGGTGACGATCGGCGCCGGCGCGAAGATCCTCGGCCCCATCGCCATCGGCCACGACAGCCAGATCGGGGCCAACGCCGTGGTGGTGAGACCGGTGCCCGCCCACTCGGTGGTAGTCGGTGTGCCGGGCCAGGTCATCGCCCGCAGCCGCCCCCGTCCCCTCGCGGCACCGCCCGAGCCCGACGAGACCCTCATGCCGGACCTGGTCGGCACCAGCCTCCAGTCCCTCCTCCGCCGGGTGGATCACCTTGAGACAGCGGTGAACGGGCACGCCAACGGCACCGACGCCCGGCCGTCCCCGGCGGGGGTGTGGTCCGGCGAGGACTTCTCCATTTGATTCCTGGCTGGCTCCTCCTTTGATGCTCGCCCCGATGGACGGCGCGGGAGTCACGAGACCTGGCGGCTGCCTGCACGACAAGTTCGGTCAGCGCGCTCGGAGGGATTCGAACCCCCAACCTTCTGATCCGTGGAGCGATTCCGATCGTCCAGCACGTGTGACCGGTTCCATTGGAGGGGTTCAGATCGGGTCTGTTGTCCAGCCTGTGCCACTCAAGGTCTCTTGATCCGCTGATTTGAGTAGCAACGTAGTTGCAATTCTTGGACTCAATTGCTCATTTCCCAACGGCCGGAAGTTCACCCAGTCGAGAGATGCGATCGTCGAATGTGGCATTGCATCTTCAGATCGGCAGTCCCGCCTTCGTCGCCTCTTGGACCTCCACCAACCGCCCCGTGGCCACGTCGTAGATGAACCCGTAGATCGCGATTCGGCCGGGAACCAACGGATGGTTTCGAATCCGCGTGACATCGTCGACCACGCTCTGGGCATTGTCGGCGATCGTCAGCCAATCGATGTAGGTCGCCTCCGCGGAGCCTGGACCTCTTCCCACATCGCGAAAACCATCAGGGCCAAGTTCGGCCGTTTCCAGGCTGCTTGCCAGCAAACTACGAATGACTTCGTCGGTGAAGAATTCCATACCGCAGTTTGAATGGTGAATGACGAACCATTCCCTCGTACCGAGCAGCTTGTAGGAGATAATGAGGGAACGGATGGCGTCATCACTCGCCCTTCCGCCGGCGTTGCGGATGACATGCGCATCACCCTCACTGAGGCCTGCGTACTTTGCCGGATCGAGCCTGGCATCCATGCACGTCAGGATGGCGAAGTGCCGAGCAGGCGGAAGAGCGAGATCGCCCTTCCCCCCAAAGCTCGCCGCATATTCGTCATTGGCTGCCAGAACCTCGTCGTATATGGACATTGGCACTCTCCTTCGTATTCCATAGAATACTATAATCCCGATTGGATTAGTAGTCTATAGTGCGCGTAGCCGCATCTAGACACATTTCAGTGCTCCCGCTCCATGGTTTTCAGCATCGCCGCCATCTGTTGATGTACGAGGTTGACAGCCTGCAACGGCCGGACCATCACCCGAAATTCGATGATGCGTCCGTCATCGTTGCAGCGGATGATGTCAACGCCGTTGACATACTTGCCCTGCATCGTGGTCTCGAACTCCAAGACGGCCGTATCTTCGGCGAGCACGGTCTTGGTGTAGTGAAACCGTCCTGCCCGCTCGGCGCCTTCTGGGCTCGTTGTCGAATCGTTCCCGGCAAACGCCTGACCCGCGGCCTGCAAATAGAGACTCGTGATCTGCTTACCTCTCTGGGGTGTGAACACGATCGGGGAGTAGAAGACGACATCGTCGTCGAGTAGGTCATCAAGACCTCCCGGGAGCTCACCCCCCAGATAGGCGTGCCACCGTTCAATGACGCCTTCAATCATCGGTTCTCCTTCAACTGTCAGCCATGCGGAACTTTCGGAGTCACGCTCACATCGTAGATTTGGCGTTTGTCACCACCCATAGGCGGGTCTGTGTGAATGGACAGGAGGCGACCCAACGGCTCGGGCGCCCCAGCACGAGGTGTGGGGTCGTCGCCGAGAGGGATGAGCGACTGTATGTGGGTCGCGATGGGGATTCGTCCCGATCAAAAGTTCACCTGTACGGGTCTGTGCCCGCCCGATTCGAATGTTCCCGCCGGTCAGTGCTGCAAAGGACTGACGCTACGTGGGGATGACGGCGGTGCGGGCATAGACGAGAGTGGTGAGCCGATCGCTCGATCTGTCGAAGAGCTCGACCCGAATAGGCGCGTCGGGTCCGTTTCCGAGCAGACAGCATCTCGTCTCGACGGGGCCGGCGCCCATCTGAGCCAGGTACCGTAGATCGAGATCGATCACCACGGCGGCGATGTCGAAGCGGGTCGACGCCAGTTCCTCGGCGGCAGCCTCGGCCACGAGCGCCACCATGGCGCCCTGAAGAGTTCCCGCGGGATTGCGCAGCTCCGGCGTCACTTCCATCTGGACGGCGCCCGACATCGGGTCGAGCACGGCGATGCCCGCTTCTTCTCGGAGAGGGCGAGTCAGGATGCTGGAGCCGTCGAACATGCTCGTGATGCGCTCCGGTGACACCGGGGGCTTCGGGGGATCCGCCTCACGGCGTGGCACTCTGGCGAAACCGATCGCGCCGGTTGCCACGGGCTCACCCCCGCCGGTGACGAGATCCACGGCCGCAGTCGCCGATCGCCGACCCTGTCGGAGGATCGTGTTCCGGGTATAGATCAAGTCGGATGCCGGCAGCGGTCGCATCCGCACCGACATATCCGAGGTCAACATCCACGCGTCGGGATCGTCGTCGAGGACGATCCCGGCTACCACATCAATCATGAACGACAAGACGCTCGCTCGTACCGCGCCGTGGCGCAGCACCTGAGCCCGCGGGCGCAAATGCAAGCGGAACTCGCCATCATGAACCCTGGCAGTTACACCAAGCCGGGCCGGAACGGACATGTTGTCACCGAGAAGGTCGGTCACCGGTTCGCCAGATTAGACATGGGTCTGGGACGCTGCCGGCGCCTCTGAGCTCCCGCCCTGCGGTCGGGAACGTTTCCTAGGTGATGATCAGAACTGCTCTTGAGGTTCGGGCTACTCGGCGCGCTCGGAGGGATTCGAATCCCCAACCTTCTATCCGTAGTTAGTTCTCGTCCGTCCAGCCTGTGATGTGTAGTGATGTTTTACCTGTTCAGAGGGAGCTCAAGTCTTGCTGGTGTGCTCTCGTGCTGCGAAATCTGACTCAGTAGATTTCCAACGGGATTGCCAAAGGCGACCTTCTGATACGGAATCAACGCCAACCTGGGGAGTTCGAAGGGTATCGAACATATGTTCGCTGTCCGGCCGATGTCGAAGAAGCTCAGGGTTGCCGGTTCCCGACTCGCTTGTCCGAACCAAAGCACCGTTCCGCCCTTGATCAGCCGGTCGATGGCGATTCGGAGGTTCTTGCCTCGGTCAGCAAGCCAGCGTGGACGGCGTGTTCCATCGATTCGATCAGCGACAGTTCGTCGGCTTCGAGGAGGGAGGCCAGCAACGGGGGGCGGTGAGCGGAGCCGGCGGGGTCCAGTCAAGAATCTCGGCGATGGGCGGGTGACGGGAGGAATCGCGCTCTAGCCGGCCGCCACTCGCGCATTGTCGAGAGAGCGGCTCTCTCGGACGTAGGGAGAACCCCGCAAGATGAACCAGCGGGCGATGGGGCTCACGGCGCGGATCCAGGGCCGGGCCACACGCGTCCGGTGGCGTACCTCCTCCATGATGTCGGCGAAGGAGTGGTGCTGGTAGTCGAGTAGCTGCTGCGCCTCGGTGCTGTCGATCCAGTCGCACGGCCACGCGCTTGAAGTGAACGCCCTATCGGGCAACGTGCCCAAGCCCATGGCGTCGAGCATGCCTTCGAGATAGTCGCGATAGGTCACCTGGCAAGACGGGCCGCCGCCCACCAGAAGCACCCGGCCCCACACCTGGTCGGAGGTGACGGCACGCGCCAGGGCGAGGCCGGCATCCTTGGAATGGAGGACCTCAAAGCGGTTGGCCAGTGGGAGTTCGAACATGATGGGTGACGGCGATCGGAACCCGATTATCGGCACATCGGCCAACCGCACGATCAACCAGTCGAGGCCGGAGCTCTGTACCATTTCCTCGCACTGGAGCTTGTGGGCCGTATAGGTGTCCGTAGCGACCACCGGATCACTCACCCGTCTCGGAGGCTGCTTGTCCTGGGTGCGTCCGAAGAGATCGAAGGTGGAAACGAAAAGCACTCTTGCCGGCGGGGAGAGCTTGGCCGCGGCCTCGAGCACATGACGAGTGCCGCCGACGTTGACCTGTTCGGAGAGCGTGGGATCGATGTCAGTGAGCGGAGGGATCACGAAGGCCAAGTGGACGACGACGTCGCATCCGGACGAGGCGCGCTCCACGACCGAGCGGTCCCGGATGTCTCCCCAGGTGATCTCGATGCCAGGGCCTCCCGAGTACTGCCGCGCTCGCCGACGATTTCGCCGGTTGTCGACGTCGAGAGCCCTGATCCGGTGCCCCTGGTTGGCCATGGCATCGAGGGCGCTTTGCCCGACGTTGCCGAAGGCTCCCGTTAGCAGGATGTTCATGCCTCCATCCCCTGGTCCCATGTGCGCCAGCATGGCCGTCGAGACCTGCTGATCCTCGTTGTGACGCGCATAGTACACCGCAGTTGCAAGAACGTCCCGTTTGTCGAGTTACGCAGGTATGTAAGCGACCCGTTCTCCAGGCCGCCCTCCTAGCCCTCGTTGGGCCACTCCACGACGGAACACCAACAAGCGGGTGAGGACCCGCTGACAGTGATGATGATCTGCGCCAAGGTGAAGCGCGAGCAGGTGGCCAACACATGCCCGCACCGCCATCGACTTCGCTGCCTCGCCGCTCAACCTGCCCGCCGTCATCTCCGCCGAATCGAGACTCGGAGCGCCTGACGTGCAACGCTCTGATCAAGGCAACTGCACAGCGCATACCCGATGCTGCCCTATGCAGCCACGCGCCGACCGAAGACTCGCCAATGAAGGCCCAGCGTACGGACCGCGTGCGCGGCGCCACCCTGCATAGGGCAGTGTGCGCGAAGTTGAGTAGGTCCCGAGAAAAAGCCCCGAGAAACCCCTATCTTCGACCTTGGCGAACGTGAGACCGCTGATCAGGCGCCCGTGCCCCGTGCACGAGAAGCACCGACCAGCGGTTCAATGGTGGGGTGTTCGCTCACTGCGGCGTTTGTGGACGTCCACACGAATGTCCACACTCCTGGTCAGCGGCGTCTTTTGATTATCCCGAAACGATCCGACCAGAGCTGTCAAGGTCGGCTCTGCCGAGGCGCCTGACATGTCGGGCGCCGTACCTTGACAGCTCGATAACTGAACCGGTGGACACAATGGACCAGGACGGCCGGAACCGGACGGCCTAGATGCGTCTTGTCCTTTCTCGGAGTGAAGTCCGGTGCCCTTCAAGCGTCTCGGCGGGTTGACGGGGTGGCCTCGCACTGCAAGTGCAAGTGTGTGGACCCATTAGGGAGTTGATATTTCACGAGGCTTCATTGCGCGGAGAGAGCAAATCAACGACTGAGCCGACGGCCAGGGAACACGTGGTCTGCACGGTATTCAAAGTGACCGAACCGTGACGCCCGCTGGTGTCGCCGGGTACACAGGTGGAGGAGTGAAGTCGCCCAAGACGGCTCGACGAGCCGCCCCCCGCCAAGTATCCACCCGCACGGGAAGCGCACCACAAACTCCTCCGGTGCAGCGGCCATGCAGGGGGCATTTTGCACTCCCACAGATCGCAAACCGGCTTCAGTGCGCCTTAGGACTTCATCCTCATCCGGCACTCACCCGCTTGCGCGCCAGATGCCACGGAAACGCCCAAGCGGCGGACCGCTCGCCAGTCACCGACGCGGCCCTTCCAACGCGGTCAGGATCTCCTCCACGAAGGCAACCGTCTCGGCGTGCCCGGTGGACATTCCGAGCATCTCATGCTCAATCACCAGGAACTGGGAGATGGCCGTCATGAGCACGGTGCAGACCATCGGCGGATAGAGGTTGGTGTCGACCTCGTAGCGTTCGAACACCGAGCGGATGGCGCTGAGCTGATCGGCACGAAATCGCTCGGCGGACGACATGATCTCTGCTCGAATTGCCTTGCGGTGGTTGCCCAGAGCAACGAACTCCATGGTGAGCGCCGTGCCTCGAGGTTCCCGATTGAGCTCCCAGAACGACCAGAGGGGCTGGTCAGACAGTAGGGCCTGGGCGCCACGCTCGAAGCCCTGGTCGGCCCGACGCCGGTACAAGGTTAGGAAGAGGTCTTCCATAGTGCGGAAGTAGTAGTGCACCAGCTGGGGCTTCAAGCCGGCTTCGGCGGCAACGCGTCGTGAAGTCACGGCGGCGTATCCCTCGTCAAGCATGACGCGTTCCGCCGCATCGAGAAGCTCGGTGCGCGTCTTGGACGTCTGGGCACCTATTCGACGAGTGCTCGTCGACCGAGAGCCTTTGGCGGCC
>Ga0187879_10001927_pt1 | contig 14108 bp, 13 predicted proteins | sample June2016WEW_19_1_FD_132423 | JGI IMG/M metagenome (GOLD analysis project Ga0187879, IMG submission 132423) | Peatland microbial communities from SPRUCE experiment site at the Marcell Experimental Forest, Minnesota, USA - June2016WEW_19_10 | ecosystem: Environmental > Terrestrial > Soil >... | reverse complement strand
GAATCGTCTTCGTGCTCTTCAAGTATTGCGGTTTCTTTGTCATCCGAAGGGTTCGATCCCGGATCGGGCTCGGTCACCTCATCCTTGGCGTCAAATTCCCTGGCCTTGATGATAATAAAGCAGACCTTCTCCGGCGAGATTGTCAGCACGGACTCGTCTTCGTCCTCGGTGATTGCCGTTTGTTTCAACTGCTCTTGCATGGTCGTCACCTCGGTTGTGGCAGCGCGTTGAGTTGCAGCAGTGCTCGTTTCTTCGTGATCCAATAGGCTGGCAACTCTGGCCGTCACTCATTGAGGCAGATCAATCCGCCGCGCCGCCCAATCCCCAAAAAGTTGCCGTGTTTTTGATTTAGATCAAGACGCAGAAGCGGTTCCAGCCGGTTATTTGGGCTGAACGATCACAGGCATTTTCGAGAGCTTCGCAAGGATTTGGCAACGTCGGCGCATTGGCACCCATTCATAGAGAAAAATTTCCAGCGGGCGCCACATCGCCACCCAACCAATGATCAGCATGCCTTCGCCGACAATGTCGGAGGCCGGACCATTGCCCAAGGAAAACGCCAGTTCTCGAAGCAGTACGCAGCAAAACAGGAACGCCAGCCCAGTGATCAGGGCGATACGCCCGTCGCGGAACAACAGGCGCAGCCGCCGCCGTTCGTTCATTTCGCGATAAGCGAAATAGTTGTGAATCGCCTCGCCGAGATCGGTGCGGCCCGTTTCGGACAATTGATCGGCTGGCAGATGGATCACAAGACACAGCGGACGCTGGCGCGCAATCTCTTCCGCCGAGCCGATGATGTACTCTTCAGCATCCCGGTCGAGATCGCGCTCATGAAAGGGGGAGGGATCGAGCGAGTTGAACAATTGACCCAGTCGGCTGAGGCTGATCTCTATCTTTGCCCTCGGCACGGATCCATCATGGGTGTTTGGCTCAGCCATGACGATCCTTCGCAGGTCGCTGCTTCACATTACCCTCCAACAATTTGACCGGGATCAAGGACAACCTGAGCAGCGCAACCCCAAATACATACAAATGCGTGGGAAGCAATCGGTCCCTTTAATTTTGCGTCTTCTTTATCGGAAAATCGAAGACGTTTGGAGCGGCCTTTTCAGAACATGCGCTGGGTACCACCCCTGAAAGTCAAACTTGAGGTCACGAAAGCCGGCAAGCGCTTGCACCAAGGCGTTTACGAGATCGACGACAACGCCAGCTTCGGCGCGGCATGCGCAGATGTGTGGGTTAAGATCCGCGAGCAGTGCGCAGCCAAGGCCACCAGCATCGGCGCCCTCATGGATACCATGCACGAAAGCGTGCTCGACGAGCTGGATGGCGCCGAGATCAAGCTGCAAAAGATTTGAAGAGCGAGCGCGGAAGCCCACAGCCGCGGCGCGATAGAGCCGCTCCACAGAGAGCGGTCGCATCGGCACCAACGAGGCCATCGCTTCCGGCTTACGGTCAGGCGAAGCCCGGGGCAGGCGCCGGTAGCGATTTTGATTCCAATTGAGTCATGATGAACTCCCGGCGAAGACCCATGCACGGGCGCAAAATAATGCATGATCCTCAATGGCTGAAGCGCTCTGACTTTTTATTATGTTATTTCTTTATCCGACAGGGAAGATTGATCCGCATCAATTACCGCACGGCCTCAGCGGGCTTTATCTTTAGCTCATGTTGGTCGAGAACAACTCATCCGACCCGGGGCGGGACGCGGTTGCGTCATCCGAACCATCGCTCGCCGACAAGATCGAGTTCTTGATGCGTGGCGACGCCTATCGGCCGCCCGTGCCCGAGGTCACTTGTCACGAGACCCACATGTCGCAGGTATTTCTTGCCGGCGACCGGGCCTACAAGCTCAAAAAACCGGTGCGCTTTCCCTATCTCGATTTCTCGACGCTCTCCCGCCGCAAGGCGGCTTGCCGGGCCGAACTCAGGCTCAATCGCCGTCTGGCGCCGGACATTTATCGTGAGGTCGTCCCGTTGGTGCTTTCGAAGCAGGGCCTCGCCATCGGCGGCGACGGCGACGGCGAGGTCGTCGACTGGCTCGTGGTCATGAACCGTCTCGACGAGAAACAGATGCTGGATCGCGTGATCGGGGAGGGGCGTCTGCATCGCTGGCAGCTCGACCGGTTGGCTGCCGTTCTGGTCCAGTTCTATCGCCGCGCCAATGCCGTGTTCATCTCGCCCGCCAAATATGCCGCGGAGTTATGGCGCAGCCTTGCCTATAATCGCCGTGTGCTTCTCGACCCACGCTTTCACATTCCAGCCGGATCCGTGCGCTACATCGACGCTATGCAGCGTCGGTTCCTGACCGAGCGGGCCGAACTTCTGGCCGAGCGCGTGCGAACGCGGCGGATCGTCGACGGGCATGGAGACCTGCGCCCCGAACACGTTTGCCTCGGCGATCCGGTTCGAATCATTGACTGTCTGGAATTCAATGCGCGCCTGAGAATGGTCGATCCTTTCGACGAAATCGCGTTCCTGTGTGTTGAATGCGAACGGCTCGGCGCCGCCTGGGCCGGTGAATATTTGCGGCGCCGCATCATGCGCGCACTCCATGACGGAGACTCTGAGGAGCTTTTTATCTTTTATCGCTGTCATCGTGCCACACTGCGGGCGCGCCTCGCCATTGCCCACCTGTTGGAGCCTACCCCACGGACGCCTGAGAAATGGGCGCCGCTAGCGCGCACTTATCTGCGGCTTGCGGCCGCGGACGCCGTTCGGCTCGAAAAAAAACTCAGAAGACGAGGAGATCGGTGAGCGTGTCGCCGGCGTGAAGGCGGCGAATGGCCTCGGCCAAAAGTGGCGCCACCGTAAGGGTATCCACCTTGGCCTGCGCCACCGCCGCGCCGAGTCGGAAGGCGGGTACCGAGTCGGTGACAACGACGCGATCGATGGCAGGATCCATGAGCGCGGCTTCTGCCCCCGGCATGAACAGGCCATGCGTCACCAGCGCCAGAACACGCCTCGCGCCGGCCTTCCGCGCGGCGCGGGCGGCGCGTACGAGCGTGCCGCCGGTGCTGATGAGATCGTCGATGACGAGCGCGGTCGCCCCGTCCGCCTCACCGACGAAGAGCTCGCCCGTTACAATTCCCGCGCTGCGGCGCTTATCGACGAAGGCCTTGCCGACGCGGCGTCCAAGCGCAGCCTCTAGCGCCTCGTGAAACATATCCGCGCGCTTGGTTCCACCCGGATCGGGAGAAACGATGCAGAGCGTTTCATCCGCCAAGGCGTTGACATAGTCGACAAACAATGGGGCCGCTGTCAGCGCTATTGTGGGGCGGCGAAAGGCGTTCTCGAACGCGGCCGGGTTGTGCACGTCGAGGGTGACCACGGCATCGGTCCCCACGGCTTCGAAAAGGCTCGCCACGTAGCGCGTGGTCACCGGGTCATTGGGTTTGGTGCGCCGGTCTTTACGTGCGTAGCAAAGATAGGGCACCAGCGCGGTCACCCGCACGGCCCCGCTATCTTTCAGAGCGCCGATGAAAAACAGCAGGCGGCAAAGCTTGTCGTTGGCGCTCTGCTCCGGTCCACCGTGCAGGCTTTGCAACACGAAAACATCAGCGCCGCGCACCGCCTCGAGCGCGCGCGTTTTGTGCTCCCCATCCTCAAATTCGCGTTCCTCGTGCGGGGCCAAAGGTCGGTCCAGCGCGGCCGCGACCGCAGCGCCCAGTTCGGCAGTCGCGTGCAAGGCGAACAGCGACAATCGTCGATCAGTCATGGGTCAATCCTGATCCGCTTCGGCGGACGTCGTCACCGCCGGCATCGGCTTGTTCTCGACGAATGGGTCGACGACAGCGGAGAGCGTGGCCTCTCGGGTCTCGGCAAAATTCATAGCGAGCGCGCTCAATTGGCTTGTCGATGCGAAGGAGATAAGCGAGGCTGGGCCCCGCCAAAGTGCTTGCCCAATGCCGCTTCGATGATCTCCGCATAAGTCGCGAGCGGAGGTATGGGCGTGCGGTACTGCGCCGGCAATCCGCCTCCGACATTCAGGAAGGCGAGAGGACACGCCGCGCGGCCGTAAGCCAAGAGATCGAGCGCGGGCGAGGAGATCGGCCGCCATTTTTGCATCGCAACCGAACTTCCGAGTCAACGGCCAATCGGCGCCCTTGGCGTCGACCAGCATACGGCAAAACGCCTGCGCGCCGGGAGCGGCGCGGGCAATTTTCTCGACCTCATTGATACTGTCGAAGGCAAAAAGATCGACGCTGCTGCCCCGGGCGCGCGCGATCTCGGTCTCGCGTTTGACCGTGTTTCCAAAAGAAAAACAATCCGGCGTAATACCGAGCGATCGGCAGCGCGCAATTTCACCCTCGCCGGCCAGATCAAAATTAGCGCCAGCGGACGCTAGCGTTGCGAGCACGTCAGCCGCCGGGTTTGCCTTCACTGCGTAGAAAATCCTTGCGTCGGGAAAGCAAATGCGAAGCGCGGAATACCTGGCACGCACTACGTCGAGATCGATGACGACGCACGACAAATTCGGCCGCTTCGTCGTCAGGAAGCGGTCGATTTTCTCCGTTGTGCCAAGCGCTTCCTTGCCCCGAGTAGAAAGCGGCAATTGGCAGGCCGGCCGGCGATGAGCCATGTTCGCGAAATCCAAGATTCTGCCAATCAACTTGCTGCCGGCACCAACGCCAATTGCGACTCGGTAGCGGCTTTTGCGGAGCGAATGGCTGGGAAGTCATCGACTGTGATCGTCTCACGTTTCAGCAGCAATTGAGCGCCAGCATCTAGATCCGCGCGCCGCGTCGTCAAGATATCTCTGGCGCGCGTAAATCCTTCCTCGATCAGGTCGCGCACGGCGACGTCAATCTCACGGGTGGTGATCTCAGCGGCCTGTCCATGGCTGCCGGTCGGCACCCCCAGGAATGGCTGCGGCGCGGGCGCATAGGTTCGCTGGCCAACTTTTTCGTCCATGCCATAGCGAGTGACCATTTCAAGCGCGATCTCGGTGGCGCGCTGCAGATCGTCGGCGGCTCCGGTTGACACATCGCCGTCGAACACGAGCTGTTCGGCAGCGCGCCCTCCCATCAGCACGGCAATGCGATTTTCCAGGTTGGCGCGGCCGAGAAGGAAGCGATCCTCGGTCGGACGCTGTATGGTGTAGCCGAGCGCACCGACGCCACGCGGAATAATCGAGACTTTCTGCACCGGATCGACACCTGGCAGGGTGGCTGCCACCAGCGCATGACCCATTTCATGGTAAGCGACGCGGCGGCGCTCCTCGGCGCTAAGCACACGGCTCTTTTTCTCCAAGCCCGCCACAATTCGCTCGATCGCCTCGGTGAAATCATTCAAACTAACCGCCGTCGCGTTGCGGCGGGTCGCGACGATGGCGGCTTCATTCACGAGGTTAGCGAGATCGGCGCCGGTAAAACCCGTGGTCAGCCCGGCGACCGCATCGAGGTCGATATCCGGCGCAAGGTGGACCTTGCGTACGTGAACCGTGAGAATCTCGAGCCTACCTTTTCGATCAGGGCGGTCCACCAGCACCTGACGATCGAATCGTCCTGCGCGAAGCAGTGCCGGATCGAGGATTTCCGGCCGATTGGTCGCGGCTAGCAGGATGACGCCTGCGCTCGGATCAAACCCATCGAGTTCAGCCAAGAGCTGATTAAGTGTTTGCTCCTTTTCGTCTAAGCCGCCAATCGGGCTTACGGCACGGCTTCGCCCCAGCGCGTCGAGCTCGTCGATGAAAATGATGCAAGGCGCGGCCTTGCGCGCTTGCTCAAACAGGTCGCGCACGCGCGCGGCGCCGACGCCGACAAACATCTCGACGAATTCGGAGCCGGAAATGGAAAAGAACGGCACGCCAGCTTCGCCCGCGACCGCCTTCGCCAGGAGCGTCTTGCCGGTTCCGGGCGGACCGACCAGCAAGACGCCCTTCGGCACCCGCGCTCCCAGCCGGCCATAGGATTTTGGATCTCGCAGGAAGGCCACCAGCTCCTGCAACTCGAATTTTGCCTCTTCCACGCCGGCGACATCCTTGAAGGTCACCTTCGTGTCCGTCTCGACGTAGACCTTGGCGTGCGATTTACCTACAGTCATAAGCCCGCCAAGCCCCTGCCTCTCGGCCACGCGCCGAAACAGGAACGTCCAGGCCAGATAAAAGATGACGACGGGGATGACCCACGACAAGATGATTTGAACAAACCCGCCGGAAGCCGCGCCTTTAACCACGACCTGATGACTGGCAAGCCTTTCAGCCAACTGCGGATCGACACGAACGGCGAAAAACTCGCGCTTGCCGCTAGGCAGGGCCTCTTTCAGCGTGCCCTGGATTGAATCGGTGCTGACTGTGACGTCGGCCACTTTGCCTTGGTCGAGCAGCGCCTCGAATTCACTATACGCTATGGTTTCAACTTGCGAGTAACTGGCCCAAAACTGTTGGAACAGCAGAACGCCCAGCACGGCGGCCAGCACGTACCAGATCATGAATTGGCGCTTGCGAGCGTCCGGTTCCATATCTAGGCGTCATTAGTAGACACGCGCGGCGCTCATGGGAGAGCGCCAGCGATTACATAATGTCAGCCTACGTCGGGGCCGACATTGATATGGCGCAAAACCCTCCGGGCGGGCGGATTAATCTACGCCGCGGGGCTGCTTTGTATCTTTGCGTTTCAGCGCTGGAAACCGCCTGAGTATCTCGATCACTTCTTCATCTGAAACCTGACTGAAATTCGCGTAATAGACGCCGATGGCGCCGAAGAACTCGTGATCTTCAAGACAGACGACGTCGTCCGCCTCGCTACGCAACTCCGCAATGTTGTCCGTCGGCCCGACGGGTACCGCGAGAACGAGTCTCTTCGGATTGCGCATACGGGTTGCGCGCAAGGCCGCGCGGGTCGTCGCACCGGTGGCAACGCCATCGTCGATCACGATCGCAGTATGGCCGCTGACGTCCACGCGTTCTCGGCTGCCTAGATAGCGCTGACGCCGACGCTCGATTTCGACGAGTTCACCGTCGCACACGGCCTTGAATTCGGATTCTTGGATACCTGCGAGCTGAATCACATCTTCGTTGCGCACGATGAGCGGTGCGCCGCCATCGACCACGGCGCCCATGGCCAACTCGGGTTGAAAAGGTACGCCGACCTTGCGCACAAGGATCAGATCGAGTGGCGCCTTAAGCACGGCGGCGACCTCGGCGGCAACGGGTACACCACCGCGTGGCAGCGCGAGAATCACCGGTTGCTGATCTTTGTATTGGCCGAGCGCCTTAGCCAATTTGCGCCCGGCGTCGGAGCGATCCTTGAATGGCATCGCTGGTCTCCTGCGCTAGCCGTTCACTGGCGCCTTGGTGTCGGCACGGAATGAGCCGGGGCGAGATAGTGTTGAAACCATCTCGCGGCATGATCGATTACCGCTTCCAGCGCCCCGGGCTCGGGAAAGAGATGGCTCGCTCTCGGAACGATCTGCAGCGCCTTGGGTCCTCGCAATCTGGCCAACGCGTGCTCATTGAGGTCAATGACGCCGAAATCGGCGCCGCCGACGATCAAAAGGGTTGGCGCATGCACTTTGTCGAGTGCATCACCGGCGAGGTCGGGGCGCCCGCCCCGCGAGACCACTGCGCCGATACTGCGAGGAAGTTTCGCCGCCGCGACAAGAGCCGCCGCCGCCCCGGTGCTGGCGCCGAACAGCCCAAGCGGGAGCTTTGCCGCCGGCGCGTCAGCATTGAGCCAACGGACGGCATCGACAAGCCGGCTCGCCAGGAGCGGGATGTCAAAGACGTTGGCGCGGTCAAGTTCCTCTGCAGGGGTCAATAGATCGAATAGCAGTGTCGCGATGTCTCGATCATTCAATGCGCGGGCGACAGCCACGTTGCGTGAGCTCAAGCGGCTTGAGCCGCTCCCATGCGCGAAGGCGACGAGCGAATAGGCGTTTCTTGGTATCCGCAAACTTCCGACCAGCCCAAGCGGCGGGATGCGGACATCTTGGCTTTCGCAAGCGTTTCCGAGGTAACCCTGCGAAACAGTATCTGCGCTGGCACTGCACATGATCACACCGGTCTCGACGACGCGCTAAGAGAAATCACCACCTGGCATCCATGCGCTTGGGTCTGAATGAGTGTCATTAGATACCATTGGAGCCCGTACATACCGTTGGAGCCTGCGGCTTTTGCGCCAGATCGAAGAACATCGCGAACGGCTTGGGAGGACCGACCAATCATGATAGCGCCTCACCCTCAGGCACGGCTTTTAGGTCCGGGCAATTGTGCCGGATCGAGTCCGAGTTCTTCACACGCTCGGCGCACCACGCGCACGTCGAGGGCTTGGTGCGAACCGCCGAGCGGAATTTCTGCCTTTCGGCCTTCCCGATGCACGGTTACCACGACCTGGCCCTCGTGCCGCTGCTGATGCTCACCGTGATCGATGCGACACCCTTGCTGCACGAGCCATTTCCGGAATGTAGCGCTTTCCATTGCTCGGCTCCCGCGGGCTATCGGATCTAGATCAAAAACGCCGCACAATTGCGGCCAGCTCTCATCATTGCGCCGAGCTTCTTGTCCCGCCGGTCGATCGGCCGCAAGACATGCTGCGCATATTTGCAGTCACTTCCCTTGATCTGAATCAAGGGGAAATTCACTGAGCGGATAAGGATAGGTGTAGCGGCGCGTTCTTGGGACTTTGGATGAGGAAAAGCTGCTCGACGTCGTAGCGCTGCGACCCCGCATCCTCGACAACAGAGTGTCAGTCTTTTCCAGTCGTCTGGGATGACGTCGGCGCTCCAAATCATGGTCCCTTGAAATTCGAGATATTTCTCAATTGCCTCAAACCACCGATGAGCCCATTCTTGACACGCGGTCATCGCATCTGGAATCGAACGCGCAGCAAGCACGGCGAAGGCCGCTATTACATGGATCCGAAGAGCCACATCGTCCTCGACAAATACCCCGGCGAATGGGAAGCGATGCCGTCCTACATCGAGGAGCCGGAAGCGGCTGCGTGCAAATGGGTATCGATCCGCGAGCGTAATCGCGAAAAGTTCGATCTGCCTACCGTATTCTCCATCCTGATCTACACGCACCCGGAGACCGGCTTCCCGTTGGCGATCTGTGACGGCTCCTATCACACCGTGATGCGCACCGGCGCATCCGCGGCGGTGTCGGCGAAGTGGCTGGCGCGAAAGAATTCGAAACGGCTGGCAATCGTCGGCGCCGGACACATGGCCGAAGGTACGCTCGCGACCTGCGACACGGTATTCGCCTGGGACGAAGTGCGCGTGTGGAACCGTTCGCAATCGACGCTCGACGAATTCGTCAAGTCGCAGGGGCCGAAATATCCGCGCTTTCCGATTCACGCTTCCCGCAATCTCGAACAGGTCGTGCGCGGCGCCGATGTGGTGGTCACGGTCACGCCGGCGCGCGAGCCGCTGGTGAAGGAAGAGTGGATCGCGCCCGGCACCCATATCGCGGCGCTCGGCGCCGACAAGGGCGGCGACCAGGAGCTCGATCCGCGCATCGTGAAACGCTCCCGGATTTTCGTTGACGACATCAGGCAATGCCGGACGGACGGCGAAATCAGCGTTCCGCTGTCCAAGGGGATTATTAAAGAACAAGACATCGCCGGCGAGATCGGCGAAGTCGTTACTGGCAAAAAGCAGGGCCGTCGCTCGGACGGCGAGGTCACGCTGTTCGACTCGACCGGCATCGCGCTTCAGGATTCGGCGACCGTGCCGCTCGAATACGGGCGGGCGCTCGCTGCCGGCGTTGGCGTCGAGAAAAAGATGATTTCAACGTAAGAGCACTGGTGGATCAACCATGAGCGACGTACTCAATCTGCCGAGCCCGGCCTGGATGACCGAGGATGTGGTCCTGCTCGAAAACCAGGCGCGGCGTTTCATCGCCGCCGAATTCGCCCCGCATCTTGAAAAGTGGCACGAGGATCACTTCTATCCGCGCGAGGTGTGGACCAAAGCCGGCGCGGCCGGTCTGCTCTGCGCTTCGATGCCGGAGGAATATGGCGGCGCCGGCGGCACTTTCGCGCATGAAGCGGTGATCGACCGCGAATATTCGTTGGCCGGCTTCGATACGTTCGGCGCCTCGCTGCATTCCGGCATCGTCGCGCCCTATATCCTGCGTTACGGCACCGAAGAGCAGAAGCGGCGCTGGCTGCCGAAGCTTGCGACCGGCGAAATGGTCGGCGCCATCGCCATGAGCGAACCCGGCACCGGCTCCGATCTGCAAGGCGTGCGCACGACCGCGAAAAAGTCCGGCAACGGCTACGTGCTTAATGGCTCCAAAACCTTCATCACCAACGGCCAGCACGCCAACCTGATCATCGTCGTCGCCAAGACCGATCCAAAGCAGGGCTCCAAGGGCGTCTCGCTGATGGTGGTCGAGACCGAAGACGCCAGGGGCTTTCGTCGCGGCCGCAAGCTGAAGAAGCTCGGCATGGATTCCGCCGACACCTCCGAGTTGTTCTTCGAGGACGTGTCGCTGCCGGCGGAAAGCCTGCTCGGCATCGAGGAAGGCCAGGGCTTTTATCAGCTCATGAAGGAACTGCCGCAGGAGCGTCTGATCGTGGCGACCCACGCCGTCGCCATGATGGAGCGCGCGCTGGCCTTGACCATCGATTACGTCAAGCAGCGCCAGGCCTTCGGTAAGAAGATCGTCGAATTCCAGAATACGCAATTCGTGCTGGCCGAGTGCAAGAGCGAGGCGACCGTCGCCAGGGTGTTTCTCGATCATTGCATCGAGCGGCACCTGAAAGGCGAGCTCGATACCGTCACCGCCTCGATGGCGAAATACTGGCACTCCGACCTGGCGGGCAAGATCATCGATCGCTGCCTGCAACTGTTCGGCGGTTACGGATACATGGATGAATATCCGATCTCCCGGATGTATCGCGACGCCCGCGTGATGCGCATCTACGCCGGAACCAACGAAATCATGAAGCTGCTCATCGCCAGAAGTCTGTAAGCCGGTGTCTGAAGTCGCGTGGACTACTACCGTGACGCCACTTCGCGCCGTGCGGTATCTTACGAAAGTTCTTCCGATACCCACCTGAGCAGGCCGCGGTCGCGGCCGCGCGGCGCGATCAACGAAATTCCCAACGGGCAGCCCGCCATCGTGCCGAGCGGCAGCGAAAGTTGCGGCAGGCGGGCGAGCCCGGCGATCGACAACAGCGCGAACGCGCGCGCTCGAAACACTTCGAGCTCACCGGCGGGCGTCGCGAGTTTTGGCGCGATACCCGGCGCCGTCGGCAAGCACAACAGGGCGTCGTCGCCGAGGAGGGCGTCCATGTGCCGAGCTACCTCCTCGCGTCGCGGCCGCATGCGCTCGACCTCGGTCGGATCGATGGTCCGCGTCCAGCGGAAGCGCTCGGCGATGCCCGGACCGAAGCTCGGGTTGTGCGCGTCGATCCAGGCGCCGTGCTTGCGCCGGATTTCGTCGCCCTGGAGGATGCGGAAAATTTCCGACCACGCGGCGGGGTCGCCGGTATAGACCTCGACTGGGCGATGATCCGAGAGCGCAGTCTTCAAGCGCATCACCGCGACAGCAAGCGCATCCGCGATCTCGGCGCCGGCGAAGGCGAACGCGTCCTGCGCGATCAACAGACGCTTCGGCACAAAGGCCGGCGCGGCGGGCAGCATGACATCGCCGACCCGCAGCATCGTCTTGGCGTCGCGCGCGAACCATCCGACCGTGTCGAAGCTCGCGGCGAGATCGGCGACGCCGTCCGCCGGCACCAGGCCGTGGGTGGTGCGGATGCCGTAGATGCCGCAATAGCTCGCCGGCAGCCGCACCGAGCCGCCGCAATCGGTGCCGAGCGCGAAATCGACGAGGCCGCCCGCGACCGCAGCAGCCGATCCGCTGGAGGACCCGCCGGGAATCCGCTCTGGTGCGCGCGGGTTGGTCGGCGTGCCGTAATGCACGTTCTCGCCGTTGAGACTGTAAGCCAATTCGTCGGTATGCGTTTTTCCGACCATGCTGGCGCCGGCCGCCAGCACACGCTCGACCGCCGATGCCGTGCGCTCAGCCGGGGCATGAGTGTCGAGCCATACCGGGTTGCCGTTTCCGGTGCGATGCCCGGCGATGTCGAACACGTCCTTGGCGGCGAAGGTCAGGCCGCGCAGCGGACCGTCGGGCGCTCCGTCCAACGCGACATGCGTATGGCGGCAAAAGGCATTGTACGGATCGTTCGGGATCATTACGGCCGATGCAGCGTCGCGGGCTGACGCGACACAATCTTGCGTCCGCGTTTGAAAGCGTAGAGCACGGGTGTCAACTCGGCGACGGCCATTTCCGGACTCGCGGAATCGAGCACGACGAGATCGGCGGATTTGCCGACGGCAAGTCCGTAGTCTTTGAGCCGCAACATCTCTGCCGGCCGCCGCGTGACCATGTTGAAGCACTCGCGCATGTCGGCTTGCTTTCCGACCTGGCAAATGTTGGCGTAGAGGTTTGCCATACGCATCTGCGAGCAATCGCCGAACGGGGTGAACGGATTCAGGATATTATTGCTCGACAGCGAGCAATTCACGCCGTGATGAAGGAGCTTGTGTGCCGGCACGACGCCACGGGTGACATTGTGGTCGTGCTTGTGGTTACGGCCCATCAGAAAAAGATCGGTTGAGGGCAGCACAGTGAGCGCCACGCCCGCATCCGCAAGCCGTTTCGCCATGGCATCGAATGCCAGCATCGGCAGGCTCGCCGCCTTGGTGACATGGCCGATGGCGACGCGGCCGCCATACTGGAATTCCTGGGTGAGCTTGCAAACGTATTCGAGGTCCATGCTCTCGGCGGTCGGCCCGAAATCGAGATGCATATCAATGTCGAGGTCATAGTTGCGCGCCAGCTCGAAAATGCGGTCGATCTGGCCGGGCGGATTGCTGTCGGTATAGGGCGCACCGCCGACCACACGGCAGCCGCGATCGAGCGCCTCGACCATCAGCTCGTCGGTACCGGGATTATTGAGGAGACCTTCCTGCGGGAACACACAGATCTGGAGGTCGATCGCCCAGGAATATTCCTTGATCAGCGGCAACACGCCTTCGAGACTGCGCAGCCCGACGCCCGGATCGACTTCGAGATGCGTGCGCATATGCGTGGTGCCTTGCAGGATCGCCTTCTCGAGCGTGCGTACCGCGCGGGAGTGAACGTCCTCGGGCGTGAAAGCGAGCTTGGCTTTGGCGGCCTCGGCGATCGCCTCTTCGAGGTCGCCTTTCTCCGACTTGACGCGGTCGAGGATGCACGATTTGTCGAGATGGATGTGGGTCTCGACGAAGCCCGGCGAGACCAGGCGACCGCCGAGATCGATGCTTTCGCCGTCAGCCGCGAGGCCGCGCTCAATCGCGGCGATCCGTCCATCGGCGATACCGATGTCGGTCAGCGCGTGCTCGGCGCCGATTGTGCGCGCGTTCCTGAGAATAAGATCCATCTTGCCCTCGTACTCGATCCATCGATCACAATACAGTTCCATGGTCGCCGAGATAGGCCTTCATCAGCGCCGGGTCCCGGGCAACTTCGCGCGCCGTGCCCGAATGCGTGATGGCGCCGGACTGCAGCACGTAGGCCCGATCGGCGACCGATAACGCAAGCGCCGCCATCTGGTCGACAAGGAGAATAGTGGTTCCCTCCTCGCGCAACTCCGCGAGCAGGTCGTAAACGTTTTCCAAAAGCTTTGGCGCAAGCCCGAGCGACGGCTCGTCGAGCATCAGTACTTCGGGACGCGCCATCAGGCCGCGCGCAATCGCCAGCATCTGCTGCTCGCCGCCGGACAGGAGACCGGCGCGCTGGTGACGGCGCGCCTTGAGGGCGGGAAACCGGTCAAACAGCGCTTCGATCATGTTCGCTTCGTCGCCTGATCGGCGCGCGTAGGCACCAAGCCGCAGATTGTCGATCACAGCGAGATCCGGGAAGACCTGCCGGCCCTCGGGCACCAGGATCAGGCCTGCCCGCGCGATGCGATCGCCCTTAAGCTGATCGATACGTTCGCCAAGGAATCGCACTTCGCCGCCAGTCGGCCGGATCAATCCGCTGAGTGCACGCATCAGCGTCGTCTTTCCGGCGCCATTGGCGCCGAGGACGGCGACCAGCTCGCCCTGTGCGATCTGGAGCGCCGCATCGCGCACAATAATCGCGGCGCCATAGCCGGCAGAAAGTGCGT
>Ga0187879_10001926_pt1 | contig 14109 bp, 5 predicted proteins | sample June2016WEW_19_1_FD_132423 | JGI IMG/M metagenome (GOLD analysis project Ga0187879, IMG submission 132423) | Peatland microbial communities from SPRUCE experiment site at the Marcell Experimental Forest, Minnesota, USA - June2016WEW_19_10 | ecosystem: Environmental > Terrestrial > Soil >... | reverse complement strand
GGTAACCCGCTCCGCCGGCGCCGTGGCCGAGGTGACGTCATTGGTGTAAACGCCGAACCTCTCCCCCGCTGCCGCCCGCGCGACCAGCTCACCGATCCGGATCAGGCCCTGGTCCGTCACGACCCGCTGGTCAGCCGGGAAGCACGGGTTGCTGGCGGTGATGCGGCCCGATTCCGGGCAGGTGTGCCAGTCGTTTATTGTCCCGTCATACTGAATGCCGGGGTCGGCGCATTCCCAGGCGGCCTTGGCCATTTTCCCGAACAGTTCCCTGGCTTGGACTGTCCTCAGCGGCTCGCCGGTCGTGCGGGAGGCCAGGTCGAAGTCGGAGCCGGACTCGACGGCCCGCATGAACTCATCCGAGACCCGCACCGAGTTATTAGCGTTCTGGTACTGGACGCTGACGATGTCCTTGCCGCCGAGGTCCATGTCGAACCCGGCATCGCGCAGCACCCGGACCTTCTCTTCCTCGCGCGCCTTGGTCTCGATGAAGTCCTCGACGTCCGGGTGATCCACGTCCAGGACGACCATCTTCGCCGCGCGCCGGGTGGCGCCACCGGACTTGATGGTGCCGGCCGAGGCGTCGGCGCCGCGCATGAACGAGACCGGCCCGCTGGCCGTGCCGCCGGACGACAGGAGCTCCTGGCTGGAGCGAATCCGCGACAGGTTGACGCCGGCCCCGGACCCGCCCTTGAAGATCAGGCCCTCTTCCCGGTACCACTCCAGGATCGAGTCCATGGTGTCGTCGACCGCCAGGATGAAGCAGTTGTGCACCCGCACGTTCCCGGACAGGTACTCGCCGCTCTCGGTCTGGATGTCATAGACCTCCATCGTGCCGAGCCGCTCGACCCGGCTCACCGGCACCAGGCGGCGGTCCTGACCGCCCACATCCGGGTCCACGTGCAGGAGGAAATCGCCCGGCCGGATGAACCCGGCCACGGTGAACTCGCCGGTGTCCAGGTCGGTCGCGCGCCACACCAGGTGATCCGCCGTCGCGTCCAGTGCGTAGCCGGCGGCGGTGTGCAGCCGGAGCACCTCTTTCACGCCGTTGGCCTTGGTGGCCACGATCGTGGTCGTGCCGTGCGCGTCGTGCACCTTGGCGCCGACCGCATCGTCGTCGACCAGCCTGCCGATCGGGACCAGGCCCGCTGGCGTGCTCACCAGCGCGTCATAAGGCTGGCAGGCCGACACCTGCTGCGGCGAGGAGGTGCCGACGTTGAACCAGACCGGGGAGTTGAAGCTGAACACCTGGTGGACCAGCGCGTGGGTGAGCTCGTGCTCGAAGATCTCCGCGTCCTGCTCGGCCGCGAAGTAGCCGTGCTCGCGGCCCGCCGCGGTGTACGTGCCGACGACCCGGTCGACGAGCTGCTTGAGGCTCCACTCGCGCTGCGGGGTGCCGACCGCCCCGCGGAAGTACTTGGTGGTGACGATATTCGCGGCATTGACCGACCAGAAGTCGGGGAACTCCACGCCGTGCTGCTCGAAATTGACCGAGCCATCCCGCCAGTTGGTCATGACAACGTCGCGGCGCTCCCACGTGACCTCGTCATAAGGATGGACGCCTGCACGGGTGTAGATGCGACGCATGGTGAGGCCCTGGTCAGGACTCTTGCCATTCTGCGACGCTGCCCCGCTGGCCGTCTCGGTCATGTTTCCCCCTTCTTCCGGGATCCGCTGGATCCCCTTGCGGGCCTGCTCAGGCCCTCTCCCGATAGTTTTCGGCGTCCGCCCGGCTTAGCGGGCGGACAAGCGCTGCTCGCGCGGCTTGGCTGGCGAGCCTGGATCGGCCGGGGCGGCCGGCCCCGGCGGATTACCGCCGCCCGCCGAGCGCGGCGCGTCCCTGTTACCGGGAAGCCCCGCGTCGTCCTGGCTGAGCCGCCATTCCTCCAGGTGCTCAGCCCGGAGCGCGGAAATCTCGTCCTCGAAGTCGGCCAGCGACTGGAAGCTCCGGTAGACGGAGGCGAATCGCAGGTACGCGACCTCGTCCAGCTGGCGGAGCGGGCCGAGGATCGCCAGGCCCACCTCCTGCGAGGGGACCTCGCCGGAGCCCTTGGACCGGATCGCATCCTCGACCTGCTGGGCCAGCATGGCGAGCTGATCCTCGGTAACCGGCCGGCCCTGGCACGCCCGGCGGACGCCGCGGACGATCTTGTCCCGGTTGAAGGGCTCGGTCACTCCGCTGCGCTTGCCCACCATGAGGATGACAGTCTCCTGAGTGGTGAACCGGCGTCCGCACTCCTGGCACATCCTGCGGCGCCGGATGGCAGCGCCATCCTCGGCTGTCCGGCTGTCGATCACCCTGCTATCCGGATACCTGCAATACGGGCAGTACATGCGAATCACCCCCTTCACGACACTCGGACTTACCGTCCCTAAGCACAAGCTATAGGAAAACCACAGCCGTGTAACTACTAGATATTGTGGTCTACGACGAGCTGAAGCGCAACTGGTTCAGGCCGGCAGTCGAAGCCGCAGGTAGACGATCCGCCCCCTGGCCGGGGCAGCCGCGGATTCAGGCAAGCTCGCCGGCGTGTCGCGAAGCCCGCCGTGCTGGGCCCGCCGTGCTGGGCCCGCCCGTTCACCGGGGCCAGGCAGCCGGGCCTATTAGCCCTTCGGCACCCACAGCAGCTCCCCCGGATAGATGGCGCTGCCTCCCAGCGCATTCGCGCTGGCGATCTGCTGAATCACCAGGCGCGGATCGGCGCGCGGCTCGGCGGCCGCAGCGATGGACCACAGCGTCTGCCCCGGCTGCACGAGCACCCGGGTCATCCCCCGGTACCCCGCCCGCGACTCGCCGCCATTGGATGCCAGCGCCCCGCCGGGCGCCGTGAGCAGCAGCACCAGCATCGCCGCCCCGGCCGCCAGCGCGACAACCAGGCTGCCAGCCACCAGGCGACCGCGCCGGGTGAGGCGCACCGGCCTTGCCTGCCGGCCGGCCTGATCGGCACCGTGCCCGGCCGGCCTGGCACCGGCGATTCCAGCACCGCTCCGGGTCGGCCGTCCTGGCTGCCGGCTGCTGGCCAGCCGCGGAGTCGGCCGCGCACCCGCACGCTCGCGCGGGGACACCGCAGCTGGCCCGGCCGCAGCGCGGGCCCCTCCCCTGGCGACCGGGACGGCCCGGATGACCCGCACCGGGGCACTCCGGGCCCCCGGTGCACGCCCGGCCCCCGGCACAGCCCCGGACCTCTGCGCAGCCCCGGACCTCTGCGCAGCCCCAGACCTCTGCGCAGCCCCAGACCTCTGCGCAGCCCCGGCGCCGGGCACCGCTCCCGCACGCGGCGTGGGCACTACCAGCAGAATCGGCCTTCGCGGACCGGCGGCCTGCCGGTCCGCCTCGGCCATGTCGCGCACTCCCGCACCGCTCAGCGCACTCATCCCCGATCGCCTCCCGCCGAATGCCCGTTCGATCGCATCTCTGTTCTATCGTATCTCCGTTCGATCGAACGGAGATACGATAGAGTCCTATCGCAGGGCTCCGACATTTTCGTCATTCGTCGAACAGATGTTTGAGATCCGCGATCAGAACCGTTAGCGTCGGCATCGAACACAACCACGAGATCCGGAGGCCCGATAATGAACGACCGGACCGGCGACGGAGCGACACGGGGGGCCTCGGCTGTCAGTAGCGACGCGCGCCCCGAGGGCGAGACCGACCGCCACCGCAGCGAGAGACCGCGGGGAAAGCCTGGCAGGAAGCCGAAGGGCAGCGTCCCCGTCATCGTGGCAGACCTTCCCGACAAGCCTGATCCTGATCACGTGCTCACCTGGCGCCAGCGCAAGGTGCTCCAGGTCATCCGCGAGTCAGTTCAGCGCCGCGGTTATCCGCCGTCGATGCGGGAGATCGGCGAGGCCGTCGGCCTGACGAGCACGTCCAGCGTGTCGTACCAGCTTTCGACCTTGCAGAACAAGGGCTACCTGCGCCGCGACGCTGGCCGGCCGCGGACGGTCGAGGTCCGGCTGCCCGGACACCCAGCCGTTCGCCCCGAGCCTGAGCAGGGACTCGACGAGAACGTCCCGATGGACATCGCCTCGCAGGAGGCGGCCTACGTTCCGCTGGTGGGCCGGATCGCGGCTGGCGGCCCGATCCTGGCCGAGCAGGCGATCGAGGACATCTTCCCGCTGCCCCGGCAGATCGTCGGTGAGGGCAACCTGTTCCTGCTGAAGGTCGTCGGTGACTCGATGATCAACGCGGCCATCGCCGACGGCGACTGGGTCGTCGTACGGCAGCAGCCAGTCGCCGAGAACAGTGACATCGTCGCCGCGATGATTGACGGCGAGGCCACGGTGAAGACCTTCAAGCGCTCCGGCGACCACGTCTGGCTGATGCCGCACAACCCGGCTTACACCCCGATTCCGGGCGACGAGGCCGAGATACTCGGCCGCGTGGTGGCCGTGCTGCGCCGGGTCTGACGGCTACCGCCCCGGCTGAGCCGCGACCACGTCGCGCCGTCAGGAATCGCCGGTCCGTGCCAGGCCGAGGCCTCGGCTTTAACAGCCTGCCCGCCACGGGCAGCGACGGAGGCCGCGCACTCCTGAGATGCGCGCGAGAGCCAAAGGGCCAGGCTGACTTTCCTGGAGGCGCCAAGCCGGGTCCTGGACACGCGGTCAGCGTCCGGGCTGAGCGCCTGCTGGTGGCACTCAGCCGGATCCGCCGGAAAGACTCGCTGATCTTGACCTGACCGGGTCCGGCGCCGCTGGCCCGTGATCACCGGCACCGTGATCACTGGTACCGGATCAGCAGCACTGGCCGAGACCGGCCGCGAATGAGGGCCTGGACGGCGCGATTGCCTCCGGACTTACTCAGGAACGATGTTGACCAGCTTGGGCGGGCGCACGATGACGGTGCGCACGCCGCGGCCGTCCAGCGCCCGCTGCACCCCCGGTGCCGCCCGGGCCAGCTCGCGCAGCTCGTCCTCGCCGATGCCGGTGGGCACCTCCAGCCGGTCCCGCACCTTGCCGTTCACCTGGACGACGCAGGTCACCGTGTCCTGCTCCAGCAGCGCGGGCTCGACCGCCGGCCAGCCCGCCATCGCCACCGTCGGCTGGTGGCCCAGCACCTGCCAGCACTCCTCCGCCGTGTAGGGAGCGAACAGCGACAGCAGGATGGCCAGCGTCTCCGCGGCCTCCCGGACGGCCGGATCACTGGCCCCCGGCCCGGCGTCGATAGCCCGGCGGGCCGCGCTGACCAGCTCCATCAGCCGCGCCACCGCGACGTTCAGCCGGGTCGCCTCCACCAGCCTGGTTACCTCGTCGATGGTCCGGTGCGTGACCCGCCGCAGCCCGACCTCGCCCGCGCTGGCCGGGCCGGTCACCTCGGTGCCGACATCGGCGGCGACCCGCATCACCCGGCCCAGGAACTTCACCATCGATTCCGGCCGCATGTCGGCCCAGTCGATGTCGTCCTCGGGCGGGCTCGCGAAGATCATCGTCAGCCGGATCGCGTCCACGCCGTGCTCGGCCAGCTGAGCGCCCAGGTCCACGCCGTTGCCCAGTGACTTGGACATGGCCTTGCCATGGTTGATCACCTGGCCCTGGTTCACCAGCCGGGTGAACGGCTCGGTGAAGTCCAGCATCTGCATGTCATTCAGGACCTTGGTGAAGAACCTGCTGTAGAGCAGGTGCAGGATCGCGTGCTCGACGCCGCCCACATACAGGTCGACCGGGCACCACCGGCGGACCGCGTCGACCTCGAACGGGCCGTGCTCGAACTGCGGCGAGCAGTAGCGCAGGAAGTACCAGGACGAGTCGACGAACGTGTCCATCGTGTCGGTGTCGCGCCGGGCCGGGCCGCCGCACTTGGGGCACTCGGTGTTCACCCAGTCCTCGGCCGCCGCCAGCGGCGATACGCCATGCGGTGCCAGGTCCGCGCCGCGCAGGTCCGGCAGCCGGACCGGCAGCCGGTCGTCGGGTACCGGGACCTCGCCGCAGTCCTCACAGTAGACGATCGGGATGGGCGCGCCCCAGAAGCGCTGCCGGGAGACCAGCCAGTCGCGCAGCCGGTAGCTGACCGCGGCCCGGCCCAGCCCGCGCTCGGCCAGGATCTCGGTGATCCGGGCGATGGCCTCGTTCTTGGCCAGCCCGTCCAGCGGGCCGGAGTTGACCATCGCCCCGTCGCCGAAGGTGGCCACGCCGGTTAGCGTCGGATCCGGCATCCCGGTGTCCACCACTTCCCAGATCGGCAGGCCGAACTTGCGGGCGAAGTCCAGGTCGCGCTGGTCGTGCGCGGGCACCGCCATGATCGCGCCGGTGCCGTAGTCGGGCAGCACGTAGTCGGCCGCCCAGACCGGTATCCGCTCCCCGTTGACGGGGTTGATGGCCTGCCGGCCCAGGAAGACGCCGGTCTTGTCCCGCTCGGTCGACTGGCGCTCGATGTCGGTCAGCTTCCGCACCTCGTCGACGTAGCGGCGCAGCTCGTCGCGATGCTCATCGGTGACCAGTTCCTCGGCCAGCGGCGAGTCCGCCGCCACGACGAAGAATGTCGCCCCGTACAGGGTGTCCGGGCGGGTGGTGAAGACGGTGACCGGGTCCTCCCGGCCCTCGATCACGAACTGCACCTCGGCGCCCTCGCTGCGGCCGATCCAGTTGCGCTGCATCAGCAGCACCCGGTCCGGCCACTTTCCCTCCAGCGGGGCCATGTCGGCCAGCAGGCGGTCCGCGTACTCTGTGATCTTGAAGTACCACTGGGTCAGCACCCGGCGGATGACCTCAGCGCCGCAGCGCTCGCACCTGCCGTTGATGACCTGCTCGTTGGCCAGTACGGTCTGGTCCACCGGGCACCAGTTGACGTAGCCGTCGCCGCGGTAGGCCAGGCCCCGCTCATACAGGCGCAGGAACAGCCACTGGGTCCAGCGGTAGTAGTCCGGGTCGCAGGTCTGCAGCCGGCGCGACCAGTCGAAGGACACCGCGTACCGGCGGAACGAGGCTGCCTGGGTCTCGATGTTCTTGTGGGTCCAGTCGGCCGGATGGGTGTTGTTACGGATCGCCGCGTTCTCGGCAGGCAGCCCGAAGGCATCCCAGCCGATCGGGTGCAGCACGTTGTGCCCGCGCTGGAAGTAGTACCGCGCCATCGCGTCGCCGACCGCGTACGCCTCGGCATGACCCATGTGCAGGTCACCCGACGGGTACGGGAACATGTCGAGCACATAGGTGCGCGGCCGGGGGTCGGCCGGATCATCGCTGGCCCGGAACGGGTCCAGGGCTGCCCAGCGGTCCTGCCACTTCTCCTGGATGGCGCGCGGGTCGTACTGCGACGCCCGATCCGCGCTGTCAGCGGCTGTCATGACTCCTCGCGAGATGGTGAGATCCGGCTAGGCCGTGTCTGGCCTTCCTGCTCCAAGCAAAATGCCCCTCGATCACGAGGGGCAGCCGCGCCACGACAGGACAGTGGCGCGGCTATGTAAGGAGCAGCCGACCGAAGCGCACGCAGCCAGGATAGCGCACCGAGGCTGCGCTGGGCGGCGACTTGGGATGCACGGACCGCACAGCACGGGCGGCGGGATCGCGAGCGCGGCCGGGCCCGCGGCGCGGCATGGCGCCCACATGCACGGAAAAAGGCTATCTTGCAATCCGGCAATGCCATCAGCTATGAAAAAGTGAGCATTCTGATTTCCATCTTGACCGCCGCCGGGGCACCGCCAATAATGGCCTGACACCCAGCTCGGGCGGACGCATCTCACTGCCCGCCGCAGGCCGGGGCAGGTCGGGTCGGCTCGGAGCAGAACAGGGCTGAGCTGGGCAGGTGGCATATTTCAGGGCTGGGTGGGGCCCTGCGGTGGCAGATCTTCTTTTCGGGGGAAGAATGGACATTCTGGCGTGCGCAGAATTCTCGCGCCGAATTCACGGATATAGCTGCGCGCAGGCACGTGCTGACACCATCACCCCTGAGGCATGCCATAACGGCCGCGAATACGCAGCGGCCCGCTCGGCGTGGTCCCGCCGTGGCTGAGGTCCTGCCGCACGTGACCTCGGCATCGTCAATCGCCATCGTCGGGCTGGCCTGCCGGTTCCCGGATGCCGATGATCCGGCCGGGCTGCTCGACGCGGTCCTGACCGGCCGGCGCGCCTTCCGTCGGCTGCCGCCCGGCCGGCTGGAGCTGAGCGGCCCGGCTGCCGCAGCCGCCCCGGCTGACCTGGCCGCCGCCGGCCTGGCGACCACGGCCAGGGCCGCGCTGATCGAGGGGTGGCGGTTCGACCGGGACGCGTTCCGGATCCCGTCCCCCGCCTACGCAGCCGACCCCGCTTACCTCCTGGCCCTCGAAACGGCCGCCAGGGCGCTGGCCGCCGCCGGATTCCCCGGCGGCATCGGCCTGGACAGGGACCGGATCGGCATCATCATCGGCCATGCCCCGGTCAGCGGCTACCTGGTGGGCAGCCCGGCCAGCACGGGCGCCCTGCGCAGCACGGGCGCCCTGCGCGGCACCGTGAGCCCCGGCACGCTCGGCGGCAGGCTGCTCAGCAGCACTCCGGGCCGTCCCGGCCGGGACACCCCGGACGATGACCGGCGCAACGGCCGCAGCCTGGCTGACACGCTCTACGGCCCCATCGCGGCGCGGATCAGCAGCTATTTCGGCTTCCGCGGCGGCGGGCACTGCGTGGACGGCGGCAGCGCGTCGGCGCTGCAGGCGGTCACGTCCGCGTGCGCCGCGCTGCTGGCCGGCGATATGGACGTCGTCCTGGCCGGCGGCGTCGACGTCAGTCTGGGCCACGCCTGGGCCGGCCGGCGCAGCCAGCCAGGGTCAGCCGCGGCCGGGCCGGCTGGCGGCGAACGATCGGTGCGGATTTACGACGAGAGCCCGACCGGAAACCTGCCCGGCGAGGGCTGCGGCGTGATCGTGCTGATGCGGACGGCCGATGCGCGAGCGGCCGGCCTGCCGGTTTACGCCGAGATCATCGGCACGGGAAGCTCGGCGGGCTCGGCCGAGAACAGCGTGTCCTCCGATGCGGGCAGCCAGCTGCTCGCCCTGAGCCGGGCCTACGAGCGAGCCGGCGTCGATCCCGCGGACATCCAGCTCATCGAGGGCAGCGGCACCGCCCTGGCCGCGGCCGACGAAGCCGAGCTGACCGCGCTCGGAATGCTGCGCAGGCACGCGCGCCGCCAGGCGGCACTGGGGTCCATCACGGCCAACATCGGCCACGCGAATGCCGCCGCCGGCGCGGCCGGGCTGATCAAGGTCGTGCTCGCGCTCGGCTGCGGCATCGTGCCGCCCACGACCGGCGTCGGGCGGCCCCATCTGCTGCTGCGCGACGGGGATGCGAACCTGCAGCTGCCGGATACGGCCGCGGAATGGCCTGGCGGCCACCGGCTCGCCGGGGTGAGCGCCATGGGCGCGGGCGGGATCAACGTGCATCTCGTGCTCCGGAACGAGCCCGGCGCCGGGTCCCGGCCGGACCGGCTGCTCCGGGTGCTCCCCAGGCCGGGCAGGCCCGAGCCTGGCGCCCGGCCGCTGGCCAGCTGCCGGGTCGGTGAGGGCGCCGCCCGGCCGGCCGCCTACCTGCTGCACGCGCCGGACCGGCGCCAGCTCGCGGGCCGGCTGGCCAGGGTCGCCGAGCTGGCTGGCTGGCTGTCCGATGCGGAAATGCACGACCTCGCCTGCCAGCTCGCGCGGGACGCGATGACGCAGGGCCCGGTCCGGGCCGGGATCGTCGCGGCCCGGCAGGAGGAGCTGGCTCGCCAGGCGAGAACAGCCAGCTCGCTGCTGCCTGGCCTGGGCGACGGCGTGCTGGCCGGCCGGCCGGGCGTTTTCGCGGCAGACGGCGCCGATGGCCGGGTCACGCTGCTGTTCTCGGACACGGCCGCGGCAGCCGCGGCACCTGCGCCGACGACGCCTGCGCTCGCGACGGCCGAGCCCACCAGGACTGAGCTCGCCAGGACTGAGCTCGCCAGGACCAGGCTCACGACGACTGGGGTCGCGATCCGGCAGCCGGCCCGCGGCCGGCGATCCCGCGCGGCCGTGGCGGGTGAGCCCGATCCGACCGGCCACGGAACCGGCGGTCCGCCATGGCCGGCCGGGCTCGGCGCCGCGCTGGACGCGCTGCGATGGCTCGAATCACTCGATGTGCACGCCACCGCCGGGGTCGGTCACGGCTTCGGCGAGATCGCCGGACTGATCTGGGCCGGCGTACTGAGCGAAGAGGATGCCGCGGAACTGGCAGCGCTGCGGGCCGAGCTGCTGCGCGGGCCGGTCGCGACGAGGTCCGGCAACGGCAGGCACGCGGGACGCCATCACGCACGCGCCGTGGCTGATGCCCTGCCCCGCGATGAGCGTGCCCTGCTCCGCGCGGCGACCGCGCACCTGCGCTTCGGGCCGCCGCGCCGCCGCCTCATCTCCGCCAGCACCGGCACCGAGCTCGCCAGTGCCGACCAGGTGATCGACGAGATCTGCGCCGGGCTGGCCGGCGCAGGACGGCTGGCTGATGCGCTCGGCATCGCAGCCGTGGGCGCCACCTTGCTGCTCGAGGCCGGGCCGCCCGGCCTGCTGGCGGCTGCGGCCGCCGGCCGCAGCCGCGTGCCGGCCATCAGCGCAGGCTCGGGACACGGGACGACCGAGACCGGGCCGGGTGCCGAGAGCGCGGCCCTGGCTGCGGCCGCATTGTTCGCGGCCGGGGCTCTCGGCCAGCCGCGGGCACTGCAGGCGGGGCAGCCGTCCCGCCCGATGGACATCTGGCGGGAGCGGATCTTCATCGCTGGTCCGCGGCCGGCCGGACAGGACGACCCGCCGGGCCTGCCGGCTGCCGGGCCGGTCACCGCGCAGCCGGGCACGCGTGCTTCCGCCGGGACAGATCCGCAGCCCAGCAGTGTCGCCGGGCTGCGGGCCCTGATGGAGCTCAGCCGGCCGGCGACCAGCCCGGAGCCGGACCTGCGGGCCGCCAGCCAGGGCCCGCGCGAGCCGACTGCCCGTCCGGGGCAGCGTCAGCCGGCTGCCCGTTCAGGCCAGCGCCGGCAGCCGGCCGGCCAGGCGCAGGTCGCCAGGCTTCCCGGCCCGGAACGGGACCGCCGCGGATCCGATGGCGCGCGGCCGGCCTGGCCGGGCGCGGCGGACTCGGTGGCCGGCGCCGGGCCATGGGTGCGCTGCTTTGCCGAGCAGCTGCGCGACCCGGTCCGGCCGGTCCGCCATACCGACGACGGGCCCTGGCAGATCCGCGCGGCCGCCAGCAACCCGTTCGGCATGGATGTCGGGGAGCTGTTCCGCGACGACGCGGCAGCGCGCAGGACGCTTGCGATCGCGGGCGACCCGGCCGACGCCGGGGCCTGCGAGGAGGCCCTAAGAGCGGCCCGCGACGCGATCCGCACGGGGCTGCTGGTGGTGATCACGCCCAGCGCCGGGCTTGACGGACTCTGGGCGACCCTGCACGCCGAGCATCCGGCGCTGGGCATCACCGTGCTGCGGGCACCGGCCACCCCCGCCGGGCTGCGCTCCGCCGCCCGGCTCGCCGATGCCGAGCCGGGTCAGTTCCGGCAGCTGGTCATCGACGCCGCGGGCCGGGCGCATGAGCCGGTCATGAGCGCGATCGCCGTCCCGTCCGGCGGCCACTTTCCGCTGGGCCCCGAGGATGTCGTCCTGGTGACCCGGCAGGCAGGCGGCGCGGGGCTGGCCTTCGCCCAGGTCCTGGCGCTGTCCGGGGCGCCCGTCGCCGTCATCGGCCGCGAGCCGCAGGACGCGGACACCGAGGTAGTCGCCGGGCTCGAGCAGCTGCGTTCCGCGGGTGCCCGGGTCGCCTACGAGGTCGTGGACGTGACCGATCCGGCAGCGCTGACGGCTGCGGTGCGGCGGGTCGAGCACCGGCTCGGGCCGGTCACCGCGCTGGGGCACGCGGTCGGGACGCCCCCCGCGCTGCCGATCAGCGAGCTGACCGAGTCGGCCCTCCGCGGCCACCTGGCCGAGCAGGATGCCGTGCTGCGGCAGCTGCTGAACTCGGTCACGCCCGGCCGGCTGCGGCTGATCGCGACATTCGGCTCGGTGGCCGCCAGATACGGCCTGCCCGGCGGCGGCATGCTGGCCGCGGCCAGCGCGGTGCTGGCCGAGCAGGCTGAGCGAGCGGCCGCCGCTGCCCCGGGCTGCCGGTCGCTGCACGTTGACTGGCCCGGATGGCCGGGCACCGAGGCAGGCCGGCGCCGCGGCGCGGCAGGCGGCCTCACCGCGGACGGCCTCGCCGCCGCCGGCCTGGAGCCGGTCAGCGTCAGCGCCGGGTCCCGGTTGCTGCTGAAGCTGCTGTCCGCGCCCGATGCCCCCGCCAGGCTGGCCGTGCACGGCCGGGTCGGCATTCCGGCGCCCGACCTCATCGGCGCGCCGTCAGGTCCGGCGACGGCCTTCAGGTTCGTGGACCAGGTCGTCGTGCACTACCCGGGCATCGAGCTTGTCTGCCAGGCGCGGCTGTCCTTGCGTACCGATCCCTACCTGGCTGACTACCGGATCGACGGCATTCCGGTGCTGCCGCCGGTGATGGCCCTGGAGGCACTCGCTCAGGCGGCATCCGTGCTGGCCGGGCGGCCGGTGCGGCGGGCGGCGCGGGTCTGCGCGGACGCGCCGGTCGTGCTGCCCGACGGATCCGGGGACAGCCACGCGCTGATCCGCATCTGCGCGCTGCGCGAGGGCGACACCGTCACCGCCGTCTTGCGCTGTGAGGACAGCGGGTTCGGCGCGGACCACGCACGCGCGGAGTTCCGCATCGATGCCGAGGAAACGGCAACGGCGACGGCCAGCCCGGCGGACGGCACCCTGCTCGTGACGGCGCTCTCACCTGGCCAGTCCGGGCTGGCGGACGGCGCAGAACTGTACGGCTCCAGTTGCTTCCAGTCGGGCCGGTTCCGGCGGGTGGCGATCCTGCCCGAGGTGTCATCGCTGTCCTGCCGGGCACTGGCCCGCGGCGCTGACGACCAGCCATGGTTCGCTGCCGAGGGCGCGGCCGCCGAGCTGGTGCTGGGCAGCCCGGGACTGAACGATGCGTCCCTGCACATGCTGCAGGCCTGCCTCCCGCACCGGCGGCTCGTCCTGGACGGCTGCGAGTCGGTCACCTTCAGCGGCCGCGTCGCGGATGGCGCGGTGGAGATCCGCGCTACCGCCGCCGCGAGCCGCACGCCGGGCGCCGGGGACGTGCCCGCCGGCGGCCCGCCGGCGCCGCCGGCAGGCCAGCCCGGCCAGGTTGGCGCGCAAGCGGCCGGACCGGCGGCAGCCGCGGCAGCAGCCCTGGTGCTGGCCGAGACCGCGGCCGGGCCCGGCGATGGCGGTCACGCTCCCGCCCAGGCGGCCGTGATCCCGGCCCAGCGTCCCGCGGCTGGCCCGGCGCGGCCGGCTGATCCGGCCCGCGCTGGTGCGGCCGGCCCGCTGTGGGACATCGAGGCCGTGGATGCCAGCGGCCAGAGCCTGGTTCACTGGCGCGGGGTGCGGATGCGGGATGCCGGGCCGCTGCCCCGCAATGCCGCGTGGCCGCCGTCGCTGCTCTCGGTTTACCTCGGGCACGGCGCGCGGGCGCTCGGCCTTGATCCTGGCCTCACCGTCAGCGTCCAGTGCGGTCAGCCCGATGACCGCAGGCTGGCCGGCGGCAGGCCCGGTGACTCGCGGGCCAGAGCCATCACGCTGCCGTCCCAGCGCCAGCCGCCCGGCGCGGCTGCGGCCCGGCCATCCGCGGGACCGGCCCGCCGCACCGCCACCGCCGACAGCGCTGGCCAGCTGGCCGGATTCACGCTGACCGCGGCGTCCGATGCCGCCGTGGCCTGCGGCTGGGCGGTAGCGGAAGCGGACCAGGGGGTCCAGGCGGTGGCCGGCCCCGGGCTGGCCACTGCTTACGGCCAGCTGCGGCAGCTGGCCGGCGAGCCACCTGCCGCGTCGGCGGCCCGGCTGCGTGCCATCTCCGGCTGCCTGTCCACGGCCGGGGCACCGGCCGGCTGCCCGGTTGGCGTCGAGCGGGTCGCCAGTGAAGGGTGGGTGCTGCTGGATGCCGGCGGCGCCAGTATCGCCAGCGTGATCGTCGAGCTCAGCGGCGTGTCCGGCCCGGTGGCGGTGGCGGTGCTCACCGGCGTCCCGCGCGCCGGCGGCGGCGGCCGGTCAGGCCGGGACCGGCGGCGGGGCCGCGTGCGCGGCTTCCGGGCCAGCACCAGGTCCTGAGCCCGCCCGG
>Ga0187879_10001899_pt1 | contig 14198 bp, 15 predicted proteins | sample June2016WEW_19_1_FD_132423 | JGI IMG/M metagenome (GOLD analysis project Ga0187879, IMG submission 132423) | Peatland microbial communities from SPRUCE experiment site at the Marcell Experimental Forest, Minnesota, USA - June2016WEW_19_10 | ecosystem: Environmental > Terrestrial > Soil >... | reverse complement strand
ATTCCATGATCTCCCCCGCCCACTTCTCGGCCGTGGCCATGAGATCCTTGAGCGGCACCACCTCGTTGGCGATTCCGTAGCGAAGCGCGTCGGCGGCCGTGATGTGCTTGCCCGTAAGCATCAAGCCCATCGCGATCTTGAGCGGAATCTGGCGCGGCAGGCGATGCACTCCCCCCGCCGCCGCCATCAGGCCCACGCGCGGTTCCGGCAATCCGAAGCGCGCGTGCTCGGCCGCAATGATAATATCGCAAGCGAGCGCGATCTCGAATCCACCGCCGAGTGCGAATCCGTTAACCGCCGCGATGATCGGCTTGTAAATGTCGTAGCGCGCGGTAATCCCGGCGAAGCCGCCTTTGCCGCGAATGGTCTCGGCCAGTTGCCCGCTATTCTCCGCGGTCCAGCGCAAATCGTTGCCGGCTGAAAACCCCTTGTCGCCGGCCCCCGTCACGATCGCGACCCACGCCGACTTGTCCGCCACGAAGTCGTCCCACACGCTGTCCATCTCGGCGTGACACGGCGGATGCAACGCGTTCATCCGCTCGGGCCGGTTGAACGTGACGTAGGCGATATGGTTGCGCTTCTCGTACTTGCTGAATTTCAGATCCATTTCGCTTTTTCACTCCCTCGCTGATTTTTCTATGCGTATTCTACCGTTCGTCGAGCAGTTCGAAAAACGCGTCGATACTTTGCATCAGTTGCCGCCTGATTTGTGCGCGGCTGCCTTCGATCAGATGCATCGTGACTCGCCCGCGGCTGCCGTCGGCCAGGCTGACCCGCGCATCCTCGACGCCCGCGACGCTGTCCTGGTCGAAAATCCGCATCCCATAAACCAGCGATCCGCGCTGCGACGCCCCTTTCACCAGAGTCAGCTTACGCGCCATCGGGATCTACCTCGTTCATATCGGTTGCTCTATAGCATAACGTTGACAATCAAGGATGGTGCCCACAGAATTGCGCCGATGGATCGAATGTCAGCTAAAGTCCGATTCTTCCGATTCGACCCGCTCGCGGTCATGTCGGCGGCGCTTATCACCGCTTTGGCTGGATGCGGTCTCGCCTACCAGGCCGGCACTCGAATCAAGGCGACGCGGATGTCGGATTCAATCCAGGTCGGCCAGACGTCGCCCGAGGTGCATCACGCGTGGGGCGAGCCCGACCTGCGAACCTATCTGCCGGGCGATACCGAAGTCTGGAGCTACGCCTATAAGCCCAACAGCAACGACATCACGGCGGCGCTCCTGTACACTTCGTCCAAGGACGGCGACAAGGGGACATTCCTCGATTTGAAGTTTGTTGGGGGTAAGCTCGTCTCATGGCAAGAGGCCGAGCATACGCTGCCGGCCAAGGGACGTACGGGGATCAGCATGGGAATCGGCGGGGGGCCGATCGGAAACGGGACCCAGACGCAGCCGGGAGCGGTGCACTATTAGTCGTATAGTCGTAGCCAATGGCTGCGCGACCGGTCAGTGGCATGGGAACGGATACTTGCAACTAGCCGGAACCATCGTGTCTAATTGAGCGGAAACGGGGGGAAGGGCGGAAAGTTCGGTGCGGTGGCATTGTCGTTGAATATGACTCCATATGACTTGAATCCTTACTTGAATCTTTGCGGCACGGCGCCGGCGATTTTCGGGCTTTCCTGGGGAATTGCCTAATGGCGACCGCACGAAAAAGCTTCGAGGCAATCCTGCTGGACCGCTCGTGGGTCTCGGCGCAGGACCTCGACAAGGCGCGCCAACGCAAGAAGCCCGGCCAGGAGCTGGCCGACGTGCTGGTCGAGATGGGCGCGCTGGAGCCGCAGCGCCTGGCGCGCGCTCTCGCGCAGGAATACCGGCTGCCGTTCCAGGCCCATATCGACGAGCATTCGCTTGACCCGGTTCTTGTCTCGAAGATTCCGATCAACTACGCCAAGAAGAACCGCCTGCTGCCGCTGTCGAACACCGACGGCACGGTAATCGTGGCGATCGCCGACCCGGCCAACTACGAGCCGCTCGATGACTTGCGAATCCTGTATGGCGCGCAGATTCATCCGCTGGTCGCGCCGGCCGAAGTAATCGCAGAAGCAATCAACCGCGCGTACGACCAGGCTTCGGCCACCTCGGCCGAGGACCTGATGATCGATCTCGAGGAAGAGCGGCTCGACGTGGTAGCCAGTGAACTCGCGTCGGAGCCGCTGGACCTGCTCGAGTCCGACGATTCGGCGCCGATCATCAAGCTCGTCAACGGCATCCTGTCGCAGGCGGTCAAGGACCGCGCGAGCGACATTCATATCGAAGTCTTCGAAAAGGAACTGGTCGTGCGTTTTCGCGTGGACGGCATGCTTTACGACGTGTTGTCGCCGCCCAAGCGCTTCCAGCCGGCGATCACGTCGCGCGTCAAGGTCATGGCGGGCCTCAATATCGCGGAGAAGCGCCTGCCGCAGGACGGCCGCATCCGGCTGCGCATCGCGGGCCGCGATATCGATCTGCGCGTCTCGTCGATACCGACCGCGTTCGGCGAACGGATCGTGCTGCGCCTGCTGGACAGAGCGCAGGCCGTCGAGGTCGTAAACCTCGACCATCTTGGTTTTTCCGGCGACAACCTGCAGCGCCTGGACCGGCTGATACGGCAGAGCCACGGGATCATTCTGGCGACCGGGCCGACGGGCTCGGGCAAATCGACGACGCTGTACGCTTGTCTGAGCCGAATCAACTCGCCCGAAAAGAACATCATTACGATCGAGGATCCGATCGAGTACCAGTTGCGCGGCGTCGGCCAGATGCAGGTGAACCCGAAGATCGAGCTGACGTTTGCCAGCGGCCTGCGCTCGATTCTGCGCCAGGACCCCGACGTGATCATGGTCGGCGAAATCCGCGACAGCGAAACCGCGGAAATCGCTATTCAGGCCGCCTTGACCGGCCATCTGGTGTTCTCGACGCTGCACACCAACGATTCGTTTGGCGCGGTGACGCGGCTGGTGGACATGGGGATCGAGCCGTTCCTGGTCTCGTCGTCGATTCTCGCCGTGCTCGCGCAACGCCTCATCCGCAAGCTGTGCCCCGATTGCCGCGAGCCGTACATCCCCGGCGAATCCGAACTTGCGCGAATCGGGCTCAAGAGCGGCGACATCACGGCCAAGATCTGCCGTCCCAAGGGATGCCGCAATTGCCGCAACACGGGATATCGCGGCCGAATGGCGATACAGGAACTGATGATCATGGACGATGAAACCCGATCGCTCGTCATGCAGAACGCCGACGCCGCCACGCTGCGCCGCAAGTGCACCTCACAAGGGATGACGCTGCTGCGCCAGGACGGCGCGGCGCGCGTGCTGCGCGGCGAGACCTCGATCGAGGAACTGCTGCGGGTCACGCAGGAAGACATCGACTAGCGCGCGCTTAAATCTTTTTTTCACCGATGCCAGTATTTGCTTATCGAGGACTTGGCGCCAACGGCCGCTCAGTCAACGGCGTGGTTGACGCCGATAGCGCGCGGACCGCGCGCGGCAAGCTGCGCGCGTCGGGAATTTTCCCCATCGATCTCAACGAGGAATCCGCCGCCGTCGAGCGCCAGCCCGCGGCCCGCGACTGGTTGCCCTCGCTGTGGCGGCACAAGATGCCGGCCTCGGACCTGGCGCTGCTGACGCGCCAGTTGAGCGCGCTGCTGGGCGCCGGCGTGCAACTGGTCGATGCGCTCACCGCGCTCAGCGATCAATCCACGCGCGCCGCGACCAAGCGGATGCTGTCGCAGGTGCGCGAGCGGGTGCGCGAGGGATCGTCGCTGGCCGACGCGCTGACCCCTCATCGCGACACCTTCTCCGACCTCTACATCGGGATGGTGCGCGCCGGTGAGCAGGCGGCGGCGCTCGAAGCCGTGCTGGACCGGCTCGCCGAGTACAGCGAGCGGCAATCTGAATTCGTCACCAAGGTGCGCGGCGCGATGACTTATCCGATCATCATGATGTGCGTCGGCACGGCGATCATGGCGTTCCTGGTCGTGTACGTGGTGCCGCAGGTCGCGACGATTTTCGAGCAACAGCATGCGGCGTTGCCGATCGCGACGAGGATCCTGATTGGATTTTCGGCGCTGATCACCGGCTACTGGATCCCGCTGCTGCTGTTGCTGGTCGGGTTGGTGGCGGGAATCAGCGCCGCCCTGGCGACGCCGCGCGGCCGGCGCGTGTACGACACCGCGCTGCTGAAGATGTGGTACATCGGGCCGACGATGATTCGAATCATCTGCGCGCGCTTCGCGCGGACGCTGGCCACCCTGCTCGCCAGCGGCGTCCAGCTGCTCCCGGCGCTCGACGCGGTCAAAGGCGTCGTGACCAACGGTCTCCTCAAGGACGCCGTCGAGCAGAGCCGTGAAAGTATCCGCGAAGGCAAAGGGATGGGGCAGACGCTGGCGCAGAGCGGGCTTTTTCCTCCGCTGCTGATCGAAATGATCCGCGTCGGCGAACGTTCCGGGGAACTGGAGCGGATGCTCGAGCGGGTGGCCGACAACTACGAGCGTGAGGTCGCCCACTCGCTGAGCCAGATGACCACCGTGCTCGAACCGCTGATGACGCTGGCGATGGCGGCTGTTATTGTGTTCATGATGCTGGCGGTGCTGATGCCAATCTTCCAGCTCAACCAGCTGATGCAATGACCAACCGCCCGGAGGTAACCGCGATGAAGTCACGCCGATACAAGCAGGATGGATTCACCCTGATCGAAATCATGGTGGTTATTCTTATCCTGGGCCTGCTCGCGACAATCGTGGTCCAGAGTCTGCGCGGCGCCGCCGACAAGGCCAAAAAGACCAAGGCGATGGCCGATCTCGCCGAGATCAAGACCGCGCTCGATCGCTACTACCTCGACAACGGCTACTACCCGACCGGCGATCAGGGTTTGAACGCGCTGGTTTCGCCGCCGACCAACGGCCGCGTGCCCGCCAACTACGAAAATGGCGGCTATATCGAGCGCCTGCCGCAAGATCCATGGGGGACCGCCTACTTCTACCAGAGCGATGGGAACTCGTACGTTCTGAAGTCGCTAGGCCCGGACGGCGTCGAAAGCGCGGACGATATAGACGTCAGCCAGGCGCAGTGATGGCGCCATGAAATCGAGGCCCGGTCCAGTTCCCCGCCGCGCCAGAGCGATCTCTCTCGCGCGCGTCGGCGTTTCGCTGTCGTCCGCATCGCCGGGCTTCACGCTGCTCGAACTCGCGGTCGTAATCTTCATCATGGGCCTGATGCTGTCGATAACGATGCCATATCTCGGCGGCTTTCGTCAGGCCGAGCTGCGCAGCCAGGCGCGCCGGCTGGCGGGCCGCGCAACTTACATGTTCGATGAGGCCGCCGGCCACAAGCTCGTCATGCGGCTCATCTTCGATTTGGACAACAATGGCTACGCGGCTGCGCAGCTCGATCCGTATGCGCTGCAGCCCGTGTTCGCGCCCGACAAAAGCGTTTCGGAACGCCCGGTAATGATGCCGGCGGCGATTCGGATTCGCGACGTAACCATCGAAGGAATCGGCACCGTCAATCGCGGCACGGTCTGGACCAATTTCTATCCCGAGGGCTACGTCGATGCGACCGTGGTGCATCTCGACGACCAATCGGGCGACGTGATGACGCTTGAAATTTCTCCGCTGACCGGCCAGGTCGCGATCATCGCCGGCGACGTGATGCCGTCGGGGATGCCGCGGTGAATCTTCTTCGCCGGCGCGCGCGCGCGTTTACTCTGATCGAGGTGATGGTCGCGATAGCCATTCTCGGCATCGCGCTGCTCGGGCTGCTGGGGCTGCAACATCAGAGCATGCAATCGGTCATTCGCGCTCAGCAGACGACGCGAGCCTCGATGCTTGCGCAGTCCGTAATGACGGAGGCGGAGCTCGAGCGATTTCCGGATCTCGGCTCCACCACAGGCAATTTCGAATCGTCGTTCCACGGCGAGTTCCCCGATTTCCGATGGGAACGAACGGTCGAGGCCTCCGGCATGTTTCCCGATGTTCGCAAGGTCAGGGTTGCGGTCCATTACGGCCCCGGGCTTTCGCAAACCTTCTCGCTCGTCGAGTTCCTGCATTCGCCGATTCCGCCCGATACAACCCAGTCCCAGCCGGTGACGCCATGATTAGGCGGCGTATCGGGACGCATCGGGCGCCGCGCGGCTTCACCCTCATCGAGATGATGCTGGCGATTGGCGTGCTGGCGCTGATCCTCGCGATGCTGGCCAGCGCGTTCAGCACCATCGCGCATAGCAAAGTGCACGCTGAAGGACGGCTCATGGTCGATCGCGAAGGCCGCGCCCTGCTGTGGCAAATGAGCACCGAAGTGAGCAACGCCGTGCAGACTCTGGTCACGCCCAGCAACGTTGCGCTGTTCGGCAACGGACACATGGGAAACGGCCTGGCGATCGATACCATCACGATGTCGACGTTCAGCGCAGGGCATCGCCGCGCGATTATCGGGGTGACGCCCGAGAATATCGTCACCTACAATTTGACTCCGAATCCCGACCAGCGGGGCTGGTACCTGCTGCAACGCTCGCAGCAGAGTGGATTGCTGACTTCCACGATCGCGGCGAAACCGATGGTACTGGCGGACAATGTGCTCTCGCTTCACATCCGTTATTTCGACGGCCAGCGCTGGGGCGAGAGCTGGGATTCATCGAGTCTGCCGCTTCTACAGCAGTTGCCGTCCGCGGTGGCGTTCCAGATTCAGCTGGCCGCGCCGGGCGGCCGCGTGATGGACTTCGCGACGCAAGTCATCGTGCCGATGGGAATAGTTCAATGGTAACCAGGCCGCAAAGGAACGAGCGCGGCGTGGCGATCCTGGCGGTGTTGCTTGGGATCTCCCTGATGACGTTGATCGTGGTGGATTTCGCGATGACCTCGGGACTCGGATTCGTGTCGGCGGCGAATCAGGCCAATGAGTTGCGCGCCGGTTACCTGGCGCGGTCAGCAGTCAATATCGGTCTCGCGCTGCTGGCGCAGGACGCGCGCTCTGACCAGCAGGCGAAAAATCCGATCGACAGCTTGAACGACGTATGGGCGGTGCCGTTTCCGCCGATGCCGCTGGAGGGCGGCCTGGTCACGTTGTCGATCGTGGACGAAACCCGCAAGCTGCCAATCAACTCGATGGTCAGTCCAAGCGGCACCCTCAACAAGATTGCGATTGCGAAAGTGCAACAGCTGTTCACGATCCTCGACGTGAATGTTGAGCTGGTTCAAGGTATCATCGACTGGATTACGCCGGTAGGCGCCAACACGACCGGCGGTGGCGCGGAGTTCTACATGGGGCTGACACCGCCGTATCAGCCGCGCTACGGCCAGATGCCGACGATTGCCGACTTGCAGATGGTCCAGGGGTTCAACGAGGCAATCTTCAATCGGGTGAGCCCGTTTCTGACCGCGATGCCCGTGACGTGGGTGAACCCCAACAACGGGTCGGCGCCAACGAACCCCAAGCCCGTGCCGCCGGTAGTGAACGCAAACACCGCCCCGCCGCAAGTGCTGGCCGCGCTGGAGCCGGAGTTGATGGAGGATCAGAAAATTGTGGAGGAGATAGTAGCTGCCCGCACCCTTGCGCCGTTCGCCAACGCCAACGACATCACGAATCTTCTGAGTGGCAGCACGGGATTAGCAGGACGGCTTCCGCGGGACGTAGTATTTCAGAGCCAATTTTTTACGATTACCGGGACGGGAACTTATGCAGGCGCCCGCAAAATCATTACTGCAACCTTCCATCGCGAAACCAGCAGCGTCCTCGAACTCGCTGCGTGGCATGAAGACTAGGGTCCAGGGCGCTTAATGGCTCAACGAATACTTGCGCTGGAGTTTGTGGGCGACCGGGTGCTCGCGGCGGTCGCGGAGCGCTCGTGGAATTCGTTCAATCTCGCCGGCATGTACGATAAGGTTCGCGCCGATGACGAGGCCGATCTCAGTGGCGCGCTGTCGCGTCTGATTGCCGAGACCGGCCAACCCGACATCGTGATATCCGCGCTGCCTGCCGATCGCGTCGCCAAACGCCTGCTCGAACTGCCGTTCAAGGATGCGCGCCGGCTGCATCAGGTGGTTCCCTTCGCGCTGGAAGAGCACCTGCCCTTCCCGGTGGACAATGGCGCGGTCGCGTTCACGCGCGTCGGGCGCGAGGGTGACCATACGCTCGTCATGGCCGCGATGGTGCGCAAGAACGACCTGCAGCATCATCTCGATTTGCTGCAGAAGGCGGGACTCGATCCCAAGACTGTCACGCTGGCGCCGCTGGCGCTGGCCGCGATGTTCACGCGCGCGCACAATGGCGCCAAGCCAATGGCGCACCTGGTCGTCGAAGGCGACGAGTCATCCACCTCGGTGGTGCTCGTCGATCTGGGGGGAACGCCGCGCGCGCTGCGTTCGATGCGCGGCGGTCTGATGATGTCCGACGGATCGGCGGTCTCGCAGGACGCAGCCGCGCCGATTCTCAACTCGGTGCGTCAGACCCTGCTCGCGCATGGCGAGGAAATGGATCAGACCGAGGTGATCGTCGCGGGTGCGGCGGCTGCGTATCCGAAAGTGCGTGGACTGGTCTCCGATTCGCTCGCCATGTCGGTCCGCGACGGCGGCGCGTTCGATTACACAGGGATTTTCGAAGGCTCGGTGCCGAATACCGGCAAGTATTCATCGTGCGTCGCGATGCTGCTCGGCGAGTTGCCCAGCAAGCCGCTCGATTTGATCAATTTCCGCCAGGGCGAATTCCTTTTTCGTGGCCGCATCCGCGGCGATCTCAGCCCCTTCTATACCTCGGGAATCCTCGGCGCCGCGCTGTTGGCGGTGATTATTTTTCATTTCAGCCTGGGCGTGTACGCCAATCTTCATCGGCTCGGCCAGGTCAACGCGGAAATCGCCGCCGTCGCCGGAGCGGTGCTTGGCGAAACCGATCCCGCCAACGCCAAGGCGCAGTTGAAGACCGGAATCGCGAAGATGAACCATCGGCTGACTCTAATCGGCGGCAACCTGACTCATTCGCCGCTCGACACGCTGGTGGCGGTGTCGCGAGCCCTGCCGCCGCGATTTCCGGTCGAGATGGCCGACGTTCAGATTGACTCCGACGGCTTGCGCGTGACCGGCCAGGCCGATTCGTTTGGGACCGTCGATCTGGCCAAAAAAGCGCTCGACAAAAGCGGCTACTTCGGCTCGATCGAAGTCGCTCATGCCAAGGCGGGATCGGATCCGAGCAAGGTGGATTTTCGGATGGACGCAAACTTCAAGGGCGCAACGCCGGCCAATGAGCGCGACGAGTAGCTGCAATGCTTAGAGAATGGATCGACAATTTGCGCGCGCGAGCAATGGATTTGCTCCGCCCCTATCTCAAGCAAGCCGCCACCCGCGTCGATCCGCTGATCGCGCAGGCGCGCGGCCGCTACCAGAAACTCGAACCGCGCGAACGCATCCTGGTGCAAATCGCCAGCGGCCTGGTCGGAGTTTTTCTCATCTACAACCTGATCTACGTGCCGATCGTGGATCTGAGCTCGGGGCTGCAGGACAAGATTGTCCAGCGGCAACAGGAACTCGCCGAAGTTCGCCGGCTCGCCGCCACTTATGCGCAGCTCAAGGCCGACCTCGCCTCTGCCGAGCGGCACACGGTTCCGCCGGGCAAGGATTTCTCGCTGTTTTCCGTGGTCGAAGCGTCAATGACCAAAAGTGTCGGACGGGGGAAGATCGGCTCGATCACGCCCGGCTCCGATCGCAAGCTTACCGACGGGTTCACCGAGTACAGCGTGGAGTTGAAGCTCGACAACGTGAGTCTCACGCAGTTGGTCGATGCGCTCTACGGTATCAATTCGTTGTCGATGCCGATTGGCGTCTCGAACATTCGCATCCAGCGCCGCACCCAGGACACCCATTCCTACGACGTTGACCTCACCTGTGTTGCGCTCGCCAAGAATACCTGATGCGCCCGGGGATTTGTCCGCGCAATACCGGCGAACCCGTCTCGTTCGAGTCGGTTACGCATTTGTCGGACTGACGCTTTTCGCCGCGTACCTGATTTCCACCTTTCCCTACTCCGCAACTCTCTCGAAGGTCCTGGCGCCGATGGGCCTCGAGGTTTCCAGCACGAGTCAGAGCGCCAGCTTTCCCTTCGGCGCCCGGCTGGCCGGCGTCCGCCTGAGCTCGACCAGGCCCGCGTCTGCCGGTCCGCTCATCGAGAGCCCGGACGTCACGATCGCGCCCGCGTTTCTCTCGATGCTGACGTTGCATCCCGGCGTTCGAGTAAAAGCCGCACTCTACGACGGCGTCGTGAACGTCACGCTGCGCCCCAGCGGCGGCGGCACCGCTATCAGCTACGACCTCGACTCCGTGGATATAGCCAGTCAGCGCCTGGTCGCGATTCCCGGCGCGGCGGCTGCGGGCACGCTTTCTGGAAGCGGCAATCTGTGGCTGTCTTCCGCTGATATCGCGGAGACCGGCGGCGGCGAATTGAGCGCCGTGGGACTGACGATCACGTCGCCGTTCGCGAGCTCGCCGATTCGTCTTGGCGACGGGCATTCAAAGTTCAGATTGGATCAAGGCACCTTAACGATAGAGGAATTAAAGACCAGCGGCGGCGACTTGACGCTGACCGCGGCGGGAACCATCCAACTCGCGCCCGACCCGGGCCAAAGCGAACTCGCGATCGAATTCACGCTCTCCCCGGCGCCGGCCGCCGCCGCGCAGTTGGCGGTCCTGCTCGCACTATTGCCGCATCCTCCCGGCCCGCAGCCCTATCGATTAACCGGCACGCTCGACGCCCCGCGAATCAGCTGACGGATTGACGTCGCCGCTCATGCCGGCGCGGACTTGAAAAATTCCAGCACCGCGTCCTTGTAATGCTGGTCGCCGGGAGCGCTCAAATGATCGCGTCCCTCCAGCATCACAAGTTTGCTGCCCGCAATCGAATCGCGCAGCAGCGTGGGATTACCGACCAGCACGTCCTTGGTCCCGATCACGATCATGACCGGCACGCGAATTTTTTTCGCCGCGATATGCTCGGCCGTAAAATCGTCGCGCGCCGCACCCATGCACGCAGCCAATGCCTTCAAGTCGTTGCCGGTGCTCTCCGCGAATCGGCGAAACTCCTTTGCCCGCTGATCCGTGACTTCTGAAATATTTTCGGCGCGCAGCGCATCGACGATCGGTTTGCGGCTGAAAGATGGCGCCGTCGCCGACACCGCACCGATTCCGCCGAGCACGGCCGCGCGCAAACGCGCCGGATGCGACATCAGCAGGCCCGTCACGATTCGTCCGCCCATCGAATAGCCCATGATGAGAGTGCGCTTGATTCCTAGATGGTCCATCAGCCGGATCACATCCTCGCCCATAATCTCGCCGCCGTACGCCGCCGCGTCGTGCGGCTTGCCGCTTTTGCCGTGGCCGCGGCAATCCAGCGCGACTACACGGTAATGCGGTGCGAGCGTGGTGAACCAATTCGTCGCGCCCCAGTTATGCTCCGCGCGCGACGCGAAGCCGTGCACCAGCACAACCGGCTCGCCACCGCCGTGTTCCTCGAAATAAATCTGCACGCCGTCGGAATCGAAGTAAGCCATCGTTCGACACTCCTGCTTGCACGGTGCATTCTGGCCGAAGTAAAAATCCCGAAATCCCGCCTTGCAGATATAATCGCATAAAACCAAGACCGTTGAAACTGCAATAATTTCAAGCACTTAGCGAGTTTTCTAGTTCACCGTGCGTCCGAACGTGCGTTGTGATCACTTTGTAATCGACCCGCCGATCGCAAATATCAGGCGCGCCGACATGCGGCGGCACAAATCGGTTCTTATTGCTCTGACGCGCTCGTTTCCCCCTGTCCCGGATGGCTGCCCGCTCTTTGGGGTATGAGCAGAATACAGGCGGTGATGAAAATCGCGATGATTAACGAGGAACTGACACGGCTGAGATCGAAACCGCCTTCCGCATGCGGCTTGGTGAGCAGATCGCCGAGCGTCGCACCGAGCGGCCGGGTCAGGATGAATGCCATCCAGAACAACAATGTGTGCGACGCCCGGGTATAGAAGTATGCGGTTGCGACCAGCGCCAGCGCGCTGGCAAAAAACAGCGCCCCTCCTCCGAATCCGAGTCCGGAGTCATCGGCTAGAAAGTCGCCAAGCGCCGTGCCCAGCGTGTTGGAGAATAGAATCGTCGTCCAGTAGAACATTTCGACCTTGGGCGACGTGATGTTGTTGACGGACACCGAACCCATGGTGAACCGCCATATTCCAAGCACCAGCATCAACATGGTGAACAGCGTCAGCGAACCCCCGACGTAACCGATTCCGAGAGAACGATCCGCATAATCTGCCATCGTCGTGCCGACGGTGGTAGTAGCGATGATAACGGCCCAGTACAGAAACGGATGGAAGGATTTCGCGGTGACCTGGGCCGCGACAGTTACAATGAAGAACGAGAAGAAAATCGCGGTGCCGATCGCGTACCCCAGATGCATAGTCATCGACACCGCATCGGCGGCCGTTTCACCCATCGTCGTGGCGGCGACCTTGATGACCCAGAAAGCGAGCGTAACTTCCGGCACCTTGTTCAAACTGATCTCGCGAACCCTGTTCATGCTATCGTCTCCACGCGGCAGGCTGGCGGTCAGGCTCCGCGAATAGCCGCACAATCTGCGCAACTCAAACTCGCACGGAATTTGAGATGGCATCAAACCAAAAACTCGGACTTCAAACCTCGATCGACGCCGGCGCGTTCGCCGACCGCCTCGCACTCATCCGCGAGGCCGAGGACCTCGGCTACACTTCCCTGTGGATTGCCGAGGTCAGCGGACCCGACGCATTCGTCAGTCTCGCCACGCTTGCGGTCAACACGCGCAAAGCTGAACTGGCCACCGGCGTCATACCAATTCAGATTCGCACGCCGGGCGCGATGGCGATGGGATTCCTGACGATCAACGAGCTATCCGGCGGCCGCGCTATCGCGGGTCTGGGCGTGTCGAGTCCGATAATAGTCGAACGGTGGCACGGCGCGTCGTATCGCAAGCCGGTCACCGCGATGCGTGAATGCGTCGCGATCATGCGCCAGTTGTTCACCGAGGGCCGCTCGAAGTTCCAGGGCGAAGTGTACAAGTCTGATTTCCGCCTTGGTATGCGCATCACGGCGCCGCATCCGCCGAAGATCTATCTGGCGGCCCTCAATGCCCCGATGCTTCGACTCGCCGGCGAAGTTGCCGACGGTGTCTTGATGAACTACTCGCCGCCCGAGGCAATCGCGCCGATGGTGAATCATATCCATGAGGGCGCCCGAACCGCGGGGCGCGAGCCGTCCGCGGTTGACGTGGGCATCTACGTCCGCATGTGCATCACGGAGGAAGAGGACAAAGCCGTCGATTCGTTCCGGCGCGAGCTGGCCGGCTACGCATTCGTGGACAGCTACAACCGGATGTTCGCGCGCTATGGCCTCGCGGCGGAGTTCGACGAGGTGCGCCGGCTTTGGCGGGAAGGCAAGCGCGACCAGGCTCCCAGAGCCATTACGGAGGAGTCGTGCCGCAAGATCGCGGTGTTTGGCAAGGCTCAAGCTGGCCGCGATTTCGTCGCGCGATTCCGCGCCGCCGGCGTGACGCATCCCGTGGTGTTTCCGATCGGACCGGCTGCCACCGCATCGCGCAATTATCCAAACACGATGCGCGCGCTGGCCGGAGCTTAAGCGCCCGACGCCGGTTACTTTCCCTTGTAGTTTGGCTTTCGCTTCTCCATGAATGAGCGCGGACCTTCCTTCGCGTCCTCGGACTTCATCACTTCACGCGCAATTTCGTTCTCGATTTTGAAGGCCTCCTCGTAGGGACGGCCCGAGCATCGCCGCACCGCCTCTTTGATCTTCCGCACCGCCAACGGCCCGTTCTCCGCGATTTTCGCCGCCAGTTCGTCGGCCTTCGCGATCAGTTTTTCCTGCGGCACGACGTAGTTCACCAGGCCCAGTCGCCACGCCTCCTGCGCATCGATCCGGTTGCCGGTCAGCAGAATCTCCATCGCCTTGCAGTACGGAATCTGGCGTTGCAGCCGGGCCAGCGAGCCGGCGGCCGGGATGATCGCCCACTTCACTTCCTGCAGCCCGAAGCTCGCGTTCTCCGACGCGACTCGAAGGTCGGTTGCCTCGACGAATTCCATTCCGCCCGCGATGCAAAACCCGTTGACTGCGGAAATTACCGGCTTGTCCATGTCGTAGCCGCGCAGCAGCGCGATGTCGCCGAGCTTGCGGTCCGCGAGCAGCTT
>Ga0187879_10001898_pt1 | contig 14204 bp, 10 predicted proteins | sample June2016WEW_19_1_FD_132423 | JGI IMG/M metagenome (GOLD analysis project Ga0187879, IMG submission 132423) | Peatland microbial communities from SPRUCE experiment site at the Marcell Experimental Forest, Minnesota, USA - June2016WEW_19_10 | ecosystem: Environmental > Terrestrial > Soil >... | reverse complement strand
CCAGGATCTGGACTCCAAGTCTCTGCGCGTCCACATGGATAATCACCGGCACCGAGAACTCGAAGGTCTTCAAGTCGACTTGCGCGCGAACATCCTCGACCTCGCCTACAGGAATGCCGCGAAACTCGACCGGCGCGCCGGGTGCCAGCCCCCGCACCGAGTCCTTGAAAATGAGCTCATAGGTCTGAGGATTTCGGGGAGGCGGGTTAAAGGCCTGGGCCCGGTTGGCGGACAGGGTGAAGACGGTGTTCTCCTCGGCGGGCGGCAAGACCGGATCCGTCGCGGCCGTCTCGAACGCGATACCGCCTATCAGAATCGACAAAACCGACTGCGTCTGCACGGTGAGACCGTTTGCCGACAGCGACACATCGACTCCGCTGGCGTGCCAAAAGCGGGTGTCCGGGTTGACGTACTGGTCGTACGGCGTTTGCACGAACACCCTGACAGTCAGATTCTTACCGTCCTTGTCGAGTTCGTACGACGCGACCTGGCCTACCTGCAGCCGCCGGAAGTATATCGGCGTGCCGGTATCCAGCGAACCCAGGTCGGGGGTCTTCAGGATGAAAAACCGGCCGGGGATTTCTCCGGTTATCACCGGCGGCGTTTCGAGCGCCACGAAGTCGCTCTTGGTCTCCTTCGAAGAGCCAATCTCCACGCCGATGTAGGCCCCTGAGATGAGAGTGCCCAGCCCCGTCACGTTGGCGCCCGATATCCGCGGCCGCACGACCCAGAACTTCGTGTCTTCGACCAGAAAGCCTTGCGTCCTGGGAGCCATCTGCGAGGTGGTGATCACGCGCTGGTGGTCCTCCGACAGCCGGATATCTGTGACGGTGCCGATGTCGACCCCGTTGTAGTGGATCTTGGTTTTGCCGGCTTCCAGCCCTTCCGCAGATCGGAAAACGATCGTGATCTTCGGCCCCTCGCCCAGGACCCTCGTCACTGCCACCCATGCGCCGACAATCGCCGCCACAATCGGGATGACCCAAACCAGAGAGAGCCGCGTGCGTTTCTTGGGCACACTCCTCGACTGAGGGACAGAAGGGAGCGGTGGATCGCGATCAGGCATAAGTAACCTCTTTCGAACTTGTGGAATCCCAGATCAGCCGCGGATCGAACGACTCGACCGCGAGCATCGTAAACACCACCACCGCCGCGAAGAAGATCAAGCCGGGCCCCGGCTCCACCGACATAAGCGGCTGGAGCTGAATGAGGGCCGCGGTGAAGGTATCGACAAACACGTCCACCATCGACCACCGTCCGATGAACTCGACCATCCTGTACATCCGGACCCGCTGCCCATTGTTCGCGACCGAGCCCTGCTGCGCCGTGATTAGCAGATATCCGAGCGCCAGGATCTTCGCGCTCGGGATCATGATGCTTGCGACGAGCACGATGATCGACAGCGGCCATCCCGTCGGCGACCAGAGCAGCACTACCCCTTGCATGATGGTGTCGGACTCGGCGCCTGCCGCCGTGGTCGTTGTCAACACGGGAAGCACGTTCGCCGGGATGTAACAGATCGTCGCTGCTAGCAGGTATGCCCACGTCCGCTGGAAGCTGGCGGGCTTGCGAAACGCGAGCTCCTCGTCGCAGCGCGGGCACCGTCCTTCGTGATCGCCGGGCGCGGGACGCGAGAGCAGGCCGCAGCCTTCGCAGCTTTGCAAGCCTTGCTGCATCGCGGTCATGGCGGTCGGACTCACGACGTTTCCTCCGCCACAGTGTTCCCGTCGGCGTCGCTCCACGCTTCGTCCGCCCACTGGACCCTCTCCCACACTTCTCGGGAGTCGAAGCTGGCCGACATCCCGGCCAGGATGAAGACCAGCACCCAGAGCACGAACAGCGCCATTCCCGGAATCACCGTCGCGTAATCCGCAATCTTGACCAAGGCGACCAGCACGCCGACCATCATCACCTCGATCATGCTCCAGATGCGGGTCGTCGGGTGATAGCGCAAGAGCGTTCCCACCCATCTCGGCGGGCGTTCAAGCCGCGCGCCAAGCACGATCGCCAGCATCAGGCCTATTTGGAGCGCCGGCGCGACGACGGCCGTGAACAGCACCAGCACTCCGACGATCTTCTGCCCATTATCCCACAGGTGCTGGGCGCCTCCGATCACCGTGGTCGAGGCATCGCGCCCGACGATCGTCAGGCCGAGCATGGGAACAGAATTCGCGACAATGTACAGCACCACCGCTGCGAGCGTCAGTGCGAGCGTTCGGTTGAGCGAGTCCTCACGATGCCGCCACAGCTCCTTGTTGCATCGCGGGCAGCGCGCGGACGCGCCCGGCGCAAGTTCCGGGATGCGCTGCAACAGGTCGCAGTGCAGGCAGGCTATGAGCGAGGTGTCCCCGACCGGCTGGTTATAACTCATTGCGGGATTGCTTCTGACGGAGATTCCCCAAGCCTTTCGGCGATGCTCAGATATCGAAGGCTCATAATGCACCAGATGGTCATGGCCGCATGCAGCACAACCGCCGGCCACAGAACGATACCGACCGGCTGCGACCGGATGCCGGCAGCCCCAAGGATAATAGCCACACCGAGATTATAGAGCACCATCGCTGCCACCAATCCTCTCGCCGAGCGGCTTTGCGTATCGCCGCGCGCAAGCCAGAATGCTGCTCCCAGCGTAAGCAACGCGGCCCCGCCGACGCGCGCCACGGTCAAGCCGGCGAGTGTCTCCAACGGCGCGCCGAGCAGGAGCGCCACCGCTGCCGAGGGGAAACTCAGCAGCGCCAAGCCGGCGCCTGCTTCTATCACCGCGGTCGCGCTCTGCAGAGCGTCCACTGACGAGGAACTGTTGAACAGGGCGCCCGCGGGTTTCATAACTGCTATTGCCTGCCCGCCTAGTCCCTTGCCCGGGCGAGTCGCTCCGCAATGATCTTTCGGTCCGCGTCCGTCAACTGCTCGGGCCCGAGGTTGAAAGTCAGCTTGTCGATCGTGCCGGTGAAGCGGAACGGAACCTGGTAGTCGTTGTTCACCGCCGTGCGCGTATCGCTCCCAACGTCGAACGTCTCGTCTATCGACATAAGTAACGGAATCGTGTGCGGGATCTTCTTGCGAGCTATCTCATTGCCATCGACCGTAAAAACTCCCGTGCCACCCTTGCCGGGCCCCGGTCCGTCGTATTTGAAGTCGAACACTATTGTGTGCTTGCCGGGCTTGAGTGCATCGGCTAGCAATCCGCGACCTAACGGTCCCCCCTCCCATCGGTAGTGCGTCAGGTCGAGAAGGTTGTAATCGAAGATCGGCTTGCCTTTGAGCAGGTAGAGGCCGTAGCCGCCGAAGCGTCCGCCCATAGTCACGATCATTCCTTCCGCCCCGCCTTTGGGGATCGCCACGTCGGCGGTGATGGTGTAGTCCCTGTCTAAGATGCTCGGAGCATTACCGGGCGGGATCCCGGAAATCTCGCCGGAGTAAGTGAAAACAGTTCGCCCGGCGACCGCGCTAGGTCTCGGGGTTACGGCGCGCGCGAACCCCGAGTTATCCAGGGGCAGGACCTGGTACTTTGCGGCCTCAGTCAGGAACAACGCCTGCATTTCTTTGAGCTTGTCCGGCATTTTCGCGGCGAGGTCGTTGTATTGCGAGTAGTCGTCGGCGATGTTGTAAAGCTCCCACTTGTATTCGTTCATGGAGGGCATAGCCGCGCCCAACATCCACGGTGGAACCGGTGGCATCGTGGATGCGATCCAACCGTCATGGTAAATCGCGCGGTTGCCGGCCATCTCGAAATACTGCGTATCGTGCTTTGACGGTGCGTTGGCGTTTGCCTTGTCGAACGTGTACGCCATGCTCACGCCTTCAATTGGCTTCTGCTTGATCCCGTTGACCTCTTCGGGTGCCTTGATGCCGGCGGCTTCAAGGATCGTCGGCACTATGTCGATGACATGGTGGAACTGGCCGCGGATACCACCGACATCGTTGATGTGACCGGGCCATGAAATGGCCAGTCCCTGCCGGGTGCCGCCGAAATGCGATGCTACCTGCTTGGTCCACTTGAACGGAGTGTCGAACGCCCAAGCCCATCCCACCGACATGTGCGGGGAGGTTTTGTCCGAGCCCCAGTCGGCATAGTGCAGTAGCTGCAAAGGCATGGGAACGTCTAGTATGCCGTTGTAGGCGGTCATTGTGTTAAACGTGCCCTCCAGCGTGCCTTCGGGGCTGGTGCCGTTGTCACCGCAGATATAGATGATAAGAGTGTTATCGAGCTTGCCCTCGTCCTGAACCTCCTGGATCACGCGACCTATCTCGTTGTCGGTGTATGCGGTGTAGCCAGCGAAGACCTCGGCCTCGCGCGCGTACAGTTTCTTTTGCAAGACTGAGAGCGAGTCCCACTTCGGTAGCTTTGCGCCACCATACGCGGCCTGCCCGTCCGGCCATGGGGTAAGCTCGGTATTCGGCGGGATAACGCCCAGCCGCTTCTGGTTGGCGAAGATCTCCTCGCGCAACTTTTCGTAACCCATGTCGAACTTGCCTTTGAACTTATCGATCCATTCCTTGGTCGGCTGGTGCGGCGAGTGGCTGCCGCCGGGTACGTAGTAGAGAAAGAACGGCTTGTCGGGCGCGGCTGCGTTCAGATCGCGCATGTACCTGATGGCGTCGTCCGCCATATCGGTGGTGAGGTTGTAGCCGGGTTTGCCGACCCACGGAAACACCGGGGTCGTATTTCGAAAGAGATAGGGCGTCCACTGGTCGGTTTCTCCGCCCATGAACCCATAGAAATACTCAAAGCCCATTCCGACCGGCCATTGGTCGAAAGGCCCTGCGACGCTGTATTGAAAACCAGGGGTGTTATGCTCCTTGCCAAACCATGACGTGGCATAACCATTCTCTTTCAGGATCTCGCCTATGGTGGCGTTATCTGGCCCTATGATGGAGTCATAACCCGGGTAGCCTGTGGACAGCTCGGTGACCACGCCGAAACCCACTGAGTGATGATTGCGGCCAGTGATCAGAGCGGCGCGCGTGGGCGAGCACAGCGCAGTGGAATGGAACTGCGTGTAGCGCAATCCGGCCTTGGCGATACGATCCATCGCGGGCGTCGGGATGACGCCGCCGAAGGTGCTCGAAACGCCGTAGCCCTGGTCGTCGGTCATGATGAGCAGGATGTTGGGCGCGCCCTTGGGCGGCACGACGCGCGGCGGCCACCACGGCGTGGAATCCTTAGCGCTTTCCTTGATCACGCCGCCGAACGGCATCGGTGGCGGCGGGAGTTGTTTCCCGTCAAGCGTCACGGTGGCGCTTGGCGAACCCGGTACGCCCGTGATTTGCTGGGCCGAAACTGGGGTTGAACCGAAGAGACCGGCGGTAATCAGCAGAGCAAGTACCGTCAAAGTCGCAGCAGTCTTCTGGCGTCGAGCGTTCATGAGGCGATGCCCTCCCTCGTCAATCGGTTCGAAATCGGTCACTCCTGTGCGACAAATTCGTTCGAGTGCGCGGCCAAAGCCACTCTGCACTTTCCATCAAGTCTTTAGCGACCCGAGACCGTCCGCGGCCCGCATAGTCGGCCGCGCTCCCTAAGCACCCCATCCTTGCGCCGCGTAATACCCGCTCACCTGGTCGACAATCTGCTTGGCCGTCTGATCGGCCAAAAACCCCGTAGATGATGTCACATTCTTCACGCCGCCGGCCGCCACGTTCACGGCCAAGGTTGTTGCTGCTGCAGCTCCCCCTGCCGCTGCACCTGCAGGCCCGGTGATTCCCGCTCCTGGCATGTAGCCGCTGTCCGCATGAGTGCTAAAATCCATCACTTGCTGGGAACCTTGGTCTGTCTTCTGGTAGCCTTGAACTACGGTATCGAGCGTAGATTGACCAGCGCCCAGCCCGATAACCATCCGGCGAAGTCGATTGCCCTCATTGATGTCGGTGAAATTGCCATCGATGATTAGTACGTTACTTCCGGTGGGTGGCGTACCGCGGCTCAGACATGTTGTGGTGATGCCCTTGTTTGTGAGGTTTGCCGCAACCTGCACACATACATTCTGCGCTGTCTGGTCAGCGAGCTGAATTTGTTGGTCGGTCTGATTAGCACCCGACATTGCTACGTATGCCCTTCGGAAAATGCCCTGGTTCATAGTGACTTCAGAAGGATCGACAGCAAACGGGTAGATGACGATCGCTGAGGGCCGCGCGGTGCTGATTGGCGCCTGATAGGATTGTTGGGTCGTTTTGGCGCCGGCACAACCCGCCACGATGATCGCGAATGAAAAGAGCATTGTCCTCAAGCCCGTTGAATTCATCGATTTTCTCCTCACTGGAAAGTGTTCACTCCGCTTAGACCAATTCTGAACAATCGCCCCAGACATTTCCCTTGACACCACATTCTGCATCGCGTGGACGGTTGCGACTATTGTACCAAAGTACAATATCTCTCCCCGGGAAAATGCGCGAATCTACGTGCACTTTTGGATGAAACGCGCGAAGACGGACTTCAAGCTTCAGCTCACGTCTGGACGAGCCGACGCCGTCGCCTTGATCAGACTCGATGCGAAAACCCTGTGGACGGTCCCTTATTCGAATGAAAAAATCAATTGTAGGTGCCTCTCGGGCCGCCGTCGCGGCGCTAGCACTGCTTTGCCTGCTCGTTTCGACCGCTCAGGCCCAGGCCGCAGCCGACCCGCTTCCGTCGTGGAATGAAGGACCCGCGAAACAGGCAATCATCAAATTTGTCGCGGCGACCACGACCGAAGGCAGCCCGCAATTCGTCTCTCCGGGCGCTCGATTTGCCACCTTCGATCAGGATGGTACGACCTGGGTCGAGCATCCAATTTACACGCAAGTAGTGTTTGCGCTTGACCGGGTCGTAGTGCTCGCGCCAAAGCATCCGGAATGGAAAACGACCGAGCCGTTCAAGTCGGTGATCGCCGACGATCGCGAGGCGATGGCGAAGTTCACGACCAAGGATCTGGAGAAGATTGTTTTCGCGACCCATACCGGGATGACCACCAGCGAGTTCTCAGCGATCGTGAAGGACTGGATCGCGAAAGCGCGGGATCCGCGTTGGCATCGGCTCTTCACCGACCTGGTGTACCAACCGATGCTGGAGGTCATGCAATATCTGCGTGCCAACGGCTACAAGACATACATCGTCACCGGCGGCGGTCAGGACTTCGTTCGCACGTACGCGGAGCAGACCTACGGCATCCCGCCCGAACAAATCATCGGCTCGGCGCTCGAGGCCGAGTTCAGCTACAACGATGCCGGCAACGCGATCCTGATGCGACCGCCCAAACTGCTGGTCAACAACAACTTTTCCGGCAAGCCCGAAGACATCTACCTGTTCATCGGCCGTCATCCGCAAGCCGCGTTTGGCAACTCGACTGGAGACCGCGAAATGCTGGAATACACGCAGGCAGGTGGCAAGGGCGCCTTGATGATGCTGGTCCTACATGACGATCCAACCCGCGAGTACGCCTATGGCCCAGCCGAAGGCCTGCCTGCGAGCAACGTGGGCACCTTTACCCAAGCGCTCTACGACGAAGCCAAAGCCAGGGGCTGGAACGTAATCAGCATGAAGAAGGACTGGAACCGGATTTTTTCCTTCGACAAGTGAGCCGCAATTTTCGGCGGCGAAACCTTGGTTGTCGGTTGTCGCGCCGTCAGATCGCCGTTCCGTTCTCCTGCTTCCCGACCGCAGACACCGTCCATTGCTCGAAAAGGCTGTAGCCCAATGCCACCAGCGTCGGTCCAAGGAACATGCCGATAACGCCGAAGGCCAGCGCTCCACCTAACACTCCAAGCATCACGAGAATCATCGGCGTCGAGCCACCACGGCTGATGAGAAGCGGCTTCACGACATTATCAAGAGTCCCGACCATCACTCCCCACGCCATGATGAAGACCGCCCACGCGGTCGAGCCTTGTCGATACAGCCAGAACGCCGCCGGCGCCGCGACGATAGGTGGTCCTCCAGGTACCAGGGACAAAAGAAATGTGACGAATCCCAGCGACACAGCGCCCGGCACCCCGGCGATAGCGAAGCCAATCGATGCGACCACGCCCTGAAGGAGCGAGGTTCCGAGAATGCCGTAAACGACCGCGCGAATCGTCGCTCCGGCGAGATCGAGAAGACGATCGCCTTTCTCCCCGGCGATCCGATGAAGCGCAGCATGGAGTTGCTTAGCAGCGGCATTCCCGTCGCGATAGAAAAAGAACGCGATAATCAGACTTAGAATGATCTGAAAGATTCCCTTGGCAAGCGCATGCCCGCCCCACAGGACGATTGTCTTCGCAGCGGGTAACAGCCTGGCCAATTCCTGGAGCCTCACAGAACTGCTCTTGTTCAGGTAGTTCCAGTAGTCGGCGACACGGCTGCCAATCAGCGGAACACTGGCGACCCAGTCGGGCGGACTGGGCGGACCCTCCTGGATGAGTTTCTGGCTTGCCGAGATCAGAGCTGACACATTATCGGCCAGCGTAGCTCCCAGGATTGCAACCGGCACGACTATGAGCGCAGCCAGCAACGACGTGGCGATCAACGCCGCCAGCGTCCGTCGTCCGCCGAGCAGGTCTTCAAGCCTCAGAAACAGCGGCCAGGTTGTGAAACAGAGAATCACGGCCCATAGCGCTGCAGATATAAATGGACGCAGGACGAGGAGGCACAAAAGTCCCAGTACAACAACGGCCGTGCCGCCAATCCACAGCTCGACTTGGGTTCGCTGCGCTCGATCAACCGATGTATCAGCCATGTAAATGCTCGCTTAGCTCTTTCAGCATACGGCGAACTTCTGGATCTCCCGGCTCGAGCTCATCGAGGCGCTGCGCATAGGTCAGCGCTTTGGCGGGATCGCCAGACTGTTCCAGGAAGTTTACCAGCGCGGCGAGTGAATCGCGGTCGTAAGGATGCGCTTTGATCGAGCGCTCCAGCGTCTCGATCGCGGCGCGAGTCTGGCCAGCACCGTTTAACGCGACCGCATACACGTAAACATACCGCGCGTTGCCCGGATCGCTGCGCGCGGCTGCCCCCAGCAGGTCGAGCCCTTGCGCACCGCGCTTCTGACGCACCATCAGCAGACCGAGCGCGTGTTCAAGCGACGCGTCGTTTGGCGAACGACCGATGGCCTCCTTGAGGACGCGTTCACCCTCTTGATCCCGGTTCTGCGCGCGATAAAGGTCTGCGAGATTGACCGCCGCAGGGGTGAAACCAGGGTCGAGTGATAGTGCGGTTTTGAGTTCCACCTCCGCCTTGTCGAACAGATTCTCCCTGGCATACAGCAATCCCAGATTCAGATGCGCCTCGGGACGGTCCGCGTTCAGTTGCTGTGCGCTGATGTACTCATCGGTGGCGCGACTGAAAGCAGCGGCAACATCTGCTGGAAAGTTGTCCGCGGGCAACCCAGCGAGCACTTCTGCCGCTTCGATCCGCACGGCACGAACTGGATCGCGGAGAAGCGGCGCCAGTGTATTTGCGCTGGCGCCCGGATCGGAGTTTGACAGGGCGCGGGCGGCAGCGCGTCTCACCAGTGCCGAATCGTCGATCACTCCGGTGCGAACCGCTGCGCCGGTCGGAGGCGGAGCGTAATTGGCGAGCATGGAAAGCGCGGTGGCGCGAGCGATCGCCGGCTGCTCACGATCCGCGATCAGTCGTTCAAGCGATTCCTGTGCGCCGGGGGCGGTGGTCGATCCTGCATCCAGCGTCTCAGCAAAGCGCTGAAACCCTTGGGCTGCATGCCCGTACCATTTGTCCACGGAATCCAACGCCCACTGGGGCGACTTGCCCGTGTGGCAATTGGTGCACGCGTTGGGAGTGCCGAGCTTCACCGACAGGTCGGGGCGCGGAATGCGGATGCTGTGATCTCTACGCGGATCGACGACCATGTATGTGCGCGTTGGCATGTGACATTCGACGCACTGCGCGCCCGCCGATCCGATTTTGTGGAAATGATGCTTTGGCGAATCGTACTTTTGTCCGGAATGGCACTGCATACAAACGTTGTTGCCGATGGCACGAATTTTGAGCCTGTGCGGTTCGTGGCAATCGCTGCAGGTCACGCCGGCATGGAACATCCGGCTCTGGATGAAAGAGCCATATTCGTAGTCCTCCTCCTTTATCTGCCCATCCGGGTAGTAGAGGTCCTGATCGAGAAGCGCCACGCGATAGTCATCTCCCACCGGCTGGCCGTGCACGTAGTCTTCGTGGATCTCGCCGCGCCGCGAATGGCATCGCGCACACACCTGAATCTCCCGCTCTGATGGACGCGGCGAGCTTCGACGCGCGTTACTGGTCGCGGGATCGATCGGCCATGCAACGCCTTTGCGTTCATCAAGCGCGATCATCAGACCCTCGGTTGTGTCGAATTTCTTCCAATCGCCCTCCTTCTTCGCCCACAACACGTGATTCGAACCGGGACCGTGGCAGGCCTCGCACGACACATCGATCTCCGAGTAGGAAGTGGAAAAGGTGCGAGTGCGAGCGTCGTAGTTCTTGTGCAGGTTGGTAGAATGGCAATCGGCACACATGTAATTCCAGTTCTGATCGATACCGGTCCAATGTCGAGAGTTCCTATATGTGATCTTCTGGCCGGGATACAGAGCGAACCACCGTTGTCCCCCGCGCTCGGATGGGCGGCTGTCCCACGCGATCCCGAACGCTTGCAAGCGTCCACCGGGCATGGCGATGAGAAATTGCTGCAGCGGATAGACGCCGAACGTGTACCTGATTTCGTAATCATGAAGTGCCCCATCCGGACCATCGGTGCGTACCATGAACTTCGAGCCACTCCGAAAGAAAGTTGAAGTGATGCCGTTGTTGTTGAAGCTGGAGCGGTTGAAATCGCCCAACACCGTGGGATTTGCGGCCGGTTGCATAGCCAGTTGATGATGCGAGCCTCGCCAGCGAGCATTCTCGGGCTCGTGACACGTCGCGCATTCGGGGGCTCCAACGAATTTCGCGCCGAGCATCGGGGGTGTTGTCAACGAAAGTACCGGACGCGCGGATCCACGCATCCATCGCGCCACGAAAACGACGCAGACGACGGACACGACGACTATTGGCAGCAACCAAGCGAAATGCCGGAGCCCACCACGCGACTCTGGCAACGCCCTGGACGGTTGCGCTCGCGCCGCGGTCTGTCCGGTTCCAACGGTGTTCGCCTGCTTGTTCCGGGCCTTTTTCTTCTTACTCAACGGTCAACTCTTGAAAATGATTTTCGAAAACCCGCTGGTCAGCGTCACAGCGACAAAGTATAGAGATCTGACCCTGGCACGTGAATCGTCAGGCTACGATGTGTTATTATTTTAGGTGCGAAAGCTATTTGTGCTGTAGGTAACCAAAGTCCAATTGCTCTATACCGTGAACGATTTGTAGTATTTCGACCCATCTTGCAGCGAACGCCTGGGAGGAAGGATGGCAACCGCAAAGACTCGCGTTGGACCTCAAAGCGGCAGCGCGGAAAACGGCGAGGACATAAAAACTGTTGCGACGACCGGACCCATCAGGGTCGCGGTAATCGAAGATAACGAGCGGCTGCGGCAGGCCCTTTTCTTCCAACTCAGCACCGCCGGCTTTGAGGTCGCCCCTTACTCCTCCGCTGAGGAGCTTCTCGAGGCCGCTGATGCGAAGGAATTTGATTGTGTCGTGGCGGATATTTACCTGCCGAGAATGAACGGGCTTCAGCTTCAAGAGGAACTCAACCGCACGGTTCCCTACGCATCGATCGTTTTCATCACTGGTCATGGCGATCTGTCACTCGGAATGCACGCGATGAGGAGAGGCGCCGTGGATTTCCTCGAAAAGCCGGTTGACGATCAAGCTCTGTTGAGCTCGATAGCACGCGGCGCCGATCTCTCGCGCAGACGGCGCGCTGAACAATTGGAGCGGATCGAACTTGAAGACCTCCAGCGCTCTCTGACCTCCCGCGAACGCGAAGTCTTCGCCCTGATAACCACCGGCCTGCTGAACAAGCAAGTCGGCGCTCAACTGGGAATAACTGAACGGACTATTAAGGCGCATCGCGAGAGGGTAATGCACAAGATGGGCGCGGGCTCACTCGCCGACCTTGTGCAGATCGCTGGAAGCCTCCGGATTCACGCCGTTCGAACGCTGCCCTCTTGAGTTCGTTCAATCCGCGCGTCTCGATACGCTGGCGCGTTTCCTTTCAACGACCGGAAGCGTGAAGGTGAACGTGGCGCCACCGTCGGGATTCGGCGTCGCCCAGATTCTGCCGCCGTGACTCTCTACTATCGATCGGGTGACGAGTAGGCCCAATCCCATTCCTTCGCTCTTGGTCGTAACAAATGGCTCGAACAGCCGGCTAGCGACGGCGGGGTCAATACCTGCGCCGCTATCGCATACGCTTACGCCGACCCATCCGGTCTTTTCGGGGGCTATCTTGATTGTTACGCCGCGTCGGTCGGACCCGGCCTCTGCGATCGCGTCGAAGGCGTTCATGAGCAGATTCAGTACACATTGCTGCAGCTCGATGTGATCGCCGATGACCCGCCGCACGGGAGGCGAAACCTCCATCTGCACTGAGATCTTTCGAATTGCGGCCTCGCCGGCAGTAAGCTTCACCACTTCGTTGACCAAAGCGCCGATGTCGATTGAGGTTTTGTGCTCCACGTGTTTCTTGAACATCAACCGGATGCGCCGAACGATTTCAGCCGTCCGTTTGGTGTCTTCAATCGCATTGTTAACCGCCTCCAAGGCCATCGCGGGCTCCGGATTTCCTTGAGTCAGCAGGCGCGCCAGGCCTCCGAGGTTGCTCAGAATTGCGCCAAGGGGCTGGTTGATTTCGTGCGAAAGCGAGGCGACGAGTTCGCTCATCACGTTGCGGCGAGAAGCGGTTCTGAGTTCAGCGCGAGCTGCCCGTATTGCTGTTACTGACTGCTTGCGCTCGATCGCGCTCCCGAAGAGCCGCACCGCGAGAGCCAGGTGATCCAGAATTTCAGGCGGCCATTGCCGGGCCGAGCGGAACTTGCCGAAACTTGCTGCTCCGATGACTCGGCCACCGGCCCACATCGGGATCACCGCAGAAGCCTTGGGTCCATATCGCTCTACGAAACGCCTTGCATCCGCCAGTTCAGCCGGAATATCGCTTGGACGCGAGAACGTAAGCTGATTGCCCGCCATGATCCAGTTGGTGGTTTTCTCGACAAGCTTGCCCGGATCATAGTTGCGAGGAAAAGGCGGGAAATTCGCTCGACGCCAGATATGCGTCGTGCGTACCGGCTCGCCCGGCGCGTCGCGCTCATATACGGCGCTTCTGTCGAGATCCAAAGCTCGGCAGATCTTGCCCAGCCACGATTCGATTTCGGAGTCGACAGCGTTAGCTGGCGCTCGCGCCATCGCCGCCGATAGTTCGCCCACCAGCGACTCGAAGCGCTCGACTTCCCGCCGTTCGCGGCCGACGCGCGCGGCCCTATTACGGTTTGGCTCGATGGTGCCGATGGTCGCTCGTCGTTGCATCAGTGAAAAGTGCGCATGGGGGTTTGGATATCCGGGACCGAGGCGGCGGCAGGTAGGATGCAGATGCGACGGAATGCGATCCCCTCGCTGCGGACCATACAATAGAGGTCGCATCGAAGCGAACGTCGCGCGCTAACAGATGCCAGCTAAGTAATCGGTCATGTAGACTTCATGAAAGAATTAATTGCGGGTATAGCGCGTTTGGTCGCGTTTAGAGCTGAAAACCCTCTCCCAACTGGGATTTGGGAATGACCATCAGCGAGCGTTCGCAACGTCGCGAGCAATAATGTCTCGCTGGTCGCGACCGATAACAACAGAGACTACAACTATATTGACCGGCGCATCCGGCACGAATCCGTGAAACATTCGGCTGGCGAATATGTCCCGAGGGTGAGGCGCTATGTCCAAAGCAGGCGATGCCCCCAAGTTACACTTGTCAAGGAATACCTTGGCCGACATGGCCTGTCCGGGGAATTCGGAAAGCGCCGGACAATAAGTTATATTTGGCCCCGGCGCGGTTTATCCGGGCGCCGCAATTCCCAAGGAGCCATTCCATGCCCAAGGCAGCGAAGAAGCAGCAAGCGCCCTCCGGACCTTTCGGGGATATGTTCCCCTATCGCGAAACCTTCGAGACCTTTCGCGAGCTGCCCAAGAAGAGCCGCCCGCCCGAGGACGTCATGCGCGAGTTGCGCAGCATCGCGCGCCGGGAAGACGTGCGCTGGCAGACCGGCCAGATCTCGGGCACCTACTTCCACGGCGGGATGGAGCACTTTGCCTACCTCAACCGCGTGTTCGCGCT
>Ga0187879_10001897_pt1 | contig 14206 bp, 14 predicted proteins | sample June2016WEW_19_1_FD_132423 | JGI IMG/M metagenome (GOLD analysis project Ga0187879, IMG submission 132423) | Peatland microbial communities from SPRUCE experiment site at the Marcell Experimental Forest, Minnesota, USA - June2016WEW_19_10 | ecosystem: Environmental > Terrestrial > Soil >... | reverse complement strand
CGATTCCACCGAGGTCGATGAAGGCGCCGTAGTCGGTAATATTCTTAACGGTGCCTTCGAGGATCACGCCCTCTTCGAGCACCTTGAGCGTCTGTTCTTTCAATGATGCGCGCTCGCGCTCGAGCACGCTGCGCCGCGAAACCACCACGTTGCCGCGCGCGCGATTGAACTTGAGGATCTGGAAACGTCCGCGCTGGCCCACGTACCGGTCCAGATTGCGCGCCGGACGAATATCGACATGCGATCCCGGCAAGAACGCCGGCACCCCGATATCGACTTTCAGCCCGCCTTTGACTTTGCCGAGCACGACGCCTTCGACCGGGGTCTCCGACTGAAAGGCCTTGTCGAGTTCGCGCCAGACTTTGAACTTCTCGGCCTTCGCGTGCGAAAGCATCACCGTACCGTTTTCGGTCTCGGTGCCTTCGAAATACACGTCAACCTCGTCGCCCTCCCTGACCGTCGGATGCCCTTCATGGTCAAGAAATTCAGCGAGGGGGACCTGCCCTTCGCACTTGTAGTTGATGTCGATGATGACGCTGTCGCGCGTGATCAGAAGCACTCTTCCAATCAGCACATCGCCGGGACGGGGAGCCTTCAAACTCTCTTCCATCAACGACTCAAAGTCATTTTCTCCTCCGCTCATCTGTTCAGGCAACGGTTTCTCCATTTAGTGGGACCTTCCGGGACTTCGGGGCTGTGCAATCCTTACAACCGGGCTAGGCTCGTTTCAAGTCCTTGGCGGCGTTGATTCGAGCGTTAATCTGCGCCTTCATCGCCGTGACCACCGCGTCGATTGAAAGGTTCGTTGAATCGATCTCCATCGCATCGTCCGCGCGCCTGAGCGGCGCCAGCTCGCGCCCGCGGTCGCGGCGGTCGCGCTCGATGAGCTGTTCGAGCACTTCATGCTCCGTAATCGAGGCGCCCTTGCGCTTGAGTTCTTCAAATCTGCGATGCGCTCGCGTCTTCACGTCCGCATCGAGAAAGAACTTGAACTCGGCGTCGGGAAAAATCGCCGTGCCGATATCGCGTCCTTCCATCACCACTCCCCCGTCCGCACCCGCCGCGCGCTGCAACTCGCGCATCCGCGCGCGCACCGCGCCGAGCGCCGAGAACCGCGACGCCAGGTCGCCAATTTCCGGCTTGCCTACCGACGCGCTCACGTCTCGATCGTTGAGCATTATCTTGTCGCCATCGAAGCTGATCTTTATCGCCGCCAGCACCGGCCCAAGGAGCGCTTCGACGTTTGCGTCGTCCGGGCCGACGCCGGCAGCGCGCGCCGCCAAAGCGACCGCGCGATACATCGCGCCCGTGTTCAGGTACGAGAACCCAAGCTCGCGCGCGAGCGCGCGCGCGGCCACGGATTTTCCCGCTCCGACCGGCCCATCGATCGCAACTATCGGCCGCTTTGGATTCACCCGATCTCTTCCCGCATCGCCCTGCCGCGATTGAAAATCTTCTCGACTCCGTCCATGTCGCCGGCCTCGACCAGCCGCTGAAACTCCGCGAACGTCCCGCCGTAGAGTTTCAGCGCCGCCGCGATCGCCTCGCGATTCGTCACCAAAATGTCGCGCCATATCTCCCACGACGACGACGCCAGCCGCGTCGTGTCCCGTAAGCCCCCCGCGCCGTATCCCGCCACCGGCTTGTCCCCGACTCTCTCGCCTTCAAGCGATGCCGCCAGCACGCTCGATACTATCTGCGGCAGATGACTTGAGCGCGCGAGGATTTCGTCGTGCGTCCGAGCGTCCATCATCTCGACGCACGCGCCGGTCTCGTCCCATAGCTGCTCGATTTTATCGATCGCCGCGGGCGTGCTTTTCGCCGACGGCGTGATTATCACGCGCCGGTCCCTGAACAGCGCCGGATCCGCCGCCGCCGCGCCGGTCGTTTCCTTGCCGGCCACCGGATGCGCCGCCACCAGCGATCGCTTTCCCGTTATCAGCGGCTCCAGCTCGCGCACCACGTATCCCTTCACGCTGCCGACGTCGGTCACGACCGCGTCCGGCGCCGTGTGTTCGATCATTTTTTCCAGCGTCGCCCGCATCGTCAGTATCGGCACCGCCAGCACGATCAGGTCCGCGCCGCGCGCCGCCGCGACCGGGTCCCTGGTCGCGACCTCGATCATGCCGCGCTCGACCGCAACGTCCAGGTTCGCTTGCGACCGTCCCAGCCCGACCACTTTGCCCACGAGGCCCGCGTGCCGCGCAATCGACGCGAGCGAGCCTCCGATCAGGCCCACTCCGCACACGGTCATTTGCCGAAATAGCTGCGCCATCACACTCGGACTCCGCCGCCGGGCGGCGCCGTCTTCGCCATCTTGATCCGGTTCAATTGCACCAGCAGGTTGGCGATCGCGATCATCATAACTGCGAGCAGCGGGAAGATGACGTAATTCATGTTGACATTCGAACCGCCAGCGTCGGCGACGATCACGCCGAACACTCCCGCCATCACCAGCACATACGCGAGCCTGAACCACGACAGCGCACTCATCGCTCGCCCTTCGAATTGCTCGGGCCGGATAACCGCCGTCAGCCCGATTAGCGCGTACCCTGCCAGCCCAATCACGGGCATCAGCAGCAGCCCGGCGAATTTCGATCCGTAGCCGTCGATCTGCCCCGCGATGTTCCAGTGGATCGGAATCTGCGCCGGAGCCGCCGGCCACGACCATATCGCGGCCGCGAACATCGCCACGATCAACGCGCGCGCCAGCCATTGTGCGTTTCGATTCTTCACGACTGCGCGCCCATCACTTCGCCGAGCGCCGCGACCAGCCGCCGATTCTCCTCCGGCAGCCCAACGCTGATTCGCACGTGCCGCGGATACCCGTAACCATTCATCGCGCGCACGATCACGCCCTTGCGCAGCAACTTTTCGTAAACTGCGCGCCCGTCTCTGACATCGACCAGCAAGAAATTCGCGTGACTCGGCACGAACGGCGCCTTGAGCCGCCGGAACTGGCCCTCCAGGTAATCCATCCCCTCGGCGTTGACTTGCAGCGTTCTTGCGATATGCGCCCGGTCGTCCATCCCCGCTATCGCCGCCACCTGTGCCAGCGACGTCACGTTGAACGGCTGGCGCACGTTATGCAGCATCTGGATCATGTCCGGCCGCGCCACCGCGTATCCGACGCGGATTCCCGCCAGCCCAAAAATTTTCGAGAACGTCCTGAGCGTGATTATCAGCCGGCGGTCGTCGTGGTCCTCCATCGAGTCGGGATAATGCGGGTCGCGCACGAATTCGAAGTACGCCTCGTCGGCGACGATCACCACGTTCTCCGGAACGCGCTCCAAAAACCGCTTCCATTCGGCGCGCCGGTAAATCGTGCCGGTCGGATTGTTCGGATTGCCGAGAAAAACTATTCGCGTGTTGGCGTCGATCGCCGCCGCCATCGCCTCGAGGTCGTGCGAGAATCCGTCGCTGGTCCTGGCCACGCGATGCTCCCCGCCGGCGGCCGCCGTCGCCAGCGGATAAATGGCGAACGAATGCTCCGAGTAAACCGAATTCAGTCCCGGCCGCAGATAAAGAAACGCGAGCAGGTTGAGCACCTCGACCGATCCCGACGCCGCGAATACCCGCTCCACTCCAATCTTGTGATACGCCCCGATTTTGCGCCGCAGCTCGTAGCTCGCGCCGTCAGGATAGCGATTCAGCTCCGGCAGCGCCGCCTTGATTGCCTCTATAGCGCGCGGCGACGGCCCCAGCGGATTCTCGTTCGAGGCGAGCTTGACCGGATCCTCGATTCCGAGTTCGCGTTGCAGCTCCTCGATCGGCTTGCCCGGCTCGTAAGGAGCCAGCGCGGCGACCGACCGGAGTACGAGATCTTGAGCTTTGATCAAAAGAGGTGAACGGCCCGTAAAAAATGGAAACGCTTTTCCGGCTGCCCGGCTCAGGCAGCGGCCGACCTGCCTTCAGGATACGATCCTAAGACCTTCAAGAATAGGGCCTTGCGCTCGAGCGACTTGAGCGCGCGCGAGAGCTTGGGGTCGTCGCGATGCCCCATAACGTCAACAAAGAACAGGTACTCCCACGGCCGCGCCCGCAGCGGACGCGATTCGATCTTCGATATATTGATCGCGTTGCGCGCAAACAGGTTCAGCGCCTGGTTCAATGTGCCCACTCGATCCGCGACCGCGAACAGCAGCGTCGTCTTGTCCGCCCGTGCCGACCCCGACCGCTCCACCGGCCGCGTCCCCATCACCAGGAATCGCGTCGTGTTGGTCGCGACGTCCTGCACGTTCGACGCGATCGGCTTGAGCCCATACGCCTCGCCCGCCGCCGCCGACGCGATCGCCGCCAGCGACGAATCCTCCGCGGCGCGCTTTGCAGCCAGCGCATTGGACGCGACCGCTTCGGTCTCGCAATTAGGAAACTTCGCACTCAGGTAGCCGCGGCATTGCGCGAGGCTTTGCTGATGAGACACGATCCGCAAGACCTCGCCCGCCGCGCCGCTCAGCGACATTATCGAATGCCGAATCGGCAGCAGGATTTCGCCGATTATCACCAGCGCCGTGTCGATCAGCAGATCGAGCGTCAGCGTCACCGATCCTTCGGTTGAGTTCTCGACCGGCACCACGCCGAAATCCGCGCGTCCGTTCTCGATCGCCTGGAACACCGCCGCGAACGACTCCAGCGGCATCAGCTCGACGCTCGATCCAAACCGCGTCCGCGTCGCTTCGTGCGAGTAGGTATGCTCCGGCCCCAGGAACGCCACCCGCGGCTCGTGCTCGAGCGCGCGGCAGGCCGAAATCATCTCGACATAAATTCGCTTGACCTGCTCGTCGGTGAGCGGCCCCTGGTTTTCGGCGATCATCTTTTCGATAATCGCGCGCTCGCGCACCGGCTGATAAACCTCGCCATGATGATGCTTGAGACGGCCGATCTCCATCGCAAGCCCTGCCCGCAACGACACCAGCCGCAGGATCTTGAGGTTTATCTCGTCCATCCGCGCGCGCAGAGTCTCTATCGACGGCCGCTCCGCGGCGGTGTCGGCCGCGGCCGGCTTCCTGGCTATCCGTGACGACATCGAACCAGAATGGCTACCCTACTGCCCGCCTCTTTTCAACGCACAGGTGCCTGCCCAAGTTAGGATGTAGCGTCCCGCGCGACTTCTTACGCGCCTCGCCCGTTATTTTCACGGGAGAGGCCGCGCCTTTAGCGCGGGTGAGGGTCCGAATTCCAAGTTCCTCTCGCGCCCATCCTTCCTCGCCGTCATCCCGAGCGAAGCCGAGGGACCCCTGGTGCAGGGGTCACCCCTGCAAACCCGTAAGGGGTTTCGCAAAGGCTATAATTAACTGGATTGTCTCCTTGACTCCTAGTTTACGATTGCAGACTCATCTGATATGAGTGCGACTCTGAATCCGGATTCATGCTAGAAATTTCCGTTAGCGCCGCCATGAAACGCCATTCCCCAGCTCTTCTCCTTATCCTTGCGATGCTGCTGGCGGCGGGATGCAACGGCAACGGAGAATCACAGCCGGCGCCGGGGATCGTTCACTTTGTCCCCAATTCGCATGCGTTCTGGAGCAACCCCTCCAACTGGACGACCAGCTTCGGCCCCGCCTACGCCGACATCACTCTGGCGTCGAGCAATTTTGTGCCGTGCAGAGGGGGACCCTTCGCGCTCTGCTATTACTCGGGACCGAGCTCCGGCCCCGAAGATCTGTCGTGCACATTGACCGCCGACGGCAACTACGCCAACTGCCAATGCTTCGACATTCCCTACGGCGTGTACTTCGTGGATATCAACGCCATCCTGAACCACGAGGTATATGAAAACACCATCGCACAGTGCGGCATTGACGGCAGCCTCTGCACGACGCTCAACTCCGCCCCGGTATGCGCGAACGTCAATCAGAAAAACTTGATTCCCGGGTCGAGCATCTACTCCACCTTCAGCTTCGATTGTGTCCCCGAGAACGGACTCGGCCTGACCAATTGCTCGAATGCGCCGTACGCCGGATGCATGACGGCGCCATGTTTCAAAACTGGCCAGGCCGGGATCGTCAAATGCTCTTGTCCGGTTTTCAACGGTCCTTATCAGGTCGGCCAGAACGACCAGGCGTGCACGCTCGGCGATGATCTCGTATGGTCGGCCGCTTATCAGCCAGCCGCGACGCCAACGGCCACGCCCGTCATGTCCGCCCTTTCCGCGGATGCGCGCGCTGCTACTCCCGCCGCGGTTCCCAGTCCGGGAGCATGCCTCCCGGACGCGCCTGGCGGACTCGGATGCCCGCTGTATGTGCCCGGCACCACGATGCTGCCGCCCGACAGCGACGTTGATTGCGCCAAGGTCTGCCAGGAGTACCACAGTTGCCTGCAACCGAAAGGGGCTCAGGCGGGTTTCACCTGCGACGCCACGCTATGCACTGACGAATGCAACGACAGGGACTTGGTAAGCACCGCATGCTCGGGGCTGGCGGGATGCGACATTTCGGAAATAGTCAAAGCCGAAACTGCCGCTCAATGCAGTTGCTGCGCGAGCCAGCTATGCGAGTGCGACCCGAGCGCGAAGACCAATAAGGCGATCTTTGCACTGGACCAACAGCAGCGCGAGCGCGGCATCACGCCTCAATGCGACATCAACGGAACCCTCTGCGGCTCCCAGTAACTCGCCCCGTGTCGATGACACACCTCTGTATTGTTCGCCTTCGCACTATGGGGAGTTAGGGGCTGGGTTGCCATGGATCGTAGCTGCCGAAACTCCAGATATGGCCCTCCAAATCACGGCAAGTATAGCCTCTGCCGCCATAGTCCTCATCCTGGACATCTCTCAGCATCGTGGCGCCAGCGGCCTTGGCCCGCGCGTAGTGCGCGTCGCAATCGGGGACGATGACGTAGGCGCTCTGCGTCTCCGCGCCTCCGATTTCGTCCGGATGCTTCATCAGGCGGCCGAACATGCCGCCCCCGACCGACGACAGCATGATCATTCCATTGTCAAAGGTAAGCTGGGCATGAGCGATTCCGCCGTTCTCACCGGGCACGACGAGATGTTTCTCGAATCCGAACGCCTTGCACAGCCATTCGATGGCCGCCGGCGCATTTCGATACCGCATTGACGGAATTATTCTCGCGTGCCTGCTCTGCTTGTCCATGCTCGACCTCCCGCGATTGCTCACCAAACAGATAAACCACACCGCCGCGAAAAGGTTACGCTTCTTAATGCTGAGGTGCAGGGGTTACCCCTGCCCAAGGAGGTGCGGAACCCACGGCGGGTTCCGCTACAATTTCGGATTCCTACTCGACCGAACGATCGCCGGCGACGCTGCTGCGCGTCAGATAGCGCGATCCCATCGCCGCAAACTTCCGCTCGCGCGCCCGGCGCAACTCTGCCGGCTTCAGCTTGACCAGCCGCTCCAGATGCCGCGCGAGCGCCGCGCCGATCAGATGCGCCGCTTCGGCGGGCGCAGTATGCGCTCCGCCTGCCGGCTCCGGCACGATCTCGTCGATCAATCCCAGCTCGAGCAAATCGGGCGCCGACAACTTCAACGCCGCGGCCGCCGCCGCAACATTCTCCTCGCCCCCCGCACGCCACAAAATCGCCGCGCATCCTTCCGGCGTGATCACCGAGTAGCACGCGTTCTCCTGCATCAGCACCACGTTCGCCACTCCGAGCGCCAGCGCGCCTCCCGAGCCGCCCTCGCCTATCACGCACGCGACGGTGGGGACGGTCAGCCGCGCCATCAGCTCGAGGTTGCGCGCGATCGCTTCGATCTGCCCGCGCTCCTCCGCGCCAACCCCGGACTCACCGCCCTGCGTATCGATCAGTGTGATTATCGGCAGCCCAAAGCGTTCTGCCAGTTCGTAAACGCGCGCCGCCTTGCGATAGCCCTCGGGCAGCGGCTTGCCGAAATTGCGCTTGATTCTTTCGGTGGTCGAGCGGCCGCGCTGATGACCCACGACGGCGACCGGGCGGCGTCCGAAATAGGCGAGCCCCGCCACGATCGCACCGTCGTCGGCGAAGCGCCGGTCCCCGTGTATCTCGATAAAGTCGCGCATCAGCAAGTCGATGTAATCCAGCGTCTGCGGCCGACTGGGATGCCGCGCCAGGCGCACCCGCTCGATCGCGCTGCGCGGCGCCGGCCCCGGCGCCTCGGCTGTCGCGAGATCATTGCCGCGACTTTTCGCGCCGCGCGGCTTATGTCCGTTCGAATTGCCTCTCAATCTGATTCACGCCTGCTCGTGCAAGGAAAACAATTTCTCGAACAATGCAGAAGCATCCTGAGCACCGCGCTCCGGGTCAAGCCACACGATCTCCGGCTCGCGGCGAAACCATGTGATTTGGCGCTTGGCCAGCCGCCGCGATTCCTGCTTGGCCAGAGCTACCGCATCGGCCAGCGCGATCTCGCCGCGCAGATGCGCCGCGATCTGCTTATACCCAATCGTACTCAGCGGCGGCTTTCCTGGCGAGTATCCGGCCTCGACCAGCGCGCGCACTTCCCCGACCAGCCCGGCCGCCACCATCGCATCGAAGCGCCGGTCGATCGCCTCGTAGAGCTTTTTCCGTTCGACTTCGACTCCCACCGTCAAAGTGTCGTAGCCATTGTCGGCGAACCGGTGGCGCCGCTGATGCGCCGAAATGTTTTCGCCAGTTAACTCAAAGACTTCGATCGCGCGTACGATTCTGTACAGGTCGTTGACGCCGATTCGATTTGCCGCCTCAGGATCGATCTCGCGCAACTGCCGATGCAGATGCGCGACGCCGCGCTGTGCCGCGATTTTCGCCAATCGGCCTCGAATATCCGACGACGCGGCCGGCCCGCGAAAGATCCCGCCGCGGATCACGCGCAAATAAAGCCCGCTGCCGCCGACCACCAGTGGATTTCGCCCGCGCGCCGCGATCTCCTCGATAGCCGCGCGCGCAATTTGCGCGAACTCCGCCACGTCGAGCGGCTCGCCGGGATTGCACACGTCGATAAGATGATGCGGCACGCGCCGGCGGTCCTGCGCCGACGGTTTCGCCGTGCCGAGATCCATCCCGCGATAAAACTGCCGCGAGTCGGCGTTGATTATCTCGCAGTTCGAGCGCTCCGCCACTTCCATCGCCAGCGCGGACTTGCCCGCTCCAGTCGGCCCGACAATAAAGCCGACCGGTATCCGCGCCGGATGCGTCCGCGCTGCGATTCCCGCCGCAGTTGTTTCCGGCAAACCACTCATCGGCGGAACATTCGTTCGATTTGCCCGCGCCCGAACTGAATATGCACCGGGCGCCCGTGCGGGCAGTTGGTCTTGAACTCGGTGCGATCGAGTTCGGCTAGCAGCGAATGGATTTCCGCCAGCTCGAGCACTCGCCCGACTCGAACCGAGCCGTGACACGCGAGTTGCTTGAGCCAATTCTCGAACGCGGCCTCGCCGCCGCCGCGAAAGCCGCTTTCGTTGTCGCCCATGCTCTCAATCATGTCGGTGAGCAGTTTCGCGCCGCCTTCCGGCCCGAACACCGCCGGCGCACCCTTGAGCAGCAGCGTAGTCGGCCCGAACGGCTCGACCTCGAAGCCCATCGCGCGAAGCTCGCTTAACGCGCCATGAACCTGCGGCGCGCGCGCGGGATTCAGCTCGACCGGCACCGGCGCGAGCATCGCCTGCGTGCGAATGCCGCCGTCGCGGAGTTCGCGGCGCAGCTTTTCGAATGTAACGCGCTCGTGCGCCGCGTGCTGGTCGATCAGCAGCAACCCCTCCTCGGTCTCGAGCGCGATGTACCCCGCGAAGATTTGTCCGATCACCCTGAGTCTCGAGTACATCGGGATTGGCGCCGGGGGATGCGCCGCAACCGCCGCGCCGCCGCCGCGCGCGTCGCGATCGTAGGCGAGGCTGAGCGGGCGCTGAAACGCCGCCTGATTGGGCGCATCGGGCACCAGCCGCAGGGGAGCATCGCCGCGCGGATTCGGAACCGAATCGCCGGGGGCGTCGGCCGATTGGCCGGCGCGAGCATCCTCGCCCATCGACGCCGTCGTGATGAGTCCCATCGCGGCGTCATCGGTGGATGGCGCCAGCGCGTCGGAGGCCGCCGCCGACGTGTCAACTGAGGTTGCGACGGACGCATTTTCCGTCTGATCCGCCAGTCGGTCGCGGATCGCGTGGTAAACGACGTCGAAAACCGCGCCGCCATTGCGAAATCGCACCTCGGTCTTCATCGGATGCACGTTCACGTCAACATCTTCGTGCCGCATATTGACGAACAGCAACGCCGCCGGATGGCGACCGCGCGGGATCAGGGTCTGGTAAGCTTGCTCGATTGCGCGAATCAACACTCGATCGCGAACCGAGCGGCCGTTGACGAACGTGAAGATCATCCTGCCGGTGGCAAACGACTCCTGGCTGGTTGCCGCAAGTCCTTGCGCGCGAACTCCGGGGCGATCGAGGTCGAACGCAAGCATCCGGGACGCGATCCTGGGACCGAGCACCTGGCGAAATCGTTCGAGCACCGAGTTGGCGCGCGGCAAATCGAAGATCGTGCGGCCGTCGGCGGTCAGGCGAAACGCGATGCGATGGTTGGCGAGCGCGATGCGCTGAAAAGCCTCGGCGATGGCGCCCTGCTCGGTCGCCAGCGTCTTCAAGAACTTGAGCCGCGCCGGGGTGTTGAAGAATAGCTGGCGGACTTCGATTCGGGTTCCCGCCGCCATCGCGCATGTCCGCGTATCCTCGATGTTGCCGGCCTCGGCTGCGACCTCGACGCCGTGTTCGTCGGCGGCGCGACGCGTTTGCATCCGAAGATGCGACACGCTGGCGATCGAGGCGAGCGCCTCGCCGCGAAACCCGAGCGTGCGAATAGCACTCAAGTCGGCGGCGCTTCGAATCTTTGAAGTTGCGTGACGCCGGAGCGAAAGGATCGCATCGGCGCGCGTCATGCCGGAGCCGTCGTCGCCGACGGCGATCAGCGCCGAGCCGCCGCCCAGGATCTCAACGCTTACCGAGCGAGCGCCTGCGTCGAGCGAGTTCTCGATCAGCTCCTTGACGGCAGAGGCCGGCCGCTCGACGACTTCGCCCGCCGCAATCTGGCTGGCGACTTGCTCGGGCAATATGTGAACTATGTGCTCGGGCATCGGGGTCCGCGGCGCCGGAGCCTGTTCTAAGAAATCTCCGGCGCAACCTAACTAGACATTGCAGCTTTCGGACCGGATACTCAAGCAACTCGCCGATCCGGCGTCAAAACCGGGCAATGGCTATTGCACGGGTTGAAGATCGCGGCGGGTTTTGAAAAGCTCTCGGCCCGGCGAACTCGCCTGAGCACTATAGCGATGAGGAAAATTACGGCGATGCTGCTCGGCGCGGCAATCATTGTGACCGCAGCCGCGGCAGGCGCGATTGCGGCGCCGATCAAGATCGGGGTCGGCGTGATTGGACCGATCTCGCCCCAGACCGAGGCCGATATCGACAGAATCGTCGGCGCGCTGCCAAACGTGCAGGTGGTACCGATTCAGCCGCCGGGCGGGATCGATGCCTGCGTGAAGCGATTCGTCGCAGGCGAGGCGGACGATCGGCTCGACGCGGTGATGGTGGTGAGCCTGCCGACCGAGTCCTTTCAATCGCAGCGCGACTCGAACGAAGCGCGATTCACCGGCGCTTACGAAATCTGGACGCTCAATCTTTCCACACTGGCCGAGGACCGCCATCGCTTCACCTTTACCGACAGCGAGCCGGTGATAGGCGGCGCCGCCGCGATTCTGGCGATGCCGGCGCAGTTGTTCGCCGAGCGCGCCACCGGCAAGAAACTCATTTCGAGCGATCAATGGCAGGCGTTCGAGGCGGTGCAAACGCGCGTCGAGGCGAAGCTGGTCGCGGCGACCAAGCTCTATCTGCAGACCGCGTCGATCCGCGACACCGGTCCGCTCAATCCGCTGGACACGGCGAAAAATCTGCTCGATCGCGGCGACGGCGAGGACGCAATGATGGTCTTCAAATCGACCGGGATCAACAATCCCGAAGTTCAGCGGATGATCGCGAACGCGCAGGGTCAGTTGCGACGCAGTGCGGCGAATGCGCTGCTGGGGCGCACGCTCGGAGCGATGGCGGGCGGGAACGCCGGCGAGGCACGCACCATCCTGGCCGACTATGAGAAGGCGCCGTCGGCCGAAAGCTCGCGCGCGGACTCGATTCGGCGGGTGCTTGCAGGCGTGCCCGATCGCCACGCCGAATCGATTTACGACGGCGTCATCAGGAGCGACGTGCCCGCGCTCGATCACGCGGCGTTCGTCGCGATGATCAAGCAGCTCTTCAGCGAGCAGACCGGCTCGATCCCCAACGAAGTGATCGTCAGCGCCAAGGACGTAACGGTCGAGGACAAGGACGCGCCCAAGGGGCTCAAGGATCAGCTCGACAGCTATGCGGGCGCGCTCGGGCGCAGCGCGTGGTTGATGAGCCTCAAGTGCGGATGCGACGCGGGCGCGGTGTTGACGGGAGAAGCGGCCGGCGAGGCGCTGCTCAAGGCGAAGTATTCACCCTCTTTCACGCGGCCGCAGGTCGGGCTACCCTAACAGGATTATCCAGGTTCGAACGGAAGATTCATGAGACATTGCGCATACTGCAAGAAGCATCCGTCAGTCGGCAACAACGTCAGCCACGCCAACAACAAGACCAAGCGGCGCTGGAATCCCAACCTGCAGGAAGTGCGCGCCGAGATTAACGGCAACGTGCGGCGAGTCCTGGCCTGCACGCGATGCATCCGCGCCGGCAAGGTCAAGAAAAGCGCCTAGCAGGCCGGCCGGGACCGCTCGCGACCGTTCCGACTATTACAAGAGGGCGGCGAGCTTTTCCGGCGGACGCGCGATGATCGCGCGCTTGCCGCGAATCACTATCGGCCGCTGCATCAGTTCGGGATGTTCGAGCAGGAGCGCGACGACCGCCTTCTTCTCGACGTAGTCGGCGGGATTCAACTTGAGCTCCTTGAAGCGATTGTCCTTGCGGACCAGATCGGCGACGGGACCGTCGAGCAGGTCGATAATTTTCCCCAGCCGCTCGCGAGTCGGATGGTCTTTGAGATATTCGATGATGTCGAACTCGACATCGCGCGCGCGGAGCATCTCGAGCGCGCCGCGCGAGTTTCCGCAAGCGGGATTGTGATACAGGGTTATCCGTTCCATCGTTTTCTCGCCGGGCATTATCGGAGAGCATGGGCTCCGTCGCCAGGCGCTATCAAACGCGCCGGCACCGCCGCGGAACCTGCCATCCGCGGGCTTTGATGGAAACGCCGGCAGCGGCTACAATTCACCCGGCGCAAGACGCATTGCCATGGAGTCGTTGTGAAGAACATTTCCAATCGCAGGTCAGGCCGCAAGCTTCGTTTCGCGCCGCTAGCTCTATCGGTGGCAGTCGCCGCGGGTCTGGCTGCCGGGGCGCGGATTGCGGGCGCGGCGAACGTGAGCGGCTTGATGTCGTACCGGAACGGCAAACCGGCAGAGCGACGCTGGCTCCATTACGAGAACCGCGTCACCAGCGATATCTACATCGCGCCGACCAAGCCCGACGGCTCATTCACGGCGGATCTGCCGCCGGGACTTTACGATCTTCGCGCCGAACGCGGAGTCATTCTGGCCAGCAAGATTCGCGTCGATGCCCAGGACGTCAACATCGGTCACGTCGTCGAGCCGGCGCCGCTGGACGTGCGCCGCCCATTCGAAAATGAAGGCGTGGCGGAGGCGCTCGTCGAAAGCCCGGCGCCGGCGACTGCGAACCTGAGCGGACGTCCTCTCGAGGCGATGACATACGGGCACGAAACGGTGGCTACGTTCCCCAAGGCAGTCGGGACGCCGGCGCCTCAATCCACTCCGCTTGGCGAGGCCACGCCGATAGCGGCAGCGTCACCTTCGACGATGGAATTACCGGCTAATGGCGGATACTGAAGAAATCGTGCCGCCGCGCTAGTGCGGCCTTCAAGGAGAGTAAAAATGGGACGGAAGGTATACGTCGTAGGCGTCGGGATGACCAAGTTCGAGAAGCCGGGTTCGCGGGCTTGGGACTATCCCGACATGGCCAAGGAGTCCGGCACCAAGGCTCTGCAGGACGCCGGGATCGCCTACGAAAACGTCGAGCAGGCGGTGGTCGGCTACTGCTACGGAGAATCGACTTGCGGCGAGCGCGCGCTCTACGGACTCGGGATGACCGGCATCCCGATCTACAACGTCAACAACAACTGCTCGACCGGATCGACCGCGCTGTTCATGGCCAAGCAATTCGTCGAGGGCGGCATCGCGGACTGCGTGATGGCGCTCGG
>Ga0187879_10001895_pt1 | contig 14214 bp, 9 predicted proteins | sample June2016WEW_19_1_FD_132423 | JGI IMG/M metagenome (GOLD analysis project Ga0187879, IMG submission 132423) | Peatland microbial communities from SPRUCE experiment site at the Marcell Experimental Forest, Minnesota, USA - June2016WEW_19_10 | ecosystem: Environmental > Terrestrial > Soil >... | reverse complement strand
GTAAGCGTTCAGTTGGTCGCTGCTGAGGCGAGCAGCGGCACCGGATCGCCGCGTGCGTGGGTGGCAATGGCTTCGGTCAGGTAGGCGAACAGCGAGCGACGCTGAAGGCGGCAGGTCGTGTGGGCGGAGAGCAGCCGGGCCGTGCGTTGCTCGCCTTCCTCGGACTGGCTGCCGAACGAGAGCTTGCGGTAGATGACTGCTGAGCGCAGCGCGCGCTCGGCGTGATTGTTGGTGGGCTGCACGCCCTCGTTAATGGCGAACGTCCACAGTGCCGGCCAGGCCTTCAAGAGGTTCTTGGCCATGCCGCGGCAGCGCTTGTTGCGGGCACGCTTTGCCGCGAAGGCGCGGATGGTCGGCTTGTACGTGCGCTGCATAGAGCGAACCGTGCGCTGAAGCTCACGACGATCGCCGGTGTGGGCGAAGACCTCCCACGCCCAGAAGACGCGCTCGCAGAGCTCGAGGCCAGCCTCGCCGAACTCCTTCTCGGCGGCGAGCCCTTCGGCGTGGGCGGTGAAGTCTCGGCGCAGGTGCGCCCAGCAGAGCTGGCGGCGCTTCAGCGGCAGGTGCGCGTATGCCCACCAGCGGTCTGAGGTGACGATCGCGGCGGTGTCGGCCAGCAGCTCCTTGGCATGGTCCTCGTGGCGGTCGGGAGCGACCGCGAAATATGCGTGACGCTGATCGAAGAGTCCCCACAGCGTGCGCCGCTCACCCGCGGTGCGCCAGCCGGTCTCATCCATGTTCAGTGCCTCTGCTGCGCGCAGGCGCCCGAGCAGATCGACGTGCGGCTCGGCCAATGCCGCTGCGGCGCGGCCGATGATCGCGTCGATGGCACCCGAGCTGATGCGGCAGCCGAGCAGCTCTTCGCAGAGCTCCACCGCATCGTCGCGAGAGACGCGGTTTCTGACCGAGAGCGTGGCCACCGCGGCGTGAAGGCGCGGCCCGAAGGAGCTCCTGGCGACCTCGCCCGGGAGCTCGGCGCGCGTGCCCTGGCCGCACTCGGGGCAGCGCAGTCGCTGGCGTTGGTGCTCGATCACCCTGACCGTGATCGGCTCAAGCTCTTCCACCTGATGGCGCGCCGGCTCGCCTACCGCCCGGCGCTCCCCATCGACGAACGCGTGGCCGCAACGACAGCGCTCGGGCCAGTGCTCGACGACCTCGTCGACCGCCCACGCCGGCAGCAGCGGGCGCCCGTGGCCCTCGTGCCCGGGCTGGGCGCCTTGTCCTCGGCCCGAGCGATCCTTGCTGCGCACGGGGGAGCTGGCCGGATCGGAGCTCGGCGGGCGAGAGGAGTTTCGCGAGCTCTTCTTCAGCTCGCGCTCGAGCTTCTCCACGCGCGCCTCAAGCTGCTGGATGCGGCGGTCCATCCGAAGCAGCACCTCGACGACGACCTCCCGCCCAGCGTCATAGATCGCCTCCGCCTCGGCGCGCTCCACGCACACGGATTCGACGCGCCGGGATTATGTCCCCCTACCCAACTGAACGCTTACTGTTTCCGGCTATTTTGCAGGCATTTACGACCATCCGGAGGCCCGGTCGGGAGGTCCGCCGTGCTATCATTTCGGCCATAGGCAACCCGCCCCGGCCGTGGACCCAGCGCCCCGGAATCCGGGGCGTTCTCACGTCATCGGAGGGCCATTGGCAACAGGCAGCAGCAGCTCTGGAGAGAGCACAGGCAAGGGCGGGGTCAACGACCCGTCCGTGAGCGGCGACGCCGGCAGCTACGACGCCCAGGACATCACCGTCCTGGAGGGGTTGGAAGCGGTTCGCAAGCGCCCGGGCATGTACATCGGCTCGACCGGAGTGATGGGCCTGCACCATCTCGTCTACGAGGTCGTCGACAACTCCGTCGACGAGGCCCTCGCCGGCTTCTGCACGGAGGTGTCCGTCACGATCCACCCCGACAACTCGGTCACCGTGGTGGACAACGGGCGCGGCATCCCCGTGGCGATCATGGAGAAGGAGGGTCGCCCGGCCGTCGAGGTCGTGCTCACCGTGCTGCACTCCGGCGGCAAGTTCGGGGTCGGCGGGGGCTACAAGGTCTCGGGCGGGCTGCACGGGGTCGGCGTGTCGGTCGTCAACGCGCTGTCCGAACGCCTGTCCGTGGAGATCCGCCGCGACGGCCACGTCTTCTCCCAGGAGTACGCGCGCGGCGCGCCCCAGAGCGAGCTCGTCACCGGCGAGAAGCTTGCCAAGGGGTCGCCCACCGGCACGTCCGTCACGTTCCTCCCCGACGCCGACATCTTCGAGTCGCTCGACTTCGATTACTACACGCTCGAGGAGCGCCTGCGCGAGACCGCCTTCCTCACGCGCGGCCTGAAGATCTCGATCGTCGACGAGCGCGGCGAGGGCCACTCCGCCGCGTTCCAGTACGAGGGCGGGATCGAGGACTTCGTCTCCTATCTGAACGAGAACAAGGACACGGTCCACCGCAAGGTCGTGTTCTTCGCCGGCGAGTCCGAGGAGGGCGCCGCGGAGATCGCCATGCAGTGGAACTCCTCCTACCAGGAGTCGATCCACTCGTTCGCCAACAACATCAACACCAGCGAGGGCGGCTCGCACCTGAGCGGCTTCCGCTCGGCGCTCACCCGCACGCTGAACAAGTACGCGCGCGACCACAGCCTGCTGAAGGAGAAAGAGGACAACCTCTCCGGCGAGGACGTGCGAGAGGGCCTGACGGCGGTGATCTCGGTCAAGCTGCGCGACCCGCAGTTCGAGGGGCAGACGAAGACCAAGCTGGGCAACCCCGGCATGGCCGGCTTCGTCGAGTCGATCGTCAACGCCGGCCTGGGAGAGTTCCTCGAGGAGAATCCCAGCGAGGCGCGCGCCGTGATCATGAAGTCCGTGCAGGCGCAGCGCGCCCGCGAGGCGGCGCGCAAGGCGCGCGACCTGACGCGCCGCAAGTCGGCGCTCGAGAACTCCACGCTGCCGGGCAAGCTCGCCGACTGCTCGATCAAGGACCCGTCGCTGGCAGAGCTGTTCGTCGTCGAGGGCGACTCCGCCGGCGGCTCGGCCAAGCAGGGTCGCGACCGCGAAACCCAGGCGGTGCTGCCGCTGCGCGGCAAGATCCTCAACGTCGAGAAGTCGCGCATCGACAAGGTCCTGCAGAACACCGAGATCCAGGCGCTGATCACCGCCATCGGCACCGGCGTGCGCGACGAGTTCAACATCGAGAACGCGCGCTACCACAAGATCATCGTCATGACAGACGCAGACGTCGACGGCGCGCATATCAGGACCCTCGTGCTCACGCTGCTGTTCCGCGAGATGGAGGAGCTGATCAAGGCCGGCTATGTCTACATCGCCAAGCCGCCGCTGTACAAGCTCAAGCAGGGCTCGCGCGAGCGCTACATCGAGAAGGACTTCGAACTCGAGGAGATCCTGCTGGCGGACAAGTGGGACAAGCTCGAGGTCTTCGACCGCCACGGCACCCAGTTCAAGCTCACCGAGGCCCGCTGGCAGCGCTTCTCCCGGCTGCTCAAGCAGTACGCGGGCTGGTCGCTGTCGCTGCGCGGGCACTACGGGCACGACGTCGTGCAATTCCTCGAGGAGTCGTCGCTGCTCGGCGAGCAGGCGCTCAGCGCCGACGCCGCGATCGAGCAGCTGTCTCGCGCAGGCGTGCTCGGCGACACGCACGCGACCGAGCTGCTCGAGTCAGACCCGCTGGAGCTGCGCGTGCGGGCGGTCGAAGAGAAGACGGGCTTCGCCCGCGTGCACCGCATCAAGCGCAGCCTGTTCGACTCGCAGGAGTACCGCCAGCTCGCCCGCGTGCACGCCGAGCTGATCGCGCTCGCCGGAGTGCCCGCCTTCGAGGTGCGCCTCGGCGACGCTCACGAGAGCGCGCCGTCCTTCGAGGCGCTGCACCCCGCCGTGATGGCGGTCGCGCAGAAGGGCATCAAGCTACAGCGCTTCAAGGGGCTCGGCGAGATGAACGCCGACCAGCTGGGCGAAACGACGATGGCCCCGGCCACGCGCACGCTCGCCCAGGTGACGCTCGACGACGCCTTCGCCGCCGACCGCATCTTCTCGATGCTCATGGGCGACCAGGTCGAGCCGCGGCGGGCATTCATCGAGGACAACGCAAGGGCGGTCGTGAACCTAGATGTGTAGTCGGGAGGTGAGTTATGGCATCAGCTGACGTGATCGGCGGAGGCAACATCGAACCGCGCGCGCTCGAGGAGGAGATGCGCACCGCCTACCTCGACTACGCCATGTCCGTGATCGTCGGGCGGGCGCTCCCCGACGTCCGCGACGGGCTGAAGCCCGTCCATCGCCGCGTCCTGTACGCGATGAACGAGCTCGGCCTCGGGCCGACCCGCTCCTACGCCAAGTGCGCCAAGATCGTCGGCGAGGTGATGGGCAACTATCACCCCCACGGCGACTCCGCCATCTACGACACGCTCGTGCGCATGGCCCAGGAGTTCTCGATGCGCAACGAGCTCGTCGACGGCCAGGGCAACTTCGGCTCGATCGACGACGACCCGGCCGCCGCCATGCGGTATTGCGTCGCGGGGGACACGCGTGTCCGTACGGGCGCCGGCACCGTGCGGATCGACTCACTCGTGCCGGATGCCCCGGCGAACTCCGATAGTCCCGTCGACATCGAGGTGCTCGACCGCCTCGGCCGGCCCGTTCATGCGTCGGTTCTGTTCCACTCCGGCGAGCACCAAACGCTGAGGCTGCGAACTGGCGAGGGCTATGAGCTGACCGGCACCGCCAACCACCCGGTGCTGTGCATCGTCGACATGGCGGGCGTGCCGCTGTTGATGTGGAAGCTGCTGGAGGAGATCGGCCCGGGCGAGCGGGTCCTGATCCACCGGGCGGCCAGCACGAGCACGGTGGATCAAGCGCTGGACGAGCGCTCTCGCATGCTCGCGCTGCTGGCGGGTGCTTTCGTGGCCGAGGGCTGGTTCGGCGACCGGCGTGCAGGCTTCAACAACGTCGACCGGGATTTCTTCGACGCGGTGCTCGAGGCTTACGACGTTGTCGTAGGCGGCGCGCGCTACACGACCTCGCGCACGATCAGGTCCGGCAGCCTCTGCCACGAGCTGGACGTCCAGAACCTCACGGCCCTGCGCGAGAGCCCGTTGGCGGAGCTCGAAGGACTGACGAGCGAGCACAAGCGCGTACCCGAGTTCGTGTGGTCCGCGTCCTCTGCGTTCAAGCGCGTCTTCCTGCAGGCGCTCTTCGAGGGCGATGGCTCCTGCTCGCTCCTCCCCCGCAGCACGATCCAGGTCTCCTATTCGACCCGCAGCCGCGATCTGGCACGTGGCGTGCAGCAACTTCTGCTCGAGTTCGGAGTGATCTCGCGGCTCAGCCGCTCGCGTCGCGGTGAGATCAAGGTCGTGATCACCAACCGCCGCGACGGGCGCCTGTTCGCCGAGCGGGTCGGGTTCCTTGGCGCGAAGCAGCCCAAGCTCGAGCAGGCTCTCGCGCGCATACCGGCGACGAGCCGGGCGCTCAGCCACGACCACGTCCCGCACGTCGCCGGCTATATCCGCTCCGAAGGGGGATCCACCTTCGCCGAGCGCGACTGGCTGAGGCGTCACAACGTCGACCGGATCGAGCGCTGGGAGCGTGGCTCCACAGCGATCCTCGAGCGCATCTCATCGCAGGAGGTGCGCGACGTCGTCGCTCCGCTCGTGAGCGGCGATTACTACTACGCCAAGGTTGCATCGGTGGAGCCCGCCGGCGTGCAGCCCGTGTACTCGCTGCGCGTCGACACCGACGACCACTCGTTCCTCACCAACGGCTTCGTCAGTCACAACACCGAGGCCCGCCTCGCGCGCATCGCCACGGAGATGCTGCGCGACCTGGACATGGACACGGTGGACTTCGTGGCCAACTACGACGGCTCGCGCCGCGAACCGCTGGTGCTGCCCTCGCGCTTTCCGAACCTGCTGGTCAATGGCTCGTCGGGCATCGCGGTGGGGATGGCGACGAACATCCCGCCGCACAACCTGCGCGAGGTGATCGACGCGACGATCGCGTACATCGACGACCCGGAGATCGACACGGAGGGCCTGATGCGCCACATCAAAGGGCCCGACTTCCCCACCGGCGGGATCATCCTCGGCCACGGCGGGATCAAAGACGCGTACGAGACCGGGCGCGGGCGCGTGCGCGTGCAGGCGCGCGCGCACATCGAGCCGCTGAGCCACGGCAAGGAGGCGATCGTGGTGACCGAGCTGCCGTTCATGGTCAAGAAGGGCGGCGAAGGCAACCTGATGACGAAGATCGCCGAACTGGTAAACGACAAGCGCATCCCCGAGATCTCCGACCTGATCGACCAGTCGGACAAGCGCGGCATGCGCCTGGTGATCGAGCTCAAGCGCGACGCGATCCCGAAGGTCGTGCTCAACAAGCTGTACAAGCACACGCCGATGCAGACGACGTTCGGCGTGAACATGGTCGCGCTCGTCGACAACGTCCCGCGCACGCTGAACCTGCGGGCGGTCATCCACAACTACGTCGCCCACCAGCGCGAGGTGATCGTGCGGCGCACCAAGCACGAGCTCTCCGAGAAGGAGGCGCGCGCGCACATCCTCGAGGGGCTGCTGACGGCGCTCGAACACCTCGACGAGATCATCGAACTGATCCGCGGCTCGCGCGACCGCGACGCCGCGCGCGAGCAGCTGGTCGCCCGCTTCGAGCTCAGCCCGATCCAGGCGACTGCGATCCTCGACCTGCGCCTCTCCCAGCTCACCGCGCTGGAGGCCGACTCGATCAAACAGGAGCACGCCGACGTCACCGAGCGCATCGCCGAGCTGCGCGCGATCCTCGGCGACGAGAACCGGGTGATGGCGGTGATCAAGGAGGAGCTGACGGAGATCTCCGAGCGCTTCGGCGACGAGCGCCGCACCGAGATCAGCCACTCCGAGGACGAGATCGACATCGAGGACCTGATCGCCGACCAGCAGATGGTGATCACGATCACCCAGAGCGGCTACGTCAAGTCGCTGCCGCTGGCCACCTACCGCCAGCAGCAGCGCGGCGGCCGCGGCGTGACCGGGATGGACATGAAGGACGGCGACTTCATCGAGCACCTGTTCGTGTGCTCGTCGCACGACTACCTGCTGTTCTTCTCCAACCGCGGCAAGGTCTACCGCTCGAAGGTCTACGAGCTGCCGGAGGCCCAGCGCACCGCCAAGGGCCGCGCGCTGGTGAACATCCTGCCGCTGCGCGAAGGCGAGCGGATCCAGGCGGTCGTCTCCACGCGCGACTTCACCGAGACCCAGTTCCTCGTGTTCGCCACGCAGGGCGGCACCGTCAAGAAGACCGAGCTTCAGGCCTACAACACGCCGATCAAAGCCGACGGCATCATCGCCATCAACATCCGCGACGACGACGAGCTGCTGGCCGTGCGCGCGGTCGACCCGGGCGATGAGATCATCATGGTCTCCCGCGCCGGCCTGACCGTGCGCTTCGCCGAGTCCGACGTGCGCTCGATGGGGCGCGACACCACCGGCGTGCGCGGCATGGACGTCGGCAAGGGCGGGCGCGTGATCGCCATGGACGTCGCGCGCGACGACATGGACCTGCTGGTGGTCACCGAGAACGGCTACGGCAAGCGCACGCAGATCGCGCAGTACCGCAAGACCAACCGCGGCGCCAAAGGCGTCAAGACGATCAAGCTGACCGAGCAGAAGGGCGCGCTCGGCGGCGCGCTCGTCGTGCGCGAGCACCAGGAGCTCGTGTTCATCAGCGTCGGCGGCATGGTCCAGCGGACCGCCGCCGGGGGCATCTCCCAGCAGGGCCGCTCGGCCACCGGCGTGCGCGTGATGAACCTCAAGGACGACGACATCGTGAGCGCCGTCGCGCTCGTCGTGGACACCGGCGAGGACGACGCGCCGGCCGCGATCGACGACGCCGAGCCCGCCCAGTAGTCCTCCCCACGGCGTCCTGCCGGAAAACCGAGGGTGCGGCGCGGGAAGCTAGCAGCATCTGTTGCTAGCGCCTTCCAAGCGTCCAGATTCACCCGCCCAGGCTCAGAATGAGGCGCTGACAGGTCGACAGGCTGAGGGTGCCCGCCCCCCGCCGCCTCCTGGCAACAGCCGTCTCGATCATCGCCTGCGCCGCCCTCGGCGCCGGTTCCGCCGCCGCCTCGCAGTCCAGCGCGACGCCCGCGCGCGCGCACGCCGCCGGCCGCCGCGACAGCGCCGCCTGCGCCAGGAAAAGCTCAGCTCACGCGCCGCGCCGCGCCGCACATGCCTGCCGGTCCAGCGCGCGCAGGCCGCGTGTCCGCAGGTCGGCAAAGCCCCGGCCCGTCAAGCCGCGGTCCGTCAGGACGAGGCCCGAAAGGACGCGTCCCGCGAAATCCCACACTCCGGCTCCAGCCGCGACGTCCGAACCGAGCACCCCCTCCCCGCAGCAGTCCCCCGCCGCGCGCGACGCGGCGACGATCGCCGCCGTCCTCGCCACACCCTGCGCGAACACCGAACTGACGCCCGAAGCCGCCAACATCGATCTCGTCCGCGCCGCCGTGCTCTGCCTGATCAACCGCAAGCGCGCCGAAAACGACGAGAGCCCGCTGAAGATCAGCCCCGAGCTCGAACAGGCGGCCGAAGGCCACTGCGAAGAACTGATCGCCGACGACTACTTCGCGCACGTGTCCCCCAGCGGCGAGACGCCCGTCGACCGCATCCGCGACACCGGCTACATCCCCGGTCCGAACGTCGGCTACGTGATCGGCGAGAACCTCGCCTGGGGCACCTACCAGCTGTCGACCCCGCAGTCGATCGTCTCCGCCTGGATCGCCTCGCCCGGGCACCTCGCCAACATCCTCGAAACCCAGTACACCGAAACGGGGATCGGCATCACCCCCAGCGTGCCCGCATCGCTCGCCGCCGGCGCGCCCGGCGCCACCTACGCACAGGAGTTCGGCGTCATCATCCAGTGAGGCCCCGCATGTCATCTCCGTTCGCTAATCTGGCGGGACCAGAGAAAGGAGGTGGTCCAAACGTTGAGTGACAGTTCTTACGGGACCCTGGAGGTGACCGGCCGCTAGGTCGGGAGGCTGGACCGCTTGGCGGAATCCAACCCGGGACACCCCGAGACGACCGCCGGCCCTGGTCCCTCCGGCCTTGCTCCGTCGCTCTCGGTCTTTCCAGTCAGAGCAGTTCGCGAAGGGCGCCGTCGTACAGGCGCCCTTCGCTCTGTCTACGCAGCTTGCGGCAGGTACGCCAGCCAGGCCGCCGGGATCGTCGGGCTGGCGACGTGGATGAAGATCTCCGCTCGCGGCGTGCGCGGCGCATGGCGCGGGTGCATCCCCGCCTGGCGGGGCAGCCGGTCGCCCTTGCGCCTGTTGCACGGCGCGCACGACGCGACGATGTTCTCCCAGCTGGACGTGCCGCCCTTGGAGCGCGGGATCACGTGGTCGACGGTCAGGTTGGAGCGCGATCCGCAGTACTGGCACGTCCAGCTGTCCCTCGCGAACACCGCCCGCCGCGTGATCTTGCGCCGGTGGGCGTCGCGCGGGACCTTCACGTAGCTGACCAGGCGGATCACCACCGGCCGCGCGAGCGTCGAGCTCTCCGAGTGCAGTTCCCAGCGCCCGCGCTCGAGCAGCTCGGCCTTCTCCTTGAGCAGCAGCACCACCGCGCGGCGCACCGTGCACACGTTGATCGGCTCATACGTGGCGTTCAAGACGAGCACCCGACCGCTCATCGCCGTGGCGGGCGATGTGCCAGGTCCGTGCCGCTGGTGCTCTGAAGGCGACACGGACCCCACCGGCTCGGGTGGGACTGTGCACTCCATCTTCAGGCCCGCAGTCTAGCGGGCCGCGCTCCCGGCGCGCGCCGCCGGTGGGCGGCATGCGCGCTCACGACCGCCGCGACCCGGGGCGCGCGGCGGCGTAGGAGCCGAGCACCCGCACCTCCTCGCACATCGCGCCGACGCCCGCGATCGCCTCGGCGACCGGCGGATCCGCCGCGCGTCCGGCCAGGTCCGCGAAGAACACGTAGCTGCCGAGACCCTGCCGGCGCGGGCGCGACTCGATCTTCGTGAGGTTGATGTCCCTGCGCGCGAACTCGTCCAGGCAGCGCACAAGCCAGCCGGGGCGCTCGGCGCCCGCGCCCCAGAACACCAGCGATGTCTTCCACTCGCCACCCTCGCCCGCGCGCAGCGGGGGCCGCTCGCCCTGCGCAGGGCGCGTCTCGGATCGACCGCTCGCCGTCGTCGTGCGCGCCAGCCACACGAAGCGCGTTTCGTTGTCCTCGCGGTCCTCCACCCGCGCGCGGATCACCGTGCCGCCGTAGATCCTCGCCGCCAGCTCGGTGCCTATCGCCGCCTGCTCGCGCCGGCCCTCCGCCACCACCATCCGCACCGCCTCCGCGGTCGAGCTCGCCGCCAGGATGCGCGCGCGCGAGAGCTCGCTGCGCAGGAACAGCGTGCACTGTCCCGGGACCTGCGGGTGCGTGACGACCGTGTCGATCTCCTCCAGCGCCACGTCCTGCGCGGCGATCAGCGCATGCCTGACGCGCAGCAGCGCCTCGCCCACGATCTCCACGTCGCCGGTCTCGTCTGCGAGCAGGTCCAGCGTCACGCTGATCGATCCCTCGAGCGAGTTCTCGATCGGCACCACCGCCCAGCTCACCCGCCCTTCGCGCAGCGCCGTCACCGTGTCGTAGATGCTCGCCAGCGCGACCGGCTCGACCGCGTCCACCGCGGCGCTCGCCAGCAGCGCCTCCTCGCTGAAGGTCCCCTCCGGTCCGAGATAGCCGACCCGTTGCCGGGGGGCCGACATCTCAGGCAGGCTGCTCATCCCCGGGCACCCCGCCGCCCCCGTCGCCGGCCAGCGCCAGGCGCACGGCCTCGGCCTCCTCGGGGGAGAGCTCCAGTTCGCCGCGCCCGCCGCGCACCTGCTTGCCGTACACGCGCGCCTGGTCGCGGTGGTGGATGCACGACAGGACGATGCCCGACTGCTCGTCGTCGAGCAGCGCGATCGACATCGACTGCTGCCCCGACAGCTCGTTGTACGCGTCGTAGCGCACGAGCGCGCGGTGCGCGAGCCGCCCCCGCAGCGCCGTCTCCACGCCGGCCAGGCGCCCGTCCAGGCGCACGGCGGTGTCCTGCACGTACGCGCGCAGCGCCTCGAACGCCTCCTGCATGGCGGCCGCATGGCCGACCACGTCCTGCTCCCCGCTGTCGCCCAGCACCAGCCGCTGCGCGCGGCGCAGACGGCGCACGCTCACGCTGAGCGCGGCGCACGCCACCAGCGCCACCAGCGCCACCGCGCCCGCCGCGATCGCGATGACCCCCTGCGTGTCGGTGATCGATGCGGCCATCGCCCACAAGTTAGCCGCTGGCGCCGTCGCCGCGCGGACCGCCGCCGCGAATCGCGCCGCCGCCGGCCTATTCGCCGAAGATCGCCAGGAAGCTGCCCCCGGTGTCTTCGTGGTTGGTTTCGCCGGGCACCGGCTCGACCTGGGCTTCGACCTTCGCGGCCACTTTCAGCGGAACCCCGGGAACGGGGATTTCGACGCTCACCGTCTTTCCGGGTTCGGTCCTGTTGATCACGTGAGAGGTCTTGATCTGTTTGCCGGCCGCCGTGACGGTGAGGTCGACCTTGACGTCGGTCTCGGGGAATTCGCCGTCGTTTTCGACCAGCACGGTGAACGTCGGACTGGCTCCGACGTTGATGTGGTTGAGCGCCGATTCCGGTTCGAGCGTGGTCGTCCCCACGCTCACCCCCTTCAGGGTGCTGCCGTGGTGGCCCGGCGCCACCCCGGCTTCGGAGCTGCCGCTGGTGCTCGACTGCCCGGTGATGCGCGAGAGCGCGCTCGCCGGTTCGAGCCAGCCGATGTTCGGCAGGAAGCGGGTGCTCGCCGTGGTCAGGCCGGTGATCCCGTTGCTCGCCAGCGTCTGCTGGATCAGCGGGGCGACGCGCTGGGAGTAGATCACGTCGGAGGCGAGGAAGATCTCCATGTCGCCGGCGATCTTCGCGCTCGCCTGTTTGGCCTGTCCGCCGAGCGCGGTCGGCACGAGCTCCGCCACCTTGGACATCCCTTCCACCCGCAGGTCGAGCGCCAGCAGCAGGTCGCGCTGCGCGGAGGCCATTTCGCTCGGCACGCTCAGGCCGTTCGCGCGCGCCGCGATCGCCTGCGCCTGTTTGAGCAGTTCGTCGACCTGCTGCTCGACGTCGAGCGCCGACTTGCTCGCGGAGTCGGTCAGCGCGACGAACAGCGGGTGGGAGACCTGGGCGTCCGATTCCTGCGCGAGCGCGCTGACTTCGCGGTTGTAGTCCTTCAGCGACTGCTGCTTTTCGCTTTTCAGGCAGCCGTTGATCAGCAGCACGATCACGATCAGCAGCACGATCGCCACGCCCGCCGCCACGCGGCGGCGCATCATCAGGGTGTGCTGGTCGCGCCCCGACGCGCCGGAGTGCTGTGGCCGGCGCGGACGCGGGCGCCGCGGAGCCGCGCCACCAGCCGGTCGATCCCCCACCGGCCGCCGCGGTGCTCGGGATGACGGTCGAGGCGCTGTCTCCTCGTCATCGTCAAAGAACGACAAAAGCCAACCGCTCCTTTGCAGGGACTTTATGAAGGGCCCAGTATGACTGGCGGCCGCCCCCCTCGCGAGATTGCAACTTCTCGCTCAATGCGTCTTTTCCTTCTGTTTCGGGCAGGGACAGGAGCCGCACGCGGCGAACGCGGGAGCCGGTGGAGTCGCCACAGACCCTCGTCCAAGCGTCCCGTCAACGTGAGGCCTCCTCGCAGGAGCCCGCCCGCCGGCGCATCGCGCGCCGCGCGGACGGGCCCGGCGCCGAGGAGCTCGTGCTCGGCCGCTACCGCCTGCTCGAGCAGCTCGGCAGGGGCGGCTTCGGCGTGGTCTGGCGCGCCCACGACGAGCTCCTGCACCGTGACGTGGCGCTCAAGCGCGTGTGGCTCGGGGCGGGTGGGGGCCCGATCGACAGCGAGCGCGCCACGCGCGAGGCGCTCGCCGCCGCGCGCCTGTCGCACCCGGCGATCGTCGCGCTGCACGAGGCGTGCGCCAAGGACGGCGCCTTCTACCTGATCTCCGAGCTGGTCGACGGCGACACGCTCGCGCAGCTGATCGCCGCCGAGGCGCTCGAGGACGAGGAGATCCTCGAAATCGGCGCGGCGCTCGCGAGCGCGCTCGCGCACGCCCACGCGCGCGGGGTGATCCACCGCGACATCAAGCCGCAGAACGTGCTCGTGCCCGGGCGGGGCACCGATCTCACGCCGCAGACTCCCCAGACGCTGCTCGCGGCCGCCAAGCTCACCGACTTCGGCGGCGCCACGCTCGTCGGCGAGGAGGCGCTCACGCGCACCGGCGACGTGCTCGGCACGCTCGCCTACATGGCGCCCGAGCAGAGCGAGGGCCGCGACGTGGGGGTCGAGGCCGACCTGTACTCGCTCGCGCTCGTCGTCTACGAGGCGCTGTGCGGGGTCAACCCCGTGCGCGGCGCCACGCCCGCCGCGACGGTAAGGCGGATCGGGCGCGAGCTGCCGCAGCTGCAGCGCGCACGCCGCGATCTGCCAGGAGAGCTCACGCGCGCGATCGACCGCGCGCTCGCGCCCGCGCCGGAGGATCGGGGGACACTCGAGGATCTGCGCCTGACGCTCGAGGAGATGCTCGAGCGGGGACTCCGGCGCTCGCGTACCCGATGGGGCACACCCGAAAGGGCGCAGGCAGGCTGGCGGCGCTCGCGGGCGCAAGGCGAGCACGAGCCGCCGCGCGACGGCCTCGCCCATCCCGCCCCCGTCGCAGCCACCCGCCACGCCGCCCTCCCGCACACGCCCGCCGCCCTGCCGGCGCGGACGCTCGAGCCGCGCCGGCCCTCGGCCCGTGAGCGGGATCTCGCCGCGCACGAGCTCAACGAGCAGGAGCGCGTTGCGCCCTCGCGGCGGATCGGGCTGCCGCGCACAGTGTGGGTCGCGTGCGCCGCGGTGGCGATCGGCTGGCAGGCGTTCGCGGGCCGCCCGGGCGTGGCGCTGCTGCTGTTCGCCGCGCTGGTTCCACTGCCGGTGCTGCCCAGCGCTCGCGGGCGCTCGCGCCTGGGAGCCGGATGGCTCGGGTGCGCGCTGGCGCCGGTGCTCGGCCTCGCCGGCCTCGCCGGGGCCTTTCCCGCGATCGCCGGGCAGGCGTCGCGCTGGCGCGAGCGCGCGGCGCTTGCCGCGCTCGGCTACTGGTGGCTGGCGCTCGCCGCGCCGCTGCTCGGCCGCCGCCTGTGGCTCGCCGAGACGCCCGCCACGC
>Ga0187879_10001884_pt1 | contig 14257 bp, 9 predicted proteins | sample June2016WEW_19_1_FD_132423 | JGI IMG/M metagenome (GOLD analysis project Ga0187879, IMG submission 132423) | Peatland microbial communities from SPRUCE experiment site at the Marcell Experimental Forest, Minnesota, USA - June2016WEW_19_10 | ecosystem: Environmental > Terrestrial > Soil >... | reverse complement strand
AGTTATAGACATTTTTAGATTTAAATGATAGCTCATCTACTATTTTATACATTGGGTGATTCTTATTAATATTATGTCTTTCTACTCTTGAAACTTTCATAAATAACACCTCCTTTCATATATATTATGCAATAGTATGTTTTATGTGATTAAATATATATTTATTTAATTTAATATTTAATAAGAATAGTAATAAATATGGTTAATATCTATTAACTATCCTTAGTTTACCATATGTATATTTACTTGTCAACACTTTTATTTATTTAATTTGTTAATACTTTAAAATGGGATATCTGTATAATCTATATCTACTGATTCACCAATATAGTCACTAGGATTAGGATTTTTCACAATAAAATTATTATAATTGTCTTCAAGTGATTTAATTTTAACTGGATTGATCATAGAGGGATTTGTTTCTCCATCTATTAACATAGATTCTAAATATGTTTCTCTTAAAAAATTTTCTTTAATTTTTATAGCTTTATTAATTGTATTTATATTACCTATCATATATACCCTTTCTTTTGCTCTTGTAGGTGCTACATACAGTAGATTCGAGTTTAACATAAATGTATGTGCCTTGGGTGCTACTACAATGACCTGTTTTGCATTGCCTCCTTGGGAACGGTGAGTTGAAATGGCATAGCCTAATTCTAATTGATCTAAATTTTGTTTTGAATATACAATTTTCTTTTCATTTTTAAATTCAACTATCAATTCATCATAATTTACTTTTACTATCGTTCCACTATTACCATTAAATATATTTATATTTTCTTCCCCATAAACTCCTTTTGCCTTATAGTTATTAATAACTTGAATAACCTTATCTGATTCATGGAATTTTGTATTTCCTCTTATAATATATTTAGTTTGATTTTTTTCTTGTAACATAGCTTGAATATGATTATTTATAGCTTTCGTTCCATATTCGCCTTTATTTTGTGAAGACAATATCATTATATCTTTTGTTTCATATCCATCATTTAATATTTTATTATATATCTTTAATACCTTATCTATAATTGTAGTTTGATTTGTTTCGATATAAATAAAATCTTTTTTAGTTCCAAATATTTTCTTACCTGAAAAATCAGAAGGAAGAAAGTTTTCACTCTTTCTAATATTTGTTACTACTTGCATTAATCCACCTTCATCATATCGAAATATTTTAGTTAATATTATTTTTGGTACAATATTACTTATTAATAAATCATATGCTACGTTTCCGCAACTTACAGATGATAATTGGAAACTGTCAAATACAAATAATAATTTTGTTTTTTTAATATCTATTGCTTCTAATACATGTCTAAATAAAAATATATCTGCCATAGAAAATTCATCTATTATAATTACATCAAAAGGCAACTTATTCTCTTCATTATAACCCCAAGCGTTATCTTTGCTTGACGGATTATATTTTAATTGACGATGTATAGTTCCACATTCCCTATGAGTTAGTTCTTGTAATACTTCGCTTGAAGCCCCAGTTGGAGTCATTAATATATACTTTTTCTTATTATCCTCTAACATATTGATGAATCCTTGAACACTGGCTGATTTACCACTTCCTGCTGGAGCTGTAAGTATTCCTACATTATTTTCACACATCATATTTAATGAACTCATTTGTTCATCTGTCATATTAAATCCTTCTACTTCTCTATACAATTCAATTGGTATACTCCACGGTATGTTATTCTTAACTTTTAACATTTCAAGTATTATTGTAGATATGTATAATTCTGTCTCATATGCAGTTTTTGTAGCCATTGTTTTTGTTTTAGGATCCAAGTGTATATCTTCATTATTTTTTATCGCATTTACAAACTCTGTTATACATTCAGGAACTAACTTACCACATTCTTTTCTTGCATTTGATATGTCTATTTTTGTGTTACCATTCGATTCATTTTCTTTTAGGATAAAATCGATACATGATTTCATTCTTTGAATAGAAGTTTTTAAATCATATTCAAAAAATGGCTTATCTTCTTTTTTAGAGTATTCTTCTAAGCTAGTTAATACACTGTCTGCTGTTTTAAAACCTACCCTTGAAAGAGAACACAAACAATTATAAGCATCTTCCTTCAATTTTCTTTTAATTATACTAGGGGATGGGTATTTATCATATAGTTTTTTAATTGTATTCATTTCAATTAATCCACCAAATTCATCTACCAAATCAATTAAACAAAAATTTTCTACTATTCTATTTTTTATATTATTGAATGTAAACTCTTTTATTCCCCTCAATTTATTTAAATCTATATCTTCTAAATTGTTTTTCATAACTCTATCTATTATATCAGGATATATTTCTAATAGCACTTCTGTTTGAGTTGGTGATATAACTTCATTTAAGAATTTTATAGTGCTGCTAAGACTTGTTGGTTTATCTCTCCTCACACTTATTACTTTATATTGAATTCCAAAAGACTTATTTATTTCAACCTTTGCCTTAAATTCATATTCAATTCCAATAACTAATATTGGTAAATTTCCAACTATTATATATTCACTTTTTTTATTAGATTTTACATTTTCATATTTTGTTGTATCAACATCTACTCCATAAATTTTATAATCTTCACTTGAAAATTTAGATTTATTTATAATCGCTTTAAACTCTATTGTCTTATTTTTTTCATTCATTATAATAACGAATCACCTCAATTTCATATTTTAAAGATAAGAATTTTAATATACATCATATCTAGATAATATATCTTCATTCTCGTCTGTTCGCATCCATTTGCCACCAATATTTTTCATTTTCTTTTGAGTTTTAAACTCTATTATTTTTAAAATATCATATAGCTTAAAGGGATTATCTATAAACATTTTTCCTTCTTTAACTTTAGTTCTTTTTAACTCTCCAGTTTTCAAATTATGTAATGCTATATATGGTTTTGATTTGTCACTGTAAGTCATATATTCTGTAACGATATAAATGTTATTTCCAGCTTTTTCATTTGTATATTCTGTATATTCTAGACACTCTATCTCAAATTTAACTTGTTCCTTTATGGAGAATGGTTTATTTTCTATACCTTTAGTTATTTCAGCTATAATTCCTACAATATCTAATTCTTTATATAAAGCTTCAGTTTCCTTGTTACTATATTTTTTAATTAAACATTCTGTAAGTCCTAACTTCTCAATATCAGCCTTTTTAATTTGTTTTTTTCCATTAAAATTATTAAAAACTTCATAGCACTGTAATAATTTTTTATTCTTTCCAAAAGACTTAAAGAAATTTAAACCTATAAGAATCTTTAATTGTCGTGTATTCACAGATGTTTTTTCTTTTATATCTTTTAACAATTCTACAAAATTATTATATTTATTTTCTTTTCCTAAAAGTACTAATTCACTTGCAATTTGTGAATTTAAGAACTTAATTGATTGTGTACCTAGAAATACTTTATTATCCCGTACACATGTTAATCCCTGTATTTCATTCCAATTTGGTTTGTATATCTCTACACCAATTCGCTTTGCTTCTGCGATACATTCAGGAAGTTTTTCTATTTTTCCATTATAAGAATTAATCCATGCAGTTATAAACTCTTTAGGATGATAAGTTTTTAAATACATACATATATAAGCTATAATTGCATATGCTACCGAATGCGATTTATTGAAACTATATTTGGCGAAACGAATCATAATTTCCCATAACTCATTTAATTGATCTTCAGACCATCCTCTTAATTTTAATCCTTCAAATAATTCTGGTTTTATTTTTGCCATTAATTGAGTTTTCTTTTTGGCTGTGGCTTGACGTAATTCATCTGGGTTTGAAAGGTTAGCTATTTTTCCAATTTCAATAAGTTGTTCTTGAAACACTATTATTGCGTAACTATCTTTTAATATTCCCTTTAAGTCTTCATGTAAAAATTCATATTTTTCTTTTCCTCTTTTTCTATCTGCATAATTAGTTATAAAGTCCATACTTCCAGGTCTATATAATGCATTGGCAACCGACAAATCATATAAAGAAGAACATTCTATGTTTTTTAAAGTACCCTTCATTCCATCCGATTCAAACTGAAATATTCCAGATGTATATCCATTTCTAAAATTACTTAAAACTTTCTCATCTTCAAAATTAAGGTTATGTGGTGCTATATAGTCATAGTCCTTATCTATCATTTCTAATACGTCATATATAACATCTACCGTTCTTAATCCTAATATATCTATTTTTATTAATCCTAAGTCTTCTGCCGTATGCATATCTCCCTGTAAAATATATTCACCACTATCACTAATTTCTACTGCATTATAATAATCTACATTTTGCATAGCTATAATTTTACCACATGGATGCATAGAAAATGATTTAGGTAATCCTGCTAATTTTGTAGCACAATCAAATAATAATGGATATTGTTTTTTATATTCTTCAAATACACCTAAATTTAATGCTTCTAATATGGTTTCTTTATCTAATTTGCTTGTCATTTCGTTTGTTATTTCAAATGGTATACCAAGAACTTTACCTATATCTTTAATTGCACCTTTAGCCCATATGTATTGAAAAGATCCTAAGCTTGCAACTCTACTTTCACCATAACTATTTATAATATATTGCATTACTTTGTTTCTATCAGTCTTACCAAAATCTAAATCAAAATCTGGAATCTTTAATTGAGATTTAGTTATTTTACCTTCATCTAATAATTGTAACGCGCCCACATCAATAAACCTTTCAAAATATAACCCATAACGAATTGGATCTGTATCAACTATATTTATTAAATATGCAACTAAGCTTCCACCACCACTTCCTCTTGCAATGCCTCTTCTTGTAACTGAATTAGCATAACTCCATACCAATAGGAAATACCCCTCAAATCCCATTCTCTTAATTACATTTATTTCATATAATAACCTTTTTTTATATTCTGATTGTTTTTCCTTTGATTGTGTGTTTATTTTTCTACTTTTCCATCCTTTAACACATAATGATTGTAAATATTGAATTTCTGTTTTAAACCCCTTTGGAATTTCTATATGTGGCATAATTGGTGCTGAAAGAGGAATTTCAACATTACATTTATTCATTATTTCATAAGTGTTACTTATGGCAAGTAAATTTTCTTCTTTTGTTGTACTTTTACATGTCTCTAATATGTATTCATCAGACTGTATGTAACAATCATTATATGTTTCTCCTGCCTCTCTAGATTGACCTATTTGTACAAATATATTATGATACTTTTGGTCTTCTTTGTTGATAAAATGGGCATCTGTAGTGACTACATACTTTATATCTAATTCATTTGCTAAATCTACTATCTGACGATTTAAATTTTGTTGGGTAATCTCATTATGACTTTGATATTCTAAATAATAATTATCTTGAAATATTGATTTATATTTTAATGCTATTTCTTTAGCTTTTGAATAATCATTTCCCATTAAATTTCTTTGTACTTCTCCAGCCATGCATGCAGACATTATTATTAATCCTTCTTTATATAATTGTAACATTTCAAAATCAATTCTAGGTTTACCATAATACTTATAATTATTTGAAAGAGAGACTAACTTTATTAAATTTAATCTCCCAATTTCATTTATACTAATAAGTATTAAGTGATTATACTTATTATCTTTGTTTTTTTCATTAACATCCTCACAAATATAAGCTTCACAACCATGAATATATTTCAAATCATATTTTTTACATAATTTATATACCTCAATTGAAGAATATAGATTTCCATGTTCAGTTACACATATAGCTTGACGACCCATATTTTTTGTCTTTTTTATCAAATCTTCTGGTTCAGATATAGAATCTAATAAACTATATTTTGTGTGTACATGCAAATCAATCATACTGACACCTCCTTACTAATAGAATCATAAATATTAACTCCACTATATGTACGGTTTATAATCCTTTTATAATCTAAATTATTTTCTTTACAATATTGGGATAAATAAATATCATTTCCATCCATATTTATTGTTATCCTTTTTTGCGGAGTTGATATCCTTGGATTATTTAGTAGTTTATATTGAATTATATCGAAATCATTAGGTATAATATTTAATATAATTTTATCAATTTTCCTTGTAGATATCGCATCAAAAATTAAATATCTATCGTCTTTTTCTCTCCATGCTTTTATTTCCCATTTCTGTTTAAATAAATTTATTGCTAAATTGACATCTTCATTTGTATATTCCGCCACACACAGTCGCCAATTTGAACTATCTCTATAACCATCATCCAACATCCAAATACAAAATGAATATTCATTGATTAGATTTAATAGACCACTATAATTTAATGACCTATAATATTTCAAACAATCATGTACTCTAGTACAAAATCTATAGTGTTTTTGACATAATGATACTTTGTGATTACTATTAAAATATCTCTCAACTTCTGGTTTTTCAACTGGTGGCATATTACATAAATCTTTTAATATGTAATATTTATAATACAAATAATCTTTTTGATTTTCTGCATGACAAACTATAAATATTGGTTGCTCTTCTCTTCTATCTATATGTCCATCGCCCAACATATTTCCTACTAACATATCGCATTGCAATTTATTTAATTTTTTATTTATTTGCCTATACTTTTGATTCAGTTGATGCCTTTCATTACACCATTTTTCAATAACTCTTTTACTGCAATTTGCTTCAATTGCCATTTGATCATGGCTCATACCTTCCATCATATATTTTTGATAACACCAATTGTAATCTTGATATATGGCTTTAAATCTAGCATTATTAGGTTTTAATATAAAATTTAAATTAATTACTCTATTATGTTTTTTAATTAATTTATCTATAAAATATTCATATACACCTAATTTCTTTGTCAATTCCAATTTTCCAGTACATTCCTTTGATAATATTTCTATATAGTTAATTAACTTATCTAAATCATACTGCCATATATTTCCATTTTCCTTTTTCCACAAAATATCTTTTAACTCTTCCAATATCATATCACACTCTTTCATATAATTCAATATATTTATTTAATTTATAAATCTTTCAACCAATCCATCTCATCATTATCTTTATTGACATCTATCACAAACTTGTTACTGTCCTCTAAATATTCTTTAAAAGGTTTATGTTGATTTACTGAGTAACCTGATAAATTATAAAAAAAGAATTCATCAGCAGCAGTTATATTAGTCCACCATACCCTATCATCTTTTGTTTCTTCATATTCAATTCTTTTATCTTCAATTTCTTTAATAGTATTTATTATTTTATTATTTAATTCATTAATAACTTCTTGATCAAGTGGTATATAAACATAACAATCTTCTAATTTATATTTATCTTGAATTTCCTGTGGTATATTATCTAAATTATTATTTTCACAAGCTAATGCAATCATATCTTCTACTTCTAATTCATCATATTGTTCTGATTTAGTTAACCACATTTTTAAATTATTTTTTATAGAATCAACCCACTGATGTCTACTATATTTACCAATAGATGTTTTATGTAATTTCGTTACTTTATCTTTACCTGATTGAGTATATGTAACTTTACAATATTTTAGAAAGTTCCACGCTATTTTTATTTTTTCTATTGGTATTCCCCTTTGAACTAAACTTTCAGCATATAAAACTAACTGATTTTTTTCTTTATCAATCTTTTTTCCACTATATATCGTTGAAGTTTTCCAATCAAGAATGTTATAATTTCCATCTTCGTCTTTATGTATGAAGTCTACATAACCCTGAAATACATGTTTGCCTACCTTTATAGTAACAAACTGCTCTATTATAACTTTACCTTCAATTGGAATATGTTGTTGATAGAATAATCTTATGCAATTTTCATATTTATCTGCAATTTTCTTATTAGCTACTTCATCACTACGATTATATTTAAGTTCTGCCATATTCATTTCAAATAATTTTTCTTCGTATTCCTCTAACATTTGTTCATATGTAAGTTCTTTAGAATAGAAATCTTCAATAATTTGATGACATACACCACCTGAAACTCCATATATAGAATTACGGGTTTCTTTTTCATGCATTATATATTTAAGATAGAATCCGTATGGATCTGTACAATATGTATTAAATTTAGACCAACTATAAAGTTCTTGAACATTATATGTTTTCTTTATTTTTTCTAATTCTTCTTTACTTTTTCTTGCCACTAAGATAACATCTCTCTTTCATATTTAATTTTTCTTAATATTTTTTATTAAATTTAAAATCTCTATGCGATTTTTGAAATCCATGGACAACCGAACTAATTCCTGAACTTGTTAAATTATATTGTGGATATTTTTCAATTAATCTGACAATAATGTCCAAATCAAAGACTTCATCATTTTTACTCATTTCAATAATCGAATTATTTCTTGAATTTCGAGCATTTCCACTCCTGGTAATAATTCTAAGATTGCCTTTTTCATAATTTCCATCATTATTTGTTCTATCAATTTCAAATAATTCAGGTTTTAGTAACAACTTATTATAATTTTCCAATGAAGAAATATATTCTACATATAATTCAAAACAACATAATTCATCACTAATTAAAATTCCTCTTCCACCATAATTTTTATATGCACTACAATTAATATCAAAAACTCGTCTTGTCATACCTTCCCATCTTTTGTGAAGAAAATGATATTGTGAAATTCTACCCAGACAAGCCTTTCCGTAAACATAAGGGTAATAAGGATTTTTAATTTGACCAGCACTAATTGCACAACCTGAAGTTACTACTTGTGTTTCATCTTCAAATTCAATTAAATAATGACCTTTACTAGTCTTTCCTATTATTTTATAATCCCCATAATTGTTTGAAGACCATATAGAATTATTTATATATACCTTACTTTTATTTTTTATTAATATTATATCTAAATTTTTCTGCATAAAATTACTTTAACTCCTTTAAATATTGATCATGTTCATACTCATCATATTTTACTTTACGATTCCATAATACATTGTAAATTTTATTGGGTTTGTCAGCAGGACTCTCTTTCTCACCTAGTAAACCAAAGGTATCATAAATATAATAAGTATTACGAATTCCATAGAAAATTTCACATAAACTTCTAATATGTTGTAATGATATATCTTTATCCATTTGAATAATTATACTTACATCTAATCCAATTAATATTTTAGCTTGTTCAATGCTAATTTGATGTCCACCTAATGCCACACATGTATAATCTAATTTACTGTGTCTTTTAAGAACAGCTTTTTCTGATTCTGCTAAATTCAAATATCCTGCTTTTTGTATTCCTTCATAATTTTCTTGTAAACCATATATATTCATTGATTTAGGGAATTTGTATAATGGAAAATATTTAGGTATATCAAATATTTCATAATTATCAACTAGAGTTCTTCCTATAACACCTACATATTGATTTTTAGAACCACACCAGTACCTTTGAGGTAGTACCACTCTATTATATCTACTACTATATCCCACACTAAATATATTTTGTGTGTTAGGCATTATACCTTCTCTAATCCATCCTATATATGGCATTTTAATAAATTCACTACATATATCTTCATTAAATATTAATAATTCTTCATCGGTGTAATCTATATATTCTTTTGAAGCTTTCTTAAAAATTCTTAATATGTCTACCTTACATTGATCTTGTTTTTTACTAAATGTATAACCTATGTATTTTATACCTAATACTTCATGAATATATTTTATTGATTGTGGAAAAGTCAAAGATTTAATATTCATAACTAGAGTAAATAAATCTCCTTTTATTTTTTCTTCATCTTTTCCATATATTTTAATTTTTAATGTATCTTTTTTAATTGATATTGACGTTGAATTATCGTGACTGGGAGAACCACATCTATATTCCTTTTTATAGGATTTAATTTTAAAACATCCTATGGCATTTAAAACATCTATTATCTTATTATTTTGTATTATGTATTCTTTTAATTCATAACTATTCATACCATTACCTTCTTGTAGATTATTTTATATCACCAGTCAGGAGCAATTACAGTTAATCCTATTTCCTTGTAAATATTTCTTGACATATCATGTTCAGCTACTATGCTATATTCATTACAAGAACCTTCTCTATTTTTTACAATGAATATAATTTGATAATGCTTATCTTTATCTAATTTCACTGGAATTTTTGTTTTATTATTTTTACCCATAAATTTAAATACTTTTAATTCACTTTTTCCTCCGTCAAATTCATCTTCAAATAACTTTCTAACCATAATACATGTTGAGGCTACATCAATTATATTCTTAGCCATACCTATATTTTCTTGAGTATAACATCTTTGTTTACTACTACTTTTTGCTAACTGAAAAGTAATTGATATATGCACATTAAGAGATTCTTCTTTTATAACATCATATATTTTAACCATATTTTGTTGTAGATTAAACCAAAACGCATCACTATTAGCAGTATCTGCATCTGCTTTATAAGTATCTAATATAAAATACTTAACTCCTAAATGAGCATATTTTTTTATACACTTTATAGCTTTTGATGTTGAATAACTTTTAAAAGGTTTAATGATTATTTTATCATTATTATCTTTGATCCACTTTGCACATTTATTTTTTAAAAAGTCTTTAAATTCTGGAGTGAATTTTCCATCCCTTAATTTATATTTTTGAACATCTTCTTTGAAAATATTATTTGCAACCCATACAAGAAACTCACGTTGCCATTTTTTTAAACCCTCTTCATTTAAGATACAACAAATTCTTTCATCTTTTTCAACTATAGAAGGCAATTTCAATGTTCTTAACAACGTAGTTTTACCAGCTCCACTAAGTCCTCCAACTAGTGTTATATTACCTAGTGAATCTCCCCCTGTTTCATGGGTTAGTATAGGTGAATTATAATATGGTAATCCTATAGCAACACCTTCATCTAATTCATCAATCAACGTATCTATTCCATCTGCTATGTTATATGTTTTATCTTCGCCCTCAATATTAATGAATACATGATTTAATACAGCTTCATATTCATCGTAAATCTCCTCAGCAGTCATATCAACATATTCATTTAATCTATCTGCTATTGGAAATTGATTTTTAGATAAATTAATAACTACGCACCATTTATTAAGCTCTGCTATATAACCCTCTATATTCTCTTCTTTTACATATTTTTTAGCCAATTCTATTTTTTCATATCCACCGTATTCATCACATTTCTGTTTTAGTTTTAAATGCTTTTCTAAATATAAATTAACAGTTATCTCGTCTAATGTTTGTTTCTTTTCTTTAATAATAATGTCATATCCTATTTGAAAAAACACTTTCCATTCATTATGTATAAAGTTTTTAATTGATAATTTATCATAATCAAAATATAATTCAGAATTACGCCATAAGATTGCTACAATATTAGCCTCACAAACTAACCTATATTCTTTGATTTTGCTTATAGCTTCTAATTCTTTTGTGTTAGAATCTGATTTTTCTTTTTCTAGCATATATTACAGCACCTACACTTTCTATGTATTTTACATCAAATATTTAAGTCTATTTGCAATAGGTCTACTTTTAGTTTTATATTCAGCTTTATCTCCGTTTAAATTAACTTCTATCTTTTCACCTTGTACTTTTGCTTTTTCAACTTTGATTATTCTATTATAAGTATCATTTATTTTACTTTCTATGATAGCCATTAAATAATTTATCATATGTTTTTCATCTTTAAATTTATTTTTATTCGATAATGCAGACATTATATCGAACTTATTTATTTTAAATGTCATAAGAATAATATTAAATGTATAATCACCTAAAACTTGTTTGTTATTCTTATTTGCCATAAACTTTCCATCTCTTAATCCCTTTAGTCTAAGTATTAATGTTTTTGGTAATTTTATTTCCTTTTCATATTGTAGAATATCATTTTTCACATAGTCATATAATTCAACCCATTGTTCTTGTTCTTTTTTCTTATCTAACTCTTCCATTTTTTAATTACCTCCTTTATAAAACAATAGGGAAGAAATCTCCCCTATTTAATTTTGTGTATATTTTATAGAGTTCTTATGTATTTTAGTAATATTGTTAAGGTATCTGGATCAGTAAAATCCATTTCTTTAACATCTATTTTTAATTCATCTATCTTTGCTTTGATTCGTTTTTGAACATCAATATTTCCTTTGAAATCTTTAATTAAACTCTTTACGTCATCTGCTAATTTTGTTGATTGTTCAGCATCATTTAATACACCTGATACTGAATTTTCCAAACCCTTTGTAAAGTTAGCTCCTGACTTGTTACCAGTTTTATTTCTTTCATCAAAGAAAGGTTTCCAAACATCAAAAGTACAATTTTCAATTATATCTCCTACTTTTGTTACATGAGTTCTATCTTTTAATACTTCAGCAAAGAATACTCTTTCTTTAGTTTTTTTATCTGTATCAACATAAAATCTTAATCTAACGTCATAATCATATGGCAAAGACTTATGAACTTCTTCTTTGAATCCTATAGTTTTTTGGTCATCATCTTTTATTTCAGAAGCTTGTGCAGTAGAAACAACATGTTTTCCTTGTGAGGATAAAGTTATTTTAGCTTGTTGTAATTTCATAACAATATTTTTTATTCTTCCCCATTTGGCTCTAGCATCTACATTTTTACCAGCTAATTTAGCTTTTCTTTCTTCTGCCTCTGTTGCTCCAATATCTATTGCATTATAAAATTTTGTTTCTGAATCAATTAACAATGTTTCACAATCAATTTCTCCATTTATAATAGCATCTAAATTTTCTTCTAATGTATCTAAATCATTTGTAGTATCAACTAATACAAGATTATTATATTTCTTACCTGCAATTGTGATATTTTTTCCTTCCTCAAAAGCTAAACCTGCCTCACTATCTATTGCTGCAATCTTTGGGAAAGTTAAAGAGAACCATGATTTGCCCTCATGTGTGAATCCAGATATTAAAAATTTACCACCAATACTATTTTCTCTTGGTTTTCTAAACATATAATTCCTCCTAAATTTAATTCATTATTATTTTAATATATTTATTTTATTTGAGTTGAGAAAACTTATTCTCCCAACTCACTTTTATATTCTTATAGATCGTTTAACCATGCATCTTCGTCTTCTACTTCTTCGACTTTCTTTTTATCTGTTTCTGGTTTTTCAACTAATGCTTCATCTATTAATTTATCCATATCAATATCTTCTTCTTTTTCTTCAGGTTTCTTTTCTTCTTTAACTTTTACAACTGCACCTAATTGTTTTATAATTAATAATGGGATTACATCATCTTCAGTATATAATTTATCTTCTCTTTCTAAGGTTGGTGTTTTTATATCTGTTCCAACAAACTTAATGTGAGGAGAGGATATTATCATTTGTTCTGGTTTCTTACCTCCACCATTTGCAAAAGCTATTTTTCCTAATATTTCATCTTTATCTATGTATCCCATTTCTATTAATTCTTTTATGTCGTCTGGAATATCTTTTTCAGAAACTTCTGTTGTTTTTAAGTCACCCTTTGTAAAATAACCTTCAACAGTTAATTGAGTAACGAATTTTGGTCTTGTTTTAAATAGTTTTAAGAATTTAGTTAATTTTTCTCTTTCATCTGTTAATTTTACAAAGAATGTTTTAAGTAATGGTAAATTGCAACCTTCTTTTGTTTTTCCATTTTGTAATGTTCTAACAATTTTTTCTCCGTTATATTCTTTTGTAAAATCTAACACCATAGCATCTATAGGAATCAACATTGTTTCTTTATCAGGTTTTCCAATAGCTCCTGCATCTAATAATAATGACTGAGTAAATGAAGCTTTAAATTTATTAGGTTCTGCCTTAGATAATGCAATGCTTGTTATTTCTTTTTTTGCTTGAAGATTTTCATTGTAAATACTATATTTAATATTACCTTTTACGTTTATAACCATATCTTCTTTTATATTTTCACTTATGTATTGTATAGCATCATATACAGTAATAAATTTCTTATACACTGTTTTACCAGTCTCATCAACTTCTAAACCTACAGTTGTAAAACATCTATCCCCTACTACCTCATAATTATCTTCGTCTAATCTATCATCCCAATCTATTTCAAACATCGTTTTAAAATCATCAATTTCTTTACCTTGATCATTTTTCTTTTTTCCATGAACATAAACAACATTATGTCTATCAGAACCATAACCACTCATCATATCTGCATATATTACACCAAAAGTTCCACAATCAACACCT
>Ga0187879_10001881_pt1 | contig 14260 bp, 9 predicted proteins | sample June2016WEW_19_1_FD_132423 | JGI IMG/M metagenome (GOLD analysis project Ga0187879, IMG submission 132423) | Peatland microbial communities from SPRUCE experiment site at the Marcell Experimental Forest, Minnesota, USA - June2016WEW_19_10 | ecosystem: Environmental > Terrestrial > Soil >... | reverse complement strand
TCAGCGTGCGTGGCTTCAGCCAAGCGACCATTTGACGTGGACCGTGTGCGCAAAAGAAAACAGGCCGGCACTAATTCGGGCTTGCCGTTTCGCTACACCCGAGCTGCGCAAGGCCTTCCACTTGGCCGGAATTTCCATTTTCAATCCTGAATCGGATTAGTACCGACACCGGGCGTTTTGCAAATGCGAAGTTCGAGCCCGGTTTTAAGTCCAAAGGGCTTTCCACGGCCCCGCAACGGACCTGTCTCTTCTCAAAACTTGGTCCGGCCCGAATTCCTTCGCAAATCTAGACGGCCTCGCATAGCGCGAGGGGGAGTGGTGAACTGGCTCCGACAGACGGCCGCCGCGGCGCAAACTAGGATTTGAGAAGCGACAAGTCGGCTCGATTCACCAAAGATTCGCCGATCTTGCCTGGCTGGCTAGCAGGTCCTTCGGAACTACCCATGCCGGCGACGTCATGGCGGTGAATCTCAAAACTCTAGATTTTTCCACGCTTTCGGAGTTTTTGGTATAGGCACCAGCACCCGGGAGTCGAGCCGTGCCTGGCGCCGCGCCATGTCGACTTGCGCCCCTTCGTCCTGCTCGGCGCCAAACCGCGCGTGCTGGCCAGGAGGCCTGACGCGCGTGGCGCTGCGCGAGGGCTCACTTATCGTCAATTCGTCGCAGGGCGGCGGCAGCAAGGATACCTGGGTGCTTGAGGCTTAGGTGCTCAGACGAATCGCCGACCACCTATTCTGGGCCTTCCGCAACCTGGAGCGGGCCGAATGGCGCGCTCGGCTGGCTCAGGTCAACTACCAGTTGCTGATCGAAACGCCGCCGCGCAATCTACGCCCTGGGAGCCACTGCTGGCAATCTTCAACGAGCGTGAGGAGTTCCTTGCGCTGTACGCCACGCCCGACGAAGCCTCGGTGCTGAACTTCTTCACGCTGGACCCGCGGAATCCCAATTCGATCCGAAGTTGTATCACGATCGCGCGCAGCAATGCGCGCGCGTAGCGTCACGACATCTCCGCGGAGCTGTGGCTGGATCTCAACACGCTCTACCTTGCCGCGCAGCAATGGACGCCGGAGGTCTTTCACTCGCCCGGCGTGTTCGCTTTTTTCGCCGAGCTCAAGGACAGCTTCTATCGAATAGCCGGGATCAGACAGAGCACGCTGCCGCGCGATCTGGCCTACGACTTCATGGAGCTCGGGATGATGCTCGAGCGAGCCGAAGATGTCTCACGGATGCTGGACGCTAAGTATCACTTCCTGCTGCCGCGGCTGGAAGACGTTGGCGGCGCGATCGATCTGCTACAATGGACCGCAGTGCTGCGCAGCGCTTCGGGGCTCGCGGCCTACCGCAAGCGCTTCGGCAGCGCGATCGCGGTGAGCAATGTTGTCGGAATCCTGCTCTTCGATGAGACCTTTCCCCGCTCGGTGCGCTACTCGATCGAGCGGATCCAAACTTCCCTCAGCCGTATCGCGGCTAGCGCGACCGAAAAGTCGCCGGCCGTGGCGGCTGCCGGCAATCTGCTGGAGGAGATCCGGACTAGCCAGCCGGCCGGGATCATCAACGCGGGGCTGCATCAGTTCATGCTCCACATCCAGGATTCGTGCACGGAGATTTCCGATCGGGCGTTCGAGGAATATTTGAAAGCGGTCTGATGCTCTAGTTCGCGGGAGTAACCTCGACCGTGACGTTGATCGTCTGCGCGCCGCCGCCCAGCGCGACGCCGTTCACCGGCGGCACGTCGGAGTAGTCGCGTCCCCATGCGATCGTAACGTGATCGCCCGCGGGCATCAGGTTGTTGGTGGGATCGAAATCCAGCCAGCCGAAGCTCCCGCAGAACACCGACACCCACGCGTGCGAGGCTGCCGCGCCGATCGAGTCGGGACTGGTGCGCATGCATCCGCTGACGTACAGCGCGGGCAGGCCGAGCGAGCGCAGGCAGGCGATCATGATATGCGCGAAGTCCTGGCATACACCCTGGCGTGACTCGAATGCCTCCTCGATCGGCGTCTTGACCGTGGTCGCCCCCTGATCGTACTTGAAGTCGGTGAAGATCCGCCGGCAAAGATCGCGCGCCGCTTCGAGCAGCGGCCGGCCCGCAGCGAAAGACTCTGCGACGTAGGACGCGAACGCTGGGCCCAGCTTCACGCGCGGCGACTCGAAGATGAACTGGAATGCGTCGAAGGTATCGTTGGATTCGTGGCGGCGCACCTCGTCCCGCACCTGTTCCCAGGGCGGCGTGAGCCCCGGATGGATTGGATCGGCCGCCTGCCGATCGACCAGACTCGTGGCGGTGATCGCGAGCGTGCGATGGGGCCGGTGAATCGAAAAAGCGGTCACGCCATTGCCGAAATAATCGTTGCGCGCGGCGCGGGTGTCGGGCGCGGGATCGATCGTCAGCTCATGCAGCAGCACGGTCTGCCGCGCGCTGGGGCGTGGCGTGAGATGGACCTCGGTGTGGGAGATCGAGACCGGCTGGCCGTACCTGTAGGTCGTGGTGTGATTGACTTTCAGGATCATCGCTTGCGCCGGCCAATCACGCCGACAATTGCCGGGCTGGGAACGCGTGATCCAGATATGCGCGCGTCAAGGTTTCGGAGAGCAGCGGCAACTCGGAGGCGAGGCGATCGAGGAGGTGCCCCAGGTTCGACCAGCGGCCCGCTTCATCCTCTCGCACCAACTCGGACAACTCGGCGATCTGAACGGCGGTGAGCAGGCGCGTCGCCAGCCGCCATTCGGCGGGCCGGCGCACCGGCGATTCGCTCTCAGGGAGACTCGCTATATGCTCGCACAGGCGCGCGAGCTGGAAGGCAACCGAGCGCGGATTGGCCTCATCGAGCAGCAGCAGGTCGACCAGCAGATCGGCTCGCATCGAGGTGAGATAGCGCGAGCGATAGGTCAGCGAGCTGTCGGCAATTTCAAGTAACGCCTCAAGTTGGCCGGTCTCTTGTGCGGGCAGCAGGCCGTGGGCGAGCAGGTCAACCGTTTCGATCGCGCGCTCCAGCCGCCGCCCGAGATCCAGAAAGCGCCAGCCGTGGCCGCGCGTCATGCTCTCCATGACCAGGCCGCTGAACGCCGAGAGCATGATGATCGCCTCGTCGAGCAGCGCGATCGCACGCGTCAGCCGCAGCGGCTCGAGCGCCGGCGCGGTGGCGAATTGTTGGTCGAAATGGTTGAGGACCCGCCAAGCGTCGGTAGAAATGCGATCGCGCAGCAGCCACGCCACGCGGCGGAGTTGATGGCGCGTCCAGCCAAGACTGCTGCGCGCGGACGAATCGTAGACCATCGAGAGCAGCTCGTTTTCCAGGGCGGTGGCGCGATTGCCGGGCGGCGGCAGCTCGCCGTGGATATGCCCTAGCGCCGAGAGTACGCGCAGGCCCGCGTTCAGCCCCGCGACCTTGTCCGGGTCGGACTCCTGATGAATCCGCGACATCACCGCGCGCACGATCCGGACCGCCTGCTCGACGCGCTCGACGTAGCGCCCGAGCCAGAAGAGATTATCGGCCACGCGGCTGGGCAGATCGAAGGTGGCGCGGCTTACCTCGAGCGCGGCGGAAGATTGTTGCAGCAGGCTGAACTGCGTCGTCGGCCCGTCTGCGAGCACCCAGGTGTCCTTGCTACCGCCGCCGCGCTGCATCGAGACCACCAGGTTGTCGAGCGAAGTCGTCACGCGAGTCAGCCCACCCGGCATCACAGCGTAGGAACCGTTGGCCGCGACCACATAAACGCGCAAGACGAAGTGGCACGGCTGCAGGCGCCCGTCGTTCCAGACCGGGACAGTCGACAAGGCCACCTGCTCCTGCGCAACATAATCACCGGGCGCAACGCGGATCTGATCGAGCAGGGCGAGCCGTTCGGCGGCAGCGAGCTTCGCACCGAAGATCGGCTCGCGATCCGCGTCGGCGAAAGTCGGCTTGATCACCAGGTTCTCAAGATGCTCCTCGACGTAAGAAAACGGTCCTTTCTGGCCGCACCACCAGGTCGCGACGGTCGGGAGCTTCAACTCTTCGCCCAGAATGTGGCTGCACAGCCCGGGCAGGAAAGCCGCCTGCGCGGCAGATTCGACCAACCCTGCGCCGAGCGCGTTGGCAACCGCTACGGTACCGGCGCGAACCGCCTGGACCAGGCCCGGCACGCCCAGCATCGAGTCATCGCGCAATTCGAGCGGATCGCAGAAGTTGTCGTCCTGCCGGCGCACGATCAAGTCCACCGGCAACAGGCCGCCGAGCGTCTTGAGGTAGACGTGATTCTGGCGGACGGTCAGGTCGGCGCCTTCGACTAGCGTGTAGCCGAGATAGCGCGCCAGGAAGGCGTGCTCGAAGTAAGTCTCGTTGTAAGGGCCGGGCGTCAGCAGCACGATGCGGGGGTTCTCGCGATGCGCCGGCACCAGGCCGCGGAGCGTCTCACGGTAGGTCTGGAAAAAGGTCGCGAGCCGATGAACCTGCGAGGCGCGAAAGATGTCCGGCAGTACGCGCGAGCAGACGATCCGGTTTTCGAGCGCATAGCCGGCGCCCGACGGCGCGCCGGTGCGATCGGCGATCACCCACCATTGCCCGTCCGGCGAACGCGCCAGATCCGCCGAATAAACATGCAAGTAGATGCCGCCCGGGACCGGAACCCCGTGACAGGGCCGAATGAATCCCGGATTGCGGAAAATCAACTCGGGCGGCAGCAGGTTACGGCGCAGAAGCTGCTGCGGCCCGTAGAGGTCGGCGATGATGGCGTTGAAGAGGCTCGCCCGCTGGCGCATCGCGTCCGCGATTGTCTCCCATTCGCGCGGGTCAATCAGCAGCGGAATCGGATCAAGTGGCCAGGGACGCTCGGTGCTCTTCGGATCGCTATATACATTGTAGGAAATGCCGTTGTCGTAGATAAGGCGCCGGCCCTCCTGCCATCGCGAGGCCAGGCCGTCGGGACCGATCGCAGTCAACGAGTCGACGAACGCGCGCCAATGCTTCCGGACGCTTCCGGTGGCCAGAGCCATCTCGTCATGGAAAGCCGGATTGGGGGCGTAGCGCCCTGCCAGCCCCGACCCGTCGAGCATGTTATCGGTTTCAGAGCTCACTGCTGAGGTTAGATTGTAAGGAATCGCTGCCGCTTTGCATATCGCACTGCCGCGGGATCAGAAAGGATCCCCGGCAATCGGTGGGCGGCGCAATCTCGGCCGCAATCTGTTTGCGGAGGACGTGTCTAATTTTCGGGCTTGCAGGATAGTGGCGAGTCGTTGATATGCCTGCGGCAGCAACTGCGCGAACATCCCCGACCACCTACGCTGACCAGCTTTGTCTGCGATAAGGTCCTGGCGGATTTCGATTGCCACATGAGGCAGATCGCGCTGCTCGCCGTGAATGGGAATCGTGTAGTCCGACTCGTCTGTCACGCTGTAAGGTTTGTTATCACCGACCACGAGACCTTGCTCGCACCGCAAGAGGTCCATCAATATGTTGGCCAAACGCGGATCACGGTTGTAGAGCACACCGACATGCCACGGCCGCACCGCGGACTTGAATGTCGGCGTAAAGCTGTGCACCGCGATCAGCGCTGTCGGTCGGCCGGCTTGTCGCCGCCGATCTAGTTCGCGCGCAATCCTGTGGTGATAGGGCTGAAATATCTCTCGAATGCGGGCCTCGATCTGAGTTTTGCTGAGCCCGATATTTCCGGGGACGGTCGTCAGTTCGCTCACTTCGACGATCGACGCCTCCGAGCCCGGCGTCCGGTTGCAGTCGATGGCAAGGCGGGAATAATTTTGCCGTATGACCACTGCACCGAGCGCGTCTCCGATGAGGCAGCAGACCGCGCCCGCGCCGATATCCCAGACAATGTGACGCTCGCATTCTGCTTCCTGAAGGCCGAGCATTTGGAGACGCCGAGGCAAGTATTTCCCGGCGTGGTCGGCGACAATGACGAGCGGCGATCTCCCACCCTCGTTGGTCACAGTGACGGGTTGCGGTTCATCGGTCGCTAGAAGGTTCATTGGCGGCGCATCATCCACTCTTGGTCGCTCATTGGCTAAAAGCCATCGGTATTATGGGGGGTTGGTCACAGGCACGAAAGATGCGTACCATTCGACGTGATATTGGACGTCGATCGGAGGTATTCGATGCCCACACTGACCATCAAGCACATCACGAGCTACCGTTACAGGCGGCCGGTTGCCTTCGGCGAGCACAAGATGATGCTGTGTCCGCTTCAGAGCCATGACCAAAGTCTGCTCGCCGCAAAGCTTGTGATTACCCCGACACCGACAAACGTTAGACGGACGCACGACGCGTTCGGTAACCGAGTGGACATCGCTCGGTTCGCCCGCCGTGCCAAGGAACTTCGGTTCGAGAGCACCGTTCGTCTTGATCAATCTTACACGGACATTCAAGACTTGGATATTGAGGAGTTCGCCCGGACGTATCCGTTCGTCTACCGCGCGGAAGAGATGCCGGACTTGGTCCGCTTCGTCGAACGACAGTCTGTCAACCCGGATTGCCATGTCGAGCGGTGGACTCGAAAATTTCTGCACGAGAATCGACCAACAGATACCCGCGAGTTTCTGATCAGCCTCACTAACGGCATCAACCGGACCTTCAAGCACGTGCGCAGGAATGAGAAGGGGATCCAGGGTCCGCTCCAGACTCTCGAACTCGGAAGCGGGAGTTGTCGTGACCTTGCCATGTTGATGATCGAGGCTGTGCGCTCTCTTGGAATGGCCGCTCGCTTCGTCTCAGGTTATTTGCACATCCCCGATGACGACGACGAACCCTACGTGGGCGGCGGCAACACGCACGCCTGGGCTCAAGTCTATCTGCCTGGGCCCGGTTGGGTCGATTTCGATCCATCCAATGGCATCGTTGGCAATCGCGACCTCGTTCGCGTCGCGGTGGTGCGCGATCCGTGTCAGGCGATACCGCTCCATGGAACTTGGACGGGGTTTCCGTCCGACTACTTGGGAATGAACGTCGAAGTCGCCGTCACCTCCGGCGCCGCCAAGTCGGAAAAGGCAAACACCCATTTATCGCGACGTATGGAGTCGGGTACGTAAATGCCGCGATAGACGCCCCGGGCCAGCGCGCCAGTGTTTCTTCCTTGATGTGAGGCAAGACCAGGGGCGGTGACTGACGTCCTGAGGAGGTGCATGTTGGAAATCAAAGTTGGCTACGAGTTGATCTACGATTGTCCTCGGCCGACGCCGATGATGCTGGTGTTAAACATCCACCATTCGCGTGCATCCGACATCATCGTTCCGGATCGCCTAAACACAACCCCGTTTATTCCCTTTTCGACCTATCGTGACAGCTTCGGCAACTGGTGCACACGTCTCGTCGCCCCCACAGGGCAGCTCAGGATAGCGACCATGGCATTGGTCAAAGACTCTGGTGAGCCGGACACTGTTGCAACCTCTGCGCAACAGCATTCCATCGAAGAGTTGCCTGAAGAGGCTCTGCTTTTTCTCTTGGGAAGCCGATACTGCGACACTGAGAAATTTCCCGAGGTGGCTTGGAGCTTGTTTGGTCAAACTCCATCGGGTTGGGGCAGGGTCCAGGCAATCTGTGATTTCGTACACAACCATATGTCATTTGGCTATGAGCATGCCCGCGCTACCAGAACTGCCTGGGAAGCGTTCAACGAGAGGCGAGGCGTCTGCCGCGATTTCGCACATCTTGCGATTACATTCTGCCGATGCATGAACATTCCAGCGCGCTACTGCACCGGTTATCTCGGCGACATCGGAGTGGTCCCACCACCCGGTCCGATGGACTTTGCCGCCTGGTTCGAGGCGTATCTCGGAGGACGCTGGTATACTTTCGACCCGCGCAACAACATGCCACGGATTGGACGGATATTGATTGCAAGGGGTCGCGACGCAATCGATGTAGCCATCGCTACGACGTTCGGCCCCAATACACTCGTAAGCTTCAAGGTTTGGACCGATGAAGTAATGACCGGCTGACTTGGCTCCTATCTTTGCCGCGACCGCTACGGCACTGTTGGGGGGGAGCACCCAAGTGGGCTAAAATCGATGGCTTGTTCAGGGTGACTTCAACAGCCCAGCGGCTTTCGGCGCCTTCGCGCTAACTGTCAATCGGCGTGGGGTCTCAAGACCGATTGGCGCGATAACTCTTCCTCGATAACGAAACCCGGGCGGCATAGTCGAGCGCCGATTTACATCTTGCTTTCAAAAATGGAACCCGGTTCCACGGAATCGCTGCCGCTTTGCATATCGCAGGGCGGCGGGATCAGAAAGGATTCCCGGAAACCGGTGGGTGGCACAGGTCGAGCGTGAGCGGAAACTGCGCATTTGCAGGTCGGCTGCGGCGTCGAATCGATCGGCGGCTGCTGCCGCGCTCCCCGGAATTTGATTGGCGACAATTTTCAGCCCCTGTCTATACTGGTGTTAGCTTTTGCGCCGCAATCGGCTTCGGGATCGGAAGGGAACGTGAGACTTTTTCGGATTGATTCTAAAATCGGCGTTCGAGAGACCTGATGGCGATTCGAGTCGCGCTGCATCACAAGACCGACTACCAGTATGACCGCATGGTCGAGCTTTCCCCGCAGGTGGTCCGCCTGCGGCCCGCGCCCCATTGCCGAACTCCGATCACCGCGTATTCGCTCAAAATCGAGCCAAGCGATCATTTTATCAATTGGCAGCAGGACCCGCAGAGTAACTATCTCGCGCGGATCGTGTTTCCGAAACAGGTTCATCATTTCTCAGTCGAAATCGATCTGATAGCGGAAATATCGGTCATCAATCCTTTCGATTTCTTTTTGGAGCCGTATGCCGAGCAATGGCCCTTTCACTACGCCGATGACCTTCGCAGGGAACTGGCGCCGTGCCTCGTCGCTCAACCTGCCGGTCCGAAGCTCCGCGCCTACCTGAAAGAAATGGATCTCACCTCCAAGCGCAGCCAGGATCTTCTGGTCGCTCTGAATCAGCAACTTCAGCGCGCGATCGCATATATCATCCGGCCCGAGCCTGGAATCCAGTCGTGCGAGGAAACGCTGACTCTAAAACGTGGATCGTGCCGCGACACCGCATGGCTAATGGTCGAAATCCTGCGCAATATCGGCCTCGCAGCACGCTTCGTGTCCGGCTATCTGATTCAGCTCAAGCCCGATGTAAAACCGCTCGAAGGTCCCGTGGGGCCATCGCAGGACTTCACCGACCTGCACGCATGGGCAGAAGTCTATCTGCCGGGGGCAGGATGGATCGGGCTTGATCCCACCTCGGGATTGTTCGCCGGCGAGGGTCATATTCCGCTCGCCACCGCGCCCGAGGCATCCTCGGCTGCGCCGGTTAGCGGCTCGGTCGGACCGTGCGAGGTAGAGTTTCATCACGAGATGTCGATCACGCGGATTCACGAGGATCCGCGCGTGACGCTGCCGTACACCGACGAGCAATGGCACCGGATCGAATTGCTCGGCTACCAAATCGATGGCGACATCAGCGCCGGCGACATTCGGCTCACGATGGGTGGCGAACCGACTTTCGTATCGATCGACGACATGGAGAGTGCGGAGTGGACCATCGCGGCGCTGGGCACGCAGAAGCGCAAGCTCAGCGAGTTGCTGATGTGGCGACTTTATGAGCGCTTCGCACCCGGCGGCCTACTCCACACCGGGCAAGGAAAATGGTATCCAGGCGAGCCTCTCCCGCGATGGGCATTGAGTTGCTACTGGCGCAAGGACGGTGTGCCGATTTGGCGCGACCAGGGACTTTTCGCGCGCGGTGACGCCGGCTCCGCGTACGGTCCGGTCGATGCACGGCGTTTCTCGGAAGCGCTTGCGACGCGGCTCGGCGTCGATCCCGGATACGTCAACGCGGCGTTCGAGGATCCTCTCCACTACCTCCAGCGCGAACGGCAATTGCCGATCAACGTCGATCCCATCGATAATCGCCTCGAAGACCCTGGCGAGCGCGAACGCATCCGGCGCGTCTTCGAGCGTGGACTGGACACTCCTACCGGATACGTGCTGCCGCTGCAGCGCGGCATAGGCAAGGACGGACCTCAGTGGCAGACCGGACTGTGGATGCTACGCGGGCAGCATATCTTCCTGGTCCCCGGCGATTCCGCGCTGGGCCTGCGACTGCCGCTGTCCAGCCTACCGTGGGTCGCGCCATCGGAAGCGCCGCAATTTTTTCCCGTCGATCCGACCGGGCAGTTTCCGCCGCTGCCGGAGCCCCAACACATCTCGCCCGCCGAACCCAAACTCCAATCGCGTGGCGCCGGTGACGTGCGCGACAAGAAACCCGCGCTCGGCGAATCGTCGCCATGGATCGTTCGCACCGCGCTCTGCGTGGAACCGCGCGATGGGCGCTTGCACGTTTTCATGCCGCCGCTGTCGAGCACCGAGGACTACATTGATTTGCTCGCCGCGATCGAGGACACCGCAGCGCACCTCGGTATGCCGGTTGTCATCGAGGGATACACGCCGCCGCCGGATTATCGAATCAACAAGATTTCGGTGACTCCCGATCCCGGCGTCATCGAGGTAAACATCCATCCGGCGCACAACTGGAGCGAGCTGGCTAGTCTGACGACCGCACTCTACGAAGACGCGCGACAGTCCCGCCTTGGCACCGAGAAATTCATGCTCGACGGACGCCACACGGGGACCGGCGGCGGCAATCATTTCGCGATGGGCGGTGCGACACCCGCCGATAGTCCGTTTCTGCGCCGCCCCGATCTGCTTCGCAGTATGCTCGGATATTGGCTCAATCATCCCGCCCTCTCGTATCTCTTTTCCGGGATGTTCATCGGGCCGACCAGTCAGGCGCCGCGCATCGACGAAGGCCGCATCGATAATCTCTACGAGCTTGAGATCGCGTTCAGCCAAGTCCCCAATCCGGGCGGAGCATATTGCCCGCCGTGGCTGGTGGATCGAATCTTTCGCCACATCCTAGTGGACCTGACCGGCAACACGCATCGCGCGGAATTCTGTATCGACAAACTCTATTCGCCCGACACCGCGACCGGCCGCCTCGGCCTGCTCGAGATGCGGGGCTTCGAGATGCCGCCGCACGCGCGGATGAGCCTTACGCAACAATTGTTGGTACGCGCTTTGGTCGCGTGGTTCTGGCGCGAGCCTTACCTGCGCGCGCCGATCGAATGGGGCACACAGCTTCACGATTGCTTCATGCTCCCATATTTCGTGTCGACCGACTTTCGCGACGTGCTCGTTGATTTGCGGCGCGCGGGATATCCGTTCGAACACGAATGGTTTGCGCCTCATTTCGAGTTTCGTTACCCGGTTTATGGCCGAGTGAACTACGCAGGGATCGACATCGAGCTGCGCCAGGCTCTCGAGCCCTGGTACGTGCTGGGTGAGGAGCCTGCGGGCGGTGCTACCGCTCGATTCGTCGACTCGTCGGTCGAGAGGATGCAAGTCAAGGTGAACGGGATGACCAGCGATCGCTATATAATCGCGTGCAACGGGCGGCGAATTCCGCTGAAATCGACTGGCGCACGTGGCGAACGGATCGGGGGCGTACGCTATCGCGCATGGCAGCCACCGTCGTGCCTTCATCCGACGATTCCCGTCCACACGCCACTGGTGTTCGACCTCTTCGACACCTGGACCGGCCGGTCGATCGGCGGATGCACCTATCATGTAGCGCATCCGGGTGGACGCAGCTACGAAACCTTCCCGGTCAACGCCAACGAGGCCGAGGCGCGCCGCTCGGCGCGATTCGTCCCGTTCGGCCATACGCCCGGCCCAATGGCGCTCCCCGAGAATGAATTCAATCCGCAATTCCCAACTACCCTCGATCTGCGGCGACCGGCATCATTGAACGGTGGAGACGGTTACTAGAACTTTTCCGGCCCCCCGGTGTATGTCGCTAGCTGCCGACGAACTTGATTGGCACGCGGCGCGAGTGGGGTGAGATTTTTCTCGGCAAGAGATGTGGAGGATCGCGCTGCCTCAGAACAGATGCAACGGTTACTTGGCACATTGGCGGAACACTTAAGCTTGGAGATGACAGCTCGCACCGATGGCAACTCTCAAGAAGCTGTGTTGGCGCGAGACGCTGATAACTTGGAACACCTGGTGCAGGCTAGAGAGTATGAAATGCAGGGATTTACCGCAACGAAGAAGTGGGCTAACAGCTGCGAAGGCAACCTAGTGTCGAAAGCCGCTAAAGAGCTAGCCGACGAGTTACAGCGCACCACGGCGAATCAATAGTGGCAAGGACTCAAGGTCAAGAAAACATAGGCATTCCATTGATCTGTGCAACCGCGTGCTATTTCGGTATGTCCGTGCTAAAAATTCCATACGGACCGGAATTTGAGCGGCTTCGAGAATTCCTATCGAATTGATGCGCCTAAGTGAGACGGGCTGCGATTTGAACTACAAGCGGCTGAGCCCTGTGGCTTCTCAATACTTAATCCGCCCGGATTCATTGGTGGTTTCGATCGCCTGCGGATAGCCTTCGTTAAAGGCGATGTTTGTAAGAGGCTTTCCCTGTTCTGCGGATCGAATTCCCCGCGCACGAATCGTTGAATATCACCGCCCGATGAGCGCATTGGGAACGGTCACGACCCCGTCGCTAGCGTTGATGAGATGATAAATTTTGACTTGTGCTTAGTCAAAAACTAAACCCTGACATATTGGCTCTTCGACATCGCGGAGCGAGAGCGAGTACCGAAGATACCAGCGCACGGCACAAAGAATCAGCTCCGGCGCCGTCTGCCGCCACTTGAAGATTGCCGGTCGAGTTGCGTTCTTCACGATCTTTTCAGCCTACCAGCCACCCCCGCCAAAGTTGCAACACATCCGTCAGTTCTTCTTTCCACTGCTCGCGATGCCGGCGTTTGACAGCGCGCGCGCCGATGCGCTCGAATCCAGACCATTACGCCAATGCGATACCGTGCGCTCAGCGACGTTCGCGTCGTCGATCTGACTCATTTCATCGCGGGTTCCTATGCCACGAAGCTGCTGGCGGACATGGGTGCCGACGTCATCAAGGTCGAGCCGCCATGGGGAGAAGGCGGACGCAAGCTGGGGCCGCATCGCGCCGGCAACAGAGATCGCGGTGCCCTGTTCGCATTTCTGAATCTCAACAAACGCGGCGTTACGCTGAACTTGAAGCATGATCGCGGCCGCGAACTCGCCGCAGGTCTGCTCGACGGCGCCGATCTCCTGGTCGAAAACTTCGCGCCCGGTACTCTAGCCGCGCTTGGTCTGGCGCCCGATGAGATGATCGCGAAATTCCCGAGGCTGTCGATCGTCTCAATTTCAAATTTCGGGCAGGATGGGCCGGAACGCGACGGCAAGTTGAATGACCTCGTGCTGTTCGCGCGTGGCGGATGGACATTTCCGGTGGGCGAGCCCGATCGCGAGCCGCTGACGCCGCCGGACTCGCTCGCGCAGTACGTCGGCGCGCTGTACGGGGCGGTTGCCGCGATGCAGGCTTTGGCGGCGCGCGACCTGGGCCTCGGCCACGGTCAGCACATCGACGTCTCGATCCTCGAGGCCACCGTCGCCACGATGATCTACGAGACCGTCACCTTTCAGTACACGGGGATCGTGCGCCGTCGCGAGGGCAAGCGTTACGCGGTCGGCCCGTTTTTGATCGTGACCCTGAAGTGCAAGGACGGATACGCCGGCCTGCATTGCGTGACCGACAAGCAGTTCGAAGGATTGTGCGATCTGATGAGTCGTCGCGAGCTCGCTTCCGATCCCCGGTTCAATACCGCATTGAACCGGATGCTCAACAACAACGCCCTGCTCGAAATTGTTGAAGCGTTTTTCATCGGCCGTGAACGCAACTGGCTCTACCGCGAAGGGCAGCGCCGGGCGATTCCTCTCGTACCGATACCGAGCGTCGCCGAGGTGCTGGAGTGGGAGCAGACCAAGGCGCGCAATTATTTCGAAACGATCGACGACCCGGTGCTTGGAACGATTCGTGTGCCGGGGACTCCGCTTCGGTTGACGTCGCATCGCGGGGAAGCGTCGCGGCCGGCGCCGCAACTCGGCGAGCACAATCGCGAAATCTTCGGCGGGCGGCTGGGATTGAGCGATAGTGCGATCGATGCGCTCGAGAAAGCGGGCACGATATGAAGACGATCTTTGACGGCAAGGTTCGCGTGCTCGACATCTCGATGGGATGGGCGGGGCCGCTGGCTGGTCAAATGTTCGCCGAGATGGGCGCTGAGGTAATAAAGGTCGAAGATACGCATCACTTCGACTGGTGGCGCGGATCGCTCTCGATGGCGCCGCCGGAGATGCGGCCGATAGAGCGCTCAGCGGTCTTCAACACCGTCAATCGCGGCAAGCGCGG
>Ga0187879_10001878_pt1 | contig 14276 bp, 12 predicted proteins | sample June2016WEW_19_1_FD_132423 | JGI IMG/M metagenome (GOLD analysis project Ga0187879, IMG submission 132423) | Peatland microbial communities from SPRUCE experiment site at the Marcell Experimental Forest, Minnesota, USA - June2016WEW_19_10 | ecosystem: Environmental > Terrestrial > Soil >... | reverse complement strand
GGCGTCGCCTCGGTTGGCAGCGGCAGCCCAGGCGGCTTCGTTGGCACTGATCTGGGCTTTCAGGTCGACCACCGGAGGTGCAACTGCCGGCGGGGCCGGCATCGGCTGAGCACAGCCGAACAACAGTAACAGTACGACTGTGGACGCAGCTTTCTTCATGAATTGTCCCCTGTTTTACTGAGTCGTAATAGCAACGTCTCGCAGCCCCCACAAAGTGTCAACCTGGCGGCCGCAGCCGGCGGACCGGGGGCGCTCGCTGCGCCCGCGCACGGTTGGCCTGCCGGCCCGGCCGGGTTATCACCTTTTCTGGGCGAAGGGGACGGGCGGTATGGCACATGCACCGGAGGCCTCGGGGCAGGACCGGTGGCGTCGGTTTCATCTGCCCAGTACGCATCTGCCACATGGGCTTGTTACGTTTCCAAGCCGGCTAAGGCCCTGGATCGAGTCGTGGTTTCTCGTGTACGCGGTGCTCGGCGTCGTGCAGGGCGGCATGCTGCCGCTGCTGTTGCCGCTGTCCGCCGGGGGGTCGACGCATGCCGGGGTGATTGTCGGCGTCATGAACCTGGCCGGGGTGACCGCGCCATTCTGGGGTCACCTCGCCGATCGCCGGCGGCTGCACCGCCAGGTTCTACTGGCCGGCATGCTGGCCGCGCTGGTGGCATTGCTGTTCATGCCAATGCAGCTGGCCCGGCCACTCAAGACCGTGTTTGCGGCGATCCTTGGCATCGGCTTTGCCGCCTCGAACACTGTGGCGAACATGTTCATCGTCGAGGTGCGGCCACCGGACGAATGGAACGCTCGGATAGGCGCGTTGCAGGCGCTCAGCGGCCTCGGGCAGGTATTGGGCTTGTTGCTCGCCGGGCTGATCGGCGGGCGCTACGCACTGGCCTTTGCGGTCGCGGCGGCGCTGGTGGCGGCGTCCGTGCCCATGGCGTGGCTGACTTTGAGCGGCGTTCAGGTCCCGGTTCGGCGCGACATGGCAACCGCGCATCCGCCGATCGGCGCGGAGGGATGGTCCGGCTCGCCACAGCGGATGTTCCACATACCCACGTTGCACGGGCTGCGGACCTTGTGGCTCGAGCTTGAAATGCCGTTCGCCCGCCTGGTGATCGTGTGGTTCGTGGCCTTCGTTGCGATCAGTGCGGTCCTCACGATGTTGCCGCTGGCACTGATCCGGGCATTTGGGGTGGCGCCGGGGTTACCGGCCACCACCTATGCCTTCGCCGCCGCCGGTAGCCTGTTGATGTATCCGCTGGTGACAGGGATATCGAAACAGCATGGCGCGTGGCCCGTGCTGCGGGCCGGGTTCGCCGCGCGAACCATTGCCATGGCAGTGCTCGCGGTGGCGTTCCTGTCGGAGGTCGGAGGCGTGCCACTGGCGCTGGTCGGGTTTGTGGTTCTGGTCATGGCGTGGCCGCTTCTGGGCGTCAGCGGCACCGCGCTCGCCGCGCAACTCGCACCTGGTGAAAAGGGCGAGGCGCTTGGCCTGTTCAACGCCGGTTCGTCGCTGGCGGGCGCCGTCGGAGCGTTTATCGGCGGTTGGGCGATGGACATGGTCGGCTACGGTGTGGTGTGCGCGGTGGCAGCGGGCGTCGTCGGATTGGCGGCGCTGTGTTCTGGCGATGCGCGGCGACTCCCGACCTCGAATGGTTGAAGCCCGCCGAGAGCATCTGTGCTCAAGCCGGTGTGGAAGGAGCTACGAACCAACGAGCGAACTTGCGTCTCATACCCGAGCGTGTCCTCTGGCGGAGGAAGTGAACGCGACCCTGCGTACGCATGAGGTAGAGCTGCGGGCCGCCGGGATCAGGCGACTCTCGCTGTTCGGCCCGGCTGCTCGCGGCGACATGGAGCCTGAAAGCGACGTGGAAATGGCGGTTGTATTCGACCCGGCCGCTCATATCGGACTGTTCGGACTGAGTGCGCTGGAGCAACGTATCGGAGACCTGATCGGACGCAAGGTAAGCCTGGTCTCCGAACCTGCCGAAGGACCGCGTCCACACGCCTCCATCGAACGGGGACCGCAAGCTTGCCTTCTGAACATGATCCGGCGGCGTCCCTGTCCCATGTTCTTGCGAGCGCCGGGCGTATCGAGGGATATATCGCGGAGATGGATCAGGAAAGTTTCGAACGGAACCGTCTTGTCGGTGACGGAGTGGATCGCTGCCTCCGCTTGACGCAATCCCGCTTGCCGGTCCCACTTGCACGACAACGGCAAGAGGAAACCCACCATGCCCAACCGGATCAACCGCGCCGTCGAACTCCTGGCCCAGGATCAGGCGATTTACTATGACGGGCCGCACAGCGGCCACGTCCTCACCTTTGACCAAGGTCGCGAGGATGCCGCCACCTGGGCCGACTATATGAACGTCGGGATGGAGCACGGATGCTTCGATATGACCGGCCTCGAGGCCTATATGCGCGGCCTCGTCGCCGGCGGCCCGACCCGTTCCGGCCACCGCACCCCCGCCATCATTGTCGAGGCGCCGGTCAACGGCATCGACGAAAACCATGTCCGCACCAGTGCCTGGCAATTCCGCCAGATCCTCGGGCGGGGTGTGCACGGCATCCTGCTGTGTCAGGCCGAATCAGCCGCCGCCGTCCGGGCTTTTGTCGAATCGTGCCGCTACCCGCACAACCTGCAAGGCGTCGACCCATCCCTGCCCTCCCCTGAGGCACGGCTTCAGGGTGCAGTTCGCCCACCCAGTCGAGGTCCGCTTCTGGGCATCGGCACGCGGGGCCGCGGGTCGGAGTCGACCGCCGCGCCAATCTGGGGCATCTCCGGCGAGGCGTACATGAACTGCTGCGATCCATGGCCGCTTAACCCGGCGGGCGAATTGCTTCTGGGTGTCAAGCTGGAGAGCCCCGAAGGGATCGCCATGGCCGACGAAATCTGCGCCGTTCCCGGGCTTGGGTTTGCCGAGATGGGGCCTGGCGATCTCAGCCTTTCGCTTGGCAGTGTGAAGCTGTTGCGCGACCCCTATCCACCGGTCATGCAGGCTGCGCGCGACAGAGTGCTCGCGGCCTGCAAGCGCAACGGCATCGCGTTCCTGGAGGGCTGCACGCGGGCGAATATCACCGCCCGCCTGGACGAGGGCGTGCGGGTCATCTCAGGGCACGACCCGGAGATGGCGCGCATCGGTCGGGCGCATCAGCAGCGCGGCTTGCCCGCCTGAAGCACGCGCCGGGAGCACGAGTCAGCCGCCGCCGATCGCATGCCATCGCACCAGGCGTAGCGAACCGATTTCGAACAACCGTAGGCGGAGCAGCCACAGCTCTGCCTCCTGGACTGAGCTCATCGCCTCTCGCCGCGTTGGTGGCGCGTCTTCCATGAGCCGGACCAGGCTGCGCCAACCGGCCATTGCGTGGCTGACATGGCGCTCCGATACGTCCTCGCAGACCCGCACATCGAAGCCCAGGCGACCGAGAATGCGGGTGATCGTGACTTCGGTCGGCAACGCTTTGGGATTGCGGCGCTCCAGATGTGCCCATGCGGCGACCACCGGATTGCCCGGGTCGAGCGGCGTGTCGGCGATCAACTCGGTCATCGCCAGGTGACCGCTCGGCTTCAGCGCCCGTGCGACGGCCGAGAGGACCCGTTCCGGCTGGCTGCCATGCAACGCTTCCAGTGCCAGGCCGTGATGGTAGAATCCGTCACGGAACTTCGGTTCGTCGGGGTCCCAGAGTTCGGTCTGAGCATGCTTGGTCAGGTTCCGGCGAGTGACCCGATCGACCGCGGTAGCCACAAGGTCGCGATCGGCCTCAAACCCGCTGACCCAGACCCCGAGATGGATCGCCAGCGAACATGCCGGACCACCGGCGCCGGCACCGAGTAACAGCAGGCTGGAGGCCTTGGACAGCCCCAGCGGTTTGGCCAGCCGTAAGGTCTCAATCTCGCCGCCGGGGAATTGATAGCCCTGGCCCCAAAGGGCATCGGTGATCTTGAGACGTTCGCGGTTCCATTTCGGCGGCGGTCGGTTCGCGACCACCGGCACCGATAGCTCTGCCGATGCGATCGGCGCATGCCGAGGCATTTCATGCGGCGGCTCGGCCGGTGGTGGCTGCTGCCATCCGAACCAGTTCATCACGGCGGTCAACGGCATCGCCCGCACCTCCGGACGTGAAGGTACACGCGAAAAATTTATAAACCGTTAAGACAACTGGCCGGCTCAGGCGAATTCGGTTAACACGTGGCGAATTCGGTTAGCACGTAGCGTACGGTCTCGGTGCCGACGACGTTCGGGATGTGGCGATGCTGCCGGCCGGCGGGGATGTGGATCATGTCGCCCGGTCCGGCCTCGATGGTGTGATCGTCAAAACGATAGCGGATGCGGCCGGACAGGATGAAAATGGAATGGCCGGTTTCGCACCACGCGGACTCGGCGGCGCCTGGCGGGTCAGGGGCGCGTTCCTGGTAGCGTAGGGCGATGCCGAAGCCGCTCACCGCCTCCCGGATCTTCAGCCGGTCGCCGGCGGCGCGCAAAGGATGGTCGGCAGCGGTGAACAAGTAAGGGCTGGTGGTCATAAGCAGCAGTTTGCCCGCGGCGGGCCGCCTTGTCACATGCGCCGCAGTACGATCCGCAGCTGGCATCGGCTTCGGGTTGACGCGAATGGAATGCCAGGCCCGGGTTTCGTAAGAGGGTTTGGCCAGGCAGGCCCAGTGGCAGGCCCGGTGGCAGGCCCGGTACGTAAGGCTTCGTTACGGAAGGTTTCGTCATGCTCAGACGGCTGATTGGGCCGGGCGTACCCAACCATTTGCGCTGCCCAGAATGACCTCCGGAGAACGTTTCGCACTCGGGAGCATCGCGCTGGGCTGCCTGGTACTCGGGCTGAAAAGCCTCGCCTGGTGGCTGACCGGCAGTGCCGCGCTCTACTCCGATGCACTTGAAAGTATTGTCAATGTTGCGGCCAGTGCCGTCGCTTTGGTGGCGTTGCGGTTCGCCGCCCGGCCGGCCGACGCCAACCATCCGTATGGCCACGACAAGGCAGAATTCTTTTCTGCGGTCATCGAAGGCGTCATGATCGTCATTGCCGCGCTCTCGATCTTTGGCCAGGCATGGCAGGCGTGGCAGGCGCCGCGGACGTTCAGTCTGGCGGGCCAGGGCATCGCCCTCAGTGTCGCCGCTACCGTGATCAACGCTGTCTGGGCCTGGGTTTTGATCCGCGCCGGCAAACGGTTGCGGTCGGCGACGCTCAATGCTGACGGGCGGCATTTGGTTTCGGACGTGGTGACCGCGTGCGGCGTGGTGGCGGGGTTTGCGCTGACCATTCTATCCGGGCAACAAAAACTCGATGCGCTGGTCGCCGCGGCAACCGGGGTTTACGTGCTGTGGTCCGGCGCCTCGCTGATCCGCGGCTCGGTCGGCGGGTTGATGGACATGGCACCGGACGATGCGGTGCTTCGCCGCATCAATGAGCTAATCGCAGAACACGGCACTGGCTCGATCGAGGTGCATGACCTGCGCGCTCGCCAGGCCGGGCGGCTGACGTTTCTGGATTTTCACCTGGTCGTACCGGGGTCTATGTCGGTCCGCGAGTCGCATGATATTTGTGACCGGATTGAAACTGCGCTCAAAACGGAGATGGATCATCTTGCCATCACGATCCATGTCGAACCGGAAGACAAGGCTGAGCTGCACCGCGCGAGTTAGCACATTCACGCGGAGGTTCTGGCGGGTTGTCGAGGGCGCCGTCCTTCCGCCCCTACGGGGAGCGCCCAAACTCTCGGAACTTCGCCTCTCAGACCTCGTTGATTGTTGTCGTACTGGCGGCGCCGCTGATGTGATATTGTTGCTGAGACGTTCCTCAAGGAAACCGACGTGAAAAACCTGCAAACCACAATTGATACCTTGCTAAAGCTGCTCACGGAATTCGGCCTTGCCGTCGCGGCGATACTTACCAGGCTGGAATTGTGGCTGCGCGAGGAACTCCAGCATCTGGGCGTGCCGCATACGGTTCAGACGCCGATCCTTCTTGCCGTGGCGGTATTGCTGATCCTGGGATCGCTACGGCTATTCGGGGGCTTGATCCGCGTCGCGGCAGTGCTGATCCTGGTGCTGATCGCCATCCACATTCTGATGCCCGTCATCCAGGGCTGACCGGCCCGCGCACCGGGCGAAGCGCGGCAGGCGATGTGCGGAAGGGAACGCCGACGAGTTCGGATCTGTGATGGGGAGCACTGTTATCGGTTCCAATTGGAATCGGCACAGCGTTAGCAATGCTTGTTACCCAACGCAAATAGGATGCGGGGAGCCGGGCCCGCGATGGCGAACATTCCAGGTGAACCAAACCAGAATATCCGCGGATTGAGGCTTTCGTGATTAACCCACACCACCTTGCTCAATACCTTATCGTAGCCGTTATCAACACCGTCATAGTCGGTACAACAAAAGTCGTTCTCGTTACGATACAAAACTCATTGGCACAGGTGATGTCGACAGTTGGCATCGGGAGTATAGGCCTGGTATAAGATGTTCCCCGGAACCTGCTCTTTCTGCTTAGTCAGCTCACAATCCTGGTTGGGTCGGTGCTGATGACAGGTATTTTTCGGCCTGCTTTAGCTACATGGAGGAAAGTCGCTCATTTCGACAGATTCAAGGCTTCGGCGGACGCCGCAACCGCTGCTCCACAAAGCGGCGCAACTCCCGTTGCAACCAATTCTTCCTCGCTGCAACGTTCTTGAGTTTCGCAAGACACAGTGTGAGCGGTTCGTTTCAGCCGATGCCACATAATGCTCCGGCAGTTAAATCGCATCCGGTGCGGGCCTCCCGGTCGTGGCGCCAAGGTCCGCTTCCCCTCCCGGGCGGTCTGTTCGACTGAGATTGCCCGGACTGTGGCCGCTGGTCAGTACCGTACCTGATCGGGAGCTACTCTAAGCGACGCGGGAATCAACGGCTAAACCGATCGTGCAGGGACGCCACCCGGTGTCACACCGGCAACGTCACGATCGCCTTCAGTCCACCCTCAGGCCGGTTCTTCAGCACAACGTCACCACCATGCGCCCGCAACATGTTCCGCGCGATCGGCAACCCAAGCCCCACACCGCCGGTTTCCCGATTGCGACTTTGCTCCAGGCGATGAAACGGCTCAAACACCCGGTCGATTTCTTCCGGCGGAATGCCCGGACCATCGTCCTCGATCGTGACCGAAACCGTCCCGTCCTGCGGCGGCACCATGGTTACCCTCGCTGACCCGCCATAACTCTCGGCATTTGCAACGAGGTTGGCCAACGCGCGTTTCAGCGCCACCGGCCGAACCCACACCGTCTGATGCGGCGGCCCGTAATAGGTCAGACGCTCGGCCGAGTCCGGATGGGCATCACTCGTCTCATCCAGGATGGTTCGCAGCAACTCGACCAGATCGACCGAAGAGACTGGCTCATTCGCCCGCGCGTCACGGCCGAAGGCAAGCGTCGCCGACACCATTGTCTCCAGTTCGTCCAGATCGGACAGCACCTTGGTGCGCAACTCATCATCATCGATGAACTCGGCGCGCAGTTTCAGCCGCGTGATCGGCGTCCGCAGATCGTGGCCGATCGCCGTCAGCATCTCGGTCCGATCGCTGACGAAACGGCGAATGCGCGCCGCCATGGTGTTGAACGCGACGGCGGCGACCGCGGTTTCGGTCGGCCCATTCTCCGGCAGCGGCGGCGCATTGACGTCGCGGCCCAGAGCCTCCGCGGCCTCGGCCAGCACCCGCACCGGTTCGGTCAAGCGGCGCACCGCCCACAATGTCAGACCGGCGGCGGCTAGCGTCATGAACAGAAACGCCGCGAGGAAGGTCGGCGAATGCCACGGCCGGATCGGTTCGGGCGTGGCATCGATGTCGAGCCAGCCACCATCCGGCATATGAAACACGTAGAGAATATGGCCCGTGCCGAATCCACCATAAAGCTTCAGCTCCGTCCAACGGAGTTTGGGATCGCCAAGCACGCCCCAGTTCACGCCGATACGGAACAGGCCTTGTGCGCCGCGGGGCAGCTCGGGCAGCAGCGTTTCCACCGGTCCGTCGGTCAGACGCACGGTAAAATTCGGCGGAATACGTTGCTCGGCCAGCACCGCGGCGCGCCGATCCGGCGGGGTCGACGCGATCAACCGGTAAATCGGCATGATGCGAAACCCGAGATTGCGCGCCTGCGCAAGACGTTGGACGTCAATCCGGTCGAGCGTATGCATCGTCAGACCGGCGATCTGCACCAGCGCCAGGCCGACCAGCACCACCGCCGCCGTTCGCGCGGCGAGACTTTTCGGCCACAGCCGAACCATCACGCCCGGTCGACCGTCGCTGCCAGAACGTAACCGCCACCCCGGACGGTCTTGATCAATTGTGCGTTGCGCCCGTCATCCTCGAGCTTTCGCCGCAGCCGAGACACCGCGACATCGATCGCCCGATCGAACGGGCCCGCCTGGCGGCCGCGCAGCAGATCGAGCAGCATGTCGCGGGTCAGCACCCGATTGGCACGCTCGACCAACGCCAGCAGCAGGTCATATTCGCCACCGGTCAGCGGCACTTCGACCGCATCGGGATTGAGCAGGCGACGGCGGGTTGGCTCCAGCGTCCAGCCGCCGAACCGGAAGCCGCGGCTGGAGACCTCGGTGCGGCTTTGCGGGGTGTCGCCGGCCCGCCGCAACACCGCCCGGATGCGCGCGAGCAATTCCCGCGGGTTGAACGGTTTGGCCAAATAATCATCGGCGCCGAGCTCCAGGCCGATGATGCGGTCCGTCTCCTCCCCCATCGCCGTCAGCATGACGATGGGAACGTCGGACTGGCTGCGTAGCCAGCGGGCGAGGTCGAGACCGGATTCGCCGGGCAGCATGAGGTCGAGCACCACCAATTGGTAGTGCCCGTTGGCCCAGGCGCGGCGTGCATCTTTGCCGTCGCGCACGGCGGTAACGCGAATTTGTTGCTTTTCCAGAAACCGCGCGAGCAGATCGCGGATTTCACGATCATCGTCGATGACGAGGACATGCGGGAGCGATTCCATGGATTGTAACATAGCGGCCCCGACCGCGCCGGGAAACGGCGGTTGCAATTCTTTGCAATTCGTCGCGCCAGCCTGGCTGACTTTTGACCATTCGATCGTGACATTACCCGCGCCCAGTGGACACCCTGGCCTGGAGATCAACATGAACAAATCCGTTGTCACTGCCGCTGTTGCGGCGTTCGTTCTTGGCGCCGCCACGACCGGCGTTATTCTTGCCAGTGCGCAACCGGCCCCGCCGCCTGGCGCTCCACCCGCTGCAGACGGTGGCCCGATGGCGCGTGGACCCTGGATGGGACCCCGCGGGCCCATGGGCGGAGGCATGGGACCGGGTCACTGGGCGATGCGTATGGGCGAGCATCACGCCCATCGAATGGAAATGATGCGCACCTTTGCGCTTATCCACCGAGCTGATGACCGCAAACTCACCCCGCCCGACGTGCAGAAAATCGTCGAGGCATTCCTACTGTGGAACGGCAACCACACCTGGAAAGTGCTCGACGTGAAACCTGAGGGCGACGTCATCGGGTTCGATCTCGCCACGGGTCAAGGTTCGGTGATCGCCCACTTCACGATGGATCCGAAGACGGCGCATCTGACACGGGTGAGCTAACCGTCGTCGCGCGCCACTCTGCTTCGTCGTCGCCGGGCTCGACTCCATGCGCGCCGAACGCCACACAGTGAATTAGCGTCGCCGACGTCGCGGCATTTGCCTCATCGTCATCCCCCGGGTTGTCCGGGGCACCTGATCCAGCACGGTGGCGCGTCATCCCCCGGACAAGCCGGGGGATGACGTGGGTTGCGGGGCCACTGAGCGTCAGGTCCTGCCCGACCATGGCGGAGGCGGGTGCCGGCGGCGATTGCCGGTTCCGTCAGCCGACGATCGGCTCTATCACGACGCCGTGGCCTTTCCTCATCCGCCTGCTGCCGCCGAGCGCGCCCTTACAGCGCTGGTCCGCGAGCATCCTGACCTCGCATCGATCCTGGAACGCGCCGGACCGTTGCCCTGGCGCACGCGCACACCAGGATTCCCGGGCCTGCTGCAGGCAATCGTCGCCCAGATGATCAGCAATCAGGCCGCCGCCGCCATCTGGGGCCGGCTGCGCGCGTTGCCCGGCGTGCTGGAGCCGGAAGGTTTGCTTGCATTGCCGGATGACGATCTGCGCGGCGCCGGGTTGTCACGCCCGAAGGTCGCGCATGCCCGCATTCTGGCGGAGGCGTTCTGCACCGGCTCGCTCAGTGCCGCTGCCCTGGAAGTCATGGACAATGCCGAGGCAATCGCTGCGATCGCTGCGGTCAAGGGGTTGGGGACCTGGACGGCGGAAATTTATCTGCTGTTTGCGTTGCAGCGGCTGGATGTGTTTCCGGCCGGGGATATCGCGCTGGCAGCGGCGGCAGCCGAGCTAAAGGGGCTCGCCGTCCGGCCTGACCCCAGGACGTTGCGCACCCTGGCGGAAGCGTGGCAGCCGGCACGCTCGCTCGCCGCACGGTTGCTGTGGCATCATTGGCGGTATCTGACGGGACGGCCCGCACTCGACGATTTCCCGGTGTGATCGGCGGCTCGGTAAGGGATTGTTCATAATCCTGGCGCAGCATACCGGAATGGAAAAGCCTAACGCGACCCTGATCCAATCGCTGAAGCCGGCCAGCTTTCAGGAGCGTGGCGTGGCCGTTCCATTCACGACACCGGCGCTGGCTGGCGCCCGGATCCGTCCGGCCGATCGAACTGGCACGGAATTTGTCGTGCCCAATCCCTCGGGCGGACGTGGCGTCTACATTTTGACCTGGACCGGAGTCAAACAATTATGCCGGCCGACGGTGCACGACACGTTGTTGCACCAACGCGTTTCCCGGCTCCCGGTGATGAGCCCCGCCGGCGTGCGAGCCACGGCACGGCAGCTTGCAGCCGAAGGGCTCGCCGGCAGGGAAGCCACGCTGGCCGCCGCCGCTTCAGTTGCGCTGGAACGGAAAGAACTGGTTCTGGTGAACTTCCTCATGCTTGTCACACTGATGGAACAAGTGGAGCCGGCCGGCCTTAGGATCAGTGCCGACACCGAGCATACGCCGGAAATCGACCGCCGCGCGCAACGCATTGTGGCCCATGTCGCGCCAGCGGTGGGCCGCACTCCGACGCAGATCGGCGAAGACCTGGAGGCGTTGAGCACGCTGTTCGTTCCCGTCGGCCTGCGGGCCGAAACGCCGCCGGCGCGACTGCCCAAACTGATGACACGGCTGACGGCAACGGCGGACGGACTGGCCGCCTGGGCCGAGCAGTTCAAGGACGACAGCCGCGCCAACCTGGCGTCATCGCTCAGCCGCTCGGCGCTGGTTACCACGACCGCCGCGGCGACGGCCCACAATGCCGCGCTGGACCTGACCGACAACATGATGGGCCTGTTGCTCATCTGGGCTGGCAACCCGACCGAGGTCATCAAACAGACCAGCCGCCCGGAATGGATTCTCGACGGTTGGGAGCGCTTCTGCTTGTTGTGGGAGACGGCGACCACGATCAGCACGCAAAGCGCGGCCTTGCTGGAGATGGCACAATTGGTGCCGATGCTGCCGAAGGAAGGGACCACATTCGGCCAGGAACGGTCGGAACTCGAGAAGCTGGAACCGGGACTGCGGAACGCGCAGCTCAACGTCAGTTGGCGGGGCGGTGGCGCCTTGCAGGGGCTGATTGCGCGGAACGAAAAGCTCCAGGGTTTGATCGCATAGGAGAGGGTCATGGCCGCGCCGCTCACCCGTTCCTCCAACCCGGCCATCAGGGAAGTCTCGCGTGGCCTGGCCGAGGCGCGGGACGCACAAATCCTGAAAGTCGTCGCGATGGTCGACGCTATGCCCAATCGTGGGGCAGCGGATCAACTGATTGCACCGCTGCGCGGGCGGCTGGCCCAGTTGCGGCCGCCTCGGCCGTTGCGGTTCGCGCGGCTGTTGTTTTTGCCGCTGGACCCACTGATCGTGAGTGCGGCGCGCTGGCGGGTGGAACAGCCCACCATACCGCGCAGTGCCATTCCGTCGATCGCTGCTTCGGTCGCGACGGATTTGGGTGCCGTCGGGCGGAAGGTCGCGGCAATGATCGAGGGCCGCACGACGCAAGACCTCGAGGTGGTCGCTACGGCCGGCGCTGAGCTGTGGCTGGCTGCCGCCCAATTGTTGGCTGATGCGAAGCAACCGGCGGACTGGGAGACGACGGGTCTGGGCGCGCAACTGCTGAAGCCGTTGGCGCGGCGGATTGCCGCTTTGCTGTTTCAGGCGGAGCGGCTGCACCGCTGGACAAGCGATGCGGCGCAAGGTCTGGCTCCGCCAGAGGCTCACCAGGTGCAAGCCATGCTGGAGAACGCAATCCGGCGCGATCCCGACGCGCAGCCGATGATCATTGCCTTGCTGCTGGCACGGATCCCGGAAGTTGCGCCGGTGCTTTTGCGGGTTGCCACGGCTCTGGGCCAGCGCGGCGGTACGGTGATGCGGCATGCCGGCGATCAGGCAGCGGACATGCTGCTGAAGCAACTGGAGGTGCCTGGCGGTACCGAAGCCCACCTTGGCGGTCATGACCTCGCTGAGGCGGGCGTGACGGTGCGGCGACTGACCTCGCTACTGGGCGCCTTGCAGGACGAGGCATTGTCGCCGGACCGGCGGGATCGATTGGTTGAGGTGCGGGAGCGGATCAAGGCCGGCTGCCAGGCGCTGTTTACCGAACGCCTGGCGACCGATTTACTGGATCCGTTGCGCGCCTGCACGCTGGAATCCGGGCGGGAAGCGGGATGGGAGCTGGAAACCGCCGCCCGCGGGTTGCGCGCGCTGGAGACCGAGGCGCGGCGGGCCGGCGGCGACAAGACCTATGATGTGTTGCTGGGGCGGGCCGCGGATGCGGTGCGTGAGATCACCGAGAATGGTGGGCTCGAGCGCGTCGGCGGATTGCGGCTGATGGAAATCGTGGCGGGCCCCGAGGTGGCCTTGGCGCTGTTTGGCGAAGAGGCCTGATGCGGTACTGGGCCGCGGGCCTTGAGCAAGCAGTCGTTACCGCGTTAGGATGCCGCCGGCCCGCGTCCCGTTCGTCTAGAGGCCCAGGACTGCGCCCTCTCACGGCGCCAACAGGGGTTCGAATCCCCTACGGGACGCCAACTCGGAACAGAACTGCGAACGCCGACAGCGGCGGATTTTACGCCTGAGACGGCGGCAAGCGTTCGCAGCAAATCACCCTTCGATCCCATGATGCGGACCTCGCCGTCCGCGACTTCGACGCGCTGAGCGAGGGCGCGAAGGTGATCGCGGCGGTAGCCGCCACCGGCGATCCGTATGCGTTCGCGGGCTGCCGCAGCGAACTTCCGTACCATGGCCGGCGTGATGGTCTGTTGCCCGGCGCTTTCGAGGACGGCGACCGTTCGCTCCGCATCGGCCTGCGCCTGATCGCGGGTCGATTTCAGGCCGGCAATGCGATCCTTGAGCGCCGGGTCGTCCAGATCGGCCACGCCGCTCTCGATAGCGTCGTAGAGCCGCTTGAGTCGCAAATCGGCTTCCACAGCCCGCTTGCTCAGTTCGGCGATATGCTCGCGGCGGCGCTCGGCTCGTTCCTGCCGGCGATCGAGCACGGATGCGAGCACTTCCTCAAGCCGCTCCGGCTGAAGCAACCTGTCTGCGATATGACCGGCAACGAGGTCATCGAGCTTCTCCATCGGGATTGAGCGGCCCTTGCAGCCGGTCTCGCCCTGACGCGCCTTGATCGAGCATGTGTAATAGCGATACCGCCCGCCCTTTCCGGTCCTGAGCGTCATAGCGCCACCGCACGCGGCGCAGAAGCAGATGCCGGTAAGGAGGGTGGGGCCGCTGACGACACGCGCCGGCACGACCTTCGGATTGCGAGCGCGAAGATGCGCCTGCACGGCGTCAAAGGTCGCCTTGTCGATCAGTGGCGGCACCTCGGCCGTCACGACTTCGCTGGCCGGCTTCTGTCCGCTCTTGGGGCTGCTTCGGTTGAACTCGTGATGGCCGATGTAGGTCGTTCGGGTCAGCACGCGATGCAACTGCCCGATGCCCCAGCGCCCGCCATCACGTGTGAAGATGCGGCGGGCGTTGAGATAGGTCGTGATGTTCTTGACGCCCATCGGGCCGGACGTGCCGTCGCCCTCCAGGGCAAGCCGATAGATCAGCCGCACCGTGTCCGCATGCAGCGGATCGATCTCCAGCTTCTTCTTGACCTTTGCCCCGCGCTGCTCGGCCGCGACGACGCGATAACCAATCGGCGGCCGGGAGCCGTTCCAGAAGCCCTGGCGAGCATTCTCCTTCATCGCCCTGAGCG
>Ga0187879_10001872_pt1 | contig 14285 bp, 16 predicted proteins | sample June2016WEW_19_1_FD_132423 | JGI IMG/M metagenome (GOLD analysis project Ga0187879, IMG submission 132423) | Peatland microbial communities from SPRUCE experiment site at the Marcell Experimental Forest, Minnesota, USA - June2016WEW_19_10 | ecosystem: Environmental > Terrestrial > Soil >... | reverse complement strand
GAGACTGTTGAAAAACTAGCGGAGAGTGGTGAGATCTGGGTGGGGACGGCCTTAATCCGGAATTTTCCCTTGCTTGTCTAGTTCTCTAGTTCGTTGCCATCAGCCATCTCGCTTCACCCGAGCTGCACGTTGAGTGTAGTGGGTCGTGGCTTTAAGAAACGTACCGGGCGTTTCAGGTTCTGGGCGGTGGCGGCCAACAAGAACTGCACCTCGCGAAATATGCCCGACTGGCGAAAACGCCCATGCCGGTTCTTGGAAAATGTCGAGTGCTCCGGAATCTCTGCTCCAAAGTCCAGCCGGGTGAACCAGCGATAGGCCAAGTGCATCTTCACTTCTTCCAGCAGGCGCCGTTCGCTGGTAATTCCGTACAGATAACCAATCAGCAAAAGGCGCAGCAGCACCTCGGGGTCGATCGAGGGCCGACCGGTCGAACTGTAGAAAGGCTCCAGAGCTCGCGCACGAAGCTCAGATTGACGTACTTATCGATAAGCCGGAGCAAGTGATCTTCGGGAATCTGATCTTCCAAGCGGAAGTAGTAGAACAGCGATTCGGTGCGCTCGTGCTGACCCATCATCGTCTCGTTCCCCCTGAGTGATGGTTAGCACACCTGTTCTTGCCGACAAACAGAAAAACCCGGGAGGCACCGAGTTTTTCAACAGTCTCTCATGTCTGTGGGCAAGCTGACAGTCGGCTCGTCCGCCTTGCCCAATCAGCCATTTACAGGCATCGATTCCTGAGGGTGATTGGGCAAGCCGTAGAAATCACCAGCGATTCAGGCCGGACTTTTCTGAGCAGAGGGCTGCGGAAGTGTGACCGCTGGATTGGCGGCGATTGGCCGCAGCACCGACCACGGACATCTCACTCTGTCGCACTAAATTGAGTGAACTCCAATTGGAGTGCGAGGCTAACACTATCTGGTCCGGGTCAGCTCAACCAAGGCGCCCGGAACTTATTAGATGTTCTACCGCGTCATCCCTGTTCAGGCAAGTCTAATAACATAAACGCAATTTGACCTGATGCTCTGCCCTTTCGCGCCCTGCTCACGGGGTGACTTCGAAAACAAAACCTCCGCCATAGTCCGCGGCCGTGGTGTACAGATTGCCGCTGGCATCGAGTACCACGTTACCCAACGGAAAGGCGCCGACGCCGCCAGAAAATCCGGTGAGTGTCCATCCGCCATTCGAAGGAGTCAAGCGGAAAACCTCCTGGTCGGCCTGCGCCAGAGTGCCGTAGAGATTGCCGGCTGAATCGAAGGTCAAGTCGGCGACTGAGCCCTCGTAGGCGCCAAAATCGTGAAGCGCCTTAAACGTCCAGCCGCCGTTGGAGGGTGACAATTCGTACACGGCAGCCGCGCCGGAGAACGAGGCACCGTACAGATTCCCTGCTGAGTCAAGAATCACCCCGCTATAGACCTCAAAGCCGTCCTGTCCGCCCCCGAAGCTGTAGAGAACGCTTTCCGTCCACCCTGAGCCGGAGGGCGTCAAGTCATAAACCGTGCCGTCGTACTGTGCCCCGCCGAGGAACGTTGTGCCATACAGGTTCCCGGCATTGTCGAAGACTACCCCGGCGTAGGGGTATGCCCCGTCCTGACCTCCCTGGAAGCTGTAGAGAATCTTCTCCGTCCAGCCGCCGTTGGAGGGCGACAGCTCATAGACGACGCCACAACCACCCGTGCAGGCAGCGCTGCCGCCGTTGGGGGTGGTGCCGTAGATGTTGCCCGCCAGGTCGAGGGTCAGGTCTCCAAACTCGGGATTCGCGCCATCGCTGCCGCCCGCGAAGGAGTACAACACGGTTTCCCTCCACGGGCAGAGAAAGGCTTTGCAGACAACCGCCGGCGGTTGCAGCCGGAAGACCACGCCTTTACTGTAGGCACCGCCATAGCTGGTGGTCCCGTAAAGGTTGCCGTCCGGGCCGATGATGACGCGCGCCTGAGGAGTGTCTCCGTCAGCGCCGCTAAAGGCGTAAAGCGGATAAAACACCCAACTGGAGCCTTTCGGCACCATTCTGAACACGGTGCCGCAGCCGCCACCGCAAGCACCTCCCTTGTTTCCTCCGTATGAGGCTGTGCCGTACAGGTTTCCCGCTCGATCCATGCTCAAGCCGGCGTAGGGAGTCGACCCGTCGGCCCCGCCAGTGAAGGCGTGCAGCGTGGTGAAGGTCTGCCCCTGCGCGGCGGCGGCGAGTACTAGGGCGGCGAATACAACCACCAGCACGACGACAACTAGTCCAGTCTGCAAGTTGGTGTCGAAAATCGAAGTTGCGCTTTGCTCTTGGGATCTCATGCTGATTCTCCCTGACCGCCTTGCCATCATTGCCGAAATTTGTCGATGCGTCCCATTCTGCCCGCCGGAGCTCGGCATAACAAGGGCGATTTCCCGAAACGCATCGCCTGTGGCGGAGTCGTCTTTGGCCCAGACATTTGACACACGTCGACCCTCCGATTGGCGCTGGTTCCGCGATTGTTTCATACGCCAAATGAAATTCTGTGGTTCACAACGGTCCGGCATCCTGATTGGATGCCGGGTTCTTCCGGATCCAACATCCGATCACTCATGTATCGTCCCCCGAGTGCCGTAGGTTTTGCGCCGACTGGATAGGCGTATTCGGGCTGGCGCTTAAAGACGTTTATGGCGTGACAGTGAAGATCGCACCTGCGCCCGTTCCACCGTCGCTCAGTGTGCCGTAGAGAACTCCTTTCGAGTCCATGACGACTCGGGCATATGGAGCTCCCCCGTCCCCGCAATAGTGGGAGAAGTCGTGATAGTCGGTGGGCGTCCACGAGCCGCTCGCGAGCTTGAACACGTTGCCTTCCCCAAACGCTGATCCATCTCCCAGCGTGGTGCCGTAGAGATTACCGGCCGCGTCAATCAGCAGGCTGTCGAACGGTCCTTCCTCGGTTCCGAGTGGGGGAATCTGGTAAAGTACGCTGAAAACCCAGGTACCCATGAAAGGCGTAAGCTCGAAAACTGCACCGCCGTTCGTTCCGAACGGAATGCCTACGGAAGAGGCGCCATAGAGATTGCCTACCGCGTCAAACACCAGGCCGGCAAAGGGATAGACCCCGCCGGCTCCGGGTGCAAAGTTGTAGATAACGTTCTCTGTCCATCCCGAACCCGTGGGCGTCAACTGGTAAACCGTGCCGTAGTTTCCAGAGCCCCCGCCGACGGTTGTGCCGTACAGGTTGCCGCTCTGATCGAAGATTACGCCGGCCTGGGGAGACCCGCCATCAAAGCCCCCCGTGAAGGGGTAAAGAACACTCTCTGTCCAGGTGCCACCGGAGTGTGTCAGCTCAAAGACCACGCCATTGCTGTATTTGCCGCCCGCGTAGGTGGTGCCATAGAGATTGCCCGCTTTGTCGAAGGTGAGCTCCCCCAGTGTGGGATTTGCTCCATCGCTACCCCCGCTGAACGCGTACAGCACAGTTTCTTTCCAGATTGCGGTTGCACCGGGCTTCACGTTGAATACTGTGCCGCAGCCAGTTCCGCTGCATCCCGATCCTCCACCGTTGATGGTTGTGCCATACAGGATGCCGTCAACCCCGATGACGAGTTTGCCCGACGGCTTCGAACCGTCCATACCTCCCTTGAAGCTGTACAGCGTCGTCAGGGTCCATCCCGAGCCCGTTCGCGTCAATTTGAATACGGTGCCGTTGCCCGAGGCCCCTGCGCTGCTTGCCGTTCCATAGAAATTTCCCGCTTTGTCGATCGTCAGGGCCCCGAGAGGAACTGCTCCGTCAAGGCCGCCCGTGAAGTTATAGATCACGTCATAGGCTGGCGCCGCGTCGCCCTGTATGTCCATCGCGCCCATCGGACCGTTGCCGTTGCTATTCCACGACACGCCGCCGTCGGTGGAATAGATATCGAGGGTGTTCACTCCCTGGTTGTTCCAATTCCAGGCTCCGAACGTGTCGCTGCTGAGATCATCCGGACCGATCACCATGAAATACGATTGCCCCGCAGTCATGGAGACCTGCGAGATGCCGCTAATGCTGAGCAGGTTGGGGTAAGAAACGCCTAGAACGCCAAGGAAACAAGCATTTGGCACCTGCGCGCCGGGAACGCCGTTATTGTCTTTCCAGATGGTCACATCGAACGTGTTTGCACCCGAGGCGTAAGTCAGTCCTAGATCAATCTGGCTGATGTTGGAGGAGCCGCTCCCCGGGATCACCAACAAGTTGCCGTTGGTGAAGCTTGTGCCGAGCGCCCCGGAGCCGGCGACCGTCCAACCGGTACAGCAGTTGTAAGGGTCTGTTGGAGGTCCCAGGTTACTGAACAGGACCGTGCCCGGCTTTTCGGATTTTGCTTTCGGGTTCGCCAAACGGGAAGCGCTGGGCGTCGCCTTCGCCTGAGTTGTGGATTGGGCTTGCGTCCGGTGAGCAATACCAACCACCAGAACCAGAACCAATACGACTGCGGCAACTGCGCGCAGCATTGCTTTGCCATTATGTTTCGCGAATCCCTGCAACATGGACGCTGCTCCCTTCGGGGCGAAAGGTCGAGAATCCCCGGTTCAGGTTCGCTGCTGTAGCGCCAGGTAGAGGGTCCCCTGCGAACCGAACGTGGCCCAGAATGTTACACCCGATTGCCGGCTATCGCACAGGTTATCGTCGCCATTCTTACGTCGGCCGGCAGCTGGCAAGCTTGCCTCTGCCGAGTCCTCTAGTCCCGCCTTTAGGGACGCCAGAGCTCAGCCCAGCCATTCATCGCTGGGTTAGCTTGCAAAGAACACCCCGAGTCCTGTAAGCCGGAATTTCCTTTTTGGCCTCGAAAACGGCACCATAATACACTCATTCGACTATCCTGAACGAATAAATCTTGCCCGATGATGCTGCGTTCGTAGAAGCAAATGCTCCGGGCGGCAGGAATCCATACTCGCCAACGCTCACGGATAAGGAGACTTTATACGTGCGGGCAGTGACCTTCGTGCCCTCGAATTGCAAGAGATCACGGGTCGCACCGCCTGACACGTGAAAGACCCCGCCCGTTACGGTACGGAACTCCCGGTCACTGCCATGCTGGTGAAGCCGCAAAAGCTGGTATTCCGTTATTGCGACTCCTTCAGGCGCAACAATCACAAACTCCGGTCAGGTGATTTCTGCTGGTCGGGCCATTGACGCGGCCATTTACATCGCCTTTCACAATGCCAACCGTAGCGACGCTTTTTACGACGCCGCCCGTTTTCCAGTTCACAACTTCAGGAAGTACCTCAGTCCACTTACCCTTCTCCTTTGCGTAGACGCCGATTTCAGTTGGGATATCAGGATTGGGTGGGTCGGCCTGTGGGTTCGCTTGTAGCGGCTGCCGTGCCGCCTGAACAGGCACAGACGGTGCAGTCATCTTTTCGGCAGGTGATTGCACCGTGTCCTTCTTCGGATCAATCATGACTTGGATAACCCGGTCGCTGACGTGAGCAGCCTTGAGCTGAAGAAGCTGGTCAGTAGACAGATCGAAGCTCTGGCCCTTCTTCTTGATCTGCTCAATGATGAGATCGTCGCTCAGCCCCGCCTTTGACAGTTTGATGACATCATTGACGGTCATCTTTGTTTGCGAGGTAGCGGGGGGCAGGTATACCTGTCTGGGGTACGTCGTCTGTGCTCTCGCGTTCGTGGACGACCCAGTCAAGAGCATCAGCAAGACAAACAGCATAGCTATGGCGAAGGCTAACGACGGGGCGCGTTTCACGGTATTGCCTCCATCCAACGCAACCTGTGCGCGACACAAGACGCGCAGGGCAGCTCCAAAACTTCAGATTTCAACCGACAGGACTCGGGAGGAAAACGTGAGGTCGGACACCTCTCGTGGGCACGCGGGAGCCATTCAGTGGGCGCAAAGAGCTTCGCGGCCAGAAACTAGAGGCTAGGTGCCCACATGACTATTGACCGCGATGTCGTAGCGGGCCTGGCGCTGCATCTCGGCCGTGATCTTCGCGGCCAGCGGCCTTGTGGGCTGAGGGCGGTAGTAGTTGAATGGCGCGGTCGCCGATGGTTACGGCCTTGGCAGTGCGGAGCAGGAGGGCGGCACGGGATTTGGAACAGAAGTCTGGCGTGTCAGTGGCGGGGTTTTGGGTGGACGTGAAGATGCGTACTATCGCTAAGCTTGCACCAGCCGGCGAGGGAGAACAGGAGAAGGGAGTAGGCGGGCGCGCCTGTTCGCCATCCGCTCCAGCCGTTCCGCAGCAGTTCCGCGTCGGGTTGCGCTCTCGTCCTTCGTCTCACAGGGGATTCGAGCCGGAATCGGGAGAATAACTTTAGTCGGGTAACTATTGTTCCGCGTGGAACATTTTCATTGCTCGGGCCGACTACACGGACCGAGCCCGCACACAGCGCAAGGAGCTTAAAGCCGGGCCTGCTCTGGTACTTCCGTAAGTCCTTTCTTCGCGAAAATCTAAGCGATTGGATTTAACAACTTACAAACATTTTCTACAAAAACAGACAGCACTGGATGGCGTCAATGGGCCTGACGACCTGATTGCTGTGGCCGGTGATGAAGCCATTCGCTATGTTCACGAACTTGCTCAGCCGGCCACGGAGCTGGCCGTTGCTGAAGTCGAGGCCGCAATCGCGGACATTGTTGCGGCGAAGCCGAACATCAGTGCGGACCAAATGAGGCGCGCTCTCGATGCTGTTGCCGACGCCTCCGACCATGTGCAACGCGAGATGCTGGAAAGCCGACTCGCCGCCGCCGTCCGCGGTGTGATGCCCAAGAGCACCGTCGTCAGGCAGGTGAAAGCGCGTCGCCAAGAACGGGCTGCCCGACAGGAGGACTTCTCCCGCCAAAATCGAGAAGCCGAGTTACGAGCGGTGCCGGTCGATGCCAAGCGGTTGATCGAGGAGCTGGAAAGATTCTTCGCCGACCGTGCTCATCTGCCGCAAGGAGCCGCACTGGTGCTTGCATACTTCGCCTTGAATACCTGGACTTTCCGGCTATTCGATACGGTTCCGTACCTTCTCCTGGAAAGCGCCGTGCCTGGATGTGGTAAATCGACGGTTATTCGCTTATTGCACACCATCTCATGCCGTTCGCGTAAGGCAAGCTCGCTTAGCGAAGCAGTGATGTTCAGGCTCATCGACACTGAATCTCCAACGTTGCTTATCGACGAAGCCGAGACTCTCGATGGTCGCTCAGAGAGGGCGGAGGCTCTGCGGGCTGTCGCCCATGAAGGTTAAAAACTGGGCGGCCAAGTGCCACGTTGCGAGGGCGACGCACACCAGGTCCGTTGGTTCGACGTGTACTCTCCCAAGGTATTCGCGGCTATTGGCGGCTTGACCGGCGCCCTGCTGGATCGCTGTCTCATTATCCACATGGAGAAGGCCCAGAAGGGCAGCGTCCGCAAATCCACCCGTCTTCGGGCGCTAGGTCGGGACGGGAAAAATCTGGTCCTACAGCTTGAAGCCTATGCCCATCAGGCCACGGACGCACTTCGTCAACTGTACGAAGCGGAACCCGATTGCGGCTATTGGCCATCGATAACCGACCGCGAGGCCGAATTGTGGGGACCACTCCTAACTCACGCTCGCCTGGCGGGACCCGACGCCGAAGCCCGGCTACTGGTCGTCGTGGATAAGTTCAGCGAAGACAAAGCCGAGATCAAATCAGCAGACTCGAAGATCGCACAGACGATCGCATTGCTGGATGCCATCTCCGTGCATCCGGACACCACCTTCACTCCCAGCGAGCTTATTTCTGCATTGATTCATACCGATGCGTGGGGTAGGCCATTGGCCGAGGCGAAGGGCCGCGATGATGAGTCGGTCCGCGTGTCTCAGGCCGCCAAAATCGGGTACTCTCTACGCAATTTCAGACTGCCGAACAAGAAGAACGGTAGCGGCAACAAGGCCTACGACAGAGAGGCAGCTATGGCGTGCCTTGCTGCCCACGTACCGCAAAACCCTCCGAACTCTCCGCAGTCTCCGTCGATGGACCCGCCGGAGATGCAATCCGCAGAAAATAACACCTCGCCAGAGGGTACGGAGGCTACGGAGGGTTTCGGCATCCAACTCACGCAAGACGATAAGCCAAACCATATAGCCTCCGCAGGGGATGCGGTCGATTCTAGTAACTCGCCCAGCACGGCGGCCGTGGGAGTCCTGGCCTGCCGAAGCAAGGGCACCCTTACTACTGGGAACGAGATGGTGGAGGGAGAGATATGACCGCCATCGAGGTGTTACACGCTGTCGAGCAGGCCGGTGGGTCGGTGGTACTGAACGGCGAACACATTAAATACGCCATACCCAAGCCTGCGGCATGGCTGGTCGTCGAACTCCGGCAACAGCGAGACAAGATAGTCCCACTGCTCCAGCAGAGAACGGCATTGCCGCCCATGCCACCCGGTGTCCGGTTAGTGCGCTGGGCCCCAAAACAACCGCCGCTGGTACTGCAGCAGTGCTCCGTAGTGATTGACGTCGACAAGTTTATTTCATCCACGCTCGCGCAATTACAGGCCCGCCTGGAGGGCAGAGACTTCCTTGCCGGGAATTGGGGGCAGCGGGATTTGATCGAGCGCTTGGAGCAGGTAGGAGTCGAAGTCGAAGTGAATGACGACCAAAGCTGCCCCTCCACATTTGAGGACAACGCAGGCGAGATGAGAAAGCCGGTAACAGATGGGTGGTAACGGACATTGGCGGAACTCGTATCGCGGCGAAGGTGGTCACGAGCACAGCGACCTGCTCCCCAGGGGTGACAGCGCCAACTCGTCGATGTCATCTGCGGACGGAGGGTCTCCCTTCGATCCCTTGTGGACGCCCGATCAAGTGGCGCAACGATTGAACGTGTCGCCCGATTGGGTGCGGGATCACTCCTCCCGCAAAGAACCAAGGCTGCCGGTGATCCGTCTCGGCGGCGGCCCCGGGCGCGCTGGTCTGCTGCGATACCGGCGTAGCCAGATTGAAAAGTTCATCGAGGAAATGGAACGCCTTAGCAGTCGCAACTCTCGGAGAATATAATGCTGACACCCCGCCACAGATTCCGACGAGAGGAAGCTATGGCGAAATCGCATCAACGAGGCACCGTTCGCCTCGAACACCATTCCTGGGTCGGGTACATGAATGTCAAAGTACTCGACCCGAGCACTGGAGAGTCGAAGTGGAAGAAGCAGCGCGTCGGTGTGCTGGGTCCGAAGTCGAAAATGACCAAGCACCAGGCACAGGATTCGCTGGACGTGACTATCGCGCAGAGACCGGGGGTACAACTCAGCCGCGGGCGGACGAGCGCATCGCCACTCTCGGCTGGTTCACCCGCAACCGCTTCTTCCCGCTGCGCGAGGGCAGCACGTGGAAAGAGCAGACGGCAGCGATTCGCAAGATCGAAATCGAGCAGGACATTCTCGCAGCATTTGGCAATCTGCCCTTGGCGCAGATCGACAAGGTAATGTTGCAGACGCACCTGAACGATTTGGCGAAAAAGTTGTCGGCCGGGCGCGTCCAGCACGCCCGGTTCTACATGAAGGCGATCTTCGAGGAGGCGATCGATCAGGATTTTGTGCAGAAAAACCCTGCTCGCAAGCTGATCCTGCCGAAGGAGCTGCGCCCCGTGGACAAGACAACCCTGACGTGGGATCAACTGCGCCGGGTACTTGCCTCGGTGCCGCTCAGGGATCGCATCCTGCTGATATTGGACATGACCGAGACGTTTCGGCCGAGCGAGCTGTTCGCGCTCCGCTGGAGTGGCTTCAACATGGACAACCGGACCATTACCGTCAGCCAGACCGCCTTCAGGGGCAAGCTGCGCGACTACGGCAAGACCAGGAAGTCGCTGCGGACCGTGCACCTGCCGGAGGGGTTGGCGAACGAGCTGTGGCTGTGGAAGCAGGAGTGCCCCGATGCTTCGCCCGATGCCTTTATCTTCCCCAATTCGCGCAGGCGCAATGGGGCGAAGAAGAACGGCTTCATCCGCACGGACAATTATCGCGCCCGTGTGCTGAAGAAGCTGGCCGCGGAGCTAGGGCTCAGCAAGCTGAACTTCCAGGTGTTGCGGCGCACAACTGCGACGCTTGCCCAAACCAAGGGCAACGTGAAGGATGTGCAGGGCATCCTGGGACACACGAAGGCCGACACTACGGTCAACGTCTACATGCAGCCGATCGAGGAGGGCGTGAAGCAGACGCTGGACGCGATCTATGCGGAGTTGACGGCGGGGCCGAAGCTGCTAGCAGTCGCATAAATTTGGTACGCTTTGGTACGGTGGGTATTTTAGGATGGCGCGCAAGTGATAGACTTCAAACAGTAGGCGCGTAGCTCAGTTGGTTAGAGCGCTACCTTGACACGGTAGAGGTCAGGAGTTCGAGTCTCCTCGTGCCTACCATTCTTTCAATCACTTACAGCCGACCGCTTTCTCCGCTTGGTAGCAATTGGTAGCAAATCGCCTCTTGCCGCCTTCCGATTTTTCCGTTTGGTAGCAATTTGGTAGCAAAGTCCGGCTTGCCTTCTCTTACCGTTCACAGGTGCTGTCCTAAGCTCCTGGTACACGGAATCGACCATCTGCATCACGCTTTCCGGCAACTCCTGCATGTACTCGTTGGCCGTGGTGTCGGCTTTCGCGTGCCGGAGATGAGCCTGGATGTCCTTGACCGAACCCTTCTTCTGCGCCAGTGTGGCCATCGTGCGCCGCAGAACCTGGAAGTTCAGTTTTGGTAGTCCAAGCTTCTCAGCGAGCGGGATCAAGACGCGGTTACGATAATTCCCCGTGTCAATGAACCCGCGCTCTGAGTTCGGAAAGATGAAGGCATTGGACGACGAATCGGGACAATTCCGTTTCCAGAGCAGAAGATCATCCGCCAGTCCTTGCGGCAGATGGACATCTCCGAGGCTCCTATCCGTCTTGCCCCATGTGCGAATCCGGCCTCTGTAGACGGTTTCGGTAATCGTGAGTTTGCCGCCATCAAATGATTTCCAGCGCAAGGCGAACAACTCGCTCGGCCGTAGCGCGTCGGTCATTTCCAATGTCAGCAACACGCGATCCCTCACCGTCAGGCTTGCCAACACCAGTCGGAGTTGATCCCACGTCAGTACTGTCTTGTCCTTCTTGCGCAGGTCCTTCGGAATCGTGACCTTGCGCGAAGGATCTTTCAGCAGGAAGTCCTGTTCAACTGCCTCGCTGAAGATCGACTTCAGATACGATCGAGCCTGCAACACCCGGTCCTTGGAGAGGATCGCGGCCAAGTGGTTGATGTGCGTTTGCAGCATGAACTTGTCGAAGCCGTCCAGCGGCACGCTCTCGAACTTTTCGACCAGGTCCCTCTGAATCTGAATCTTCTTCACCTTGGCCGTTTCGGGCTTCCAGTTTGCCTCCCGCAGCGGCAAATACCGACTGCGTACAAACCATCCAAAAGTGACAGAGCTGTCATTCAATACTCTGCCGCCAAGATTTTGGCCGGTCTGCTTGATTACTTCAGCCGCCAGTGCTTCCCGTGCCTCAAATTTCGTCATTTGAGACTTGAGGCCGAGAATCACCGGTACGGCATCGACTTTCTGCTTGTTGGTAACTGGGTTGAGGACGGTCCTACGGTAATAGCCGTACCACTTTTTCCCGCGAGGCACGACCCAACCCGCCTGATGCGACTTACCCATTTATTCCTCGGTTTCTGTGGGGGAACAAGTGGGCTGCGCTATTGTAACCGCTTGTTCTTCCGGCGGACATTGGTGAAATGCTCTTGCTCGGCTATAAATTCTTCGATCTTGCTCGCCCGGTATCGCAGCATTCCGCCTCGGCCAGGACCATCACCGAAACGAATGACTGGCAGCAGAGGAGTCTTCCGAGTTGAATGATCCCAAACCCAATCGACCGATGTGTTCAGCCTCTTGGCCACTTCTTTGGGAGTGAGAAGAGGATCGTCCTCCCCATGCCGACTGGTTACCGCTTGATCGTCAATCTCCACAGAAACAACCTCCAGAACAAGAAGCCTCGAGAATCACCATTGAATTGCGGACCGAGTCGGTCGTGAAGGGCTGCCCCATCTGTTACGACCGACGGGGCTAGGACCTCCTGTGAAAGACGGTTTAGCCGCAATTCACAGCCCGGTCAAACGGCTAATCAGGCAGAAACAGATTGGGAACGGCTGTGCCGGCTCGAAGCAAGGTACCAATGCACCAGGAGACCCGGTAGGGTACGAAGAAATAGGCTCGAACGACTGAACGCGGCGAAGACAAATTAAGCCGTGAATGGATTTCTACTTTATTTCACCGATCACACTTTGACTGGTCACAGCATCGCATGCGCCCGAAGCCGCGGCTCAAGCAAATGCCCAGGAAAATGTGCTGGAATCAGTCCGTGATTCACTCGACCGCAGCCGCGAAATCGATCTTCTCACCGATGCGTTGTCTGACTTCCTTGAGCCACGCCTTGGGATTGGTGCCGTGAATCACGCGGCCGAGAAAGCCCAGCCGTTCGGCGGCGTTGTCCCGGTTCCGGCGAATGTCGTCCTTCGTGATCTTTGTATACAGAGCGAGAAAGCTATCCATGCTCCGGGGTTTGCAGAACACGTAAGTCGCGTGCCCCAGCTGAGGGGTTTCGACGACGACAGCTCTCTCAACGTCGAAAATGTATTCCTCCCGAAACAGATAGATGACGCGGGACCGGCGTGAGAGCTGGCGATAAAAGAACGGATCGTAATCGGCGCGCCAGCTGATCTGGGCGACATCAAAGTCACTCGGAATACGCATCTCGGAACACAGTCGCTGCAGCTCCGCTCGCTCGACCGCCCGATGTTCCAGGCGCAGCCGTATCTGATCTAGAGCCCGCGAGTATTGACCGAAGCGATGATAGGTAGCTTTGGCAGACTCCATTTGCTGTTGAAAATCGGGTGGCAGCTTGAACTCCAGCCGGCTCGGCAACGCAGTTTCCCAGGTAAAGAGCTCCCACTTCTCACTACGTTTGCTGTATTTGCCGCTCTGTACGAACGTGCCCTCGACCTCGATCTTGGTTCCCAACAAATGCTTCCACTGATTCCAGGTGCGGTCCCAGAGTGTATGCAGGGCGGCTGGATCGAGCCAAAACTCCAGCTTGCGACGCACGTCGCGGCACAGTGCCCGGTCGTCATAGAAATCACATTTGCGCAGTGGCACATGGAACCGCCGGCGCCGGAGATCTGGTGAAAACGCGAGGATGCGGCGGACAAAGAAAGTCTCTCCATCACGGGAAGGTTCGCCAGCAACAAGAAGAGAACCGAACCCACCATACGGAAATATGGCCGGTGCTTCGGGATCAGCCAGCAGCGCGTCATAGCAAGCGCGCAGTTCCGGCTGACCAACGATGTTGAATGCCCGCTCCAGTGCCACTCGCTCTCTGTGAAGCACGCCCGCAGTTCTTAGCTCCAGATCACGCAGCTTGAATGCGACGCGAAGCTCAGAGGGCGAAGCGCTAGCCGGGATACGCAACACTTCGTACAGGGTGGGATGATCGACTCTGTCGGCCGTGCGCGGCAGGCGATAGAAGTACTCGCGCAGGACCTCGCATGGCAGAAATACCGTAGCTACGCCAAGGCCTCTTCGGCGAACCTCGGCAGAAACAAAGCTCTGATTTCGTTTGTCCTGCTTGGGCCGACTGACGTATCCGATCGGCGTTTGATAGATATAACGGCTCGGTCCGGAGACGGCATTCTTAGTGACGAGGATTTCCGGACCCACTGCATCTGGTGCTGGAATCGGAAACGTGACTTCGTCGCCGACAGCGACAGACTTCGCGAGAAAATGGGGCAACAGAAGCTTGGTTTGATTGGCGAAGACACAGGCAGCCGGCTCCTCCTGCCGCTGGACGCTAACCACGCGCTCCCGGCACACCGGAATGGACGGGCTGAAGGACGCAAGAGCCATGCTGTCGCGGGCAGTATAGGACTGCCTTGCGGAACAGCAAAACGCGGCTTCGAACCTGAAGTCGATCGTTCAAATGGATTAGCTGGTTGCAGAAGGCGTGCGACGGTCTCAAGGGGGTGAGTTGACCCGCTATCGTGTTTCACCAAGCTACGCAACGAGCCACAAGATCAGTTCTGGGTACGCCGTCACTCACCAGCGGTCACGCTCCACCACAGAACTGGGATGATTTTGCGGTCAAGTCACACGAACGGGGTACCGGGTCCATTCCGCTCCGGGTTGTCGGAGACCAAGAAAGTACTGGCCCGGCTGAACTCTGCTCACGTCCAAGTCAACCTTGAGAATGACACCCTGACCTTTGGATCGCGCTGTGCCGCTCGATCCCAGGACCGGAGCGCCCGTTTCACTCAGTAAGGCGACTTCGTCGTTCCCTTCTTTGCTCCCATTCGGCAAGTCCAGAATCAGGTGCTTGCACCATCGATGG
>Ga0187879_10001868_pt1 | contig 14292 bp, 10 predicted proteins | sample June2016WEW_19_1_FD_132423 | JGI IMG/M metagenome (GOLD analysis project Ga0187879, IMG submission 132423) | Peatland microbial communities from SPRUCE experiment site at the Marcell Experimental Forest, Minnesota, USA - June2016WEW_19_10 | ecosystem: Environmental > Terrestrial > Soil >... | reverse complement strand
GGCCGGGTACCCGGCGGGCATCCCCCGGTCCGGCAGCAGCCCAGCGGCATGCCCTGCCGGCGATATACCCCGTTCCGGCCGGTCGACCTGCCTGACCGGACCTGGCCTGGCCGGAGCATCACCCAGGCCCCGCGGTGGCTGTCCACCGACCTCCGCGACGGCAACCAGGCCCTGATCGACCCCATGAGCCCGGCCCGTAAGCGGACCATGTTCGACCTGCTGGTCCGGATGGGCTACAAGGAGATCGAGGTTGGCTTCCCGTCGGCCAGCCAGACGGACTTCGACTTCGTCCGGAGCCTGATCGAAGAGGGCCGGATCCCCGACGAGGTGCAGATCTCCGTCCTCACCCAGGCCCGCGACGAGCTGATCGAGCGGACCGTGCAGTCCCTCGCCGGCGCGCCCCGCGCCACGGTGCACATGTACAACGCGACCGCGCCGGTGTTCCGCCGGGTGGTATTCGGCAACGACCGGGAGGAGACCAGGGCCCTGGCCATCGAGGGCACCCGGTCGGTGGTGAAGTACGCCGAGCAGTACCTGGCCGGCTGTGACTTCGGCTATGAGTACTCGCCCGAGATCTTCATGGACACCGAGCTCGACTACGCCGCGGAGGTCTGCGCGGCGGTCATGGACGTCTGGCAGCCAGGGCCCGGCCGGGAGATCATCCTCAACCTGCCCTGTACCGTCGAGCGTTCCACCCCCAACGTGTACGCCGACCAGATCGAGTGGATGAGCCGGAACCTGCCGCACCGCGAGCATGTGTGCGTGTCCGTGCACACCCACAACGACCGGGGGACCGCGGTCGCGGACGCCGAGCTGGCCGTGCTGGCCGGCGCGGACCGGATCGAGGGCTGCCTGTTCGGCAACGGCGAGCGGACCGGGAACGTCTGCCTGGTCACCCTGGGCATGAACCTGTTCAGCCAGGGCATCGACCCGATGATCGATTTCTCCGACATCGACGAGATCCGGCGCACCGCCGAGTACTGCAACCAGCTTCCGGTGCACCCCCGGCACCCGTACGCGGGCGACCTGGTCTACACGGCGTTCTCCGGCTCACACCAGGACGCCATCAAGAAGGGCCTGGAGGCGGTGGAGCGGGACGCCGCCGCCGCCGGGACCCCGGTCCGCGACTTCACCTGGGCGGTCCCGTACCTGGCCATCGACCCGCAGGACGTGGGACGCACCTACGAGGCCGTGATCCGGGTCAACTCCCAGTCCGGCAAGGGCGGCGTCGCCTACATCATGAAGGCCGAGCACCAGCTCGACCTGCCCCGCCGGCTTCAGATCGAGTTCTCCCGGGTGGTCCAGGCACACACCGACGCCGAGGGCGGCGAGGTGTCCCCGGCCCAGATGTGGCAGTCGTTCTCCGAGGAGTACCTTGCCCGGGGAGGGGTGGCGCTGCTCGCGCACCACACGTCCTCCGTGGTCGACGCCAAGGACGCGCTCACCGTGGATATCCAGGTCGACGGCGAGGAGCACCAGGTCGAGGGGACCGGAAACGGGCCGATCTCGGCGTTCTGCGACGCGCTGGGCACCACCGGGATCGACGTCCGGGTGCTCGACTACGCCGAGCACGCGCTGTCCGCGGGCAGCGACGCGCACGCGGCCGCCTATGTGGAATGCGAGATAGACGGCCGGCCCTGGTGGGGCGTGGGCGTGGACGCCAACACGGTGACCGCATCCCTGCGCGCCGTGCTCTCGGCCGTGAACAGGTCGCGCCGCGCCTGACTGTGCCCCAGGCGCTGTCCATCGCGCGCCGGGACCCCGGGGCCAGAACCCGGGTTCCCGGCGCGCGCCTGCGTCGTGGCAGGACCCGCGGTGCGCGACAATAGCGGGGTGAGCCTGTACCGGGATGACGGGATTGTGCTGCGCACCCAGAAGCTGGGTGAGGCAGACCGGATCGTCACGATCCTGACCAGGCGCAACGGCCGTGTCCGGGCGGTCGGCAAGGGCGTGCGCCGGACGAAGTCACGGTTCGGTGCCCGGCTGGAGCCGTTCACCCACGTGGATCTCCTGCTGTACACCGGCCGCTCGCTGGACGTGATCACCCAGGCGGAGACGGTGCGGGCGTACGGCGAGCCGCTGGGCGCGGACTACCCGCGGTACACCAGCGGCACGGCCATGCTGGAGACCGCCGAGCGGTTCACCCCTATGGAGAAGGAGCCCCTCATCCGCCAATTCCTGCTGCTGGTCGGCGGCCTGCGGGCACTCGGCGAGCGGGTTCATGACCCGCGGCTCGTCCTCGACGCCTACCTGCTGCGGACCCTGGCCGTGGCAGGTTACGCGCCGGCCCTGGACGAATGCGCGGTATGCGGCACCCCCGACTCTGCGGGCCCGGGGGGCCCGCCCCGGCTGGCAGAGCCCCCCGCTCCGCCCGCGAGCGCCAGCCCGGACACCGCGGAGACCACCGGATCACGGTCGTTCGCGGTCCCGGCCGGCGGGCTGACCTGCCGGTCCTGCCGGCCGCCGGGCGCCGCGAGCCCCGCGATGGCGACCATCGCCCTGATGCGGGCGCTGCTGCGCGGCGACTGGGCCCAGGCCGACGCCAGCCAGGCCCGGCACCAGGCGGAATGCAGCGGCCTGGTCGCCGCCTACGTGCAGTGGCACCTCGAGCACTCCATTCGCTCCCTCCGCCACGTGGAACACGTGTGAGCGGCACACAAGTCCGCCCGCCGTACCCGCATCCGGACGGCGTCCGGCCCCCCGCCATCCCGGCCGACCTGGTGCCAAGGCACGTCGCCCTGGTCATGGACGGCAACGGGCGCTGGGCCAAGGAGCGCGGGCTGCCGCGCACCGAGGGCCACAAGCGGGGGGAGGCCGCCCTCTTCGACGTGATCATGGGCGCGATCGAGCTCGGCATCCCCTACCTGTCGGCCTACGCGTTCTCCACCGAGAACTGGCGGCGCTCCCCAGACGAGGTCCGCTTCCTGATGGGGTTCAACCGGGACGTGATCCGCCGCCGCCGCGACCAGCTGAACGAGATGGGCGTCCGGGTTCGCTGGGCCGGCCGGCGCCCCCGGCTATGGCGCAGCGTCATCACGGAGCTCGAGGACGCCGAGCGCATGACCGAGGGCAACTCGGTGCTCACGCTGCAATTCTGCGTGAACTACGGCGGGCGGGCCGAAATTGCCGACGCGGCGGCGGCGATAGCCCGGGAAGTGGCGGCGGGACGGCTGCGCCCGGACAAAATCGATGAGAAGGTCGTGGCCCGTTACCTGGATGAGCCGGACATTCCCGATGTCGATCTGTTCGTGCGGTCCTCAGGCGAGCAGCGCATCTCGAATTTCCTGCTCTGGCAGTCCGCGTATGCCGAACTCGTCTTCCTGGACACGCTTTTCCCTGATTTCGACCGGCGGCATCTGTGGCAGGCCTGCGAGATCTATGCGAGCCGGGACCGGCGTTACGGCGGGGCCCAGCCCAACCTGCGGCCCGTCAGCACCCCGTAGACCCAGCCGGCCAGCACAGCCGGCCCCAGCCCGAGCCGGCCAGCGCAGCCGGCTACCGCAGGGCCTGCCAGGCACACAGGGCGAGCAGTGCCGCGAGGGCCACGACCCGCAGCACCCGTGTCTGCGGCTGCAGCCGAGGCCACGACAGCACGGCCAGCCAGGCCAGGAACGCCGTGACGACGAGCAGCATGACCGCCCCGCCCCAGCCGCGAACCGCCAGGCCGCCCACGAACAGTGCGGCGATGACCACCGGCGGCAGCCACCGCGGCAGGTGCCGGAGATAGGTGGCCGGCCGCAGGCTCAGCCGCTCGATGGATTGACGGATCTGCGGGGATTGCTGGCGCACAGTCACTAAGTATCCCCCCGCGGGCGGCTAGCCGGATTTCGGATCAAGATTTCACATCTCCTTGGCAAAGGTACCCCCTTATCGTCTCCGCCGGGCGGGCGATACGCATGCCGGCTGAATGGCCAGGGAACGGGAAAGGCGCAAGGCCTGACGTCGTCCCCCGGCGGTTGCGGGCGCTATCGCATTCGGGGGGATGCAGATGCGTCGGGTAGTCACCTTTGCGTTGGTCGTGGCGCTTACGTACACAGGACTGGGGGTATTTGCCCCGGCCCAGCCTATGCCCGGCCCCGGGACCGCCGCGGTGCGGCTCACGGCGCAGGCCGGCCAGCCCGGGTTCAAGGTTGTCCGGTACGCCGGGTACACCATCAGGGTCCCGGCGAGCTGGCCAGTTTACCGGCTGGACCGCGACCCCAGCCGGTGCGTCCGCTACGACCAGCACGCGGTCTACCTGGGCCGCCCCGGGCCCAACGAGCAGTGCCCCGCCCACCTCGTCGGCCGCACCGCCACGATCAGCATCCAGGCGGCCGGCCCAGCCGGCCCGGGGTCAGCCAGCCCGGCGTCACCAGGGACAGCGTCACCAGGCACGGCGTCACCAGGCACGGCGTCACCAGGCACGGGGGCGCCGTCCGGGCCCGTGGACGCCGGCCCGGCCATCGGGACCCTGCCCCAGGTCAGCGCCTCAGTGACCCGCGACGCCCAGGAGCAGGAGATGCATGCCTCGCTCGCGGATCCGGGCGTGTCGGTCACCGGCACCTACACCGGGGACACGGGCGGGGTGCTGTCCATCCTCCGCAGCCTGCGACGGGAGGCCGGCCACCGCACGCCGGCCGGCGCGGGGGCGGGGGCGGGCAGGGGGCCGGCGCGCGGCCAGGCCCAGGTGATGACGCGCAGCGCGGCCGCCTTGTACTCCGGCCCCGCGGCAACCGCGTCAGTCCGGCGCGACGCGGTGACCCTCCTGTCCACGCACCCCTCCCAGCACCGGCACCCCCGCGACCGCCACGGCCGGCGTCACCGCCAGGCCCGCGGGCACAAGGCCAGCCGGCACAAGGCCAGCCGGCACAAGGCCAGCCGGCACAAGGCCGCGAAGCGCCACAGCACCAAACGCCACGCCCGCAAGCACCGGGCCGCCAAGCACCAGGCCCGCAAGGATCACGCCCGCAAGCATCACGCCCGCAAGCATCACGCCCGCAAGGATCACGCCCGCAAGCATCACGCCCGCAAGCACAAACGGGGCCGCCGCCGGGCCCACCCGCGCACTCCCCGCCTCCGCCGGGGGCTGCACGGCTTCGACAGCTGCACGACCCCCTCGCTGGCCGCGATGCAGGCGTGGCGCCGGGCGTTCTCGGCCATGGCGGTGTACATCGGCGGCGTGGAAGCAGGCTGCGCGTCCCCGAACCTCTCGGCGGACTGGGTCCACGCGGTGACCGGGATGGGCTGGGCGCTCATCCCCACCTACGTCGGCCCGCAGGCGTCCTGCTCCTCGTTCTCGGTCCGGATCCGGCCGGCCAGCGCCGTGGCCCAGGGGCAGGCCGCGGCCCTCGACGCGATCAAGCAGGCCGCCGCCCTGGGGATGGGCCGCGGCACGCCGGTCTACTACGACATGGAGGCCTACAACGGGCACCGGCGCCGGTGCCGGGACTCCACCCTGGCCTTCCTGGACGCCTGGACCAGGACGCTGCACGCGCACGGCTACTCCTCGGGCGTGTACGCCAGCGCCTCGTCCGGGGCCGAGAACCTCGGCGCGGCCCGCACCGTGGACGGGCACCGGATGGCCGAGCCGGACTCGCTGTGGTTCGGCTTGTGGGACAACGAGCGCAACGTGCGGGGCCTCCCGTACCTGCTGCAAAGCTGGTGGCGGGGGCCGCGCCGGATCAAGCAGTACGAGGGCCCGCACAAGCGCACCGTGGGCGGGTTCACCCTTGACATTGACTCCGACTGGGTCTTCGGCGCCGTGTACCCGTAATAAGCTGGGCCGATGCGCCCGGCCGAGGGGCCGTGGCGCGCCCGCTCGCCGACCGCCAGCCGGATGGAGTCCCGATGGCCCGCCGTAACGACCGCATCGAAGCGATTGTCAGCCTGAGCAAGCGCCGTGGCTTCGTCTTCCCCTCCAGCGACATCTACGGGGGCCTGCGCGCCTCCTGGGACTACGGCCCGCTGGGCGTGGAGATGAAGAACAACATCAAGGGCCAGTGGTGGCACGCGATGGTTACCGGCCGGGAGGACATCGTCGGGCTGGATTCCTCCGTCATCCTGGCCCGCGAGGTCTGGGAGGCCAGCGGCCACATCACCGAGTTCGTGGACCCGCTCACCGAATGCCAGTCCTGCCACCGCCGTTTCCGCGCCGACCACCTGATCGAGGGGTACGAGGAGAAGCACGGCCACCCGCCGGAGAACGGCCTGAAGGACATCGCCTGCCCGCACTGCGGGACCCGCGGCGCGTTCACCGAGCCGCGCATGTTCAACGGGCTGCTGCGGACGTTCCTCGGCGCCGTGGAGCGGGAAGGGGAGGCGGGCGGGGAGTCGGGGCTGGCGTACCTGCGGCCGGAGACCGCGCAGGGCATCTTCATCAACTTCCGCAACGTCCTGCAGACCTCGCGCAAGAAGGTGCCGTTCGGCATCGGCCAGATCGGCAAGTCGTTCCGCAACGAGATCACCCCCGGCAACTTCATCTTCCGCACGCGCGAGTTCGAGCAGATGGAGATGGAGTTCTTCGTCAAGCCCGGGACCGACGAGGAATGGCACAGGTACTGGATCGATAACCGGCTCGGCTGGTACACCGACCTCGGTGTCCGGCGGGAGAACCTGCGCCTGTACGAGCACCCGGCGGCCAAGCGGTCGCACTACTCCAAGGCGACCACGGACATCGAGTACCGCTACGAGTTCCCCGGCACGGAGTGGGGCGAGCTCGAGGGTATCGCCAACCGGACCGACTACGACCTGACCGTGCACGCCAAGCACTCCGGGCAGGACCTGTCCTACCTGGACCAGGACTCCGGCGAGCGGTACGTGCCGTACGTGATCGAGCCCGCGGCCGGGGTCGACCGGTCCATGCTCATGTTCCTGCTGGACGCCTACGCCGAGGACGAGGCGCCGGACGCCAAGGGCAAGCTGGAGAAGCGCACCGTGCTCCGGCTGGACCCGCGGCTCGCCCCGGTCAAGGCCGCGGTGCTGCCGCTGTCCCGCAACGCCGACCTGTCGCCGAAGGCCCGCGACCTCGCCGCGCGGCTGCGCAAGCGGTGGAACACGGATTTCGACGACGCCAGCGCCATCGGCCGGCGCTACCGGCGGCAGGACGAGATCGGCACCCCGTTCTGCGTGACGGTGGACTTCGACACGCTCACCGACCAGGCCGTGACCGTCCGGGAACGCGACTCCATGAAGCAGGAGCGGATCAGCATCGAGGGCATCGAGGCCTACCTGGCCGACCGCCTGAACGGCTGCTGACCCCGTCTCGTGCGGCCCAGCCGGGCCCCGGTAACCGGCTGGGCGGCACGACGCGGCGCGGTAGCTACCAGGCGACGTTGTCGGTGGCCAGCGGGGCTCCGGGTAGCGGGGTGAACCGGCCCCGCCGCAGGATGCCGGTCACGGTGGCGGCGGAAGGCCCGGTTCGTATGCCGTTCACGATCAGGGTGCTGCCGGACGAATCGGCCCACAGCACGCTCCAGGGCGTCAGTGTGCCCGGGGTGGTCCCGGGGGGCGGGGGACTGACGGGCTGGCCCGTCCGTGCGGAGAACTCTGTGACCCGGGCCTGCGAGGGCTCTAGCTGCATCGTGATAGTGGTGATCCTGGTGCCGTCCGGGGTGATGAGAGCGTTGCCGACGGGGCCGGGCTTGATGTGGCCGAGGCCCAGGAAGGAGACACCGCGCCGGGCGGCGGATTGGAGGCTGCTCCCGGGTGAGCTGAGGTTGAGCAGCATTACCCATGTGATTCCTCCCGACTCGGTCGTGAGGGGGAAGGCCAGGGTCCGCCCGTTGGCGGTCCAGGAGAGCGGCTGGCCAGAAGGCTTGCTATTTCCGACCCAGGGGCCGGTGGAAGGGGCCGCGCCAGGCCAGGTCCACTGCCGCGCCGAGCCGGTGGCGAGCGTGATGACCTCGATCTGCGCCGGGTACAGGGCCAGGGCCAGCCTGCTGCTGTCGGGGGACACCGCGATGCCGTCCAGGCTGGACGCGGGAATCTTCCGCGCAATGTGCAGCGCCGTCAGCCGGGCCGTGCCGGTCGCCGGATCGAACCGCAGCCGGAAGAAGGCGACGGGCGTGGTGTTGTCCCGCTTCTCGGCGGCGAGGCCGCGCGTGCCGGACGCGATGGGCCACCAGCGCTGGGCGGCGAGGACGAACGTGTGGTCGTCGGCCGCGCCGGTCACGAACTTGAACGTGCCGTAGGGCCTGGGCGGCTTCACGGTGGCGACGACCGCCCCGGTCGCCGTGGCCCGGATCACCGCCTGCGCCGGCGTGGCCGCGTTGCTGAGGGCGACGTAAAACGCCGGGACGCCGTGCAGCGCCACGGGCTGGGCCGCGCTCTCCGCCGGGCCTGACGATGAGGTCACGCCCCTGGTCAGGGCCAGTGAGGCGATGACCACGCCCGCCACGGCGGCGGCCGCGGCCAGCGGGGTCATCGCCCGCAGCCAGCGGCGCCCGGCACGCGGCCGGCCTGGCTCGGCGGGCAGCCGCAGCGGGGGAGCGCTGGCCGGCGGCACGGTGCCCGCTGCCGCCTGCATCGCCGCCCGGAGCCGGTCTTGAGTCGTGATCATGAGCCCGCCTCCAGGAGCCTGCCGAGCGCGGCGAGCCCGCGCGACGTGGTGGACTTGACCGTGCCGGGGCTGATGCCCATGGCCGCGGCGATCTCCGGCTCGGTCTGGTCGAGGTAGAACCGGAGTACGAGGGCCTCCCGCTGCCGCTCCGGCAGCCGCCGCAGCGCGTTCAGCACCCGCTGGTGCTCCTCGCCGAGGAGCGCGGCCTGCTCGGCGGACGCCGCGTCCGCCGCCCCGAGCGCCGGCCCGCCGCGCCGCTGGGCCCGGATCCGCTGGCGCAGCTCGGACCGGCACCCGTTCAGGGTGGACGCGCGCACGTACCCCAGCGCCCTGGCCGGGTCAGCCAGCTGGCCCCAGCGGCGGTACAGCCCGCAGAACGCCTCCTGCACCACGTCCTCGGCGGCGGACCGGTCGCCCAGCATGACGACCGCGAGCCGGATCAGCCCGACCGCGTGCGCTTCGTACAAGGCGGTGACGGCCTGCGCGGCGTCCGGGCCGGCTGCACCGTCAGCCCCGCCGCCCCCGGAACCCGGCCGGCTGGTTCGTGCGCCCATCGGTATGCCCACGTATCAGAGACGCCGCGCCGCGCGGCCAGTTGCTCGCCGCGGGCGGCAAAATTCCCCGCAACGAAAACCGCCCGGCGTCAGTCCTCCCCGCTCAGCATCGCGGCCAGCACGGCGTCCATGAGGGCGTCGTCCGGCTGGCCCGCGGCGGCCCGGCCGGACGAGGATCGCCGGAAGACGTCCGCGGCGGCCTGATGGAACCCGCCGGGCAGGGCGTCCGCGGTCATGCTGGCGCTGATCTCCTCCATCTCGCCGGCCCAGCGCCAGCCCTTGCCCGCGGCGGACCGGGCCGCGGCCCGCGACCGGCGTTCCAGCCCCGGCTGGGACAGCGCCCACTCGCCCAGCAGGCTCTCCTCCACCCCCTCGGCCCGGGCCAGCGCGCGGGCCGTCAGGAGCAGCGCGGCGCTGCCCTTGGTCCAGGCGGCGTAGGCCATCTTGAGGGCCGACGCCCCGGCCGGGTTGTCGTTGCGGAGAATTTCGGGGTTCAGGGCGGTGCCCTCGAAGAGCGCCGCCACCTGTGCGGCGGGCCCGGCCGCGTCCCCGCCGCCGGGGCCGCCGGCCAGGTAGAGCCGGGTGCCGCCCCGGCCGGCCTGCTGGTCGCCGGGCGCCAAGGGTTCCGGCGGCGGGCCGACGATCCCGCCGTCCACGTAGCGGCCGCCGGCCGCCTCGACGGCTGCCCGCACCTCACGCGCGCTGCCGGGGGAGATGGCGTTGGCGTCCACGTAGAGGCCGGCGAACCCGGCGGCGGCCACCGCGCGGGCGGTGTCCAGCGCGGCGTGCGGCGGGCAGACCGACAGGATGATCGCGGCCTGCCCGGCCAGCGCGGTGACGGTCCCGGCGTCGGCCAGCCCGGCCCGCCCGGCGCGGGCCGCGGTCGCCGGGCCGCGGCCCGCGGACACCCAGCGGACCAGGTGCCCCCGGGCGGTCAGGCAGGCGGCCACCGCCGCGCCCATCTCGCCCGGGTGCAGCAGCCCGACCACCGTCTCAGCCATCTGTGTCACCCATCCGGCACCTCCGGCCCTTCAGTCCCGTCCGGGTACGACAGTACGGCGGGCCGGGACCTCTGCCGGATCCGGCGGGACCTCTATCGGGTGCGCCGGCGCTCGGTGCTCGGTAGAGTCGGGTGACCGGGCCGAAGAGGCCGTCATCATCCAGGCTGCCGTGCATTTACGCCGCGGCTCGCACCGGCGGCACCGAGGAGAGCGTTTCAGTGCCGAAGCTCGTATATGACTTCACCGAGGGCAATAAAGACCTTAAAGACCTGCTGGGCGGCAAAGGGGCAAACCTGGCTGAGATGACGAATCTTGGCCTGCCTGTTCCGCCCGGTTTCATCATCACCACCGAGGCGTGCCGCCAGTACCTCAAGGACGGCACGGTGCCCGACAGCCTGGACGGCGAGGTCAGTGAGCACCTGGCCCAGCTGGAGAAGGCCATGGGCCGCAAGCTGGGCGACCCCGCCGACCCGCTGCTGGTCAGCGTGCGGTCCGGGGGCAAGTTCTCGATGCCCGGAATGATGGAGACAGTGCTGAACATCGGCCTGTCCGACGAGTCCGTGCACGGCCTGGCCAAGCAGGCTGGCAACGACCGGTTCGCCTGGGACGCCTACCGCCGCCTGATCCAGATGTTCGGCAAGACCGTGCTCGACATCGAGGGCGACGCCTTCGAGCACGTCATGGAAGAGGCCAAGCAGGCCAAGGGCACCAAGAACGACCTCGACCTGGACGCCAGCGACCTGCACAAGATCGTCGACCGCTTCAAGGAGATCGTCCGGGAGCACACCGGCCACGACTTCCCGCAGCAGCCGCGAAAGCAGATGGACATGGCCGTCAAGGCCGTGTTCAGCTCCTGGAACGCCGACCGGGCCATCCTGTACCGGCGCCAGGAGCGCATCCCCACCGACCTGGGCACCGCGGTGAACATCGTGGCCATGGTGTTCGGCAACCTCGGCATGGACTCCGGCACCGGCGTCGCGTTCACCCGCGACCCGGGCAGCGGCCAGCCGGGCACCTACGGCGACTACCTGCAGAACGCGCAGGGCGAGGACGTCGTGGCCGGCATCCGGAACACCGTCCCGCTGCAGGACCTGGAGAAGATCAACTCCGCGTGCTACGCCCAGCTGATGGACATCATGCGGACGCTGGAGAACCACTACCGGGACCTGTGTGACATCGAGTTCACGATCGAGCGTGGCAAGCTGTGGATGCTGCAGACCCGGGTGGGCAAGCGCACCGCCGGCGCGGCGTTCCGCATCGCCACCCAGCTCGTGGACCAGGGCCTGATCGACATGGACGAGGCGGTCACCCGGGTCACCGGCGAGCAGCTCGTCCAGCTGATGTTCCCCCGGTTCGACCTCACCAGTGACCCGAAGCGGATCACCAAGGGGGTCAGCGCGTCCCCGGGCGCCGCGGTCGGCAAGGCCGTGTTCGACTCGGCCAAGGCCGTGGAGGCGGCCGCCGCCGGTGAGGCCGTCATCCTGGTCCGCCGCGAGACCAACCCCGACGACCTGCACGGCATGATCGCCGCCAAGGGCATCCTGACCAGCCGGGGCGGCAAGACCAGCCACGCCGCCGTGGTCGCCCGCGGCATGGGCAAGACCTGCGTCTGCGGCGCCGAGGACCTCGAGGTGGACACCAAGGCCGGGAAGATCACTGCGCCCGGCGGCGTCGTCATCCGCGAGGGTGACGTGCTCTCCATCGACGGCACCAGCGGCAACGTGTACCTCGGTGAGGTGCCGGTCGCCTCGTCCCCGGTCGTGCAGTACTTCGAGGGCGGCCTGGCCGCCGACGCCGACGACCTGGTCAAGGCCGTGGACCGGATCATGAAGCACGCCGACAAGCGGCGCCGCCTCGGCGTGCATGCCAACGCCGACACCGGCGAGGACTGCGCCCGGGCCCGGCGGTTCGGCGCGAGCGGGGTAGGCCTGGTCCGGACCGAGCACATGTTCCTCGGCGAGCGCCGCCAGCTGGTCGAGACCCTCATCCTGGCCGAGGACGAGGCGGGCCGGCAGGCCGCGCTCGACGCGCTGGAGCCACTGCAGCGCGGCGACTTCGTGGAGATCCTCGACGCGATGGACGGGCTGCCGGTCACCATCCGGCTGATCGACCCGCCGCTGCACGAGTTCCTGCCCGACCTGACCGACATGTCGGTGAAGGTCGCGCTGGCCGGGGACAAGGCCACCGACCAGGACCGCAAGCTCCTCGAGGCGGTCCGCCGGCTGCACGAGCAGAACCCCATGCTGGGCCTGCGCGGCGTCCGGCTGACGCTGGTCATCCCCGGCCTGCTGGACATGCAGGTCCGCGCCATCGCGCATGCCGCGGCGGAGCTCAAGAAGGCGGGCAAGGACCCGAAGCCGGAGGTCATGATCCCGCTGACCGCCGCGGTGCAGGAGATGGAGATCGCCCGGGATGCCACGGCCAGGGCGCTGGCCGAGGTTGAGGAGGAGACCGGCGTCCACGTGCACACCGAGATCGGGACGATGATCGAGGTGCCGCGGGCGGCGATGATCGCCGGCGAGATCGCCAAGTCGGCCGAGTTCTTCTCGTTCGGCACCAACGACCTGACCCAGATGACCTGGGGCTTCTCCCGGGACGACGTGGAGGGCGCGTTCTTCAGCCGGTACATCGAGCTGGGCATCTTCGGCGTCTCCCCGTTCGAGACCATCGACCGGGACGGGGTCGGCAGGCTGGTGCGGATCGCCACCGAAGAGGGCCGCGCCGCCCGTCCCGAGCTGCACCTGGGCGTCTGCGGTGAGCACGGCGGGGACCCCGACTCGGTGCACTTCTTCCACGAGGTCGGGCTGGACTACGTGTCCTGCTCGCCGTTCCGGGTGCCCGTCGCCCGGCTGGAGGCCGGCCGCGCCGTGATCCTTGAGTCCGGCGGTGGCAGCGACAGCAGGTGATGACGGCAGGGCCCGGTTACGATCACGACGCCACGGCCCGCTGGGTGGCTGAGCCGCCCAAGCGGGCCGCGGTGTCCGGGTTCGACCCGGACAGGTTCGGCCGCGGGCCGTTTGAGCGGGACCGGGCCCGGGTGCTGCACACCTCCGCGCTGCGCAGGCTGGCGGCCAAGACCCAGGTCGTGGAGGTGGACGCGGGGGACTTCCCGCGGACCAGGCTCACCCACTCGCTGGAGTGCGCGCAGATCGGCCGGGAACTGGGCGGCGCCCTGGGCTGTGACCCGGACCTGGTCGACACCGCGTGCCTGGCGCACGACCTCGGCCACCCGCCGTTCGGGCACAACGGTGAGTCGGCCCTGGCCGAGGTGGCTGCGGCGTGCGGCGGGTTCGAGGGCAACGCGCAGAGCCTCCGGCTGCTGACCCGGCTCGAGGCCAAGGTGGCCGGCGCCGGGCTGAACCTGACCCGGGCCACGCTGGACGCCACGCTCAAGTACCCTTGGCTGGCCGGCCCGGGGCTGCCCAAGTACGGCGCGTACGCCGACGACGCGGAGGTTTTCGCGTGGATCCGCCGCGGCGCGCCGCCCGGCCGTCCCTGCCTGGAAGCGCAGGTCATGGACTGGGCCGACGACGTGGCCTACTCGGTGCACGACCTGGAGGACGGCCTGCACGCCGGGCTGACCAGGCTGTCGGCGCTGGCCGATCCGGGGGAGCGGAAGGCCATCAGTGAGCTCACCGCCGACCAGTACTGCGCTCCGGGGTCGGTGACGCCGGACGAGCTGGCTGAGGTGTTCGGCGACCTGCTCGCGCTGCCCTGCTGGCCGGACGGGTTCGACGGCGGGCCTGCGTCCCTCGCCGCGCTGAAGAACCTGACCAGCGAGCTGATCGGGCGGCTGTGCGGGGCGGCCCACCAGGCCACGGTCGCGGCCGCCGCCGGCCGGCCACTCACCCGGTACGCGGCCGACCTTCAGGTCCCGCGGCGGCAGCGGCTGGAATGCGCGCTGCTCAAGGGGGTCACCGCGTACTACGTGATGAGCCGGGCGGGCGCCGCGGCCACCCAGGCCCGCGAGCGGGAACTGATCATGGAGCTGGCGGCCGCGGTGCGGATCGGCGCGCCGGGCACCCTGGATCGCGCGCTGCGGCCCGCGTACGAGGTGGCGGAGAGTGACACCGCACGGCTTCGGGTCGTGGTAGATCAGGTGGCTACGCTGACCGACACGTCCGCGGTCGCGTGGCACGCCCGCCTGTGCCCTGGATAGTGGTGTGCCGCTGAAGGCATTGTGCCGTTGAAGGCACTGTGC
>Ga0187879_10001867_pt1 | contig 14292 bp, 10 predicted proteins | sample June2016WEW_19_1_FD_132423 | JGI IMG/M metagenome (GOLD analysis project Ga0187879, IMG submission 132423) | Peatland microbial communities from SPRUCE experiment site at the Marcell Experimental Forest, Minnesota, USA - June2016WEW_19_10 | ecosystem: Environmental > Terrestrial > Soil >... | reverse complement strand
GCTCACCGCCGAGACCAGCTGCTACCGCTACTGGGGCGAGGGCATCTGGACCGACTACGGCGTCGAGCTGGCCCGGCGCACCATCGACATCGTGACCCACGACCTGTAACCGCCAAGGAGCCCCGATGGCTGACGTGGCCGTCGCCCTGGTCCTCAACCTGCATCAGCCCGCTTACAACCTTGAGGACCTCCTCGGGCGGCACGAGTGGGAGGCCAGCGAGATCCTGTGGGCCATGGACCGTATCCCCCGATCGCTGTGGGCTACCGCTACGTTGGCCGGCGGTCCATCACATCGGGTCGAACTAACCGCCTGCCGCCGCCGCCCGGGCGCGGTCGCGGAGGTGGGCGCTGCCGTGAGGGTGGGCGCTGCCGCTGATGCGGGCGCAAGGGCGGGCGCTGGCGCAAGAGCGGGCGGGGGCGCAAGAGCGGGCGGGGGCGCAAGGGCGGGCGGGGGCGCAAGGGCGGCCGCGGGGACGGCGGCCCAGCTGGCCGCCAGCACGCCGCAGCAGACCAGCGCGGCCCCCGCCAGCTGGACGGCGCTGGGCATCTCCCCGAGTATGACGGCCGCCAGCAGCATCGCAGCGGCCGGCTGCAGGAGCAGCGTGAGCGAGGAGATCGCGGCTGGCAGCTTGGGCAGCGAGGAGGTGATCAGCAGCCAGCCGACCGTCTGGCTGGTCACCGAGAGCAGCAGCAGCCATCCGAAGGTCGGCCACGGAATTGCCAGCTGCAGGCCGCCGAAGGCCAGGCCCAGCAGCAAGGCGCCGGCGGCAGCGCCCGACGTCACGTCCGCGAGCGGTCCCGCGATGTGCGGCGTGCTGGTCGAGGTCCGGCGCAGGATGAGCAGGAAGCCCGCGTAAGCGACCGACGTGGCCAGCCCGTAGCCGATCCCCGCCAGCGCGTGGGTGCCGCGCACCGAGCCCCCGGCCAGGCCGGATACCAGGACGACGCCAGTCAGGACGACCGGCAGGGCGACCACGAACCTTCGTCCGGGACGCTCGCGGAACAGCGCCCACGCCGCAGCCGCGACAAAAAGCACCTGCAGGTTCCCGAGTACCGTCGCGATGCCGGCACCGACCTCGGCGATCGCGTGATTCCACAGCACCAGGTCGACGGCAAGGAACAGCCCGGCCAGGACCGCGTCGCGGCGGGCGGCCAGCCGGCGCGGTCCATGCCGCCGCTGCTCCATGACGGCGAGGCCAGCAAGCACCGGTATGGCGAGCAAGCAGCGGTAGAACGCGGCAGTGGCGGTACCTGTGTCGGCAAGCTTGATCAGGACAGCCGAGGCGGAGATGCACGCCGCGCCCAGGCCCGCGAGCAGCACCGGCCGGCGATCGCCCACCGAGCTGTAGGCCGCACCCAGGGCGGCAGGTAAGGCCCGCCGGCCAACGGCGGCATCGCCGTCATTGTTGGTAATGACCGTCCCGGCAGATGGTGCTGACATGTCAGCCACAGTAGGCCGCGGGCCGCACCCTGCGGTAACAGGCTGCGTGTTGCCGCCTACCGAGCTCGCCAGGCGGGCGGCCTGCTAGCGGCTGGTATCGCCGCGCCCGCTGCCGCGCCGCCGGTCGGGCGTGTCAGGGCGACCTGATCGGCCAGCGCGATCGCGAGCTGCCCGAGTGCGGTCGGGTGAAAGGGCGCCTGGTCGCCAGGTCCTTGCACGTAGGGCTGCGGTGAGCACAGCTGATGCCCCGCGAAGCTCGGCTGCACCGACGAGTAGCCGAACTCCGCCGCTCCGGTCGACAGGACCGTGTTCATGGTTGCCAGCCGCGAGCTCAGGGTGCCGACTTTGGCGGCGGTAAGCCCGCGCCCCGCGATGCAGCTGAGGTCATTGCCGAACGGATCGTAATAGCTGTTGATGATCACGCGCGGGCTGCCGCGCAAGGCGGTCAGCTGGCTGAGCAGCTGGAAGTAGTTCCTGCTGAAAGCGGCGAGCTCCTGCTGGAAGTAGGCGGCCGACGCGCGGTCATCGCAGTGCGGCGCGGCCGCGCAGTACCCGACGAGCGCTGACCATCGCAGATCATCCGCGCCCACGCTCACGATGACGACGGTTGCGCGCTGTGCCCGCATCGTGGCGTCCAGCTGCGCCGGAACGGTCAGCCCGTACCCGTAGTGGTGCTGCGGGCCAAGCAGGCCGTGCAGGATGGTCGCCCCGCTGCACGCGAGGTTCATGACCTTCCAGTCATCGGCCCTGGCGAGGTCCTCGGCGTAGGACTCGGAGCTGCGACCGCAGGCGCGGTCGACAGGAGACGGGCCGGTGATGAGCGGCAGGCCTGCCCCGGCCGCCGTGGAATCTCCTATCACCACCGCCTGGATTCCTGGCAGCGGCGGTCCGTCCGCGCTGGCCGCTGGCGGGGCCGGCTCGCTGCCCACGAGCTGGCTCAGCGACCGCACCTGGCGCAGTGCCTGCTGCGCCCCATGGGCGGCGAGCACGATCGCTCCGAGGTTGACGAGCTGGGTGATGAGAAGGCCGGCCACCAGCAGCCGTACCGTCGGGCCGGCCGCGAGCCTGCGCCAGCCTGCGACGGCACCGGTGATGGCCAGCGCGGTCAGCCCCGCTATCGCGGCCTCCCAGCCGAAATAACGCGTCCACCCGTCACTGAGCCGTGCGCCAAGCAGGTGCGTGTCGCTGTGCGGGCTGGCGCCTTGCGCGAAGTTGGCCAGCTCGCTGTCGATGGTGATCTGGGCCAGCTCGAGCCTGGGCCGGACCGGGCCAGTGAAGCGCATGACCGTCGGGAGGCTCTGGCCGAACAGGTCGACCTCGCCCGGGCCCGCCGTGCTCAGCCTGGGCGCCGTCGTGCCCAGCCTGATGACCTGGCCGGCTACCGTCACGGTCTGCATCGGGGTGACGAGGAGCGCTATCACGATCGCGACCGCCGCCACGGCGGCCAGCCCGGCGACGCTAGCCAGCAGCAATGACAGCTGGCGCGGCAAACGCCGCATCACCCGAGCACCCGGCCATCGCAATGCCCGGCGACCGGGCCGCCTCGCCCGGCGCCCGCGACGGCATGCCTTCCGCAGAACATCCCCATAGCCGTTTTCACCTGTACCCGATGCGGGCAGGAGCATGCCCGAGTACCTGCGCAACGGGAGCCGGGCTAGGAACAGCGTCATCTTTCGGCCGCTTATCGGACCACCTCGAGGCTCGGGCACGCTAGTTTCGCCATATGAAGGCCCTGGTACTGGCCGGGGGTGCGGGGACTCGGCTTCGGCCGATCACGTACACCTCGGCTAAGCAGCTTCTCCCCGTCGCCAACAAGCCCGTGCTGTTCTACGGTCTTGAGGCGCTCAGGGACGCTGGTATCACCGATGTCGGCCTGGTCGTGGGGGACACCGCCGCAGCGATCCAGTCGGCAGTCGGCGATGGCTCGGCGTTCGGGCTGGAGGCTAGCTACATCAGCCAGGAGGCCCCGCTTGGACTGGCCCACGCGGTGATGGTGGCCCGCGACTTCCTCGGCGATGACGACTTCGTCATGTACCTGGGCGACAACTTCATCGTCGGCGGCATCACGCCGCTGGTCCAGCAGTTCCGCTCGGCGCGGCCGGCCGCGCAGATCATGCTGACCCGGGTGCCTGACCCGCGGGAGTTCGGCGTGGCGGAGCTGGACGGTTCCGGGCAGGTTGTCGGCCTCGAGGAGAAGCCAGAGCACCCAAAGAGCGACCTGGCGCTGGTCGGCGTCTACATGTTCACCCCGGCGGTGCATGAGGCGGTCGGTCACCTCAAACCCTCCTGGCGGGGTGAGCTGGAGATCACCGAGGCGATCCAGTGGCTGATCGACGCGGGACATCCGGTTCGTTCCACGGTGATCTCCGGGTACTGGAAGGACACCGGAAACGTCGCGGACATGCTCGAGGTCAACAGGCTGGTGCTGGAGAGCGTGGAGCCAGTGCAGCGCGGAATTGTCGATGCTGCCAGCGAGCTGATCGGCCGTGTCGTGATCGAGGATGGCGCGCAGGTCGAAGGGTCGCGCATCGTCGGGCCCGTTATCATAGGCGCGGGCGCCCGGGTGATCGACTCCTACGTCGGCCCGTTCACCTCCGTCGCCCCGGCCTGCAGCATCGTCGGCAGCGAGATCGAGTACTCCATAATGCTGCGCGGCGCTTCTATTCACGGGGTGCGGCGGATCGAGGCGTCGCTGATCGGCCACGAGGTGGAGGTCACCGCGGCGCCCAAGGTCCCGAAGGCCCACCGGCTGGTCCTTGGTGATCACAGTAAGGTCCAGATCAGCTCGTGACGGCGCAGGCCTGGGCAGCTGGCCGTGGTGATGGCAGCGGGGCATGGCGCGATCTCGAAGACAGGGGGCAAGAGCCGCGATGAGGATCCTGGTAACCGGCGGTGCCGGATTCATCGGCTCGCACTACGTCCGAACGATGCTGGCCGGCGGCTATCGCGGTTTCGAAGATGCCCGCGTGACCGTCCTGGACAAGCTGACATACGCAGGAAACCTGGCAAACCTCGCACCGGTCTCGGGCAGCCCTCGCCTTGAGTTCGTGCACGGTGACATCTGCGACGCGGCGCTGCTCGAGACGGTCGTTCCCGGGCATGACCTGGTTGTCAACTTCGCCGCCGAGACGCATGTGGACAGGTCGATCGCCGGGGCGGCGGCCTTCGTGGCGACAAACGTCGCGGGCACCCAGGTCCTCCTGCAGTCCTGCCTGGAAGCGGGCACGCCGCGCGTAATCCAGGTCTCCACGGACGAGGTCTACGGAAGCGTGGCGGACGGGTCGTGGGCGGAGGATGCGCCGCTGTCGCCGAACTCGCCGTACGCGGCCGCGAAGGCGGGCGGCGACCTGATCGCGCTGGCCTACGCCCGGACCCACGGGCTGAACGTGAGCATCACGCGCTGCTGCAACAACTACGGCCCGTATCAGTTTCCGGAGAAAGTGATCCCGCTGTTCGTCACCAACCTCCTCGACGGGCTGAAGGTGCCGCTGTACGGCGACGGCGGCAACGTCAGGGGCTGGGTGCACGTCGATGATCACTGCCGCGGTATCCAGCTGGTAGCAGAACGCGGCCAGCGCGGCCTCGTCTATCACATCAACGGAGATGTCGAGCTGACCAACCGCGAGCTGACCCGGGCGCTGCTCGATGCCTGCGGGGCAGGCTGGGACATGGTCACCTACGTCGAGGACCGGAAGGGTCACGACCGCCGCTATGCGCTGGACGACTCCGCATTGCGCGGCATGGGCTACGCGCCCGCCAGCCCGTTCGGGGAGGGGCTCAAGGCGACGGTCCGCTGGTACGAGCAGAACCGCGGCTGGTGGGAGCCGCTGAGGGCGCGTCACCCGGTACCCGGCCCAGTCGCGGCGGCGTCACCCGGTACCGGGCAGGCGCAGGCCAATGCCGGTCACGCGTCGTAAGCCGCTGGCTAACCACCGGAGCCGGCGGCATTCTCGGCCAGGACCTCGTATCGCGACTCAGGCCCGGCGGCTCGCAGGTAACCGGCCAGGGAGCCGGTCGCCTCGGGCGGCCCCGCTCGCTCGCGAACCAGTGACTTTCCATCCCCCGCCGGTCAGCCGGACGGATCGGCCGCCTGGAGGGGAGCTGGAGTTGTGGCAGACCGCCGCCGCCCATCCGCGGCGGGCTCGCGGAGCCGGGCCGCGAAGGCCACGCAGTCCGCGTAATCCGGGAGCAGCCCGGCGCGTCGCGCCTCGTCGAGGGCCGGGGCGGCCGCGTCCTTCTCGGACAGGATGGCCTGCACGTCCTGCGGCCAGGCAATGCCGATCTCGGGGTCGAGCGGGTGTACGCCGTGCTCGATGCCGGGAGCGTAGGGGGTCGAGCACAGGTACATCACGGTGGCCTCCGGGCTCAGCGCCATGAAGGCATGCCCCAGTCCCTCTGATATGAACACCGCGCGCCGCGTCTCGTCATCCAGCTGCACGCCCTCCCAGCGCCCGTATGTGGGAGAGCCGGTTCTCAGGTCGACGACGACATCGAGGACCGCGCCGCTGCCGCACACCACATATTTCGCCTGGCCTGGCGGCACCTCTGTGAAATGTACGCCGCGGATCACGCCGCGATGAGACACCGAGCAGTTCGCCTGAGCGACCTCGAAGCGATAGCCAAGATCGTCGAGGAACTCGGTACCGCGGAACAATTCATGAAAATAACCTCGGTTGTCCGGGTAGATGCGCGGCGTGAAGATCCACGCGCCGCCGACGCCGAGCGACTCCATATGAGGCCCCTGCCTAGTTGTATCTAGACGCCCAGTTCGTGACTCTTGGCATTCAGATTGCTTACTGTACGTGACAGGATGACGTGTTACTCGTCATGCGCTGGCGCCGGGATCGCCGATTTCACGGAGGCCAGGCGCTGGGACATCAGCACGAGTCGGCCCGCTGCACGCGCCGTGGTCATCCCGGCGATGCCCCGATGCTCGTCTTCCGGATGCGCGTGCGCTGGGCTAGCCGGCCGAAATGATCCACGACGAATGCAGTAGCGATGACCGATCCGATGCCGACTGCGGCGCCTGCGACCGTATCTGTGAAGTAGTGGAAATCCAGCGCGATGACCCCGACGGCGACTGCCGCCGCGACCAGCAGAGCTATCAGCGCGAACAAGGCTCGACCAGCCGGCCGCAGCCTGACCTGGTCCGGATCGGCCAGCAGTACCGTGATGGCCGCGGCCACGGCGAATGCGCTGGTGGTGTGGCCGCTGGGAAAGGTTAGAGCGTCGTGGTACTTGCGCCCGACCGCGTGCTTCAGCGCCAGCTCGCTGAGCGCGATGGCGCCAGGCACCGCTACAACCAGGAGCACGCAGGCATTCAACTTACGCCTGATCAGGCAGGCGACGAGGAGGGCTACGGTCAACGCGGTCACCGGGACTGGCTCGCCGGGGTAGGCCAGCATCTCCGCCGCTCGAGGATGCGCGGCTAGGCTGGCTGCTATCGGGAGGTCGACCGCCCGGTCGAGCCATGTCGGGTGCGTCTGATGCGCGAACAAGGCTCCGAGGACTGCCGTCACGGCCACGCAGCAGGTGAGCAGCGCGCCAGCCACGGGACGGGCCGTTGGCGGAATCAGCGGACGCCGTGCCCACTGCGACGCGCGGTCGGTGTCGCGCGGAATGCGATCCTTGCTCATGTCAGCAACCTCGTCGCGGCAGCGAGTGGCGGAACGAGCCGACCCCGCGCGACGTCCCGACAGCGGAACCGGCCACGAGATGGCCGGTTCCGGGGTCATCCCGCAACCTACGAGACCCGCCCCAGCCCGCCCTGATACAAACCAGGCCTAACCTCTTCAGGCGAGGCTGCCTCGTTCGTTACGTTTAGAACTCTTCTCGTTACCATGTGTAATGGTATCAATGGTCTTGCCGAGATTCCCGCCTTAGAAGGCATTTGCCGTATCACGGCGACCCGCTCGGCGTTCATATGCCCACGGGTTCTCTGACCGTGGCGGGTCAGGCAGCGAATCTAGTCGGGTGGTGAAATGAAGGTTGCGGTGATCGGCCTTGGCTATGTCGGCACGGTGACGGCGGCCTGTATGGCCGCCAACGGCCATGACGTCTGGGGAGTCGACGTCGACGCGGCCAAGGTGACTGAGATCCGGGCGGGCCGCAGCCCGGTAGCCGAGCCGGGCTTGGATGCGCTCGTCGCGCAGATGGTGACCGGCGGCACCCTGAACGCGACGACCGCGTGCCTCGACGCTCTCGATGGGGCTGACGTGTCGCTTGTGTGTGTCGGGACGCCGTCCACGGCACGGGGCGGCACGGACCTGACACATATCGGGAGCGCCGTGGACGACATCGTGGCGGCGATCCGCGTCGCGAGGCCGCCGGCGTCGGGGCACCACAGCGTGGTCATCCGTAGCACCGTGCCCCCGGGGACGGTCGAGGACATGGTGGCGCCGGCGCTCGCCGACGGCCTGGCCGGCACAGACATTGCCGTCGGCGCCGCGATGTGCCCGGAGTTCCTCCGGGAGGGCAGCGGGATCGCGGACTTCTACGCGTCGCCCTTCGTTGTCGTTGGGACCACCGACCGCCGCGTCGCGGAGACGGTCACCAGCCTGCTCAGCTTCCTCGACGAGCCGGTGCGGATCGTTGACGTCCGCGTCGCCGAGGCGCTCAAGTACGCGTGTAACGCATTCCACGCGACCAAGGTCTCCTTCGCCAACGAGGTGTCACGGCTGTTCCGGCTGCTGCGCGTCGATTCCCGCGAGGTCATGTCCTTGTTCTGCGAGGACCGGGTCTTGAACGTCTCGCCGGCCTATCTGCGCCCCGGCTTCGCGTTCGGCGGCTCCTGCCTGCCCAAGGACCTCAGGTCCCTGCTGCACCTGGCCCGGATGAACGGCGCGGACCTGCCGCTGCTCGCCGGCGCGCTGGCCACCAACGAGCTGGTGATCAACCAGGCCGTGGACCGCGTCGTCGAGTGCGACGCCCGCACGGTGGCCCTGCTCGGCCTGAGCTTCAAGATGAACACTGATGACCTGCGGGAGAGCCCGAACGTGGAGCTTGCCGAGCGGCTGCTCGGCAAGGGGTTCGATGTCCGCATCTACGACCCGATCGTTAACCCGGCTCGCCTCATCGGCGCCAACCGCCGCCACGTCGAGGCGAAGCTGCCGCACCTGGGGCGGCTGCTCGCGCACGTGCCAGCCGAAGCGCTGCGTGGCGCCGACATCGCGATCGTCTCCTCAACCGACGAGGCGGTCCTGGACGCGCTGCTCAAGAGCCCGCCGCGGCACCTGATCGACCTGACCGGGCGGCTTGGCAGCGAAGTTGAGTCGATCCATGGCTACGAGGGGATCGGCTGGTGACCCGCGTCCTCATCATCGTCCAGAACCTTCCGGTGCCATTCGACCGGCGGGTATGGCTGGAGTGCCAGGCGCTGGTCTCAGCCGGCCATCAGGTCTCGGTCGTATGCCCTAAGGGCGAGGGTGACCCGGCGTATGAGGTTGTGGACACGGTCGAGTTGTACAAGTACCGGCCCTATGCGCCTGGCGGCAGCAAGCTCGGCTTCGTCACCGAATACGGGCACTCCTTCGTCGCGACGGCATGGCTGACGTTCAAGGCACGACGGTCCGGCCGGTTCGGGGTGATTCAGGCCTGCAACCCGCCGGACATCTTCTGGCCGATCGCCCTGGTGCTTCGCGCCCTTGATCGCACCTGGTTCGTGTTCGACCACCACGACCTGTGCCCCGAGCTGTATGAGTCTCGTTTCCCTGACGGCCCGAGGTTGCCCTACAAGGCGCTGCGGGCCCTGGAGCGCAAGACTCACCGCACGGCGAACCACGTGATCTCCACCAACGACTCCTATCGGGATGTCGCCGTAACGCGAAGTGGCAAGTCGAACTCAGACGTCACCGTCGTCCGCACTGGCCCGGACCCGCAGCTATTGCAGCGCGGCCAGGCGCACCCCGAGCTGCGCCGGAGCCGTCGGTTCCTCGCCGCGTACATCGGCGTTATGGGGCCGCAGGACGGCGTCGACATCATTCTGCGAGCCGCTGACGTCGTGGTGCATAGGCTCGGCCGCGATGACATCGCCTTCACGCTGATTGGCTCGGGAGACTGCTTCGACGATCTGCTGGCCCTGCGGGACGAGCTGGACCTCGCTGGCCACGTGGAGTTCACTGGCCGGGCGCCGGATCAGCTGGTCGCGCGCATCCTCTCCACGGCGGACGTGGGCCTGTCACCAGACCCCAAGAACCCGCTGAACGACGTGTCCACGATGAACAAGTCGATGGAGTACATGGCCTTCGAGCTGCCCGTGGTCGCTTTCGACCTGCGCGAGACCCGCGTTTCCCTCGCCGACGCCGCGGTGTACGTCCGGCCAAACGATGTCACCGAATATGCCGCGGCCATCGTGGAGCTCATGGACGACGAGCCCAGGCGCGCCCGGCTCGGGAAACTAGGCCGGGCCCGGGTGGAGCAGAAGCTGGCCTGGAGCCACCAGGAGCGCGCCTATCTCGACGTCTATCGGCGGCTGCTCCGTGACGGCAAGGTCCTCGAACGGGCCGGGGGCTGAGGTGTGCGGGATCGCTGGGTGCTACCAGCAGACGGACGGCCAGAAGCTGGTTCACATCATGGTCGACCGGATCGCGCATCGCGGGCCGGACGCGACCGGGACCTGGAGCCATGAGGACGACCGGGTGGCCGTGCAGCTTGGCCACCGGCGCCTGTCGATCATCGACCTGAGTGCCGCTGCTGATCAGCCGCTGTCCAAGGACGGGCTGACGCTCGTCTACAACGGCGAGCTGTACAACTACCGGGAGCTGCGGGCGGAGCTGAAGGCCCGCGGCACCAGGTTCACCACCAGCTCCGACACCGAGGTCGTGCTCGAGGCCTGGCGGTCGTGGGGACCCGCGGCGCTGCGCCGGTTCCGTGGCATGTTCGCGCTCGCCCTGCTGGATGAGTGCACCGGCGATCTGGTCCTGGCGCGTGATCCGCTGGGCATCAAGCCGCTGTACTATCTCCCGCGCGGCGACGGTGTGGTCTTCGCATCCGAGTTGAAGGCGCTGGTGGCCGCTGCGGGCTCCGAGCTGCGGATCGAGCCGGGCGCCCTGGTGGCGTCGATGCTCTATTACTGGCTGCCCGAGCAGCGGTGCGCGATCGACGGCGTACGCAAGCTTCCGGGCGGCTCGTGGGCCCGGTTTCGTCCCGACGGCACTTGCTCGGTGCAGCACTACTGGCGTATCGCAGACGTGGCAGCCGAGGCCGCGGCCGGGCCGGACGCCGACCTGGGCCAGGTGATCGAGGAGTCGGTCGCCGCCCACATGGTGTCCGACGTGCCGGTGTCGAGCTTCCTGTCCGGCGGCCTTGACTCGAGCATCGTCACCGTCCTGGCCCACCAGGCCGACTCCGGGATTGACGCCTACACGATCGCTTTCCGCCCCGAGGACCAGCGGCTCGAGGCGATGCCCGACGACGCCGTCTACGCACGGAAGGTCGCGGCGCGTTACGGGATCGACCTGCACGAGATCGAGATCTCACCCGACATCGTCGGCCTGCTGCCCCGCATCGTCGACGTGCTTGATGAGCCGATCGGTGACCCGGCCGCGATCAACACGTTGCTCATGTGCGAGGCGGCCCGCGAGCGCGGCGTCAAGGTGATCCTTTCCGGGATGGGCGCCGATGAGCTTTTCGGCGGCTACCGCAAGCATCTCGCGTGCCTCCTCGCGGGCAGGTACGGCAAGCTGCCCGCCGTTCCCCGCGCGCTCGTGGGGTCGACGGTGGATCGGCTGCCGGTCAGCGTGGGAGGCCGCGGCCTGCGTTACGCCCGGTGGGCGAAGCGCTTCCTGACCTTCGCCGAGCTGCCGGAGGAGCCGCGGTTCCGCCGCAGTTACACGCTGTATGACCCCGGGGAGCTGGCCGCCCTGCTCAGCCCTGACCTGGCCGGCCACGTCGACCAGGTGGTCGGCGAGCACCGCGACATCTATAACGACAACGCGTTGCAGGACGAGATCAACCGGATGTGCCTGGCCGACGCGCGCATGTTCCTGCCGGGCCTGAATCTCGCCTATACGGACCGGGCGAGCATGGCGGCCTCCGTCGAGGTGCGCGTCCCCTTCGTGGACCCCGTCGTGGCGCAGGCGGCGTTCTCCTTCGCGGGCAGCGCGAAGATCCGGCGGCGCCAGGGCAAGGTCGCGCTGAAGCGGGCGGCGGAGAGCTGGCTGCCGCGCGAGATCGTGTACCGGCCCAAGGCCTCCTTCAGCGTCCCGCTCCGCGCCTGGGTCCGTGGTGACCTGCGGGAGGTTATCCAGGACGTGCTGGTCGGCGGGGAGCTCGTGGAGTCAGGGATGATCCGCCGCAAGCCGCTGTTGAGCCTCATCGCCGACGAGCAGGCCGGGCGCGAGGACCGTTCCAAGCAGATATGGCAGTTGCTGACGATGGAGCTGTGGTACCGCCACGCACAGTCCATGGGCGTGGCGGCAGTGTGACGACACCGACGCCGCCGAACGTCCGACCCCCCGTCGACCAGGGAACCCGATGAAGCAGATAGCGCAGAACTACAAGTCCGGTGAGCTCACCGTCCTCGACGTGCCGGCTCCGGTGGGCCGGCCCGGCGGCGTCCTCGTGCAGTCGCTGTTCTCGCTCATCTCCACCGGCACGGAGATGATGAAGCTGACCGAGGCCAAGCTGTCGATGGTCGGCAAGGCACGCGCGCGGCCGGACCAGGTGCGCAAGGTCATGGACTCGGTTGCGCAGCAGGGTGCGGTCACGACCTATAAGAAGGTCATCAACCGGCTCGATTCGTACACGCCGCTTGGCTACTCGCTCTGCGGCGTGGTGACCGAGGTGGGGCAGGGCGCCGAGGAGTTCGCCGTGGGCCAGGTCGTCGCGGCAGCCGGCAATGAGTACGCCGTGCACGCCGAGTACAACTGGATCCCTTCCAACCTGTGCGTGCCTGTTCCCCGGGGAGTCTCGCCCGAGCATGCCGCCTTCGCCACCGTCGGGGCGATCGCCATGCACGGCGTGCGGCGGGCCGAGGTCCAGCTGGGCGACACCGCCTGCGTCATCGGCCTCGGACTCGTCGGTCAGCTGGTGGTCAGGCTCCTGATCGCCTCCGGTGTCCGCGTCATCGGGCTCGACGTGATCGCCGACCGCTGTCGGCTGGCCGAGCAGGCCGGCGCAGTGCTGTGCACGGCGCCCACCGATGAGGGCATGGAGGCGCTCCAGCATGCGCTCGCCGAGATCTCGGGCGGCCGCGGGGCAGACCACGTGCTCCTCGCCGCCGGCGGATCTTCCAACGGGCCCGTTGAGGCTGCCGCAAAGCTGGCCAGGGACCGCGCGCGGATCGTCGACATCGGCAAGATGCCGCTCGATCTGCCCTGGAACGCCTACTACGACAAGGAACTCGAAGTCCGCTTCTCGCGCTCCTACGGTCCTGGCCGGTACGACGACCGCTATGAGCTCGAGGGCATCGACTACCCGGCGGGCTACGTCCGCTGGACCGAGCGGCGCAACCTCGAGTGCTTCCTCGACCTGCTGGCCGGCAAGGAGATCGAGGTGGAGTCGCTCGTCTCGGGCGTCTTCCCGATGGAGCGCGCGAGCACCGTCTACAGCGATCTGGCCTCGGGCACGATGGCCGCGGTCGGGGTCCTGCTCGCCTACCCCGAGCGCCTCTCCGGCAGCCAGCCGCCCGCGGCGAGCCAGCTCATCGTCTCGAGCGGCCGTCCGGCCACGGCCCGCGGCACCGGCGGCAAGCAGCTGGCGATCGGGTTCATCGGAGCGGGCAGCTACGCCTCGTCCATGCTGCTTCCCCACCTGGCCAAGCTCGCCGCCGTCCGGCTGGCTCACGTCGCGACCAACCGGTCGCTGTCGGCGGTGAACGCCCAGCGGCGGTTCGGCTTCACGAGCGCCTCGACCAGCGCCGCCGCGGTGCTCGACGACGAGTCGCTGGACGCGATCTTCATCGTGACCCGCCATCACACGCATGCCGACCTGGTCTGCCGGGCGCTTGAGACCGGGAAAGCAGTCTTCGTCGAGAAACCGCTCGCGCTGACTCGCGATCAGCTTCAGCAGATCATCGACGCGGTCGCCAGTACCGGCAACGACCGGCTCATGGTGGGATTCAACCGCCGCTTCGCCCCTCTGCTGGTGCAAATGAGGGCGCAGTTCGGTCAGCCGAGCGGCGGCTCAATGTCCCGTTACCTGGTCAACGCGGGAGGGCTGCAGCCCGATAGCTGGTACCTCAACGAAGAGCTTGAAGGATCGCGGTTCACCGGGGAAGGCGGCCATTTCATCGACACGCTCAGCTGGTGGGCCGACAGCCTTCCTGAGGAGGTCTACGCCACGCCCGGCCCTGAGCACGACGACCTGCAGGCTACCGTGCGGTTCCAGAACGGCTCGAACGGCACCATCACCTACCTCACGACCGGCAACCGCCGCTATCCGAAGGAGACCCTCGACGTCGCGGCGGGCGGCCGGAGCGCGCGGCTCGACAACTTCAAGCAAGCCGCGGTCTGGGCCGGCCGGCGCCGCAAGACCACCCGGTCGCGTGGCGGCCAGGACAAGGGACAGCGAGTTGAGCTGGCGGATTTCGTCACGGCCGTCAGGACAGGCGCTCCCATGCCCATCTCCCTGGCGTCCCTGGTCGCCACCACCAAGACGACGATCGCGGTGGCCGAGAGCCTGTCAAGCGGCCTTCCGGAGCGGGTGTGAAGACGACCGAGAACTCGCGGCTGGAGTGGTACGCGCGACGCGCGGCCAGGATGTCGCCCGCTGAGGTCGCCTGGCGCGGCCGTGACCAGGCCATGCAGGACGCCTGGGCCCGGCGGCAGGTGCGACGCGAGCAGGTCACCTCGGCCGCGCCGCCGGCCGCCGCGCCGCCGCCCGCCCGCCCGCGCAGGTTCACGAGCACGCTC
>Ga0187879_10001863_pt1 | contig 14310 bp, 10 predicted proteins | sample June2016WEW_19_1_FD_132423 | JGI IMG/M metagenome (GOLD analysis project Ga0187879, IMG submission 132423) | Peatland microbial communities from SPRUCE experiment site at the Marcell Experimental Forest, Minnesota, USA - June2016WEW_19_10 | ecosystem: Environmental > Terrestrial > Soil >... | reverse complement strand
TTGGCCTGCGTCGATTTATCCATGCCGGAAGGCTTGATCGGCGGACGCGGCGGCAAATGCTTCAGCCGCGCAAGCTCATCCTTCACAGCCTGATGCTCGACCCGAAGCTTCGCCAACGCCCCATCGAGTTTCTCGGTCTCCGCCTGCATCCGCGTCACTTCGCCGATCAGGTCGCGAACCACGCCGATCAGATCGGCATGCGTCAAGCGTTCCAACGAATCAGGCGGCGGCAGAATCATTCATAGCTTGAATCACACTTTTCAGCCTCTGACTCCCCCTCCGCCCGGAAATTTGCCCCGGTTACGGCACGCGCTATGACAAAAGACCTGAAAACGTCCTCGCCGGAGTCAAACTCGCCTCACTCAGAATCCGGATGCGGTTTAATGAGTCGATGACCGAGTGCGCGAGCGCCCATCCTGCGGTCGCATCTCCCGCGAGAGACGATGCGCCGCCGCAAGCGGCCATTTCCGAAATGGCCGGAAACTCTCCGGCCATGCTTGAGCGACAAGGCGATATTCAGACGTCGTAGCTACCGTCATCGCCGGAGCCGAAACCGTCCGAGCCATAATCCGAGGCGTCCTGGATGTCGTCCTGATCTTGGTCGGCGTCTTGCTGGTAGTCAGCATTTTGTTGGGCGTCGTCGGCGGCATCCTGCTGCGCGTCCTGGTCGGCGTCCTGCTGGCTCAAGCTCTGACCGTCGCCGTAATAATTGTTGACGATGGTATCGCCGCCGAGACCGCCGCCAAGCCCTGAGCCCACGCCGCCAAAGCCGTTGCCGATGCCAAGCGAATTATTGTGCCCGGAAAAGAGACCGCGAATCGAATCGGCAAGAAGCACACCGCCCGCGACGCCCGCCGCGGTGCCGAGCGCTCCCGTCAAAAACCCGCCCCCAGGGCTTGCACCCTGGCCGCCCCACGGCCCTGGCGCTGCACCGGGCGGAGCGTAGCCTTGCGGGGGCTGTTGCCAGCCACCTTGCGGCGGCGGCGGCGGTTGGTTCCAGCGGCTGCCCGGCGGCGGCGCCGGCGCGCGCGGCGGCGGGGCGCTACCGCCAAACAACGAGCCAAGCCCGCTCAGGAATCCACCGGAACGCGGCCCACTTGCCGCGTGGCTTTCCAGATCCTTGACCTTGCCTTCGAGTTCTTGCAGACGATCGTTGGCGGCGCGCAGCGCCTGGTCCTGGACGAGGACGGTCTGCGCCAAAAAATAGGGCGCGTAAGGCTGCGCCCTGGTTGCGTCCTGGATCAACGCTTCAGCTTCCTGATCGCGCGCAGCATTAGCGGCGCCGCGGATACGGTCGAACAATCCTGTAAGTAACTGACGTTCTTCAGGTGACATAGGATCCTCCCCTTTGGCCGGGGTGCTTCTCCCCAGCGGCGCAAATATAGGGGGTTTTCGGCGCGATCCAAGGGTCACGGCCTTTGATCGCATGCACGGCGCTTGCCGTGGCGGCAGCCGCCCCGTAAGAACTCTGGACTCCGGTAAGGCTTATTTTGACCATGAATGACAAGAAAAACGCCACGCAAACTGCCCGCGCTTCTCTCGCGAAATTGCCGCGCGGTTTTGCCGACCGCGCGCCGACCGAGATCGCCGCGACCGAAAAAATGCTTGGCCTCATCAAGGAAACCTACGAACTCTATGGTTTCGAGGCAGTCGAGACGCCTTTGATCGAGTTCACCGAGGCGCTTGGCAAATTCCTGCCGGATCAGGATCGCCCGAACGAAGGGGTCTTTTCGTTCCGGGACATAGCTGGCGATCCATCGCAACAGCGAGATCGCAATGACGAAAGCTGGCTGTCGCTGCGCTATGATCTCACTGCGCCGCTCGCCCGCTACGTCGCGGAAAATTTCGATAAATTGCCGAAACCCTATCGCAGCTACAGGGCGGGCTACGTATTTCGCAACGAGAAGCCGGGGCCTGGGCGGTTCCGCCAATTCATGCAGTTCGATGCCGACACGGTCGGTGCCGCGAGCGTCGCGGCGGACGCTGAAATGTGCATGATGGCGGCGGATACGCTGGAAAGACTAGGCATCAAGCGCGGCGATTACGTCATCAAGGTCAACAACCGGAAAGTGCTTGATGGCGTGATGGAAGCCATCGGCCTTGGCGGCGAGGAGAATGCGGGGCGCAGGCTGACGGTGCTAAGGGCGATTGATAAGTTCGACCGGCTCGGCGAGGAAGGAGTGCGGGCGCTACTCGGTCCTGGACGGAAGGATGAGAGTGGAGATTTTACCAATGGAGCGGGCCTTCAGGCCGAGCAGATTGATCGAGTCGCAATCGCTTTCCTTAGGAGACATCCGCCTCAAGGTTTTAAGTACGCTAATCAAATTGCGAGTTCCCGTCTGCTCGAAGATATGCAGAGTCTTGGTCCTTCGGACTCGGACGAGGCCCAAAAGGATCGTTTCATCGATAATTCCGGCACAATCACCTTTTGGGAAGCCACCTTTGCGAGCCCTTTCAATAAAGGGTACGACGAACTGAAAGAAATAGTCCGGATTTGCGAAGCTGCTGGCTATGGAACGAAGCGCATACAAATCGACCCCTCCGTGGTGCGTGGCCTTGAATATTACACCGGCCCGGTGTTCGAGGCCGATCTTACCTTCGAGGTAACTGGCGAAGATGGGAAACCCGTCCGCTTCGGCTCGGTCGGCGGGGGAGGGCGTTACGACGGCCTCGTCGGCCGCTTCCGCGGCGAAAATGTCCCGGCGACCGGATTTTCGATCGGCGTGTCGCGGCTCTATTCCGCGCTGAAAGTGGTTGGTTCGCCAATCGTCGCCACGCATACGCAGCGTGGCCCCGTTGTGGTCCTCGTCCTCGACAAGCCCGAGATCGCTCACTACCAAGAATTTGTCGCAAAACTTCGCGCGGAAAATATCAGCGCCGAACTCTACCTTGGACAAGCCGGGATGAACGCGCAGCTCAAATATGCCGACAAGCGCGGCTCCATCTGCGCCGTCATCCAGGGCTCGAACGAACGCAATCATCAAGAAGGCCCGCAGGTGACGATCCGCGATCTTGTGCTCGGCGCCGAACTCGCCCAATCCACCAAGGACCGTGCCGACTATCTCGAACTGCGCGCCAAAGCTCAGTTCAGCGTCCCGGAAGATCAGCTTGTTCACGCGGTGAGGCAAGTCCTGGCCCGCCACGCTTAGGGGTTTTGCTGGAGTACCTCTCCACTTTTGCAAAACATGTCGCGCCACATGCCTCACGTTGCTAAGAGAGGCGGACTTTACTGAGCTTTCCGGGGCAGACCTTTGTCTTTTACCGATCAGCGCGCCGAACGCATCATCGCCCATCTGACCGGGGCCGGATACGCGCGCATAGAGCCGCCTATCCTGCAACCGGCCTCGATCTTTTTCGATTCCGGCGAGGATCTGCGCGCCCAGCTTTATCTCACGAGCGATCTCTCCGGCGCCGACTATTGCCTGAGGCCGGAATATACGATCCCGGTCTTATCCGCTTATCTCGCCACTGCGTCCGCCGGAGCGCGCACCGCCTTCTGCTATTGCGGGCCGGTTTTCCGCTTTCGGCCGGGACAAGACAGCGAATTCACGCAAGCGGGCATTGAGAATTTCGGCCGCCCGGACCTTGAGGCGGCGGATGCGGAAATCCTCGCCCTCGCGCTCGATGCCGCCGCCGCCACGATGCGAAATTCCACTCCCGCTTCGCGCCTATCCGTGCGGATAGGCGACGCCGGGCTATTTTCCAGGCTTCTCGAAGCGCTGGATCTTCCGCCCCAATGGCGCCGCCGCATCGCGCGCGGCCACAGTCAAGGCAAATCCCTCGACGCGATTACGAGCTTAAGCTTGAATGGCACCGATCATTCCGGTGTTCTGGGCGTCCTCGAAGGCGCCGATAAGCAGGGCGCACGAGCCCTTGTCGAGGATCTTCTCTCAATCGCGGGCATAGCTCCGGCGGGCGGGCGCACCCCCGGAGAGATCGCCGATCGTTTCCTCGAACAAGCGGCACTCAAGGCGGGCTCCGGATTGTCGCCCGAGAAGCGCGCCGTCATCGAACAGTTCTTGCGTGTCGAGGGCGATCCTCACCAGGCTTCCGCCCAACTGCGCGCGCTCGCCCGCGATGCGAAGCTCGATCTTGCCGCCATTCTCGACAGTTTCGACACAAGGCTCGGGCTGATCGCGGGGCAGGGGCTCGATGCCACCAAACTCCATTTCAGCACCCGCTTTACCCGCAATCTCGATTATTACACGGGCTTTGTTTTCGAGGCCTATGAGCAAGACCGCGGCGGGCAAGCCGCCGTTGGCGGCGGCCGCTACGATCAGCTTCCGCAAGCGCTCGGTGCAAAGACGCCCATTCCCGCCATTGGTGCTGCGATCTGGATCGACCGTTTGAGCCAGAACGGAGGCGAGCTATGAGCTTGCCCGGCCAAGCTGCCCCTCTCGTGCTCGCCATCCCCTCGAAAGGGCGGCTGCAGGAAAACGCCGCGGCATTTTTCGCGCGCGCCGGGCTCGATATCGCGAAGGGCGGCGGCGCTCGCGATTATCGCGGAACCCTCGCCGGCATGGACACTGTCGAGATCGCCTTTCTCTCCGCCGCCGATATTGTCACGCAATTGGCGGCCGGTCATGTGCATCTCGGCGTCACCGGCGAGGATCTCATTCGCGAAACGATCGCCGACGCGGAAGCAAGGGTCGAACTCCTGGCGCCGCTCGGCTTCGGCCATGCGCATGTGGTGGTTGCCGTGCCCCGCGCCTGGATCGATGTGAAAACCATGGCGGATCTCGAGGATGTCGCGGCCGCCTTCCGGGCGCGTCGCGGCGAGCGGATGCGGGTCGCCACCAAATATGTGCATCTGACCCGGCGCTTTTTCGCCGAGCGGCATGTCAGTGATTACCGCATCGTGGAAAGTCTCGGCGCGACCGAAGGCGCCCCGGCGGCGGGCAAGGCGGAGCTTGTCGTGGACATTACGACGACGGGCGCGACACTTGCCGCCAATGCGCTGAAAATTCTCGACGACGGCTCGATCTTGCGCTCGCAGGCCAATCTCGTTGCATCGCTGCGTGCGGATTGGAGCCCGAGCCAACGCGAATTGGCCCGCATCATTCTTTCGCGCATCGCGGCGGAGGAGGAGGCGCGCACCACGCGCGAAGTCTCAGCCCTGCTTTCGTGTTTCACGGACTCTCTGGCGGCGGAGGCGAAGGCGGTATTTTCCGCGCGGCTGCGGTTTCATTCCAGCGATGGGCGCCTGACCCTGAATTGCCCGAAGGAAAAAGCCGCGCCGCTGGCTGATTGGCTGATCGCGCAGGGGGCGGCCCATGTCTGCGTCGCGGCGCAGGACTATGTGTTTTCGGCCGCAAACCCGCTCTATGAAAGACTGATCGCACGGCTGCCCAAACTTTAAGATTCGCCTCGCGCTTCAGCATTGGAGTAGGCGAAACCTAAGTTGCGAAGGCTGCGCCGTACGGCACGTCTAAACCATAATCTTAAAAGCAAAATATTAGAATTAATACTTTGATTATATTAAATAAGTATTTGAATTTATTTGATATTTTTCTAGAAGCTAACCTTCAACCTGAAGTGCGCCGGCAGCCCTACGCCACCCGCCTGGATCGCTTAGGCGATGAAGGCGATGCGCCGCCGCATGCGCGAAGCGCATGAGCACGGCGCGGCGCGTGGCTGGGGCCATGCGATGCTCCGGTGCTTGCCGCAAAATATCGCCGCCATAGGCATCGGCCAAAATGAGCCCGGCGTCCTCGGGCATGATGTCGACGGGCATGCTCTCGGGAATGGCAAAATAGAACTTGTCGCAATGGGCGCGATACTCACGCCATTTTGTATCCGCGCGAAAATCGGCGACTGAGGATTTGATCTCGACGATGATGATCGTCGCGTCCATAGCCAGCGCGACAACATCGGCGCGGCGTCCCGTGAGCAGAGGCAATTCGGTGAGGGTCGAATAATCCAGGCGCCGCAACAGCCGCCTGGTACCACGCGCGACAGCAAGTGCCGTATCCGACTGGCGGCCGTCTCGCGGCGTAAGGGGTTTCAGCAAAGTCGGCATTTCAATTTGAACCATAAGCGAAAAACCGGGTATTTATTAAAACGCCCTGTGGCTTGCGCCAGCCTGGCGTGCCGCCTTGATGAATTATGGCTTGTTTTTGCTCGAAGCACGAGGGTGTGGCGCGTCCTTCGAGACGCGTCCCGGGGTTAAACCTGGGGATCGCTGATCCTCTGGATGAGGATGGGGGCTGATAAAAGTCCTAATGCCGCGTCCATTGTTCCAGGACCGAGACGACCGCGCTGGTGAGGCGGTTCAGATCCTCCTCGCTTATCGTAAAGGCAGGGGTCAGATAGACGATATTGCGGAAGGGCCGCACGAAAACGCCCGCCTCGATAAACCGGTGTTTTAAAGCGCCGAGATCATCGATGCGATCGAGTTCGACGACGCCGATCGCGCCTTTCACCCGCACGTCGCGTACATGCGGCAAGTCGCGAGCCGGCTCGAGACCCTGCGCAAGCGCTGCTTCTATCGCCGCGACTTGGCGAAGGCGCGGCTCGCTTGCGAAAAGATCGAGGGACGCATTGGCGGCGGCACAGGCGAGTGGATTGGCCATGAAAGTCGGGCCATGCATCAGCGCATGGTTTGGATCGTCTGACAGAAAAGCCTCGAACACTGTGTTGGTGGCAATCGTCGCGCCAAGCCCTATCGTCCCGCCGGTCAACGCTTTTGAGAGGGTTATAATGTCTGGGATAACCCCTGCCGCCTCGCAAGCGAACAGGGTTCCGGTGCGGCCAAAACCGGTGAAAATCTCATCGAAAATTAAGAGCAGGCCATGACGGTCGGCCGCTGCTCGCAAATGCCGCAGCACTTGCGCATCGTGAAACAGCATGCCGCCCGCGCCTTGCACCAAGGGCTCGACGATGATGCCGGCGAGGTCTTGAGCATAACGCTCAAGCAGCGCATCGAAAGCCTGCCCGGAAGAAGGATCGATGGGAAGCTCCGCGATAAGTTGCTTAGGCAAGACCTTGGCGAAGAGGCCGTGCATGCCTTCCTCGGGATCGCAGACCGACATGGCCGCGAACGTATCGCCATTATAGCCGCCCTTAAAGGCGACGAACCGGCTACGCGCTGTAATGCCTTTATTAAGCCAGAACTGCACCGCCATCTTCATCGCGACCTCGACCGCGACCGAGCCGCTGTCGCAGAAAAAAACATGGGTCAGTCCATCCGGGAGGAGGGCCACGAGCCGCCGCGCCAGATCGAGCGCCGGCTCATGAACCAGCCCGCCGAACATGACATGCGGCATTAGCGCGAGCTGATCTTGGATCGCCGCGCGAATATGGGCGTGATTATAGCCGTGGCAGGCGGTCCACCAGCTCGCAATCCCATCGATGAGCTCGCGGCCATCGGCGAGGGTAATCCGGCTGCCTTGCGTGCGCGCCACGGGCAGCGGGTCCGCCGCCGTCTTCATCTGCGTGTAGGGAAGCCAGATATGCCCCATGCCGTGCGTAAACCACTCTGGTGGAGCGTTCTTCACCTCATTTGCCTCCGGCCGATCCTAGCGCGACAGCTCGCGCCGATGCTCCCGCCCGGTTCTTTCATCTTTCTTTGAATGAGAAAACCCAAAGGCTCCGCGGGCGCTCCATTGCGCTGCAAAGACCTTTGCCAAAGAACTGTGGACGTCTTGGCCGGGGAGGGTGAGAGGAGGCCGGAGCGTGCACCCGCCGGATATTTGTCTTCAGGGATGGCGTGGCACGCTAGCCGCGCCACGCCGGATCGATAGGATTGATTAGCCGAAGTGCAAGCCTCCCAGTGAATAGAGCCCGATCACAACGACGAAAAAACCAGCAATAACCGCGATCATTCCGTTCCGTCCGTATAAGCGGCCGGTAAAAAATGCGGCCACGCCAAAGATAATTATCATCGCGACCAGAATGACAATGCTTGGACCGCTGCCTTCAACGGTATCGATTGTGCCGCCGGCGGTTGGAAGTACTGTAGCCATCGTCCATCTCCCTTTGTTATTTATGTCTGCCCGGTAGGATTCGTCCGGCGGCGCCAAGAGTCCCTTCCCTACTAGGGGATGACGGCCTGCCAAATGGCCTACCGAGCGGGTCGCATAATGTGCCGTTGATCTTGTGAGGATTTGATCTGGCTCAAATTGTCGAGGGGTGCGACACCGTGGCTCAATTTTGGCGGCAAGTCGGAACGGCCCTTGGAGCTGATGCCGAAGGACTATCCAAGCCCTCGCCATTCGCTTATGTTGCCAGCGATTTCGTTGACATGGGGCAGGGTCATGGCCGCGCACAGCATTCCGCATTTTCACAACCAGCCGGGCGTTCCGCTCGTGCGGGTCGGCGCCAAGGAATTCATGTGCGTCGGCGCTTTGCCGCCTTTCGACCATCCGCATATTTTCATCGATATGGGCGCTGACAGTGACGCTATCTGCCCATATTGCTCGACCCATTATGTTTATGACGAGATACTGCACGGAGGCTGCGAACCAGCCGAATGTGTTTTCGAGCCAGGCGGCGATGCTGAATCTTTGGCGGAGCCTGAGGCTGCGCACGGATAGGCCGCCGCGATTGCTGCGATGAATCCGCCGCACGCAGTGATCGCCGGTGCCGGGATCGGCGGGTTGAGCGTGGCACTCAGTCTCGCACGCGTAGGCTGGCGGGTCAGCCTTTACGAAAAGGCGAAAGTCCTCGAAGAAACTGGGGCAGGGCTCCAACTGTCGCCGAATGCCAGCGCCATTCTGCAACACCTCGGCGTGCTGGAACACTTGACGCCCTTCGCGCTCCGCCCGGAAGCGATCCGAATCCGCCGCGCGCGGGATGGCGCGACCCTTGCGCTCATGCCTCTCGAAAGTGCGGAAAAGCGTTGGGGGGCGCCCTATCTTGTCGTTCATCGCGCCGATCTGCAGCGGGCGCTTCTGGAAACGGTCGCGCGCGAAGGCAGCATCACACTTCAGACCGGAGCCGCCGTCGCGGGCTTTGCCCCCAGCAGCGATGGCGTCGCGGTGGCGATCGCGCAAGGCGCGGTCCGGCTAAAGGTGGCGGGCGATTGCCTTATCGGCGCCGACGGGCTGCGCTCCTTCGTTCGGCAAAGGCTGCACGGCGATGCTTTGAGATTTTCGGGCCGCACCGCCTGGCGCGCGACGGTCGAGGCTGCCCGCGTGCCCGTTGCCATGCGCCGCAAGGAAACCAACCTTTGGCTCGGGCGCAAGGCGCATCTTGTCCATTATCCCTTGCGTGGCGGCGCCATCGTCAATGTCGTCGCGATCGTGGACGAGGATTTCCACCCTGATGAAAAAGAATTTTGGTCGAGCCCCGGCGAGCCAGGATTTCTCGAAGCGCGTTTTGAGCGCTGGGACAAAACCGCGAGGGATTTGCTCCGCGCTGCTCTTGCGTGGCAGAAATGGCCGCTCGCGGATCGCAATCCAGCCGCAAGCTTTGTCGCGGGCCGTGTCGCGCTGATGGGCGATGCGGCGCATCCCATGCTGCCCTTCCTGGCCCAGGGCGCGGCCCAGGCGATAGAAGATGCGGGCGTTTTGGGGGAGGTTTTGGCACGCGGCCAAACGATCGAAGCTGGTCTTCTTGCGTACCAGGAGAAGCGGCTGCCTCGGGCGGTTCGCGTTCAAAAAGAATCACGTCGGCAAGCTACGATCTATCATCTAGGCGGTCCGGCTGCTTTTCTGCGGGATGCCGCATTGCGCTCGCTAGGACCAGAAAAACTGCTCGCCCGCTACGATTGGCTCTATGATGCGCACCCTGCTAAAAGCCATCAGTTTTGACCGATTGAGGCCCTCAATCGGTCAAAAGTGTTTCACGTGAAACGTTTTTGTCCGATTGGAGCGGAAAACCTTACAAAGCCTCACACGTCTGGCGGCGAGAAATTCGTAAGGTCGCGCAGAAGTATCGTGGCCACGCACTAAAGGCCAGGAAATATTCCATTCTCGAGGAGAGCGATCCCACCGGCACTGCTCAATGGGTACAGCAACGCCCAAACGAGCGGCTGCTGCGAGAGCGGACCGAAAGCGCCATAGTTGAGTCGATCAACACGGCTCAGCAAGGTTTCCAGCTGCTCCGCAAAGAACGTGTTTCCATTGGAATCCTTGGCGCGAATGATCGCATCCGTCAGATTTTGCTTGGCCGTGTTCCGAGTGGCCCTCGCCTCCCACCACAGGCCAATGGCACAGCCGAAAACGACTGTGAGACTGAGTCCTTGCGCAATGAGGATCGTCAGGCTCGGGGCGTAATTGGCGAATACCGTGCTGCGGGACACGATCAGCAACGCGATCAGTACAAAGGGAAAATAGATGAGGGAGCCGATGCAACGCGTTCGCTTCGCCACGAAGTCGAGACCGATCCAATCATGAACAAGATTCGGTTGCAGCCGCAAGCGGTTTTTGTAGACCCCCATTGTCGTCAGCGGCCATTCTGTCTGGCCACGACGCAGTTTGTTGACAAAGAACAGGCAGAACAACGTCGCATCAAAGACAAAGAACGTCAAAAATTGCATGAGGAAGACGTCAAGACCTGTCGTCAAAATATAGAGGTTGTAAGCAAGCACGCCCCGCGCCGGGTTTATCGTTCTGCCAAACATCGGGACGAGGGCATATTTGAAAAACCCAAACATGACTAAGGTATAAAACGTTACGCGGATAAAACGCGGCCAGAACCGTTCCTGAGCAACATAATTCTCCCAGGCCTGCTTGACACTAGGCTGATCGCTCTTATCCCGATCATCAAATAAGCCCATCATATATTTATACAAATTTCCTATATCCACGTGGATGCTGATGACCTCCTTCCACAAAGGCATCGGTTTCGGATCGAGATCCAAGGCCGTACCGATCTCGTTTAGGTTCTCATGAAGACTGCAAAGCGCTAGCCCAACGAAGTAAAACGACAGGATCATCCCGAGAAATCGAAAGACCACCGTTGGCCAGACACTCACGCCTTGCAGAATTATGATCGGCTCGCCGTCACCATATTCGGTCAGAAACTGGGCCACTGGCTCCCAAAAAGCGCATGTCATGGCGCCGACGAAGAGACCTAGGGCGATAAACTGCACTTCGAAGCGTGCACCCTTCGGCACAATGCGGAAAGCGGAAAACAGCTCCAGAAGGATGGCTCCGGCCGCGAGTCCCCAAGCTAATGTATGCCGGCTAGTTTCCTCATATGTCGGATAAAGTGTCTCGATGACTTTCGGGTCGTTCGGATCAGCGAGCTTTGTTAATTCCTCAAAATCAACCGGCTGGATGTAGCCGCAATGGCTCACGTCGTTGCCTTTCCAGCATGGCCTTTCGGAGCGCCCTTCTGTGAGAGGATCGTTGACCGCGATCAACGGTTTGTCTCCGTTTTTTTGGTCGTGACTTTGCGGTGAAGAAGCAGCCGGTATGCCCCAGTCGAATGGCAATACCTCGCCGTTTCGTTCGACTTCAAATATGCGGGGGGCCCTGAGTTGATTTGAAAGATCACTTGATAAATTATTGGGTGTTTGCAAATTTTCAGTAAGATTTCCTATTGCCAGCTGCGTGGCAAGAAAGGCCGAAGTTTCATAAGTATCGCGGAAAAATGGAATATCGCCCTGCAACCAATCGCTGAGGTTGGGGCCGAAGCTTGATGAAATGATCAGATTGCGCGTGAACGGGAGTTCGCTCTTGATCGTGTAAACTTCGTCAAAATCGGTGGTGAAGAACAGCGCCTCCGGAAACTCGGGCCGCAGTGCTCGTAGGACCAGCAATTTGTCGAACACATCGCCGCCGAGGATACCGATTGCCTTTATTTTTTGGTTAGGCCCTTTCTTCCGGAGATCATCGTCGATTTTGTGCAAATGCTCGCTGATCCGCCGGAGATAATCGAATTGGCTCTTGCCAATCGGACGCTCAAGACTTTGGGTATCAGTCTCGATTTTGAAAAAATCTGTAGTGTTTCCTGGTTTTTCTCCTGTCGCAGTTGTTTTGTCTTCCTTCGTTTCGTCTTTGCCTTCTGCCGACGGTAACAGGCCATCGAGCCCTATCAAATAGGTAAATTTGTGTATCCAATCGTGGTGAGGCTCGGCGTCATTTGCAAATTCGCGTTCAACGACTTTAGGAAGAGTCTGGCCATAAAATGTATCCCATTCGGAGATCAACGCGACCTGATCCCGATGGTCAGAACTTGGATCGACTCGCCGAAGCAGAAGTTCACGGCGAAGGCCATCGGCGAGAGTGGAGTCAGTTGCAATTGTTCTTTGCAGCTGAATACCGAACTGATCTAAATAGCCCTCGATGCTTTGAGGGCGGTTGCTTAAGGTTTCGAGAAGCTGATCGTCATCTGCGCTGGCACCATATGCATAGAAGGTGACGTTCTCCAACTCGGGCCAGTTGCACCATTTGCTCTTCTTGTTCTCATTGTCATCACACATGATGCCGTGAAATTTTCTCGCCGTCTCTCGAACCATATCATGTAGCATGTCTGATGAATATGGGCCAATAATTTTAATATTGTTTTCGTTAAAACTGTGTTGGTTTAAAAATTTAAACAGCGAAGAAAATTTTGTAAGAGGTTCCTCTCTAAAAGAGTCTTCTCTTAACCAAATAATAAGGATACGCTTCGTAGCAACTTTTCCCTCATGTTGACTGTTTTGAGTCTTCTCAAACCACTCGTATGGAACTGTGGTAGTTTTCGTAAGGGGGGAGATGGCTAGATGCAAACGATCGCCCTGCAATAAACCAAATATCGGCAATTTTAACTTGATGGTCGAATTCGTATGCTTCTCGTTGGGTGGCGGTCTCCAAGATACGAGCCGCATCGCTGGCGGGATTTCCAACCCAATGGACACAGGAGAATGTGCCCATACAAAATAGCCAAGGTGACGCGCGTCTTTGGGCACGAAACCCGCCCGTTCAAGGCCCGCCAACACGGCATAGCGCGTGCGACGCCGGCGCTCGGCATCTTCCTGATAGGGAGGTCCAGGCACGGCGACACCTAGTACAATTGTATCCCGGTCCGCCTCCTCCAATGGTGATTTGCAGGGGTTTTCAGGATTTGATTGTTCCTGGCACTGTTGCTCAGTGGTCTGCTTGCCTAATTTATGCTGAGATTTTTCGACCGCTTCGAGTGGGTCCTGCCATAAACGCGCAACGATCGTCTGCGGCGTGGCTTGTTCATGGATGCCCACCGCTATCTCCGTTGGCCGCGAGTCCACAAGCGGCGCCTCCCGATGGAAGTAGTAAAGCCCCATCGCAGCAATGGCAGCAACCACGGCGCCGCTGCTCGCCAAATTTGACCCGGGTTTGTTATCATCGGCCATGAGCGTAACCCCCAACGCTCTCTAGCTGGATTGCGCGGTACGTTCTGCGATGGTCGCGCTGGGATCGATCCCGGCTGGCTATCGCCGGATGCGGAGTTGCTTATGTTTTCGTCAATCCAGGTTGAGAAACAAATTCTTTAGAAAGTTGCAAAACGTTTATCGAAAAAGCTTCGTTCCCGGTATCAATCGAATTTTTAATCTTCAGTCATCCAAAATTGCAATGATTGCCCGTCTACGAGAAGCGAAGAGGGGGCCTTTCCATCGAGAGCATTCCTGTTCGGCCTTCACCTTCTAACAGTCCCTGCCTAAGGTTCAAAACCCGATGGAAACTGTCTTGCCCCTTCCCTCGCGGTGGATTTGGTGTATAAAGCGCCCCTTCGACGCATCCGCATGAACCCCGCTGGACGACATCCCGGCCGGGCCGCGCGGGCGGCACTTTGACTTGTCCCACTTTTTTAAAGGGGTTATCCGATGTCGATTACCGCCGAGCGCAAACAGGCGCTTGTGAAAGACTATGCCTTGAAGCAGGGCGATACCGGCTCCCCCGAGGTCCAGGTTGCGATCTTGACGGAGCGGATCGCCAATCTGACAGAGCATTTTAAGACGCATGTGAAAGACAATCACTCGCGCCGGGGACTGCTCAAGCTCGTGTCGCAGCGCCGCCAGCTCCTCGATTATGTGAAGACGCGGGACGAGCCGCGCTACAAATCGCTGATCGAGCGCCTTGGCATCCGGCGCTAAACTTAGATCTGCGCAGTTTCCATGGGGCTGTTCGGCTTGCAAAACTGCCGTCCGCAGGATTTTATGGCAGGGTGCCTGTCCTTCACATTGATTTCTAGGAGCGGCGAAGACTCACAAAAAATCAATGTGATAGCGTATATCCTTCATGCAAGAAGTTAATTAGCTTTTGCACGTTATGCGCTCAAGATAGCCTTTCAGAGCGATATAATATGAGACAAAGCCCGTAACGGCTTGTATTTTCCGGAAAGCGGCGGCATTGGGCCGCCGCGCCGTATCTGGCGAAGACCAATCCATGTGGCAGGATCGCCAGC
>Ga0187879_10001850_pt1 | contig 14378 bp, 9 predicted proteins | sample June2016WEW_19_1_FD_132423 | JGI IMG/M metagenome (GOLD analysis project Ga0187879, IMG submission 132423) | Peatland microbial communities from SPRUCE experiment site at the Marcell Experimental Forest, Minnesota, USA - June2016WEW_19_10 | ecosystem: Environmental > Terrestrial > Soil >... | reverse complement strand
CTCGATCGCTTCCATGATTCGGCGCATCGGAACTGACTGGCCAATCATGACGAACCCCAACAGACCTGTGGATTCTTGACACCTCCTCCACCCCCGCAGCCCTTGACAAATAGTTCATCTGGCCATAATGCGTCAAGAGTTTTTAGATCATTAAGAAAATGGCTCGCACGATTTTCGAGTCAGTCTTCACCAATCCCGGCAAACCGTTCAGGTTTGTTGGCCGCTATTCCTTTCTCGATTTCATAAACACCGAAGTCAACGAAGCGGGTCGTCGCGTCAATTTGTTGACAGACGCTCGCGATGTTGTGAATTGGCTCGTTTTAGCAAAGATGTTCGAGCGCACCAAACTAAAGTCGGCATCAGAAAAATGGCAAGCGGGGAAAACAGGCGTGTGCATTTGGAAGGATGCGCTTGTGCTGCGTACGCTACTGCGTCGAATGGCCGAGGCGATTGTCGCGGACCGGCCGATTCCGCGCGCCAGTATTGATGCGATCAACCTCTTGATCGCCAAGCCTTCGGGCGTCACGAAGGTAGTCAAGACTCCGCGGAAGTTCGAACGGCGATTCGAACTTGAACTGAATCAACCGAAACAACTTCTTGTGCCGCTCGCTCAGTCCGCCGCTGACTTGCTCTGCCGCGGAGATTTTTCCCGTCTGAAACGTTGCGACAACTCAAAATGCGCCGCTTTTTTCTACGACACTAGCAAGAACCGTATGCGGCGATGGTGCAGCGGGGCTGAATGCGGAAACCGGATGAGGGTGGGTAAGTTTTACGAACGCCAACGTCACGAAATTCGTTCGGGGCGCGGAAACGACCTGATCGTACACGCCCGCGCCCACGCGCGACGGGCACCATTTCATCCCAAGCCAACAGGCGAGGGCTGAACCGACTTTAGACAAGTTCAGCGCAGGTTGTCCGCATCGAAGATGATCTCCGTCGGCAGATTGTTTCGGGCTGCGCCAATCACGATCTGCAGAGAGGTTGCATCCGACGGAGTCGTATACTGGAGCGGAAAGGTCTGGAAGTCCGTAGTGCTGTTTTCCTGGTAGAAGGGGAAGATATCCTGCGTTTTCACCGCAGACGGAACACCCGGACTTTGGAAATAGTTGAACGCGACAAATACTTGCGGACGCGTGGCCGGGGTGGCCGACGGATTCGGATCGCCAGTCCATGCGAAGCGCAGATTCCCGGTCGTCGTGTAGGCCGTCGCCGCGGTTGCTTGAATATACTCGGAGGTTGCGGTCACGCTGGAGGTTGCATTGGAGCCAGTCGTGAGTCGCAAATCATATTGTCCGCGCGACGGCACTTGGGGCTCGTTTGGCTCACCGGCTAGAAAATAGTCAACGCCGGTCCCGCTGCCGGTTACAGTCCAGTCGGTGGGGACATTGCCCGCGCCGCCCTGCTCAAACGAACCGTTAGGGATCCATGTGAGATGGAATCCACCGAGGTCCACGATCTCGTTCTTGGGCGGGTAGTAGTCGAACGCTACGCCGCGCTGCTTGACGGGCAGGGCAACTGTAGGATCGGACTCCTCGCTGTCCTGGGAATCCGCCCACCGCCAGAAAGTGCCTCCCGGAAGCTGATACACCTGCATGAGGTATCCGATGCTCTCGAAGGCGAATTGCGCGGGCCAGTCCTGCGGGTCTCCCGTTCCTCCTTCGGTCATCAGAACCTGACCCGCCTGCGCGTTGCCGACCGTAGAGATGACCTCTTGCAACGTCTGGTTCGCCCAATCGTGCGGATCTAGATCGGTACATGGCTGACCGGACTGGTTATCAAAGCACTTGCTATGTTCATAGAAGGAAAGGGCGTAGGCTCTCTGCGACTCAGGAATCGCCAGATCGTCGAACACCGTTTTCAGGACATGAATGGGACTCCAAAGGTGGCCATCCTCAGCGTTTGCTCCTGCAGGGAGCTGAGCTTCCGATGGCCAAAAGCCCACGATCGCTTCAGCTGAGAGTTGTCTGGCCGGAATTCCGAGCGACATAGCGTAGGAAATCGCCCACTCCACGAAAGTGGCTGCATAGTTGTCGGGCCCGAGGAAGAAAGGCGGCTCTCCTTCGATGCCACACTGATTTAGTCCCGTTCCGCCAGGCGTAGTGTCAATTCTGTAAGCATCCCCATTGATGAGAATCAGATCCAACGCTGGATGCCCTTTTATCTCATTGAAGATCGAACCAAGCCAGAGTTGCGAATTCGGTCGGGGTGCGGGCTCGTCCATGTGCATGAATGTGAGCCCAAGGTTGATTTTCATTCCCTTGCTCTGCACCAGATCGAAGAAGCTCTTCAGGTTTGTCAATTCGGTTTGCGTCGGCTGCGGCCAGTCCAGACCCAAGGCGTACGAGATCAGGCAACTGGGGAACGTGCTATCACAACCGGTCGGGCTTTCGGGTACGCATGAAGGGTCGGAGGTACGCAACTCGGTGGTGATCGTGTTCACTCCCAACGCTTTCATCTTGTCGAGCTGCAAAGAGGCCTCCGCCTCCACGGTCGTCCCGACGACTGGATCGACCTGCGTGAACTTCTGGATTAACTGGCCGGGGTAGTAACCATTGGGGAATCCGCGCTCGTCGAACTGTACAAAGAGTCCAGCCTGCGCAAGCGGAGAATGGCCGGGGCCGGGGGTCGGCGTTGCGGTTGGCGTCGCGGTCACGGTTGGAGTCGCCGTTGCAGTCGCGGTTGCGGTTGCAGTGGGCGTCGGCTTCTTCTGCGTGGCGCGGCCCTTTAGATTGACGGTCGCCGAGCTGTCCTCGCTGGTGGCGTTACTGGTGATGTCAACGCTTCCGTCGACATTCTTTCCGGGCCCGTGGGGATTAAACTCAACGTCCACCGTGAGGCTGTTCTTATCACCATTTCCTTTGCCAGGAATCGTAGTCTGGCCACCGCCGGACGTGATGACGTAATCGGGATTGGAGGGCGAGTTGACGGTTACGACTAGCGCCAACGTACCGTCGTTCTTGATGCTGAAGTGCTCGGTTTTTGAAAATTCACCCTTGTCGATATCGACTTTGTAGCTCACCTTCTTCGGCGAGACAGAAAGTTTACTGAAAGGGGTTTTGACCTTCGCATCAGGAATTGACTCCTGTGCACTCGAAGTCACGCGACCAAGAAAAAGAATAGCCGCGGCAAAGAAAAGGACTAAGCGCAGACGAAAACGTGATCGGCGTAATAGCAATGATCGGGAGTCAATCGGCCCGGAAAGCCCGCGCCAGGATCCAAGGATTTTCACTCTAGCCGCCCCCCAACTGCGAGCCTGAGATGGGGAAATCCTACACAGGAGACTACGGAAAGGCAAACCTCCAAAAAATGCGTCAAACCATACAATAAGCGTTGGAAATGGTTGTAACGAAACCGAATGCGGAAACCGGGTGCGGGTGGCCAAGTTTTACGCTCGAAACCGAACCGACGATTGAAGGAATCCTGGCTCGCTGACCGCGCCTCCGTGAAGTGTGCAAGTTTTTCTCTTTCCGCTTGCCCGAATGAAGGCGCCAGCCGCTACCGAGGGCACTATCCGGCTAAAATGAGGGGCAGCTGGGAGAAATGCAAAATTCATTTAGACTAGTGAATGGAAAAACAAACCCTATGCTTCCGCTGTCGGTCCCGTGGACGAAGGTGCCAAAGATCCCTCCCCCCCCAGTGCAGGACCCGGTCTCGTCCACGAGGCTGCCGCTGCAGGTTAGAGCGATTGGAATCGTGACCAGCGGCCCGACGCAGTTCATTGACAGCGTGGCCGGTCCTGTCACGCTGCTCATGGTCCCCGTGCAATCGTAGGTGCCACCGTAGTCGATTCCGCTGCAGAGTGCGCCACTTTGAGTGGTTTGCCAAGTTGCACTTACATTTGCCGGCCCTGGAGAATCAACCGACACGGTCACTATCCCTACTTCAGAAAAATTCAAAAAAGCTTGAATTGTGCAGCCTGGCGTTGGAGTCTGTGCCTCAGTAATTGAGACTCCCAAATCGGCTCGGTACGTGACCGAGTCCAAGTAAGAGAGCTGAGTGCTCTGGCAAACGGATGGAGCACCTTCGCCGCCTCCCTGGTCGGTTGCGCAAACCGTAAAGGTATAAGGGCTGAAGTTGACTGCTGGCGCCGTGCCGCTGAGCAAGCCGCTGATTGAGTCAAGAGACATGCCGCCGGGCTCGTCACCGCTCATACTAAAAACATACTGACCTATACCACCGGTTGGATTGGTAGTCGGCGGGTCAGCGTCTGATCCGCAGATTCCGTCAGGCGGCACAGGGCTACAGAAAGAATGCGAGTAAGGAACGCCAACGAACGCCGCCAGTTGGCTGGGTACCGTGAAGGAGAAGGCCGGCGTCACCACGAGCGTCGCGCTGGTCTCGAGCGAGTCTAGAGAAGCAGTGATAGTGACAGAGCCGATGCTCACACCCGTCGCCAGGCCGGCCGCATCGATAGTAGCAAAACCGTCATTCGAAGAAGCCCAGGTGACCTGCGAAGTGACATCCTCGCTGCTGCCATTAGAATAGGTCGCGGTTGCCGTGAGTTGCTCCGTGGCCCCCGCCTGGAGTGGCGTTGGCGGGGTGATCGAAAGCGACGTGATCGGCGACACCATAATCGGGTAAGGATTTATTGAAATGGCGCCGTTGTTCGGCGCCACATCTAAAGTAAACTGACCGCCATCGCCAGTGCAGGGGGATGGCTCGTCTTCCTCGTCGAGGCCGTAAGTCAGCTCAGCCTGGAGGTTCGTGTGTGGGACGCTGCCGACTATATTCGCGGTGCCCTCGGAGCAACTCAATGCGTCAGAACTCGCAGTTACGCCGAAAATCGCCTGAAGACCGCCGTTCATTGGAGTTGGCGTCGTGATGTTAGAGTTGGAGATAACGCACTGGTTATCTGAGCTCGGAAGGACGGCCGGAGTGGCGCCGCCAATCTGAAGGTTCGCCAAACTGAGTGAAGCCGTGAGATTAAACGGTTCGAGCTTCACTTCAGAATTGACCTCCGGCCCTAACCCTCCCGCCTTGGTGACCAGGGCCGAAAAGAAGGAACGAAAATCCAGTTCCAACTGTGCGCTTCCGTTTGGCGCGAGGGTAGTTGGCGCTTGCGCTGGCGGAACGGGCATCACGTCAATCCCGTCCTCGGCCGCTATCTCCTTAAGCTTGCTGATAAACCCATTGAGCAATTGCTGGAGAGCATTCTCCGCTTGGTCATCCAGATCTTCACATTCTTGCGACATGTTGTCCTGTATCAACGCCGCTCTCAGGGAGGGTTCAAGCGTAATGTTCGAAGGCACAGGTGCCGGTGGTAGTGGGGGAGCGTTCGGCAGAGTGTAAGGCAAAATGCCGAAATTCGCGAAGGCCGCATCCGCTGCGACTATCGTGACGTTCGCCAGCGACTCAAAGATTGCCAGAACGTAGCTGCCGTTCTGATTGGTTTGCGAGACAAACTGCGGCGCCTGCAGCGTTGAGACAACAGCACCGGCAGCAGGCGCGCCGGCCGAAGTGAGCACCTTGCCACTTGAAAAAGCCACCGCTTGCTTCGGCTGCAATAACGCAAATTGGCCAGGCTGGACTATGCCGGTCGGGGAGCCCGCGGCCGCCCGGACGGCGGCAGCTTTAGTCTGCTGCGTGGCACTTCCGAAAGGCGAAGATGATGTGACTATCTGGCTACCTTGGACTGTGGCTATCCCGACAAGGCTCATGCTGGGTGCGCCGTTTAGATTCGGTAGATACTGCATTACGAGAATCTGAGCGTCCGAAGAGACTCCCGCTGAGTTGGGGATCGACAACTGGACCGGCTGGCTGAAAGTGACGTTTCCGCCGGTCGCGATGTTGACAGCACCCAAGAGACTAAGATTCTCCGCTCCGAAGTCACGCTGAAGAGCGCCTTGAAGCGTTCCCTCTGGGATTGAGCTGACGGTTATCGGAACAGTCGCACCCAACGCGCCCGCCGGCACGACAATCTGATCTCCTGCGGTGTTCGAGACAGTTCCCCCTTTCGGTCCAATCTTTTTTCCTTTCAGAGCGGAGGTTGTCCCAGTGCCTTTGATCGGCACGTTGATGACTGTAGAAGATTCTCCTGAAATGCTGACCGAGAGGGCGCTTGTGAACGGTCCTGGTTCAGTTGGACCAAAAGAGACCGTGACTTTGAGCGACTTACGAGGCGCCAGAGAAAAGCTGCCTGCTCCCGCAGTAACCGCGAATGGAAAGGTCAGTGAGGAAACGCTGCCGACGATGGAAACCTTGCTGACATTTTTCAATGTGATCGTCTTGCTCTGCTGAGTCCAAACAGGCGTACTTTTAAACGTCACTGACTTCGGAGTACGAACCGGCGCGGATGCAACAGCCGATCCGCTGAATACTCCAACAGAGATCGCAGTGGATGTGATAATCGTTGACGCGCAAAAGCGTAGCCAAACAGCTAGTTTACCTCTGAGCAACTATGAATTCCCCCAAAAACAGCACATACTCCATAAAGCGTAATATAGCAAATGAGAGGTTGAATTTTGACGAGCGAACTCCGTAGTCGAATTGACCCTGGATGGCCGATGCCAATCGTTTAGCCGATTGCGATTTCAAATTGACCCAGGCCCCGAAAGAGATTTCGACGGAACCGGCATCGTCCAATACTCTTTGGCGTAGCTGTCTTGGCGCGGAACAGAAGTCTGAGTGCCAAGTCTGCACATGTGCCAAATCTGCACACTTGTGAGCACGCGGATCAGAAGTGCAGTGAATCAGACCAGGCGTATTTTATTGGGGAAGCACCGAAGATCTCACATAGCTGGGCCGAACAGCGTCGCTGAAACACTCCGTTCATAAAGTGTGCGTGCCAAATCTGCACATAGCACACTTTCGGAAGGCGCAAGATGAGGCAAATCTTACAGTTCGTTGGATTTTCTGTCTGGCATCGAGTTTGCGGTACTGCTCTCCGCCGCAGTCAAAAGAAGCTCATCGACGAGAGGCGATCATGAGCAGGCAAGAAACCGAAGACGGAACCGCCGCCAGTGAGTACCTCACCGTACCTGAACTTGCAAAAATGGTTCGACGTAACCGAAAGACCGTGTATGGCTGGATTGCGGCGGGCGAAATAGGGGAAGCGGACGGGCTCTTCGTCGTGCAAGGGCGTTTTCTGATCCATTGGCCGACGTTCCGCACGAAACAATTCAAACCTCTTGAAAAACTACGCGGCCAGGTTCCAGATTTCTCGGAGGAAACTGAAAATGGCGTGGCTCGAAACGGACAGACACGGTCGATTACGGATCGCGTTTAAATACTACGACGGCCGTACATACCGCGAGCCGTTGGGCGTCGAGGCGAGCAAGCGCACGCGAGTAGATGCCGAACGATTGAGCTCGACGATTCAACTCGAATTGTCGGCCGGCACTTTCGACTATGCGAAACGTTTTCCCAACAGCGAACGCACGAAAAAATTGGGTCTCAAGCGACCTGAGCAACGATCCAATCAAACCCTGAAAGAATTTGCCGAGGCCGCTTGGTTGCCCGAGAAGCGCCTCGAGGTCAAGCGCTCGACGTTTGTGTACTACAACGAGATTTACAAACCTCACATCGAAAAGGCCGAGATCGGGAAGAAGCTTCTCTCTGAAATCAATGACGAGGACATCAATCTCTGGAAACTGGAGATTGAGGGAAAGCGAACGCCGCAGAAGAAACCGCTCAGCACCCGGCGCAAGAATATGAGTCTTGACGTGCTCTGCCAGATTTTGCGCCTCGCCAAACGGCGCGGCTTGGCGAACGACAAGCTTCTAATCGACGCGCGTCCCTTCAAGAACGAGGAGAACGAGGACGAGGTCAACCCATTTACCGAGGATGAGGTCGAGAGTCTCATAAAGGCGGCGGAAGGATGGGAGCGATCGCTTCTGTCAGTCTGCTTTTTCACCGGCATGCGTCGTGGAGAGGTCCTTGGACTGCGTTGGTCCGGTGTGTTCTTTGACCGGGATCGCATCTTGGTCAGACGGAGTTTGACGCGCCACGGAGAAAGCTCGCCCAAGAGCAAGACAAGCTTCCGTTACGTCCAGATGCTGCCTCGTGTCCGCGAGGAATTGCTGAAGCAACGAGACCGGGTGAAATTGCGGAGCGAATTCGTTTTCCCGAATCGGGCGTGGAAGGCATTGAACGTGAACTGGGTGACGAAGGCGTTGTGGCCACGGTTGGTCGAGAAGGCCGAAGTTCCGTATCGGCCCCTCATGCAAACGCGGCATACATACGCGACCCTCATGCTGCAAAAGGGCGCTCCAATCGATTGGCTCCAGAAGCAGATGGGCCATCGGAACCTCACGATGCTAATCCGTCACTATTGGCGCTGGATCAATCCAGGCGAGCTGAGCCAGGAGACGTTGGCCCGATTGGGAGCGGTCAAGAACTCGTCAAATCAACCCCACCCTGACCCCACCCGCGCCAATCAGAGCGTTTCGAGAGAGGCTTGACCACGATGCTCAATGCCAAAAAGTGCAGCAATTTGGCGGATGGCGCAGTCTGATGCGTACTGCTCTCTGTCAACCTGTCAACCGGTTGACACCCTAGCGGCGGTTGACAAGCGGCGGTTGACGCATGGTGGTTGGTAGGCGCGGGTAGCTAGTCAAAACGATGTTATTTTCCGGACACGAGAAATAGACCCGCGTGTGTGGCGAATTGCTGATTCTGCGGAAATCTGTGATTCGCCACACGCAGGCTCATCGGCTCCATTCGTCGCGACTGCCTCGACCACTTCGTCGTGTTCAGCGAGGCGCACTTGCGCCGCATCCTCAGCAAACAGACGTTCAGTTGCACGTCTGGGCGTTGGCTCCTTCGCATATGATTTGCGATGACACGAAAATGCCGTTTTCCGGGCACATCCCGAGCGTGCCTTCTAGCTTGGTTCCTGGAAAGCATTGAAAATAAAAATTGATTGACGATTCCCCTTTGGAATTATTCGTAACAGCAACTGCGACTCCGGAGCTGCTCACGGATTTGCTTAGGAAGGCGGTGACTGGCCCTATACTCTGAATTGTGAGTGCGGGCGTCGGCGTGGGGGCAGGTTGAGCGCGTGCCTCCCCGTCGGTTGTGTTTGAGAAATGCGTTCCAAGGTTCGCCATAAGCGACGCAACGGCCAAGGCCAGGAGTGCAAACAGAATCATATACCATCGCTTCATAGCGTGCTCCGTGAATCTCCCTTCTCACACCCTACTCGATATAGCCGGTCGTAAACGAGTTCTCACCTTCTCGCAGTCTATTTGCTTATCGTAATCGGCGGCGCACCTGTCACCAATTTGGAGGTATCCACCAGTGATAGCTGGTATAGCTTGTAGAGGACAGCGAACAGTTTCCGATCGCGATCATAGTTTATCTTGTCGTCTGGTGAATGAGCCGGCTCCCAGATGTACTGGTTAGTTCCGAATGCAACGTAGCGGTCTGCCCAGGATGGTATCTCATCATAATAACCGATTCCGAAAGCACACGAATCGCTCGGATTCGCGTTGTCCTCGCAAGCCATATCTGCCAAGCGTTTCATAATTTCGAATAAGTTGCTGATCTTGAAATACCCGCATATGACGGGAACGCCTATACTGAGATCGCCGTCAGGCGGTTCCTTGAAGCATGCCTTGTCCGCTGCATCATCATCGACGAGACCATGATGCCGAAGCTCGATATAAATATAATCCTGCGGAACCGGTTCGACGGCCTGTACTATAGTGTCGGAGTATGAAAGCCTGACGTTTTCGTCTTTGGCTAGGTCAAATTTCGTTGCAGAATCAGCGATCAGAGTATAACTGCTCGCGACTGTATCGTTGCAACCAACCAGCTTAAGATTGAACCTGCGATTCGAGCCTACCAGAACATATTGCGGGTCCTTCTTGCACTCGTTCCGTGTGTATGAGGGCATCTTTTTTGGAAGATAGCCATCGGGCACTAACACATACTTCGTGCCCACTTTCTTTACCCCATAGCCGTCCGGTACTAACACGTAAGCAAAGTCGTCGCTTCCATTGCTTTCTGAGTTTGCCTTCCACTGATAGTTTTTCGGCGTATGATAGAGGAGGGCTTCCCAGTTGGGAGCTGAATGCGAGTGCCACCATGGAGCAGAGAGAGAAGCTAGAGTCCCAGAGTCAGGCGTCGAAGGCTTCGCAGCTTTAAATTGTGGATAATAGTCAAGCCATGCCGGAATTCTGACTGGTGTGCTCAAATCATATTTCCCGTCCTGTTTGTTCCATTCGTAGCCCGCCTGTAGCGCCGCCACAGCTTCTGTAGGCGAAGGCTCCGCCCCTTTAAGAGTCGGGACTGGGTTGTGCCCGTCGATCGTTACCGAGTTAAACAGCTGGTCGGTGACAATCCTATCTACACATTTTGAAAAATCGTCATAATAGTAGTCTGGTGTTAAGAATAGCGTCTTGTTTGTCGAATCCTGGCTGTCCTGGTATCTATTGACGTACAACGCGCTCCGGTCGATCTTGTACACGCCACCCTTGCAGCTGACATCTCCTTCGGCATGGTACAAATATAAGCTCTCTGCGAAAAGCTTCACCAACAACTCGAAGTCGGCCGGCGTGCCAAACCACCACTTGTCCTCGAGTAATAGTAGGAGTTTCTCACGCAGCGGAGTCTCGAATCGCTGAGCGAAATCCGGTCCTTGAATTGGGACGTAGGCGATTGTTGGACTTTCCATAGAGCCTGCCGAAAACGGACCCGCCGTCCAAGTGCTTCCAGTCCCCACGTTGGAACTAGCCGTTGCGACTGTCGTGCCGGTCGCTGTTGCAGCATGCGAGATCATGGTGACAGGGTTAAGTGCGGCGAGCGCCTGAGTCCACGAAAATCCACCGGCCGCCGAAAACGTACGCGATTGAGAAACCGAAGAGAGCATCGTAAAATGAGTGGGCTGGTTTTTTGATAGCTGACCTATATTGTATAGGAGCATATCGGTTTCACTATCGACGGTAGCCTGATTGTAGGCCTCAATGTCATGTTGCATGGTGGGCGGCCCGAAGCAGCCCGTGAGAGCTATCGAAACCATCGAGAGAAGGCCTACGAGTACGCGTTGGACGATCACCTGAGCCTCAATACGGCGTGCCACACCAGATGCTTTCGGTTTCCTCGTGGTTTTGGACTGGAATCGCAAAAGCATAAGGCCGAAATCCCCTTATAATGACCCGAATCACTTCCGATTCTTAGACCGATATCGACTGCAGAATCCTGCGGCGTAGGATCCAGCGACCTCTGGCTGAAGTGGTCGAGAGCGTGCGCTCGGTTCAGGCTCTCTCTGCCACAAACTGCATTCGCGCTTCAATACGAAATGGGCGCGCTTGTGTCAATGGCGGAGATTAAGCTCTGTCCACAGGCGGTCATCTCGAAAACTTCGGCTATCGACACGGGCTCCCTTCTGTGGTCGACGGAGCAAAACTGACCAGACGCGGCCGAACTTCCTTAGCGTTAAGCCGGCGTCGACTAATACTTCCAGCGTTCACGCGGTCCATGACGGCCCGGGTCGCGACCGAGCGGAACACGCACTGTGGCGGTCTGCTAAGCTGCGGATTGCACGGACCAACATGAACTTGCGCCAGCGCCCGGCCTCGACCGCTCCCCTTAATACTGAGCGAAGGCACTAGCTTGATTGTGAATAGAGGTCCGCCGCAACTTGTGTTGGTCGCCTACCTGCTGCCCGCGGGCTGCAGCGACACGGCGACTTGAGAGACGCTGAAGCCGATCATCAGCAGCTCGCCATGCATTCCCTTCGCGCCCGAGAAAGTTTTCACGGGACATCTGTCCGATCAGTTGACGGACCTAATTGGAAACGCGTCGACGCCCTCCTATCCAGCGACCTCGTGATCGATAGCGCCAAAATGTGGACCAGCGGTCACAACGCCTGCGCGGGACGGTCTCCGATTGCACGATCATCAGGCTGTCGCGCCACTGTGGCCACCAGCGTGACGGCAGGATCGAAAGCAGCCGATCAAAGCGACGGAAGCAGGGGCGACGAGTTCGCCTGCGTTCCTGCACCCCAATTTGGTGGCGCAAGGCGAACGCTTCCCAACAGCAGCGCTGTGCGGGCCCGCGATTGCTGTGGGCGACCGGAACCGCTTCGCATGGTGACATTGGCCTGAACGCACGTTATCGCCCGGCGTCCAAACCCGTTCAGTGCGGACAAGGTCTTGAGAAGGTACAATTTACTGAGAACTCCGAAGGCTTTGAAAAGTCGGTGGTTTGCCATAGGCCCGGTGGAGAAATTGCCACACAGCTTACGCGCCCGGCCTCAAATACGTATTAAACCAGTTGACGAGACGCGACATAACGTCGATCTGATCGGCGTGCTTGAAGAAAAGGTGTCCCTCGTCGGGGTAAACGACGAACTGCGTCTTTACGCCCAGACGCCGCAGTGCGTTCCAGTATTCATAGGACTGTGTGATCGGCACTTCCGCATCTCTATCGCCGCTTACGAGCAGAGTCGGCGTGTGCACGTTCTTGACGAACATTATCGGTGAACTGCGTAGGTATATTCTCGGATCGTCGTATACCGAGGCTCCGAAGTAGGGAATCATCCATGTATCGATGTTGTTGGTGCCGTAATAGCTGAGCCAGTCCGAGAGTCCCGCGCCGGAAACCGCGGCCTTGAAGCGGCCCGTTTGCGTAAGCGCCCACATCGTCATGTAACCGCCGTAGCTCCAGCCGGTGATACCAATCCGCTCAGGATCGATCGGCGCAGTCTTCTGCACAGCGTCGAGGCCGCTCAAGATGTCGCGCAGGTCGCCATAGCCGAAGTCCTTGACGTTGGCTTGCGTGAACGCTTCGCCCTGACCATAGCTTCCGCGCGGATTGGGCTTGAACACAAAGTAGCCCTGGCTCGCAAGGACTGCATCGAACGAACCCTGCCACGCAGGGAAGATAGGATAGTGAGCGTACGCCGGACCTCCGTGAACCTCGACCACCAGTGGATACCGCTGGGCCCGCTCGACAGACGGCGGTTCGATCAACATTCCCTGGACATTGAAGCGATCGCTCCTCCAGAACACGTTGGGCGCTTTACCTGTGATCGGGCGCACGCGAGCGTTCGCGTCGGTGATTGGCCTCCAATTGCCCGGCGGGCCTGTCTCCACCTCGGGCGGCGAAGTGTAGGATTGACGAACGACGGCCGAAAATGCTGCGTCCTTCGAAAGCGAGATGCCGGCGTCGCCCGGATCAATGCCGAGCAGACTGTTAGCCCAGATCATCTGTGGGGCGCGCCACAGCACGCGCTGCGATCTGGAATCGACGTCAACTGTTGCGAGCACTTCCTCGCCCGCGGCAAACTCGGTGGCCACTATGCGCGAAGCGGAGACATTCCAAGTGATTGTCTGCACGGAGGCCGCCAAGCCCGGAGTAACGTCGACCGGTGCTCCGCCGGCGGTCGGCATCACATAGATGTCACCGCCGGTGGTCGCCTCGTCGCTCATGATGCCGCCGATGTATGCGATGCGCGTGCCGTCCCCCGACCAGCGCGGCGAAGCCATCTGCAGCTGCGGTTTCGCGAGCATCGTCACCGTGCCGCTGTGCGCATCGAGCAGGTCGAGTTCGGCGATCCACCAGTTGTCGTCGCCAGAACCGTGCGCTGCGGTGACCACGAAGCGCTTGCCATCGGGTGACCAATCGTATTCGTAGACGTTCAAATCGGCTGGACCGAGCAGTGTTGCGTTGTCTCCGTCCGCGGACATTACCGCTAGCCGCTGTTCATACACAGTTGATGAGAGCACGCCTTCGTCGCGCGCCAACGGATTCAGGGGTCCTGGCGTCCTGGGTGCGCCTTCGGAGTAAAGAAAGGCGATGCGCTTGCCGTCGGGCGACCAGCGGGGTGTGTCCAGCGGGCCGTGCGCTCTCGTGATCGTCTTCACGCCGTGTCCGGCGATATCGGCTACCGCGATCTGCGTCTGCTCCTTCGTGTCGGTCGTGACGAACGCGACGTGCGTCCCGTCAGGCGACCAAGCGGCACCATGCTCGTCGCATACCGACCCCGGGCAAGCCGTCAAGCGAGCCTCGCCAGATCCGTCGTTCGCATTGACGATCCAGAGCACCGACTCGTCGATCTCGGCCCCGCGACGCTTGCCGGTGAGCACGGTGCCATAGACGACGCGTCTTCCGTCTGGCGAGATTGCCACTTCGCTGAAGCGATGCACGGAACCGAGCGCATCCAACACCGTCGCGATGGGCGGAGGCTGCGCCGCCACAGGTTTCGCGAGCATGCACCACAGCAGCGCGGCTAAGGCGCCGCAACCTATAAATTGTGCCATTCCCGATTCTACTTCGACCTCAATGTCGTCAATGTCTTTGAATCCTCCATCCTCGCACAAGTTGGTCCGCTTGTGTCGGAAACCCATACTAGAGCAGATAGCGAGCGCAACAAATCGACGAAGCCCGGATTTTTGCGAGCGAGCTCCTGGACGCGAAAGCCCGCGGGAAGGAAT
>Ga0187879_10001844_pt1 | contig 14399 bp, 10 predicted proteins | sample June2016WEW_19_1_FD_132423 | JGI IMG/M metagenome (GOLD analysis project Ga0187879, IMG submission 132423) | Peatland microbial communities from SPRUCE experiment site at the Marcell Experimental Forest, Minnesota, USA - June2016WEW_19_10 | ecosystem: Environmental > Terrestrial > Soil >... | reverse complement strand
CGGACATCTGGGCGACGTGGTGGGCGACAAGCTGATCTACGATGCCCCCACGGCGCATGGAGGCAGCGGCGGTCCGGTGTTTAACTCGAACGCGGAAGTGATCGGAGTAACTCCGCCTACATTGACGGATTTTCCGGCGGCACGCTGGGATTCTCCGTGGAGGCGTTGCGGCCTCTGATCGGGGAAGCTGGGAAACGGCAGTAGGGACTGGGCAAAAAGATAGAGCAATCAGGTTGGAAAGGCAGCCGGGAAGCAAAGCTTCCCGGCCGCTTGTTTTAGCAGACTGATTAGAACGCCCAACGCAGGGAGAACTGGATCAGGCGCGGGGTTCCAGTGGTGCTCACGATCTCGCCAAACGGGTCGGGGCTGGTTTGGGTTCCGGCCGCCCAAGCCAGATATTGCTCGTAGTCCGTCACCAGTGGAGTGCCGAAGTTCGGATGATTCCACAGGTTGAAGAAATCGGCAGCGAAGCGCAGATCCTGCCGTTCCGTAAGTCTGAAATGCTTGATCAGCGAGAAATCCCAGTTCTGCTGGAATGGGCCGCGATAGATGTTGCGGCCAAGACTGCCGAAGCCGGTGGTGCAGAAATCGGCACTGGCGGCGCAAGTGCCCGGCTGGGGATTATTCGGATCGCCCGGGTAAAGAAGCGGGGCGGTTGTAAAGGCAGTTGGATTCAGCCATCCACTGAGGCGCTGCGTGACGCTGCCGGAGCTCATGCCGCTGGCGATGGTGGCGCCGGAGGCCAGACTTGCGCCCACAGGCGACGTGCCGGCTCCCAGGAAAGCATTGCCGCCGTTAGAATCCAAGACCGAAAACGGCAGCGACGATTGGAAGCTGGTGACGCCGCTCACGGACCATCCACCGAGCGCTACACGCCTAAGGCCTGCCGTGTGGGCGAAGAATGGGAGGTCATAGACGTAGCTGAGTTTCAATACCTGAGGGCGGTTGAAATCAGAGATTCCGCGCGAAGCATTGATCGTACTCTCATCGTTGAAGGCGGTGTTGTTGGCTGTGTTGCCGGTCGAGGTCGCATCGATGTTCTTGGAAAATGTGTACGCTGCCTGAACGTAACCGTGCTCCCAGCGCCGCGAGACGGTCGACTGGAGGGAGTGGTAAATCGAGTACGCGTCGTTGGCGAAGATTTGATAGCCCGAGTAGCCGTTCAAGCCGGGCGTGGGCGTGCGTGCGATGGCGTTGGAGAATGTGTTGTTGGTGATTTGGTACGTGTTGCCGCTGGTGTCTGTCACCGTGAATGGATTAGCTGGGGTGGCATTGACCGATTGAATAGCGTCCCGTGTTTCGCGGAGGTGCGTGCCCTTGGACCCGACGTAGCCCACTTCGAGCACCCACTTCCGGCCCAGATCGCGTTGCACGGTGAGGTTCCATTGCTGCGTGTTGGGAACCACGAAGTGCCGCGGAACTTCCAGCACGAACAGGTTCTGCGTAGAATTCACCCCTGTCTGACCCGGCGTGCAGGCGTAGGTACTGTCCGATATGGTCGGATTATTGCTGGGAACGAGGCTGGTGAGATGCGCCAGGCACGGCAGCCAAGCGCCTGACAACTGCCCGGCGGCAGGCACGGCGTTGGAGTTCGTGGCAGGGGTTCCAGTAAAGAAATCAGACATGGTGAACCCGGGCGTCTGTCCAAAAAACACAATGGGGATGAACGGCGACTGGAAGCTGAGCTGGTCAACTGCTCCGACATCTTCTCGAACGTAGAAAATACCGTACCCACCGCGAACGGTTGTGTTGTGATGGCCTAGTACGTCCCAGGCAAATCCCACGCGCGGGCCAATACCGGTAGAGACGCTATTCTTGAAAGTTGATCCGGCAGCATTTCCGGTCAAGCCGGAAACGCCCAGTTTGTTGACGCAGCTGGGATAGATGAAAGGATATTGGCCAGACTTGGTGAGGTCCGATTCCATGTTGCCGATGTGGCAGGCGTTGTCGGTCCAAGCGCCGAAGAACTCGGTACGCAGGCCGAGATTCAGAGTCAGATTCTGAGAGGCTTTCCAGTCGTCTTGAACAAACACGGCGGAGTTCTTCTGCCGGTAATTGTGGTTATAGACACCGCCGCCGCCAAAGCTGAATTCCGGGCTGCCTTGCAGAAAATTCGCAAAATCGGTGACGCCGGAATCGCCAAAGTAAAGCTGTCCGTTAAAGACCTGCGGGAACTGCTTATTGAGACTGACCGGTGTGAACTCGCCACCAAACCGCCAGTTGTGTTTCCCTCTGACCCATCCCAGAGTCTCTATGAAATTGAAGTTGTTCTGCGCCTGGTACTGATTGGCTTGCGGCGTAGGACCGAACTGAAACCCTGAACTGACGAAAGTAAATTTGTAAATGCTGTCCGTGAGATTGCTGGTGGGGCGGGTAATGTCGGCTTGGCTGGCGGTGACGGGCGGTACGTTAATATCGCTGTTGTTGATACGAACAAAGCCGAGGCGAAAATCATTGACCAGGCTCGGGGAGAAAACGTGAGTCTCGGTAAGGGAGAAGACCCGATCTTTGACCGGAAGCTGGTAAGGGAAATTAAGATCTCCGCTGCTGATACTGCCGCCGAGGGAGGCCTGCAGGCCGCCTGCGCCGAAGGGTACGTCCGACTGGAAATTCTGAAAGAAGAATCGCGCCGAGAGCTTGTCGTTGGAGTTGCGGAACTCGCGATCCCAGGTGGCGGTGAATTGATTGTCCGTATAAGTGCCGGGGATACTGGTGGTAAACGGGACAACCGTACCGGCATTGGTGCCGCTCGGAACGTTAGGCAAAGGATAAAGATAGCCGTTGCCCGCCGCGCCAAATTGGTTGCTTTGAAACGCGATCAGCGACGCCGCGACCGGATCGACACTCGCGATGCCAAACGCCGACTCCAAGTTAGCCACCCCGGCGGGACCACGGTCCGCCGCAGGAATATAGGGAATGAGCGTGCTGATGATCGTTCCCGGAGAATCTCCACTGCGTTGGCGTGTCCCCGAATAGTTGACGAAGAAGAAACCGAGTTTCCCGCCGCTGCCGATCGGGCCGCCCAGATCGCCGCCGAAAATGTTCTGCTGAACCACCGGCCTCGATTCGCCCGCCTGGTTGAGGAAGTACTCGTTGGCATCCAGCACCGTGTTGCGGAAGAATTCGTAAGCCTCGCCGTGGAAGCTGTTGGCGCCCGTCTTCAGAATAGCGTTGATGTTGCCGCCTCCATTGCGGCCCTGGGTTGCGTCGTAGAGCGAGGTTTGCACCTTGAATTCCTGAATCACCGCGGGATTCGGCAACGGGGTCGTAGTCAGCTCGGCGACGTTGTAGTCGGTCGCACTGATGCCTTCGATCAGATAGTTATTGTTGTCTTCGCGCTGGCCGTTCACTTCGATACGAACGTTGCCGCGTCCCAACTGAGAGGCAGCATTTAATTCGCCTTGCGCGCCGCTCGACAACGTGAGCAACTGCTGGAAGTTTTGTGTGGCCAGCGGCAGGTTCTTGATGGTGCTCGACTCAATCGCCTGCCCCGTCGTGGCATCGGTAGTATCAACTTCCTGCACTTCGGCCTGGACTTCCACCTGCTGTTGCACGGCCTGGGTCTTAAGTTTGGCGATCAGGCGCGTGGTCTCGGTCACACGCACGGCGATATCTCGAAAAGTGGAGTCGGAGAACCCAGCTGCGTGAACACTCACCGTGTAGGCCCCAGCCGGCAGAAGCGGGGCGGTAAACGAGCCGTCGGCGCCGGAAGTCGCGGAGCGTTCCAGCACGCCCGTGTCCTGGTTGGTAATCCGCACCTGGGCGTTGGCGACGACTGCGCCGCTGGGGTCTTGTATGGTGCCCGTGATCGCGCCCGTCGCGCCGCCTTGGGCGAAGGCTTGGGCGGCGAATGCAATTGCGAGAAAACTAATCCAGATCAACCTACCTTGTAGCTTCAGCATTGCTTCTCCCTGGGTTCGAAAGTGAAATTCTTGTGGTTACTGAATTGTGTGTTAGACGGGCAGACAGGCAGATCGACAACAGAAGAGAGCGCGCAGCCAGTGTGGTGCGCTCAGGCGCAGCAGTGGGCTGCGGGGATACAAAGGTGATCGCTTGAGATTAGCTATCGCCATCGAAAACACGTTCCGGCAGAGTGCCTAAGCTCTGGGGATTGCGGAAGAATACTGAAAGAGGGAGGCGGTTGGCAATAGCAAATGCTGAAGTCGAAGAGAGCGATGTTGCCAATGTGGTCTCCGTATCGTGTCCCTCGGTCATGTTTTATCGAGGAGCTGCAGAGGCATTGAGCTTTCAACTCCTAGACTCGGCGCTTTGGCTCCTGGAAAACCATCCCGGTTCGCGCACATGTTCATCCTGGAAACAGCGGAGGCGAGCGGCCATCACGCCGCCACGGCCCAGATAGCCAACGGCCTTGCCGTGGTCGGCGCGCTCGACGACCGGCAGGCGTCCGATGTCGTAGCGAAGCATTTTCGACGCTGCTTCCGAAACCAGTTCGTCGGGGTGAGTGACCACGAGTCGAGTGCTCCCAGCCTCCTGAACGGACATGGCTCCGGAACAATCTTTGTCGAGAGCGCGCAGCAGGTCGCCGCGAGTGATGATGCCGGAAAGCTTTCCGGCCTGGTCGAGGATGAGCAGGGCCTCATGCTGGGCGACCGCGGGATCGTGTTGCGCAATGCGCTCGGCCAGAGCGCCCACTGTGGTGTTCGCCGCGATGGCAGGCAGTTCCTGCTCCATGGTCTCAGCGACCCTGGTCTGGGAGAGAACATCGGCTTCATAGTCCTGATGGACGTGCAAGCCGCGGCGCACCAGTTTTTCCGTCATGATCGAACTGTTGGGCATAAAGAGCATGGCGATGCCGTCGGCGATGACGCTGACAAGCATGAGAGGCAACACGGAGTTGTAGTCCCGCGTGATCTCGAAAGCGAAGATGATGAAGGTGAACGTGGCGCGCGAAGCCGCGGCAAAAACCGCGCCCATCGCTACCAGTGCGAAGGCTCCAGCGGAAAGCTGCGCGCCAGGCACGAAGTGGTTCGCCACGATCGCGAAAATGCCACCCATCGCGGCGCTCCACATGAAGCAGGGTGCGAGCAATCCGCCGGAAGTGCCGGAGCCGAGCGAAACGGCCAGAGCAACGGCTTTGGCAAGCATTACGATCAGCAAGAGTTTCCAGGCGAGTTGTCCGTTGAGAATGTCGCCGATCGTGTCGTAACCGACTCCGAGTACCCGTGGCACGAAGAAGCCGATGATGCCGAGGCCGAGAGCGCCAATGGCGGGCCACCACACTTCATCGAACGGGAGTTTCTCGAACTGATCTTCCACCCAATAGAGGAACTTGCTGAAGCCAACCGCGGCGACGCCGCAGATCAGTCCTAGCACAAGATAAAAGGGCAGCGCGCGGGGAATCGCGAAGTCCATCGGGCTGACCTTGAACATCGGTCCCAAGCCCAAGAGTTGCATGTGGACGGCGGTTGCCAGGGTGCTTGCGATTACGAGCGGGATGAACGAGCGCGACTTGAATTCGAAGAGCAACAGCTCGATGGCGAGAATCACGCCGGCGATGGGAGTATTGAAGGTGGCTGACATGCCGGCGGCTGCGCCGCAGGCGAGCAGCACTTTACGCTCGACTGCCGTAGTGTGAAAAGTTTGCCCGACCAAGGAGCCGATCGCCCCGCCAGTTTGAATGATGGGGCCCTCTGCACCGAAAGGGCCACCAGTGCCGATCGCAATGGCTGCCGAAACGGGCTTCAGGATTGCGACTCGAGGGGCGATACGGCTGCGGTTGAATAACACCGCTTCCATGGCTTCGGGTATGCCGTGGCCCTTGATCTTGGACGTGCCGTACTTGGCCATGACGCCCACGATGAGGCCGCCGATCACCGGTACGAAGATTACGGGCCAGCCCAGGTGATTGTGTTGCGGGCTGGAGAACTCCGTCGACCAGCGACGGAAGAAAAAAAGATTGGTGAACAGTCCGATCAACTTGTAGAGAACGAAGGCTACAACTCCGCCAACCAGACCGATCGCGGCGGAGAGGAATGAGATCAGCAGCATGCGAAAGGGTGCAGGTGACACCGCGTCAATTGCGGTCCGAGCCTTGTCGCGGTCTGAGTCGGCTGGGGTATCGGTTAAGTTTGCCGACGGGACTGTGTGCTCTGGAGTTCCATCGTCGACGGTGCTCATAAGCCGTTTTAGGTTTTTCCTTTTTTGCGGGGAAAGGTGAAATGCGGGGATGCGGCATCATTGCCTTCTCGCATGATGCGGCGAAGAGCGGTTACCAGTTCGGGTCCGGCCGAGCGCAGTTCGTCGTGGTGATGCAGGGCGAGTTCGCCGAGGATCTTCTCTCCCTTGGGGGTAAGCGCGAGTAAGACCTCGCGGCGATCGTCCTGGGCACGGGTGCGGTGGACGAATCCTCCCGTCTCCAGACGGTTGATCAGTTCCACGGCGCTATGGTGGCGGATCTGCATTCGGTTGGCTAATTCCCGAATGCGCGGGCGGACGCCAGGCGGCATGCCCTTGATCGCCAGCATGAGTTGATACTGGCCGCGCTCCAGGCCTGCCTCCTTAACTACCTGCTCGCTGAAGTGGAGGAAGCGGCGGATCTGGTGACGGAATTCCGCCAACGCCTGGTAATCGGATAAGGTGAGCTTCTTCATGCGCTGATCTTATGGTGCAGCGGATCCAGTACGATTCCATAGTATATCGTATACCGATATACAGCGAAAACTGAAACAGCTCTCGCCCGCGCCGGCGCTGGTCTCTTTGCCCGACTCCGTTTAGAATCCTTTGTCCCACTCTCGACGACATCGACAGGAGGTATCCGCCTTGATTCCGCGTTACACCCGCCCGGAGATGGGCCGCATCTGGAACGACGAGAACCGTTTTCGTACCTGGCTGGCCGTGGAAGTTGCCGCTACCGAGACTTTGGCCGAGGTCGGCATGGTACCCAAGAAGGCGGCCAAGGCAATCCGCGAACGCGCCGATTTCCGGGTGGAGCGCATCCACGAGATTGAGGCTGAGGTGCGCCACGATGTGATCGCCTTCACCACGGCTGTGGCTGAAATCGTTGGTCCCGACGCGCGTTGGTTTCATTACGGCCTCACGTCAAACGACGTGGTCGACACGGCGCAGGCTTTGCTGATCAAGCAGGCGTCGGCGCTTATTTCGGACGATCTGAAGCGCCTGGCTGAGGTGCTCGAACGGCGCGCCTGGGAGTTTAAAGATACGCCAATGGTGGGGCGAACGCATGGGATCCACGCCGAGCCAATCACGTTCGGATTCAAGCTGGCCAACTGGTATTCGGAGACACAGCGCAACATCGCGCGCTTCACGGCGGCGGCCGAGGATATGAGGGTGGGAAAGTTCTCGGGCGCGGTGGGAGTTTTTGCTCACCTCACGCCAGAGATCGAAGAAAAGATTTGTGCGCGCCTGGGTCTGAAGGCGGCAGCGGTGTCGTCGCAGGTGATCCAGCGCGATCGTCATGCGCACTATGTCGCTACCTTGGCGGTGATCGCTTCAACCCTGGACAAGATCGCGACCGAAATCCGGCACCTGCAGCGCACCGAGGTGCGCGAGGCCGAAGAGTTTTTCAGCGAAAAGCAGAAGGGTTCTTCGGCGATGCCGCACAAGCGGAATCCGGTGACCTGCGAGCAGATCAGCGGTCTGGCGCGGGTTGTGCGCGGGAACGCACAGGCGGGATTTGAAAATGTTGCCTTGTGGCACGAGCGCGACATCTCTCACTCATCGGCCGAGCGTGTGATTTTGCCGGATTCGACGACGTTGGTCGATTATCTTTTGAGCAAAACTGCCAACCTGATTGAAACGATGTTCGTGTATCCCGAGCGTATGCTGGCTAATCTCGAGAGCACGCATGGCCTGATCTTCAGTGGCCAGCTCCTGCTCGATCTGGTGGAGCACGGAGTTTCCCGCGAAGATGCCTACCGCGCTGTGCAAGCGCATGCCATGCGGGCGTGGAAGGAAGATCTGAACTTCCAGGAGTTAGTGCTGGCCGATAAGGAGATTACGGGAAAAGTTCCCCGCAAACAGATTGAGCATGCCTTCGACCTTGACCGCCAGCTAAAGAACGTCGACAAGATCTTCGCGCGCGTGTTCGGAATCCGGGGCAAGAGTGGCGTGAAAGCACGCAAACGCGTAAAGTCTTCGCGCGCGGGAAACCGCCGCTAAGCGCAGGAATCCCACAAAATACAAACACCGTCGACGCGAAGAAGTTGCGATGTCTGTCCCTCGCGGCGCGCTCTCCAGATGTGCATCTTCTTCCCCAGCCCGCGCATCGAAGGAATTAACCAAGTGGTTAGATCGTAAAGTTTCGTCAATTGGGTCGGAGGTGACCTCTATGACAATGGATACGGGAACGAAGAAGAGGAGTTTTATGAGAATGCTGAGTTCGCTCTTGGCCGTGGGGTTGTTGAGCGCGACGCTCGCAGCTCAAACCGCAGCCGCAACTCGTTACGACAATCAAATTCAAGCTGCGGTTACGAAGAAGCTGGCGGCAAAGGATCAATTCTGCGACGTGCAATCGAGTGTGGAAGACGGCATTGTGACGCTCACCGGCACGGTCGATCTGTACCAAAGCAAGCTGGACGCGACCAAGCTGGCTCGCAAGATTTCGAACGTTCAGGGCGTGCGCAACCTAACCACTGTAGCGGGACCGAACGTGCCAGATGAGCAACTGGAGCAGCAACTGGCCCAGAAACTGCGCTATGTGCGCTCCGGCTACGACATCACGTTCGACTACTTTGCGCTCGGCGTTAAGGATGGCGTGGTCACGGTAGTCGGGCAAGACCGGACTGGCGTGGGCCGCGACGAGGCTCTCGCCGACGTTTATTCCACGCCTGGGGTGAAAGATGTGATCGCGAACGTCTCGCTGGAACCGGTTTCACCGATGGACGACGGGCTTCGCTTGCGCGCGGCTCATGCCATCTACCGCGATTCAGTGCTAAGCAAGTACGCCATGGATCCGGCGCGGCCGATTCGCATCATCGTGGATAACGGTCACGTCACGCTTTACGGCTCCGTGGATAGCACCATGGACAAAACAGTCGCTGGAATTCGAGCCAACCAACTCTTCGGCGCCTTCAGTGTGGAGAACAAACTGGTGGTGGAGAAAGATTCTCGCCAGGCTGGGATGTAACGTGGTTAAACGGAGGGAAGGGGCGCGGCGCAAGCCACGCCCTTTTTCTGGTTACTTCGACGGTGTGCGCTCAAAGGGGAGCTTGGTGTAGCGCTCTTTTTCGACCTCGATGATTAACGCCACGCGTCCTTCCGGAGCGCGGAAGGGGAATGGTTTCCCTGTGTACTTGTGGGAGATTGGGTCCATGACTTTCAGCTGAGGGTCGGAGCGGCGTTCGATTACGCGGCCGCGAATCTGCACTTCAGAATAGGGATCGTCGAAGTCCACAATGGAAAGCGCGACGCGCGGATCGCGCTGCGTGTTCTTCGCTTTGAGCGAGCCTTCCCCGGTGCAGACTACGAGCCGTTCGCCCTCGCGCCCGATCCAGACAGGCACGGATTGAGGAGAGCCGTCTGGCATGAGTGTTGCCAAATGCGCAAAGTTGGGCCGGTCGATCAGTCTCTTGGCATCTTCGGATAGTGTGATCGTCATAATATTCCTCCTTCGTCTTGAGATTCAAGGCAGCCGATTGATCAGCGATGCGACATAGCCCGCACCAAATCCGTTGTCGATGTTGACCACGCTCACGTTCGAGGCGCACGAATTCAGCATGCCGAGAAGCGCGCTCAACCCTTTGAACGATGCCCCATAGCCGACGCTAGTGGGGACCGCAATGACCGGAACACCGACGAGCCCCCCCACCACGCTGGGCAGGGCGCCTTCCATGCCGGCGCAAACAATCACGACCCGGGCCTTGGTCAGGGCCTCGCGATTGGCTAGCAGACGATGGATTCCCGCAACCCCTACGTCGTAGAAATGTTCCACCTCGTTGCCCATGAGTTCGGCCGTCACGACGGCTTCCTCGGCCACCGGGATGTCGCTGGTTCCCGCTGAGACGACGGCAATCATTCCTTTGCCGTAGGTGTGTGGATCGCGCTGCAGCACGATAGCCCGCGCCAGTTCGCGGTATTCCGCCGCGCGCACTTTTTTCTTTACCGCGGCGAACTGCTTCTTGTCAGCATGCGTGGCCAAAACGTTCCCACCATGCTTCGCCAGGCGTGCAAAGATCTCTGCCGTTTGCGGGGGAGTTTTCCGCTCTCCGAAAATCACCTCTGGCATGCCCGCGCGCAGGGCGCGATGATGATCGACTTTGGCAAAACCCAGGTCTTCAAACGGCAAGTGGCGCAGGCGTTCGACCGCATCGTCGGGCGTAAGTTTGCCCCGGCGCACCTGCTCGAAGAGTTTGCGGATGGAGTCGGCGTTCACGGTGTCACTCGGCATTCAGCATTCAGCCGAGCGGAGTCTAGATTAGCACTGGCAGCGGAGTTGAGTGTCAAGTATGAGCACTGCGGGAAGCTGCGCGGACTCTCGCGATCACCGCAGTACAGACTTTGCGGGCAACTCCGGGCTCATCGAGATGTGTAAGGAACAGACGGCGCAGGCCGCTCGGCTTCACCTTGCCCGCAAGGTAGGCGTTGTAGATCTGGTTTCCCAGGCCATATCCCCAGGCTCGCGTGATCGATTCAAACTTTCCAGTATCGGCGCGGATGGCAATCTGTGCGGCCTTTTCGCACGCAGCGCGCGATAACGCGGGGGGATCTTCCATCTCCGGCGCTGGTCTTGAAGGATAAAGCACTCGCGAGCCGAAGTAGGCTACAGCATGTTCGATCACTCGCGTGTAGAAAGTGTCGGCGGGCAGGGGGGCATTGGCGTTTCCCTGAACGCCGTTGCCGCTTGTGCCGTGTCCATTCAGATGCTGGGGCAGGCCTCGGCAGGCGTGATGCAGAAAGCGAGTCGTATCTTCGGCGGCGTGCATCATCCGAAATTCGCGGATGTAGAACGCATTTACCTGGGGAAGATAGGCGCTGCCGCGTTCTTCCACGTTCGCCAACATGGTTTCCAGTTGCGGTGCGCTGACGCCCTTGCGCGAGAGCAGCCGGCGCAGCACCGCGTCCGACGAGTTGCCATGAACCTCGGGCAGCATGTCGACCAGAAACTTCGGTTGCGTGCCGTTGTGAGGGGAATAACGGTTGATCTCGAGAAAACTGGCCAGGCTGTCGATCAGATTGTAGATGGTAGGCGCGAAGTCGGGGCCACTATCGCAGCGGCTCCACTGGTCGAGAAACAGGCGGTAGCTTTCATATTTTTCGAGAGGCGTGGCGTTGAAGACGCAGAGGACGTCATCTTTGACACGTACCGCCTCGACCTTGTCGGCGCGCTCGCCAGCGGCGCGCCAGTATAGCGCGTCGACATTCTGCAAGACCGTGAGGATTTTGGCGCTCGGCATTTCCTTGTCAAGCACGCGCGGGAGATGTCCCGGAGCGAGGTGCGACTCGCCGAACAGGACGAAGATCACCGCGTTGGGATGACGCTCGCGGACCTCGGCTATCTTTGCGGCGGCGTGACGATCGCGGGCTCCGATCTTCCGCAAGTTTTCGCGCGGCATGCAATCCAATCCGTAGACAGCCTCGCCGTGGTCGCGGGCCGCGACCAGCAATTCGTGGAACGGCGCCCAGTCGTATCCCCAGTCAAGATCGAAGCGGATGCGCTGGCGCAGCTCATCTTCGTCGATCTCACGGCGCCACCATTCGTCGAGGATGTGCTGATCGCGGGCGAAGATGGTTTCGACTCCGAGTACGACCGGGCGATCACCAGCCAGGGCCCGCTGCTCGAGAAGCGATGCGGCATAGCGCTGCGCCGCCGGCAGGGCATGGTAATCGCCAATGAGGACGATGTCGGCGGCATGCAAGGCATTTTGAATCTGCGGTGAATCGAGAACGCTTTCGTAGTGGCGAAAGGCTTGCGTGAATTCGCGAAGATATTTTCGGCGGCTGTGCGAATCCTGGGCGTGGATTTCGCGCTCCACTCCGGCCAGCGCGTGGAGCTGCGCGGCGCTGCGGCGGGATCGCAAGTTGACTGCGGATGCCATAAATGCGGCTTCTAGCTCCTGGCTTCTGGCTACTCCCTTTCCTCTTCGCCTTGACTTCCTGTTCGGCGACTCCCTATGCTCCAACTTCGGGGGGACGGCTGCGTCACCTCGTCGGAGGCGCTTTGCCCAATCACCCGCCACAAAATCTAACCATCGCGACCACTGGAGCCAGCGGGTCGGTGTTTCTGCGGCAATTGCTACTCGCGGTTGAGCGCGATGCCCGCGTTCAGACCGTGAATTTCATCGCTTCGGACTCCGGTTTGCGCGTGCTAGCCGAAGAGCTCGGCATTGAGGGCCGCTCGCAGCTTGTCCGCCAGATCCTAAGTGGGAGCGGTGCTTCAGCCTCCGAAAAAAGATCACGAAAAAGCTCGACCAAGACCTCAGCCAGCGCGAACCGTTCGTCGAAAATTCAAGAGCAATCGAATGCTGACATCGGGGCCAACGTGGCTAGTGGTTCTTACCTCTCCGACGCCATGATCGTGATCCCATGCAGCATGGGCACCTTGGCCCGCATCGCGAACGGCATTGCCTCGCACCTGATTGAGCGTGCCGCCGACGTCTGCCTGAAAGAGAAGCGTCCGCTGGTGCTTTGCGTGCGCGAAACACCGTTCAACAAAATCCACATTCGCAACATGTACCGGGCCGCCGATGCCGGTGCGACCGTCTTTCCGCTCATTCCAGCCTTCTACTACCGGCCCGCGAGCCTGGACGCTATGGCCCGCGAGTTCGCCAATCGCGTGCTCTCCCACCTCGGCCTGCCTCAGTCCGATGCCTTCCGCTGGAAGGGCTGAGATCCCAAGTAACGCCTGGGGCAACTCCTAAGTTGTCTGAGGGCCCTCTAAGATCAACGATCGGCACTTTGAGGGGAGTATTCAGTGTAGAGAGCCGGAAGTGTGGGTCCCAGATACCCGGCGGACATGTACGACGGGGGGATTCCGTGGCGATTTCCCCTGCCGTTTTCCCCAGATTTCCAGAGCGACGATCTCGTTTTCTTGGCGTAGAATGCGGCAAATTCCCTGGTGGGTGATTCATGTTCTTGATGATTCAGCGGCGGCAATCTCTTCTGACGCTGGTTTGTGCGGCGACACTACTGTGGGCCTCAACCGAGGCGTACGCGGCGGACGATCGTAATCCCTATGCGGGCGATGCCAGGGCGGCGAAGGCGGGAGAGTATGAATTCCGCATCAACTGCGCGCTCTGCCATGGCCTGGGCGCGCACGGCGGTGGCCGCGGACCGGACTTGACGCGGGCGCAGAAGAGGCATGTTCATTCCGACTCCGAGATGTTCCAGGTAATCAGTAACGGCATTCCTGGGACCGTCATGCCTGCGAACGGAACCAACGGCCAGGGCGTTGGCATGACGGACGAAGAGATCTGGCAGATCATCACCTACATCCGTGGCGTGGAGGTGAAGGCTTCGGCCAACGCCGCCGGTAGTGCCGCGCATGGCAAGGGACTTTTCTATGGCGACGCAAACTGTTCGCTCTGTCACATGGTCGAGGGCAAGGGCGGGCGGTTGGGGCCGGAACTTTCGGCGGTGGGAGGGTCGCGCACGAGAGAATCGATGATTGATTCGGTGCGCAATCCCAGCCGTCGGTTGGCTTGGGGGCTGACCGAGGCGACGAAAGAGTTTCCCCAGGAATACGAAACCATCACCGTGGTGACGGCCGACGGAAAGCAAGTCAAAGGCGTCGCACTGAACGAGGATAACTTCAGCGTGCAGATGATGGATGGGGACGAACAAATCTACCTTCTGGAAAAAGACAAGCTGCGCTCGTTCCAAAAAAGCCGGGAGTCGATGATGCCGACCTACAGCCCTGACACTCTGAGCGACAAAGACCTTGAGGACATTGTGGCCTACTTGATCAGCGTGGGGGCGAAATGAGAAGGCAAAGTGTCTTCGCTATGCAGTTAACGTTTTGCCTTGTCTGCGGCCTTTTCGCGTCGCTTGCCCATGGACAGGTTACGTTCGAACGGCTGCTGAATTCCGGGAAGGAACCGCAGAATTGGCTCACCTATTCGGGCGATTACTCTGGCCGGCGCTTCAGCGCTCTCGATCAGATCAACATCACGAATGCGCGTTCGCTGGTGGCGAAGTGGGTCTACCAGACCGGTGCGACGGGCAAGCTCGAGACTACGCCGCTGGTAGTGGACGGGATTCTCTACGCCACGGCGCAAGACGATCGGGCTTTTGCTCTGGATGCGCGAACGGGGCGGCCCATCTGGATGTTTCAGCATCAATTGCCGGGGGACATTCGTCCGTGCTGTGGGCGCGTGAATCGCGGGCTCGCGATTTTGGGCGATAAGGTTTTTCTGGGGACGCTCGATGCGCACGTGATCGCGCTCGACGCCAAGACCGGGAGTGTGATTTGGGATGTCGTAGCG
>Ga0187879_10001842_pt1 | contig 14404 bp, 12 predicted proteins | sample June2016WEW_19_1_FD_132423 | JGI IMG/M metagenome (GOLD analysis project Ga0187879, IMG submission 132423) | Peatland microbial communities from SPRUCE experiment site at the Marcell Experimental Forest, Minnesota, USA - June2016WEW_19_10 | ecosystem: Environmental > Terrestrial > Soil >... | reverse complement strand
GAGATGAAGCCGTAGTCAGCGATCGGGGGGAAGCTGTCAGCCTGGCCCGAAGCAACGTCGTCGGTCACCGCTCCGATGCTAGGGAACGCAGGGCGATCGTCACCAGAGCCAATAGTCCTACAGTCGATGACACCTGGGTGGATCCGCCTCCGGAGGGTGACCAGGTGGTGAACGGCCACTCCGGCCCCGGGGTGACCCCGCCCCTTCCCAGCGGCCGGGCGGCTCGATATGGTCCGGGCAATCGCATGAGATCTCGCGCCCCGACGGGTGCGGAACGGAGGCAAGCCATGGCCGAGGACCTACAGGGCAAGGTCGCCATCGTGACCGGTGGCAACACGGGTATCGGCAAGGCGGTGGTCTGCGCCCTGGCCGACAGGGGGGCGAAGGTCGTCATCGACTACGTCGCCAACGAGGATGCGGAGGAGGAGCTCGAGCGCAAGATCGCCAGCCTGGGGGAGGTGGCGGCCGGCGTCGAGGCCGACGTGTCCAAGGTGGAGGACCTCCAGCGGATGATTGACACGGCGATCTCGAAGTTCGGGCGCCTCGACGTCATGGTCAATAACGCGGGGATCGAGACGCGGACCTCGGTGCTCGACACCACCGAGGCGCAGTTCGAGAAGGTCATGGCGGTGAACCTCAAGAGCGCCTTCTTCGGCACGCAGCTGGCGGCCAAGCAGATGATCGCCCAGGGCGGCGGCGGGCGCATCATCAACATGACGTCGGTCCACGAGGACTGGCCCATGCCGGGCAACACCGCCTACTGCCTCTCCAAGGGCGGCATGCGCATGCTGACGCGGACGGCCGGCGTCGAGCTGGCGCCGCACAACATCCTGGTGATCGGCGTCGGTCCCGGCGCCGTGAACACGCCGATCAACGCGCAGACCGTCAGCGACCCGGCCGCGCTGGCAAGGCTCGACAGCGCCATCCCCATCGGGCGCCTGGCCGAGCCCGAGGAGATAGCGTCCGTGGTCGCCTTTCTGGCCTCTGACGGCGCGAGCTACATCACCGCCACGACGATCTTCGCCGACGGCGGGATCATGCAGAGCAGCCCCGGGCTCTGAGCACCTCCGGCCGCTCAGGTCTCGGCCGGCACCTCGGAGGAGCTCGCGGCAGCGTCGTCGCCGCCCACCCTCGGCACCGCGAGGCGCTTCTTGAAGATGTGGTAGCCCCATGCCTGGTACACGAGGACGATCGGGAAGAAGATCACCGCGACGACAGTCATCACCTTCAGCGTGTAGGGCGGGCTGGCGGTGTTGTTCACCGTGAGGTTGTAGGCCGCGTTGGTCGTCGAGATCATGACCCGCGGGAAGAGCTCCTGGAAAATTGATCCCACCGTGCCGCCGATGCCCACGGCGGCGGCGACGAAGGCCCACCCCTCCGCCTTGGCCGAGGCCAGCCACGCAGCCGCGATCACCGCCATGAGGGCGAGCGCCTCAATGGGCTTGGGGACGAACCCGGTGCTTAGGCCGACGTGGATCCACGTCATGAAGCCGAAGGTCACGACCACGGCCACCACGCCGATGGCCATGGAGGCTCTCTGCGCCCGCTCGTGGAGTTCACCCGTCGTCTTGAGCGTGAGGTACGTGGCGCCTATGAACAGCGACAGCACCAGCAGCGTGACCCCCGTCCACAATCCGAACGGGGTGAGGAGGGTGAAGAAGTTGCCGGTGAACTGGTGCGCCGCGTTGATGGGCAGGCCGTGCAGCAGATCGCCCAGGGCGACCCCGACGAGGAGCGGAATGAGCGCGCTGCCGATGGTCAGCGCCCAGCGCCAGGTGGAGCGCCAGCGCGGGTCGTCGAACTTGCGCTGGTACTCGAAGGACACCCCGCGCACCATCAGTGCGAGCAGCAGCACCACGAGGGCGAGGTAGAACGTCGAGAACATGGTGGCGTACCAGCTGGGGAAGGCGGCGAAGATCACGGCCCCGGCCACGATCAACCACACCTCGTTGCCGTCCCAGACCGGCCCGATCGTGTTCACCAGCACCCGCCGCTCCGAATCGGTGCGACCGAGGAACGAGTGCAGCATGCCGACGCCGAAGTCGAACCCTTCCAGGACGAAGAAGCCGACCCAGAACAGGACGTCGACGATGTACCAGAGATCTCCCAGTGTCATGGCAGGCTCCTAGTAGACGAGGGCCGACTCGTCCTCGTCGGACGACTCGTGCTCGGTGGACGATGGACCGGCGTCACCGCCGGGGGACACCAACTTGGCGAGGGGGTCGTGGCCCAGCTCGCGTCGGCCGTAGCGCACCATGAGCCAGGTATCGGCGACGCCGAGCACCACGAAGATCAGCACGAAGACGACCAGGGAGATCCAGATGTCGGTGGCCGACACCGACGGGGACACCCCGTTGGCCGTCTTCATCAGCCCTTGGACGATCCAGGGCTGGCGCCCGTTCTCGGCGAGCATCCAGCCGGCCGTGTTGATCAGGAAGGGCAGGATCACCACCCAGGGAGCTATTCGCAGGAACCACTTGGCGTGCTCCATCTTCTTGCGGTAGAGCAGCCACCCTCCCCAGAGGGCGAAGACGAAGACCAGGGTGGCGAGGTAGGCCATCACCCGCATCGACCAGTACTGAATGAAGACGTTGGGCACGTAGTCGCCCGGCCCGTACTCCTTCTGGTACTCGGCATTGAGCTGGGTGAGGCCGACCACCTTCCCGTTCGGGCTGTTGGTGGCGAGGATGGACAGCAGGCTCGGGATCTGGATGATCTGGGTCGGCGTGTGGTCGTTGTTGCCGCCGCCGATCTGGGCGGCGGAGAACGAGCAGTGGCTGTCGCAGGTGTTCCACTGCGCCTCGGCCGCGGCGATCTTCATCGGCTGGTACGTCGCCTCCACCACGCCCAGCTCGCTGCCGACGAACAGGGCGAGGATCACCGCCGGCAGCAGCACGGCGAGCGAAATCACGGCGGCGCGGTGGAAGGCGTCGACTTGCTGCTTGTGGCGCAGGTGCCAGGCGGCCACGGCGAGCATGATCACCGCACCCGTCACCAGCGACGCCAGCAGCACGTGGATGTAGCTCCACACGAAGACGGGGTTGGTGAACAGGGCCCAGATGTTGTTGAGCTGGGGCTGACCCGTCTGGTGGTTGATCACGTAGCCGACCGGGTGCTGCATCCAGGAGTTGGCCGCCATGATAAAGGCGGCGGAGAGCATGGTGCCCGCCGCCACGAGCCAGATGGTGGTCAGGTGCGCCTTCTTCGACAGCCGGTTCCAGCCGAAGATCCAGATGCCGAGGAACGTCGACTCCAGGAAGAACGCCACGAGGCCCTCCATGGCCAGCGGGCCGCCGAAGACGTTCCCCACGAGGCGCGAGTAGGCCGACCAGTTCATGCCGAACTCGAACTCCTGGATCAATCCCGTCACCACGCCGATGGCCACGTTGATGAGGAGCAGCGTCCCGAAGAAGCGGGCCAGGCGACGGTACGTCTCGTCCCCGTTGCGGTACCACGAGGTCTGGAGCAGCGCCACCAGGAACGCCAGCCCGATCGTCACGGGGACGAAGAGGAAGTGGTAGATGCTCGTGATGGCGAACTGCCACCGGGCGAGGTCGAGGTTCACGGTGTGTCGCTCCCTTCGGTGATGGCCGCCGTCAGTCCGCCGGGGGAGGCAGGGGCCGGGGGCGGCTCGTGGTGGACTGGTCGATCGCTCATGCGCTCCTCCCACCACAAGCCGGCGTAGCGGCCGCCGGTGGCGAGGAGGTCGGTGTGGGTGCCCCGCTCGACGACCCGGCCGGCGTCGAGGACGACGATCTCGTCCACGCGCTCGAGCCCGGTCAGCCGGTGAGTGATGAACAGGGTCGAGCGTCCCTCGGTGAGGGCGAGCAGGTCGGCGGTCAGTGCATCGGCGGCGGCGGCGTCGAGGTGCTCCGCCGGCTCGTCGAGCACGAGCATCGGGAAGTCGGCGAGCAGTGCCCGGGCCACGGCCACCCGCTGGCGCTGGCCGCCCGAGAGGTGCGTCCCCATGGAGCCCACCTCGGTGGCGAGGCCCTTGGGGAGGCCGGAGAGCCACCCGCCCAGGCCGACGCGGGCCAGGACATCGGCCAGCTCGGCATCGGTGGCCGAGCGGCGGCCGATCCGCAGGTTCTCGGCCAGAGTGGTGTCGAAGAGGTGGGGGCTCTGCTCGACCAGCCCCACAATGCGCCGCACATCGTCAGCGGCCAAGCGTTCCATCGGCGTGCCGTCCAGGGTCGCCTCCCCGGCGTCGACCGGCAGGAAGCGGACGAGCACGTCGGCCAGCGTCGACTTGCCGGCACCACTGGGCCCGACCAGCGCCACCCGCCGGCCCGGCCGCAGGTCCAGGTCGACGCCGCGTAGCGCCGGGCGTCCGACTCCGGGGTACGAGGCCCACGCACCGCGCAGCGCAAGGGTGTGCGGACCGTCGCCCAAGTGGGCCGGGACGTCGGGGTCGACGACCGCGGGCGGCGCGTCCATGGCATCGAAGACCCGCCCCGCCGCCACCCGGGAGCGCTGGAGGGCCTGTGTCGCCGCGGGCAGCGGGGAGACGAGCTCGAACGCCGCCAAAGGTACCAGGGCCAGCACGGCGAGAAGCGCGCCGTTGAGCGATCCGGCATGGGCGGCGCGCACGCCGAGGGTCAGCGCGCCCCAGCAGGCCAGCCCGGCCAGCGCGGTCGTGAGGCCGAGGCCGATGCCGGTGGTGCCGGCCCCGCGTCGCGCGATCGACCGCAGCACACCGTCCGACGCGTCAATCCGCGCCAACTGGCCGTCGGTCGCGCCCATGACCACGAGCTCGGGCGCTCCCTCAATGAGGTCGACCACCCCGGCCGTGAGCTCGCCACGCGCCGTCGCCTGCTTGGACTCGGCGCGGGTGGCAAGGCGTCCCGTCAGCCACGGCACCGCGGTCGCCGAAATGAGGAGGGCGACGAGAAGCACGAGACCCGCCTGCGGCAGGAGCCACCACATGGCGGCGACGGTCGTGGCGCCCACGAGCACGGCCACTGCGAAGGGCTGGATCACCCGGAGCACGACGTCCTGGAGCGAGTCCACGTCGTCGACGACGCGCGCCACCAGGTCGCCGCGGCGGAACGTGGGCAGGCCGGCCGGCGCCAGAGCCTCGAGGCTCCGGTAGACGCGCACGCGCAGGTCGGCCAGCACGCGCAGCGCGGCGTCGTGGCCGACCAGGCGCTCGCCGTAGCGGAAGAAGCCACGCGACAGCCCAAAGAACTGGACGCCGACGATGGCCAGCGTCAGCGACGCCTCCGACGGGTGCTGCGAGGCGCGGGAGATCAGCCAGGCGGATGTCCCCATGAGGGCGATCGAGGCGCCGATCGCTCCGGCTCCCAACAGAGAGGCCTGGGCCAGCCGGCGGCGGGCGGCGTGGGCGATCCCGAGGGTGCGACCCACCGATGCGGGGCGGTCGCTCACGCCGGAACCAGCGCCGCGGGGAGCTCGACGACCCGGTCCGCCAGCGCCGCGAGCGCGGGACGGTGGGCCACGATCAGGGCGGTGCGGCCGCTGACCAGCCGGCGGATGGCCGAGAGCACGTCCGCCTCGGTCTCGTTGTCGAGGCTGGCGGTCGGCTCGTCGAGGAGGAGGAGGGGCGCGTCGCGCACGAAGGCCCGCGCCAGCGAGAGGCGCTGGCGCTCCCCGGCCGACAGTCCGGCGCCCCCTTCGCCGAGCGGCGTGTCGGCGCCGCGGGGGAGCCGTCGCACGACCTCGGTCAGGCCCGCGGCGTCGAGCGCCGCCGCCACCTCGGCGTCGGAGGCATCGGCCCGGCCCAGCCGGACGTTGTCGGCTACCGAGCGCGCGAAGAGGTGCGGCCGCTGGGGCACCCAGCCGATGTGGCGGCGCCAGTCGGCCAGGTCGACGTCGGCGAGGTCCACGCCACCGAGGGTGACGGTCCCCGCGTCCGGCAGGCGGAGCCCGAGTATCACCGACAGCAGGGTCGACTTGCCGCACCCGCTCGGGCCGGTGAGCGCCACGGTCTCGCCGGGCTCCACGACCAGCTCCGCGTCGCGCAGCGCGGGAAGCCGCCGGCCGGGGTAGGTGACGTCCAGGCCGGCGATGCGGATGGCCGTGCCGGCTGGGCGTGTGGTGCCGCCCGTTGGGCCGACGTCGGGCTCCTCGAGGAGCCCGAAGATCTCCTCGGCGGCTTTCATCCCGTCTGCGCTGGCGTGGTAGTTGGCACCGAGGGCGCGCAGCGGGAGGTAGGCCTCCGGGGCGAGGACGAGCACGAAGAGCGCGTCCTCGAAGGTCATGTGCCCCCCGAGGAGGCGCAGGCCGACGGCGACGGCGACCAGTGCGACCGACACGGTGGCGAGCAGCTCCAGGATCAACGAGGAGAGGAAGGTCAGGCGGAGGGTCGCCATGGTGGCCGAGCGGTACCGGTCGGTGACGGCCGCGATCGAGCGTGCCTGGGCCTTGGCACGCCCGAAGACTTTGAGGGTCGGCAGCCCGGCCACAACGTCGAGGAAGTGGCCGGCCAGCTTCTGGAGCGACTGCATGCGGGCCGCCGTGCGGTCCTTCGTCGTGGCGCCGACGAGCGCCATGAAGAGCGGGATCAGCGGGAGGCTGACCGCGATCAGCGCCGCGCTGACCCAGTCCGCGCCGGCGACGACGCCGATGATCGTGACGGGCACGATGACGGCGAGGAAGAGCTGGGGCAGGTAGCGCGAGAAGTAGCCGTCCAGCGCGTCGATGCCCGTGGTCATCAGCACGCTCAGTTGGCCCGTGTCGTGGCCTTCCAGCCCGCTGGGGCCCAGCGTGGCGACGCGGGCGGCTGCCGCACGCCGCAGTTCGGACTTGGCCAACGCGGATGCCCGGTGTGCGGCACGCTCCGCGGCCCAGGCCAGGGCGGCCCGGCCGGCGATGACGGCAAGCAGCGCGACGATCGGCGTGCGCAGGGACGCCACCGAGCGGTGGTCGACGAAGGCGCCCGCGACGACGGTGGCGATCAGGTAGGCCTGCGCAACCACCAGCAGGGCGGTGGCCCCGCCGACGGCGACGGCCAGAACGACAAAGCGCCGTGTCGTGTGCGCGTACTTCAGCAGCCGGGGGTCGAGGGCTCCGCCACGTCGTTCTCGGGTCGCATCACGGGAGGGATCCCGCTCAATCGCCTTCGCCCCTGCGTCCACCGATGCCTTCCTCCCGTCGGTCGCTCCGGGGACGCATGGCCGCGACGCACGGCACTCGATCCCGCAGGTTCAAGTGTGCAGGGACCACCGGGAGGGAACTAGGGACCAAGGTCCCAAGACCTGTAGCGCGCGACTGGACAATTCTCGTGCCCGGCGCCTTGACGGAGCGGGCGCGCGGCGTCCGCGTCGTCGGGGGTGACGATCGAATGCAGGCGCCCGGTCGCCCTGGCGCCCTGTGCTCAGCGCGCCAGGGCGGCGCAGACCGCCAGCCCGAACGCATGCCGCAGGCTGGGGAAGAGCGCCTTGTTCGTCGAGGGGGAGATCTGCGCGCTGACGGTGAGGCTCACCGAGTCCGCCCCATTCGCCGACGCGGCCACGAACTGCGTGTAGCCGAAGGTGTTGCCCGTGTGCCCGTAGACGGTGCCGCACGAGGTCCGGTAGCGGAAGATGGCCAGGCCGGCGGCGTTCGCTCCGGGTCCCGGTGGCTCCGACGTGGCGCCATTGATGAACTGGAACTGCTTGGCCCGGGTGGCGGCGTTGGTGGTGGCACCCCGCACGTAGCCGCGGACGAAGCGGTTGGCCTCTGCGGGCGTCGACACGATGCCACCCGCGGCCCACGCCCACCCCGCCGCCAACACCTCGCTGGCGTCCTCCGGGTTCGTTCCAGGCTCCGGCGCGTAGCCGTGCATGAAGGGAACCGGCATGGTTGCCGATGCGGGCAGGCTCGTCTGGGTCAGGCCGAGCGGCTGGTACACGTCCTGCTGGAGCAAGCTGTCGTAGCCCACCCCGGTCGCGGCCTGGATCATCAGGCCGATGACGACGTTGTCGGAGTTGGAATACTCGTACCGCGATCCGGGCGGGAACTCAAGGGGGTCGTCGGCCACGTAGCTGAGGAGTTGTGCCGGGGGAGGGGCCGTCTGCAGCGAGGCGGACACCGCCTTCTGGAACGCCGGACTGGCACTGAAGTCGGGCACTCCGCTCGTGTGGTGCAGGAGCTCAGCCAGCGTGACCGCCGCCCACGCCTTGGGCAGGGTGGGCAACACCTGCCCGATCGTGGCGTCGAGCGACAGTTTTCCCTGGGCCACGAGGGCGAGTGCCGCGGCACCGCTGAAGGCCTTCGAGACGCTGGCGATCCGGATGTGGTCGGTCGCCTGCGGCGGCGTGGCGCTCCCGACCACGCCGGTCCCCGCGGTGATGACCGACGTCGTCCCCCCTCGCTGCACCACAGCGATGGCCCCCGGGGGGCCTCCCGGCGCGCCCACCAGGTCGCGCAGCGCCGTGCGCAGGTTCTGTCGAGCGGCACCTGTTGCCGAGGCACTCGCGGCCGACGTGCCGCACGCGGTCAGCAGCAGTGCCACACCGGCAGCGGCCAGCACGCGACGACCGGTCATCATCACCATTGCATCCTCCTCGCCGTCAGGCAGCCCGGCTACTCGCCGATGTCCTCGTGCCAGAGCTCGGGGTTGCCCGCGATGAAGCCCCCCAGGAGCTCGATGCACTCGGGGTCGTCGAGCAGGACGACGCGGCAGCCGTGCTCGGCCACCCACGGGTGGCCGCCCTTGAAGTTGCGCGCCTCGCAGATCACCACCGTGCCGATCCCGAACTGGCGGAGCAGCCCGCTGCAGTACCAGCAGGGCGAGAGCGTGGTCACCATGACGCAGTCGGCGTAGTGGCGCCGGCGCCCGGCGGCACGGAAGGCGGCCGTCTCGGCGTGCATGGAGGGGTCGCCGTCCTGGACGCGGCGGTTGTGCCCGCGACCGAGCAGCGTCCCGTCCTGGTGGAAGAGAGCGGTGCCGATCGGGATGCCGCCCTCGGAGAGCCCGTGGCGGGCTTCCTCGACGGCCACGGCGAGCATGCGCCGGTCCAGGGCCTCGTCGAGTGGTTCAGCGGGGGACATATGCTCGGTGGAGAGTGATGTCCACGGCCCCCGATCGTACCTACACGACCACGGTCGGGAGCCAGAAGGTGGAGCTCCCGCTCGTCCCCCTTTCCGGCGAGCTGGCCATCGCGCTCCTCATCTGCGTGGACATGGGCGTCTCCTTCGCCGAGACGGCGGGGCGCGAGCTGGCCGAGCTGATGCGACCGGCCCGACCCGAGATCGTCGTGTCGGTGGCCACCATGGGCATCCCCCTCGCCATCGAGGCCAGCCGGGCCCTCGGCTTCGACGACTACGTGATCCTGCACAAGACGCCCAAGATCCACCTCGGCGAATCGTGGGCCGAGCCGGTCTACTCCATCACAACGGACAAGCCGCAGCGGCTCCGCATGGATCCGGCCCGGGTCAGCGCCGTGCGCGGCCGCCGCGTGGCCGTGGTCGACGACGTCATATCCACGGGGGCCTCGCTGTCCTCCGCGCTGCGCCTGGTGCGCCGCATGGACGCCGAGCCCGTGGTCATCGGGACCCTGATGACCGAGGGCGGCGGGTGGAAGAGCGCGCTCGGCGAGGACGCTGCGCTGGTGCGCACGCTCGGTGCCATGCCGCTGTTCCATCCCGACGGCAAGGGCGGCCTCACCGAGGACTGGGGCTGAGGGTCGGCCGGGCAGGGCGGGTTTTTCTCAGAACTATCCACGAATCGGTTTAGAGTTTTCAGAGAAGTCCCCCCCAGACTGAGTCCCAGACTCAGCGCCCCGGCTCAGGCTCCGACCCAGCGCCGGCACCAACCGCCACCGCCCCCGCCGACTGCCAAGGACCCGCCGCCACCACCAATCGGAACGGGTCAGCCGGCGAGCAGCCCCTCCTTCGTGAGGAGCTCCTCCTGGGTGTCGGCCTCCTTGCGCACCTTGCGGACGGCCAGCGCCAGGTAGACGAGGGCGGCCACCCCCAGGCCGAGGAAGACGCTGAAGTCCCCGCCGTAGTGGGCGGCATCCTGCGTGTGGTCGGTCACCTCGTTCATCCAGCGCGGGACACGGAAGTAGTAGGCCGGGTTCACGAAGAGCGCGGAGATGGCGGCGTACATGCCGACCACCTGGGCGATGATCGCCGGCCAGTGGATGCCGCCCTTGCGCCAGTACAGCGAGGTCCGGCCGGTCTTCTGCAGCTCGCTCGGCACGTAGCGGTAGCGCCGCAGGGCCCAGTCGACCAGGAAGATGGCGCTCCACGGCGCGATCCACACGATGACCAGGTCGACGAAGTCGGACAGGTACTCGGTGAAGGAGCCGCTGAAGATCGCCCACATGGTGATGCCGAGTGCGATCACGCAGTCGATGAGCACTGCCTGGTAGCGCTTCACCGGGGCCCCGATGGCCTGGAGGGTCACCCCCGAGGAGTACATGTCGAGGCTGTTGATGCCGAACAGTTGCACGACGGCGAAGAGCAGGAACACGACGACGAACCAGGTCGGGATGGCACTCTGGTGGGCGAAGGGGAGGAACCCGCCGGCGCCCGTCCCGATGTTGAGGACGAAGGTGCCCACGACGGCGCCGAGCGTCATGATCAGGATCTCGGGCACCGCGGTGCCGAGGAAGACCCAGCCGACGATGCCCTTCTTCGATGTGTTCGTCGGGCAGTAGCGGGTGTAGTCGTTGCCATTCTCGACCCAGCCCAGTCCGCTCAGCGCGATGGTGAAGGCGAGCGCCTCGGTGAAGGCCTGCCAGTCACCGCTGCTCTTGACGACGTGCAGGTTGGCGTGGGGGATGGCGAAGCCGAGCATGACGGCGAAGAGGACGACGAAGGGGATGATGAGCCAGCGCAGCGTCTTCACGATGGCGGCGTGGCCCAGGAAGGGCAGGATGCCCTGGATGAGCACGGCCGCGATGACGAGGATGACCTTGGCCGGGTCGCCGGGCAGGTAGCCCGCCTTGATCATGAGGACGAGGCCCGCCCCGACGATGAGGATCAGGCCTTCGACCTCGAAGCCGATCTGGGTGACCCAGTTGAAGAACGAGATGGGCCGCGACCCGTTGGGCCCGAAGGGGGCCCGGTTGATGGCGAAGACCGCCGTGCCGGTGTTCGGCCCCTGCAGCGAGCACAGCCCGAGCAGGAAGTAGGACAGGTTGCCCAGGACGACGACGAAGATCACCTGGGCGAACGTCAGCCCGAACGTCATCAGGATGGCGCCGTAAATGAAGTACTCGATCTGCACGCTCGCTCCGGCCCACATGCCGAAGATGTCCTTCGGAGTGGCCCAGCGCTCGCTCTCGGGGATGAAGTCGATCCCGTGCTGCTCGACGTGGAACACCTCGTCAGCCTCGGGGTCGTGAATGACCGCGAGATCCTCCGTGAAGTCGTCGGTGATCGACACCGCGCGTTACCTCCCTCGTTGTCGCCTCACTGCGGGGACGTGGACGCCCCGGCGGGGCGACCGTGGGATGGCCGGCTGCCCCCCGGCCGCCACCCTCGGTCTCGCGTCCACGCACTCCGCCCTGTCGGGTTCGGTACGCCTCCCTGGCGAGCGACCGAAGGTGTGCCGTCCGCAGCTTGCGTGCTGGCGGCACCCCGGTCAAGTGTCTTCCGTGAAGTGCGTGTGAACCGGGTCGGGTAAACACGGGCCATGCACGGGGCGCTCATGGTCTGCGGCACCTCGTCCGACGCCGGCAAGTCCACCGTCACGACGGGGCTCTGCCGGCTGCTGGCCCGCCGGGGTGTCGCGGTGGCCCCGTTCAAGGGCCAGAACATGTCGCTGAACGCCATGGTGACCGCGGACGGCGGCGAAATCGGCCGGGCCCAATGGGTGCAGGCGGTGGCCGCCGGTGCCGAGCCCGAGGTCGCGATGAACCCCGTGCTGCTCAAGCCCACCGGCGAGCGCTCGTCCCAGGTCGTCGTCATGGGGCGCCCGGCCGGCGTGCGGGAGGCGGCCGACTACCAGGCGTCCAAGCGGACGCTCGTTGGTGTGGTCGATGCCGCGCTCGCCTCGCTGCGTTCCCGCTTCGACGTCGTCGTCTGCGAGGGCGCCGGCAGCCCCGCCGAGATCAACCTGTTACGCGACGACATCGTGAACCTGGGCCTGGCCCGGCGAGCCGGGATCCCCGCCGTCCTGGTGGGGGACATCGAGCGGGGCGGCGTGTTCGCGCACCTCCTGGGCACGGTGGCGATCCTGCCCGACGAGCTCTCCTCGCTCGTCGGCGGCTTCGTCATCAACCGGTTCCGGGGCGACCCGGCGCTCCTGGGCGGGGTCGCGGCGGAGCTGGAGGACCGCTGCGGCGTCCCCACCCTCGGGGTCCTGCCCCACCTCGGGGACCTGGGGCTCGACGCCGAGGACTCGCTGGCCCTGGCGCAGCCCTCCGGGCTGCCGGCCGCGTCCCCCGCCGCCGGGCTCGACGTGGCGGCCATCCGACTGCCGCGCCTGTCCAACTTCACCGACCTCGACCCTCTCGTCGCCGAGCCGGGGGTGCGCGTCCGCTGGGTCAGCCAGCCGGGCGCGCTGGGCGATCCCGACCTGGTCGTCATCGGCGGGACCCGGGCCACGGTGGCCGACCTGCACTGGCTGCGCGACAGCGGGCTGGCCGGCGCGCTCGACGCCCTGCGCCGCGGGGCGTCACCCCCCGTGATCCTCGGGATCTGCGGCGGGTTCCAGATGATGGGGGAGCGCATGGACGACCCTGCCGGTGTCGAGACCGCCGAGCCGGCGTGTGCCGGGCTCGGCTGGTTGCCCGTCTCCACCGTGTTCGAGGAGGAGAAGCTCACCCGCCTGACCGGCGCCGCGGGGCCCGCTGGCGAGCGCGTGCGCGGCTACGAGATCCGCCACGGGCGCCTCTCGCCTGAGTCGGGCTTCCTCCCGTGGCTCACACCCGAGACCGCGGACGGCGAGGTCGGCGCGAGCGACGCCGCCGAGCAGGTCCTCGGCACGACGCTGCACGGGCTGTTCGAGGAGGACGCGTTCCGGGCCTGGTTCCTGGGCCACGTGGCAACGCGGCGCGGCGCCACCTGGCGATCGTCGGGGGTCTCCTACGCCGCCGCGCGCGAGCGCCAGATCGACCGGATCGCCGACGCCTGCGAGGCGCATCTCGACCTCGACCGGCTGTGGCACCTGGTAGAGGTCGGGTCCTCCGGCTGAGGAATCAGCCCTCGAGCTCGCCGCGCATGTAGTGGACCGCCTTCTCCTGCATGTCGCGGGCCTGATGCTCAATGAAGCGCTCCACGATCGGCCCGGCGCCGAAGATCTTGACCCGGGCGTCGAGCGAGAACGTCTCCACCGTGCTGCCGCTCTCGTTGGTGAGGGCGATGGCGCCTCCAATGTGCGTCTTGTCGGCCATGGTGCCCGGCGTCATGGTGAACGACGTCGTCGACATCGTCGGGTCGAACGTGCTGACCTCGGTGGTGGTCACCTCCTCGCCGAAGATCTTGCGGACCGGGCCTGGCATATTGGGCCGCTGGCCGTAGCGGAGGGTGCGCACCAGGCCGCTCGAGAGGTCGCCCTCCTGCGACACCACCTCGGCCGAGGTCGAGCCCAGGGCCTCGCGGTGGAGGCGGACTACGAACTCGGGGTCGAAGTAGAGGGCCCAGAACGCCTCGGGCGTGCAGTCCCAGCCGTAGACGAGCGAGAGCTTCATGGCGCGAGGTCGAAGAGCATGTGGTGCCCGAGGTCGCCGACGAGGTCGATCGTGATGTGCATTGTCGCCACGCGCCACGCTGAGTCCACGTGTTCGTAGGTGTGCCGATAGCGGCCGGCGATGACCGGCTGGAGGGCGAGCACACCGGGCACGGCCTGCAGCACCGTGAAGTAGGACCGGCTCCGTGCGGTCGCGCCGTCGTCGTCGACGTCGACCATCACGTTCGTCATGACGTGCTTGGTGCGCGGAGTCCCGTCCTCGTAGCGCCGGGTGCTCCGCGTGTACAGGGCCTCGATGGCGTCGCGACCCGTGACGGCGTCGCCGAACCCCTCGAACGTCAGGGTGGCGTGGGCGAACAGCTCGCCCACCCCGGCGAAGTTACCGTCGTCTATCCGCTCGGCGTAGGTGTAGATCAGCTTCGTGATGGCTTCGGCCGCCGTTTCGGGCACGGGCGAGATTGTGGCACCGATCACTGCCCGAGGAGGCGTCCCATCGCGGCGGCCACCCGGCTCGGGCGCCCGCGGCGGGTCTCGCTGCGGTCCGCCAGCCTCATGGCCCACAGGCCGGCGTTGACCCCGAGCCAGCGCAGGGGTTCGGGCTCCCACTGCGGCGACCGGTGACCCACCCAGGGCAGGGCGGTGAGGGCGGTGTCGGCGCCCGTGATGAGGTCGGCCAGCGTGCGCCCGGCCAGATTGGTGGTGGACACCCCGTCGCCCACGTACCCCCCCGCCCAGGCCATGCCGGAGCCCCGGTCGAGGCCGACCGAGGAGTGCCAGTCGCGCGGGATGCCGAGCGGGCCGCCCCAGGCGTGCGTGAAG